>Ga0209608_1000019_pt1 | contig 185029 bp, 157 predicted proteins | sample AD_UKC130_MetaG_FD_184428 | JGI IMG/M metagenome (GOLD analysis project Ga0209608, IMG submission 184428) | Active sludge microbial communities of municipal wastewater-treating anaerobic digesters from Canada - AD_UKC130_MetaG (SPAdes) (version 2) | ecosystem: Engineered > Bioreactor >...
ACGAAACCACAAGCCGGCCCGAAACCCGCATGGAACGGCGACCTACGGACGTGCCGCCCGGAGAACCAATAAGCATGGGCGTTGCGGAGCAAGGCGCTTTGAGATGGCTGGAAGATTGAGCAAAGAGCGACATGAGTACCCGAAGGGCTAACGTTGAAGGTGAGGGGTGCGGAGCCGGCTTGCCGGCGTAGCGTCCCTCTCGACCGCAGTGTTAGCCATATGTTTCACCGACAGACGAAATTGGCCAGATCGCTCTTGCTGGAGCCAGGAACCAACTCGAACCATTTTGTTGGATATTCTTTAATTGCAGACGACGATTGCTCGCTGTAACCCAACTCGCGCATTTGCATCGTGGCGCAGTTTGTCTCGGTGAGGGTATAGCCGACGCTGTCAACTCCTACGCGCTTATGCAAGGCGCGGATGATGTTTCCGTTCTTTTTCTTCTCAAGCAGGAAGTATTTTCCTTTGTCACCTGCGACGCTGCGCGGAATTGGAATTTCGGATTGGGCGGCGACAGATGTACCGGCAACAAAAGTGCAGGCAAGTAGAGCAACGATTTGAATGCGCATAAACCTCTCCTGTATGGCTAACGTGAAGTAGACCCCCTAAAAGACGGGAAATATTCCGTCTCAGGGTGGTGTAAAATTTTAGTGATATTAGCGTAACACATTGAATCAACTGTTTGAAATATTTTAGTGGCGCCTATTGACGGACGATAATAAATCGACGCCGGAATCGGGGAATCCCCCGGTGGCTCGATCAGATGCGCGGCCGCGTCCAACTCTCCGCGATGCGCTTGTCGTCAAACCAGATCGTCAAGTTGCCCCGATTGACCGGCGCTTGATCGTATTCCGCCCAGTTCGTCACTTGGAGACGGTATTGGGCATCGCTTCGCTAGCGTCAATCCTCGCCCGTGCCACAGCCAATGTCCTCTTGACCCGTTGGAAATCCGCCATGCCGCGAAAAATGGCATTGTGTTGTGCTGAGGTCGCTTACCAAGGTCCCGCCTTGTCTATTGATTTTTGTCCATCGATGTGTGCTTGTTTCATGAGATCGAACGCGTTTGGCTCATCTTTTAGATAACCCGTGTACGCAATTTCCAAACCAATCCAGGCTTCCTTGAATGCTCGTGAATAATTCGTCGGACTCAGGAAAGTGAGGACCGCAGCGCAGATCGCCGCAGCGAAACACACTATTTTCTTGTTTCTATCGACTTTGAAATCAAAAGAGGCGACGGCGACTGAAAGGACGATAGACGATATTCCAAGGAAAAAATGGAGAGCCGCCCATAAGCGATGCGCTTGTCGCCATTCGTCCATTCTTGTTTTGTAGAACTCCGCGAGGGCCGAGGGGTCCGCCGTTGCTTGAGTGGCGGCGACCAGTAATAGCCCCCCGAACACTAAAAAAAGGCTTGGTGTTGCCCATGCTGATCGTTTCATCACTACCCTCTGACGTTTGTGAGATTGGTGGATGCCGGGCTTGGCGAAGCCGCATTGGCACACGATGCGCGGCAACACCTCAAGGGTATGTGCTTCGTCGATTCGCCAATTCACGAGTTTGGTTTTTTTCACGATGATTGTTTCACTATCGCCGGGTTGCCGGAGTCGTGCCGGTCGCCGAGCAGGAAATCGATGGCTTGCCGCCACCAGGCGGCGTTGACGCGGTCGAACCAGTCGTTGTGACCGGCGCCGTCGATGATCGACAACCGTTTCGGTTCGCCGAGCGCGGCATGAAGGGCTTTGCCGAACGCCGGCGGGATGATTTCATCGTCGCTGGCGACGACGACCAGCTGCGGCCGCTGAAAATCCAGGAGATGACCGATGCTGTCGTAATCGTCGCGCAGCAGCAGGCCGACCGGCAACAGCGGGTAGTGGTGACTGGCGACATGGCGCAGGCGATCCCACGGCGTGATCAGCATCAGGCCCGCCACCGCCGCGCGCTGCCGGTCGACCGCCGCCGCCGCGACGCCGGCGCCCAGCGACTCGCCGGCGATCAGCAAGGGCCCGGCGAATTGTGCGCGGGCGCGAACGATGGCCTGTTCGGCATCGGCGACCAGGCTGTTTTCGCCCAGATCGCCGCCGCGCGGCCCGTAGCCCGGGTATTCGGCGAGAATGACCCGCAGACCCTGATTGGTCAGCGCGTCGACATAGAACTGGCGGTGTCCCGCATGCCCGGCGTTACCGTGAAAGAGGAGCAGCGTCGCGCGTGCCGGGCCGTGCGGCTCGGCCAGCAGGCCACGGAAATCGTCCGCCGCCGGCCAGGCCGACAGCCCGCCGGCGGTCATCGCCGCCACGTTGGCCGGGGCGGGAAAGTAAAGCAGTTTGTTCTGGAACATGCCAAACCCCATCAGTGCGAGAAGGACGCTCAGCGCCGCGCCGGCCAGCACCCGTCGCCATGCGTGGCGGATCAGGCGATGCACGGCGCCGGGCGGCGTCGGCTCTGTTCGCGGCGCGTTCATTGCCGGCCTACGCGCGCCGGATCATGCGCGGGTCGTCGAACAGCGAGGTGATTTCAACCCGGCCGATTTCCGGATGGTCCGGCACCAGATAGAGAATCGGCGTGATCAGTTCTTCGAAAATCCCGCGCAGACTGCGGGCGCCGGTTTTGTACTCGATGGCGATTTCGGCGATTTGCTCGAAGACGCGCGGCGCGATGCGCAGGTCGACGCCTTCGCCGCGGAAAATCTCGATGTACTGTCGATAGATCGAGTTTTTCGGCACGCTCATGATGCTCACCAGCATCGGTTTGGTCAGTTGATGCAGGTTGGCGATCACCGGCAGCCGACCGGTGAATTCGGGTATCAGGCCGAATTCGAACAGATCGGTCGGTTTCACCCGCTTGTTTAGCCGGTCGAGAATGTTCTGGTTGTCGTCGCCGGTGGTGGCGATGAAGCCGAAACCGTGCGTCTTGGACATGATTTGGTCGAGCCCGACGAAAGCGCCGCCGCAGATGAACAGAATATGGCTGGTATCGATGTACTGGCCGTCCTTGAGCTTGACCGGCGAGCCTTCCATGATCTTGAGCAGCGCGTGCTGCACGCTTTCACCTGAAATCGCCTGCGATTGACCGTTGCTGGTCTTCAGTTTATCGATTTCGTCGATGAAGACGATGCCTTCCTGGGCATTGGAGATGTCACCGTCGGCTTGATCGACCAAGCGTTGCAGGGTGGCCTCGATCTCCTCGTTGGCGTATTTGGTTTGTGCCAGCGAGGTGGCGTCGGCGGTGACGAAGGGGACTCGCAGTAGCCGCGACAGGGTGTCGCAAAGCAGGGTCTTGCCGGTTCCCGACGGTCCCACCAGCAGAATGTTGCTCTTGGCGATGGTTCCCTTGTCGCCCTTGAAGATGGCGATCTTGCGGTAATGCGAATAGACCGCCACCGCCACCACCTTTTTGGCCTCCTCCTGGCCGATCACGTACTGATCGAGATAGTTGACGATGGCGCTTGGAGTGGTTTCTTTGGTAAGCACGTGGATACCCCGGGGGAAATCGACATCGCGCATCGTGACATCGCGACAATGGTTTGCTGAAAAAAACTGGCCGGTCACCTTGGCGACCACGTTGCTTATCTTAAGCCGAAACCGTCAGCGACCGTGCGGCCTTGTCGGTAACAGCACCAGGTAAGACAGGGGTGCCAGGGCGGTGCAAGCAGCCACGGCGACAGCCAATGACGCGCCGCCGTCGGAGAGAGTGTGCCCGACGGCAATGCCGACCAGCGCGGCGATGCTCATTTGCGCGAAACCCATCAATGCCGACGCCGCGCCAGCCATGGTGGGGTAGGGGGCCAAGGCGCGGGCGATGGCGTTGGGCATCACCAGGCCAGTGGCCACGGTGCAAAAAAACATCGGCGCTAGAATGGCGGCGACGCCATGCACGCCGCCGAACTCCAGGGCCAGCATCGTTGCGCCGGCCAGCGCACCGAGCCAGGCGCCGCGCTGCAACAACACATCGCTGCCGACACGACGCACCAGCCGGCCAGAAGCCAGCGAGCCGAGCAGGTAACCGGTCACGACGATTCCGAAACACATGCCGTAGACCTGTGGCGTCAAGCCGTGCCGCCCGACGAGGACGAAGGACGACGCCGAAATGAAGGCGAACAGGGCGCTGTAGGAAAACGAGAAGGTCAGCAGGTAGCCGAGGTACGCGCGGTCGGACAGCAAGCGCGCGAAGTTGTCGACGATCTGGCGCGGCGCGGTGGCGTCGCGCCGCCGATGGACATTGCTCTCGCGCAACATGACGGCGACGGCGACGATCTGGACTGCCGAAATCGCCACCAACAGCAGAAAATTGGCTTGCCAGCCGAAAAACACGGTCAGAAAACCGCCGAGTGTCGGCCCGACCAACGGCGCGATGGCCATCGCACCGCCGATATAGGCGATCACCCGCGCCGATTCGCTGGCGCCCCATAGATCGCGCACCACGGCGCGGCCGAGTACCGGACCGGCACAACCGCCAATGGCCTGCACGAAGCGCGCGGCGATCAGCATGTGGATGCTCGATGCGAAGGCGCAAGCCAGCGAAGCCAGGCAATAGATCGACAGACCGCAAAGCATGACCGGCCGGCGCCCGAAACGATCGGACAGTGGGCCATAGACGATTTGTCCGCAGGCAAAACCGGCCAGAAACACTGAAAGAGTCAGTTGCACGCCGGCGGCGTCGCTGGAGAAAACCCGGGCCAGGGTCGGCAGCGCCGGCAGGTACAGATCGGTGGACAAGGGGCCGACGGCGGTCAGCGTCGTCAGCAGGGCGATGAGGGCGAAGGAGGGGCGGGGCGACGGAGCCTCCGCCGTCGAGCTTACCAGTAGCGCACCTTGCCGGTGTCGAGATGGACGAATTCCTCGCGCGGATAAAAGCCCACTCCCCCGCCGTTCAGGGAAATCGCCGCGTCGCGCAGGTCCGCCAACGGCACGTCGCCCAGACGGATGTCGATGGCACGGCCTTCCATGTGCAGGCTCTGCCGGGCGACGCCGCCGCCGCCGCTCTGGCGCAATCGGGTATTGGTCGTCGGGCAGCGGTAGCCGGAAATGATCTGGAAGGGTTCGCGGCTGCCAAGTTCCTGCCTGGTCTGGTAGAGCAGATCGAAAAGCTGCGGGTCGATGCTGCCGACTTCGTCGGTGTAGTGATCGCGCAACAGGTGATTCAGCGCGTTCAGCGCGCGCGGCACGTATTTGTTGCCGATCTTGAAAACCACCGACAGGCTTTCATTGGTGTGCAAGTGCTCGAAGTCGAGCCGTTGGGCATTGCGCGGCAGGGCGGCCAGGGCCGGGCCGGCGAGCGGCAGGACCGTGCCGGCGACGAGCAGTTTGGCGGTCCGACCGATAAACAGCCGGCGCGCGGGATAAACGATTGTTGTCATCAGGGGAGTCGCTTGAAGATCAAGCCCTCGATTTTGCGGCAATTTCGCTCTGAGAGGAAGCCCTGACCACCTGCGAGCGCGCGCGCAGGGCGTTATCCAGCGCCTTGTCCAGGCCATAGATGTCGCGGAAGAAATACAGCTTGCCCTCCTTGAGCACCGTCGTGTTGTAGGCGATCACCACCGGCAGCGGTTCGCGCAGGCTGGCGGTGGACGACTTGCCCCGGCCCATCGCCTTGACGATGCGCTCCCGCGTCCATTCCGGTTCGTCGGCGAGAACGAAACGCGCCAGATCGACGGGCGCCTCGATACGGATGCAGCCGTGGCTGAAGTCGCGACGGTCGCGCTTGAAAAGCTGCGGGCTGGCGGTGTGATGCAGGTAGATGGCGTTGCTGTTCGGCAGAACGAATTTGATCTGGCCGAGGGCATTGCCGGCGCTGGGTCGTTGCCGGATGCGCATCTGACCACGCTCGACCGCGGCCAGGCTAGTGTCGGAAAAACCGGCGACGACCTTGCCGTCGCTGCCGACGAATTCCAGCCCAGCCCGGCTGAAGTAGGTCGGATCGCGGCGCAGACGCGGCAGCGTTTCCCCCTTGGCGATCGACGGCGGTACGTTCCAGTTGGGGCTGAACTCGATGACCCGCATGTCGGTGTCGAAGAGCGGCGTGCGCGTCTTGCCGGCCTTGCCGACGATCACCCGCATGCTCACCGCCGGTTCGATTTTGCCGTCGCGCAGCCCATAGGCGCGCAAGGTGAATTCGGGGATGTTGACCACGATGTTGCGGCGATTTTGCGGCAGCGGCGTCCATCGCAGACGCTCGAGCGCCAGTTCGATCTGGCGGACGCGCGTTTCGGGCGGCACGTTCAGTTCCACCAGCGTGCTGTTGCCGATCACGCCGTCGGCGGTCAGTGCGTGACGTTCCTGAAAGGATTTGACGCCTTCGACGAGCGCGCCTTCATAGTGTTTGGGCGGTGTGCTGCCGGCGGGCAGGTCGCCGAGCTGGATCAGGCGCTGCGTCAATCGCGGCAGATCGGCGTAGGCCTGGCCAGGAGTCAGCCGGCCGCCGGGCAGCGGCGGCAGGTTTTTTTGCCAGGCTTCCTTGCCGATCAGTTCGCGGTAGCGTGCCAGGGCGTCGCGCATGCCGGCATATTGCGGCGCGTCGGGTGCCGCGGCGCGCACCGCCTCGGCGACGCGGTTGCCGGCCACGGCCGCTTGCAGCCACGCCTCGGCGTTGAATTCGGTCGAGCGCCGGTAGTTGCCGGGCATCTGGCGTCCTTCGAGGCGTCCTCCGCGAAGATCATTGATATAACGAATCATCGTCGCCGTTAGTGCTTGGTCGGCCCGAGCGATGCGTTCCTCGTTGGCTGGCGAAACGGGGCCGGCGGTCTTGATCGCCTCACGCAAGCGTTCAACCGGGTAGTCCTTGGCATCCAGTCCGTCGGCCGCCGCGTTGGCGAGAACGTCCAGTGCCTGCCTGGCGGCGGCGGTCGGCCCCTCGTTGCCGAACCACAACGGTGCGGCGACCGTGAGACCGTTGGCGCTGGCCAGGCATATCGCCAGACCCAGCAAGGCAAGATGCCGCCGGCGCCAGTCGCGGCCCAGGCGGGAGGAAAAACGGAATGATTGTGGCGACATGGCATGCACGGAAAGTTGAACCTCGCGCATTATCGCGGAAAGCGCGGCTGTTTGTCTGAAAACCGTTTGAAAACCGGGGCTTTCAAGTGGTATTGAGGGATTTTTGCCACGCCTTGGCGGCATTCAGGGGCGCGCGCAGGCGGGCAGGTCTTCCCGCTGCTCCTCGTGCTGTTCCGCGACGATAGTGGCGCGTTCCATCGCCTTGAGGATCAGCAACAGCAGCGTGGCCACCGTGAGCGCCGTGGCGGCGAGATACAGCCCCGCGGCATATCCGCCGCCGAAGCGGGCCGCCAGCCAGCCGGTGACCGCCGGGCCGATGATCTGGGCGGCGCCGTACGAGAGCGTCATCTTGCCCATCATCTTGGCGGGCCGTGTCGGGTAATAGCGGCCGGCCATGGTCAACACCAGGCTGACCATGCCGATGAATGTGCCTCCGAACAGCACCGCGCCCGCCAGGGCGGTGGCCAGACCGTTCGTGGTCACCGGCAGCAGGATGCCGACGATCTGAAGCGCGGCGGCGGCGATCAGCGCGTTCAGTTCGCCGCCGCGGCGGGCCACGAAATCCCAGACGATGCACGCCGGCGCCGCGGCGGCGCCGATCGCCAGAAAAACCAGTGTGCCTTGGCCGGACAAGCCCGGCAGCCGGTCAACGATGGCGACGATGAACGTCGCGCTGACGACGTATCCGATGCCGGCACAGAAATAAGCGGCCATGAACAGGCGCATGAAAGTCGTGCTCGGCGGGTTGTCGTGCATCGCCTGGCCGGTTTTGGTGACGACGCTGCGATCCGGCGCCGGCAACCAGCGCAGCGCTGGAATCAGCAACAGCGCGCCGATGACGGTGAACAGCCCCCATGATTGGCGCCAGTCCAGCCATTGAGCGGTCGCCGCGACTGTCGCCGCGCAGCCGGCGATGCCCAGGCCGATGCCGGTGAAGTGGATGCCCAGTTCGCTGCGATGATCGTGGCGGATCAGCCAGTTAAGAATCAGGCCGGTGCCGAGCAGGATGCCGGCGGCGCTGCTCAGCCCGGCAAAAAAGCGCGAAACGGCCCAAAGAACGGGGTCGGCGGCCAGGCCCATCATCGCCGTGCTCAGAACGGCGACGACCATCCCGATCCGGTAAAGGCGATCCTTGAGCACCAGATCGCTGATCGACGCGGCGATCAGGGCGCCCGAGAGATAGCCGGCGTAATTGATCGCCGCCAGCCAGGCGGCTTGGGCGACGCCGAGACCGGCTTGCTGTTGCATCAGCGGCAGCAGCGGTGTGTAGGAAAAACGGGCGACGCCAAGCGCCAGCATCAGGCTGCAAATGCCGGCGGCAAGCACGTGCAAGCGTTCGTTTCGTTCGTTCATTGGGCGTTCCTCGCGTGTGGAGAGCGCAACATAAACGTTATAATAAATCTCAACAAATGATTTGTTGAGAACAAAGTGTTCTGTAATGGAGAATGATTGATGGAACTGCTTGCTCTGCGGACTTTTCAGACGGTGGTGGAGGAGGGCGGCATCCTCGCCGCTTCGCGGAAACTCAATACCGTGCAATCGAACGTCACCAGCCGTATTCGCCGCTTGGAAGAAGAACTTGGCACCGAGTTGTTCTTCCGCAATGGGCGCGGCGTGGCGCTGGCGCCCTCCGGACGGGTTCTGCTCGATTACGCGCGCCGGATGTTGCTGCTCGAACGCGAAACCAGCGCGGCGGTGCGCTTGGCCGGCGATAGCGTCGGCGAGCTGCGTATCGGTGCCATGGAAACCTTCGCCGCGCTGCACCTGCCGGCGGCGTTGAAGGCGGTGCGCGCTGAACATCCGCGTCTGGAACTGCGCGTCGAAACCGACAGCAGCGCCTCGCTGGTGGACAAAGTGCTGGCGCACCGCCTCGATTGCGCGATGGTCGCCGGGCCGGTCGAGCATGTCGATTTGCGCTTCGACCCGCTGGTGGTCGAGGAACTGGTGCAGGTTTGCGCCGCCGGCGGCGACCCGGTCGCTCTGCCCCTGATTCTCTTCCGCGAGGGCTGCGCTTATCGCACACGGGCACTGGCCTGGCAACGCGCGATCGGGCACGCGGTGGCCGATGCCATGGAGTTCGGCACCCTCGAAGGCATCCTGGGCTGCGTTTCCGTTGGTCTGGGATGGACATTGATGCCTCGGCGGGTGGTCGAACAATCGGCACATGCCGGTGATCTAACGATTCACACCTTGCCGGACGAGATCGGCCTGGTGCCGACCGGCTTGATTTCGTTGCGCGATGCGCCGCCGTTAGCCGCCTTGCAAACGCTGGGAAGGGCGGTGGCCGAGGCGACGCGCGCCGGTGATTCCATTCCGCGCGCCTGATAAGGACGTGGTCGGCGGCGCGTGTAAGGAATCGTCGGCTCGGCGGACTAAAGGAAAGAAACCTCGCGTTCGGTCAACCGTGGCGCCGCGACCGGACCCGTGGCCCGGGCGTCAGAGGAACGCCGCGCGTGCGTCGGGCCGTGGAAATCCGCGGCGACATTTTCCCGGATCGTTGGAGTCACGAACATGAAAATCAATCGTTTACTTAAGATCTTACTGGCGTTTGTCGCCGTCGCCGTCGGCCTTGCCGCTTGCACCAGAATCGAAAATGTCTCGCGCCATCGCGGCGGACAGACCGCCACGGCGATTTTCGCCGGCGGTTGTTTTTGGTGCATGCAGCGGGATTTCGAGCAGCTTTCCGGCGTGGTCGACGTCGAGGCGGGCTACACCGGCGGCTGGCTGTCGTCGCCGAACTACGAAGCGGTCAGCCTGGGCGACACCGGGCATACCGAAGCGGTGCGGGTTTACTACGATCCCACCGTGCTCAGTTATCGGCAACTGGTCGACTACTTTTGGCGCCACATCGATCCAACGGTCAAGAACCGGCAGTTTTGCGACATCGGCTCGCAATACCGTAGCGCGATCTACTGGCAGGATGACGAACAGCGCCAGATCGCCATGAACAGCCTCGCGGCCTTGTTGAACAGCGGCCGTTTCAAAATGATTTATACCGAAATGGCGCCGGCAGCGGAATTCTGGCCCGCCGAGGATTACCATCAAGGCTATGCCAGGAAAAACCCCTTGCGTTACAACTACTATCGCTTCGCCTGCGGACGCGACGCGCGCGTCGCCGAGGTCTGGGGCAGCGTCAAGTAGTCGACAGCGGAACGCACGGAGGACGGACGGCGGCGAATCAGCGGAATTGCGCCGACGTCCGACTGAGCCGGCCGGCTCAAGGTTTACAAGGCTTGACCGGTGGCGTCGAAGACGCCGTCGAACAACACCGAACTCAGATAACGTTCCCCGGAGTCCGGCAGGATGACAACGATGGTCTTGCCGGCGTTTTCAGGCTTCTTGGCGTGTCGCACCGCCGCCGCCACCGCCGCGCCGCAGGAAATTCCCGAGAGAATTCCTTCTTCCCTGGCAAGACGGCGGGCGTAGTCGACCGCTTCCTCGTTCGACACCTGCTCGACGACATCGACCAGCGAGAGGTCGAGCACCTGCGGCACGAAACCGGCGCCGATGCCCTGGATTTTATGCGGGCCGGGCTTCAGCGCTTCGCCGGCGCGCGCTTGCGTGAGTACCGGACTGGCGGTGGGCTCGACAGCTACCGAAACGATGGCCTTGCCGCGACCCTTCTTCAGATAGCGGGAAACGCCGGTAATCGTGCCGCCAGTACCGACGCCGGCAACGAAAATATCGATCTTGCCTTCGGTGTCGTCCCAGATTTCCGGTCCGGTGGTGCGCTCGTGGATCGCCGGGTTGGCCGGATTTTTGAATTGCTGCAGCAGGACGTAGCGATTTGGATTTGAGGCGGCGATTTCCTCGGCCTTGGCAATGGCGCCGCTCATTCCCTTGGCCCCTTCGGTGAGGATCAGTTTGGCGCCGTAGGCCACCAGCAGCTTCCGCCGCTCCACGCTCATGGTGTCTGGCATGGTCAGCGTCAGCGGAATACCGCGCGCCGCGGCGACAAAGGCCAGCGCAATGCCAGTGTTGCCGCTGGTGGGTTCAATCAGTTCCTTGCCCGAACCCAGCACACCGCGCTGCTCGGCGTCCCAAATCATCGCGGCGCCGATCCGGCACTTCACCGAGTAAGCCGGGTTGCGCCCCTCGATTTTGGCGAAGAGAGTCACCGGCGCGCCATCGACGATCCGGTTCAGTTTGACCAGCGGCGTGCGGCCGATGGAAAGAGAATTGTCTGCGTACCATCCGGACATGGGGATCTCCTCGGATAAAGGGGGTAAAGCGGTTGTAAATGGAAGAGGCGCGCCCGTTCGCTTGGGCCTGGCCAGCGGCACCGCCGCATCGGACGGTGGACCTTAGAGCACCCATTGCATAAGGTAAAGACAAGTTTTTTCTATGCTTATTGCCGCCGCTTCGAGGCAAATGCGCTACCGGTGAAGAGAACAGGGCGAGCCATTGCCTTTTGTCGTCACGCGGTGTTCGAAAGTGGGCCGCGATCGGCGTCCATGACGAAGGGCAGGAAGGAACGACGGTATACACCGGATATCTCGTTTGGGATATATTGACTATTAATTTAAATAATTTAATGAATTAAGGTGCCATCAATGGGCGGAATTCGAGCGAGGATTTTCTTTATCGTGGTCTCCATGGCCCTTGGCTTGCTGTTGCAGGGCGGGATTGCTGTCTGGCAGGTTTTCAGGTTGACGAGCGAATCCAACCAGGCGGTCGGACGACTGAACAACGTGGTTTCCCTGGTCAATGCCGCTCGTTCGGCCCAGCACCACTTCAAGGTTCAGGTGCAGGAGTGGAAAAACATCCTGATCCGGGGTGGCGATCCGGTCCTCTATGAAAAATATTTGAAAGCTTTCGAAACGGAGGAGAAACTGGTTGCCGAGCGTTTGACGGCCGTTCAGGCGATTGCCGACAAACTCGATGTCGGCAAGCGCATCGATTCGTCCAAGGCGTTGGCCGCAACCAAGAAATTGGGTGAAAACTATCGCGAAGCGCTGAAAGCGCGCGACGCGAGCCGGCCGGATTTCACGTTGGCGACCGATAAGGATGTGCGCGGCATCGATCGTGAAACCGACGAGCTGATCGACACTCTCAACAAGGAGGCACAAAAGCTGGCCGGCGAATTCGAGCAGCAAACGGCGCAGCAGTTGTCCGAGTACGGTTCGTCCGCCGTGACGCAGCTGGCGGTTGCCGGCCTTGTCTTCTTGACCGTCGGCGTCGTTTTGTCGCTTATCGTTGCCAAAAGCACGATCATTCGGCTCAATGCTGTCGAGTCCGGTATGCACGCCGTTCGGGAAACACACGACCTGACTGTTCAGATCAACCCGCGAGGCAACGACGAACTGACCCGCATCGCCCAGTCGTTCAATGCCATGCTCGCCGATTTCAGAACGGTTGTGGCAGGGGTAAGCGCGGGCGCGCTTTCCGTTTCAGCGGCTTCGTCCCAAATTTCCCGCACCTCGGCGAACTTGCAGGACGTCACGAAGGCGCAAGCCGAAGCCGTTTTGACCTGCGCCGGCTCGACCGAACAACTGACCACTTCCATTTCCACGGTGGCCGGCAATGTGACCACTGTTCGCGATCTGTCGACGGCCAGCGTCGGCGACACCATGCGGGGTTGCCGCCTGGTTGACGATTTTCTCGGAGACATCACGCGGGTTCAGGACAGCGTGGCCAATATGGCACGGGTGGTCGAAGAATTCGTCGTCAGCACCAACACCATCAGCGGCATGACCCAGCAAGTCAAGGAAATCGCCGACCAGACCAATCTGCTGGCGCTGAACGCGGCAATCGAGGCGGCACGCGCTGGCGAGCAAGGGCGAGGTTTCGCCGTCGTCGCCGACGAGGTTAGGAAATTGGCGGAAAAATCGGGGCAATCCGCCAACCAGATCGAAACCGTCACCGTGCAAATTCACGCGCAATCGGGCGCTGTCGCCACCACCATCAAGGAAGGTCTGGCGTCCATCGCCGCCAGCGTGGGACGTGCGGGCGATGTCAAAGAAGCCTTGCAAAACTCTCGGCAAAAGGTCGAGCGGGCCAACGAGGGTGTCAACGACATCGCCATTTCGGTACGGGAACAAGAACTGGCCAGCCTTGAGATCGCCAAAAACATGGAAAAGATTTCCGGTGTTTCCGAACGGACCAGCCACGCTTCGGCCGAATCCAGGCAGGCCGCCGCATCGCTGGACACCATGGCGGCGGAACTAAAACAGATGATCGGCAAGTTCAAGACGTAGGCGTGAAAAGTTCTACAAGACATTGGTCCAAATGACCGGAGGCATCGCGCTTGAGCAATGGCCAATCAAATCCTCGTGGCGCTCTTTTTCCGTAATCGCTTGGTAGGGGCACGCGTGGACGTTCGACATGCAGTGGCAAAAAAAACCGGGTGTTTGAGACCCGGTTGAAGGCTTGATACGCATGTTGCCGCAGGGCTCGCTTTTGCCCCTGGTTGCTCCTGTCGATTCTTCATGTGCTAGCCGTGGAGTTCAGCGGAAATGCGGTTCAAGCAGGGGAAATGCGAGTCGTTATCGTTGATCTGTCCCTTCGTGAACATCGTCATGCAATGAAGGGAGAATACGCCTTGCCAGACGAGCGATCCGTGGCGTAGTGCACGTTGCGAATCAAAGGACGCAATTTGCTTCCCGATGCGCCGGATACCGCGGCGCGTACCTTCGGGTGGGGCGGGATGTGAGCTGCTGAGCCTGGTCCGAGCGGTTTGCCAGGCGCGGCGATCTGACATGTGTCGGCCGGCCGTGCGGGACAGTGGATTGGCAGAAGAAGAGGGTATTGAAAATAAAAAAACCCCGCCTAAGCGGGGTTCTTTTTGCAGGGCAGCGCCCGGACGGCTGATTACATGTCCATGCCGCCCATGCCACCCATGCCGCCCATGCCGCCCATGCCGCCAGGACCACCCATCGCGGGCTTTTCTTCCGCGAGTTCGGCGACCATGCAGTCGGTGGTCAGCATCAGGCCGGCGATCGAGGCGGCGTTTTGCAGCGCGGTGCGCGTGACCTTGGTCGGATCGAGAACACCCATTTCGACGAGATCGCCATAGTCGCCGGTGGCCGCGTTGTAACCGAAATTGCCGGCGCCTTGCAGCACCGCATTGACCACCACCGACGGCTCGGCGCCGGCATTGGCGACGATTTCACGCAACGGCTGCTCGATGGCGCGCAAAACGATCTTGATGCCGGCATCTTGGTCGTGGTTGTCGCCCTTGAGCACGGAAACGGCCGACCGGGCACGCAGCAGCGCAACGCCGCCGCCAGGAACGATGCCTTCTTCAACGGCCGCACGAGTGGCGTGCAGGGCGTCTTCGACACGCGCCTTCTTCTCTTTCATTTCGACTTCGGTTGCCGCGCCGACCTTGATCAGCGCAACCCCGCCGGCCAGTTTGGCCACGCGTTCCTGGAGTTTTTCCTTATCGTAGTCGCTGGTGGCGGTTTCGATCTGGGCGCGGATTTGCTTGACGCGCGCTTCGATGTTGCCGGTATTGCCGGCGCCATCGATGATGGTGGTGTTTTCCTTGCCGACTTCGATACGCTTGGCCTGGCCGAGTTCGGCCAGGGTGGCTTTTTCGAGCGTCAGGCCGACTTCCTCGGCAATGACTTGGCCACCGGTCAGGATGGCGATGTCTTCGAGCATGGCCTTGCGGCGGTCGCCGAAGCCTGGAGCCTTGACGGCGCAGGTCTTGAGAATGCCACGAATGTTGTTGACCACCAGGGTCGCCAGCGCTTCGCCATCGACATCTTCAGCAACGATCAACAGCGGCCGGCCGGCCTTGGCGACTTGCTCGAGTACCGGCAGCAGATCGCGGATGTTGGAGATCTTCTTGTCGAAGATCAGCACATACGGGCTTTCCAGAATCGTGTTCTGCTTGTCGTTGTTGTTGATGAAATAGGGACTCAGGTAACCGCGGTCGAACTGCATGCCCTCGACGACATCAAGCTCATTGTTCAAGGACTTGCCATCCTCGACGGTGATGACGCCTTCCTTGCCGACCTTATCCATCGCGCGGGCGATGATGTCGCCGATATCGGCATCGGCATTGGCCGAAATCGAACCGACCTGCGCAATTTCCTTGTTGGTCGAGCAGGGCTTGGAAAGCTTTTTCAGTTCTTCGATGGTGGCGGCGACAGCCTTGTCGATGCCGCGCTTGAGATCCATCGGATTCATGCCGGCGGCAACGTACTTCATGCCTTCTCGGACGATGGACTGGGCCAGAACGGTGGCGGTGGTGGTGCCGTCACCGGCGATGTCGGAGGTCTTGGAAGCCACTTCCTTGACCATTTGCGCGCCCATGTTGGCGAACTTGTCCTTTAGTTCGATTTCCTTGGCGACCGATACCCCGTCCTTGGTGACGGTGGGTGCGCCATACGAGCGTTCGAGAACAACGTTGCGTCCCTTCGGGCCGAGAGTGATCTTGACCGCATCGGCCAGAACGTTCACCCCTTCGACCATGCGAGCGCGTGCGGAATCGCCGAACTTGACGTCTTTAGCTGCCATGTGGATAACTCCTAAATTACTTTAACTGTTTGAACTGACGAATGGATATTTTGTGGCTTGCGTTGGCGGCACGCTGCCGCCAGCGGCATGGTCTTACGGCTCGATGACACCCATGATGTCTTCTTCGCGCATCACCAGCAGCTCGTCACCGTCAACCTTGACGGTTTGGCCGGCGTATTTGCCGAATAGAACGCGGTCGCCGACCTTGACGGCCAACGCGCGGACGGTGCCATCTTCAAGCAGCTTGCCATTGCCAACGGCGCGGATTTCGCCTTGATCGGGTTTCTCGGCGGCGGCATCCGGAATAACGATGCCGGAAGCGGTCTTGCGTTCCTCTTCAAGGCGCTTGACGATCACGCGATCATGCAACGGACGAATTTTCATGCAATTTCTCCTTGGATTAAGCTCACGAACAAACGGTAATCGGCTGACCCCGCCGCGTTGTCGACGCCGTCTATACGAGCAGGGTTTATTAGCACTCAACGCTAACGAGTGCTAATAATAGGGCCGGGTATCGGGAATTTCAAGGTGTGGCGATGAAAATCGTGTCGTTGATCATTCACTTTGAGAGGATCGTGACCTTCCCCCGAAATTTCGTCTGTCAAGGGTGACCTAAAATTGGCGTCACCTTTGGAAGGCAGGAAATGAAGAGACCGGCGCAGGCATACACGCCCGAGTTCAAGGAACTGGCGGTCAAGCGGATCAAGGATGGGCAGAGCGTCAGCAAGGTTTGCAAGGAACTCGGGATGAGCGACCAGACCCTTCGAAACTGGGTCAAGGCAGCGGCGGAAGGCAAGCTCAACGGAGCTGGAGGGCGAATCGTCACCCCGGAAGAAATGGAACTCTCCCGGCCACGCGCCGAGAACCTGAAGCTCAAGCGGGAGAACGGAATCCTAAAAAAGCGACGGCGTACTTCGCAAGGGATGTTCCGTGAAGCACGCCTGGATTGACGGGCAAGGGAAATCGTATTCTCTGTCCGAAATGTGCGGCGTGCTCGACGTCGGTATCGGCGGCTACCGGGCGTGGACGCGTGGCGGCCAACCGGATCGCCAGCGACTGACCGACCGTCGGCTGCCGGCATTGATCTGGGCCATTCATGCCGAACTCAAGAATGCCCACGGCAGCCCCCGAATGCTCCGGGATCTGCGTACCGGAGGCTTCTCTGCCAGCAAGGAACGGGTGGAGCGATTGATGCGCGAGAACCAGATCCACGCCCGTCACAAGCGGCGCGACAAGGTCAGACGGACTCGAGGCATGGTCTGCCGGTGGCGGAGAACCTGCTTGCCAGACACTTCAGTTCCTGGAGAACTCGATCAGAGAGCAGCATCAGCAAAAACGGGTCGCATGAAATCCTCCTTTTGGCAGACGAAAAACCGAGGGAACCTCAGGACTTCGATCTGATCCCACTGGTCGCCCAGGCCGGTGATCCCGGCCATGCCGGTGACGACCACTCGCTTCAGTCCGTCGGTCACGCCAGACCTCCGTTGACGCCGATCACCTGTCGCGTGATGTAAGCGGCGCCTTCCGACATCAGGAAGTCAACCGTCGCGGCGATCTCCTCCGGTTTCCCGACACGGCCGAGCGGAACCATTTTCAGCAATTCCTCGATCGGCAGATCGGCGAGCATTTCGGTGTCGACCAAACCCGGCGCGATGCAATTGACCGTAATGCGCCGGCTCGCGAGTTCCACCGCCAGCGCTTTCGAGGCAGCGATCAGCCCGCCCTTGGCGGCGCTGTAGTTGACCTGGCCGCGATTGCCGACCACGCCGGAGATTGAGGCCATCGTCACAATCCGCCCTCCCTTTCTGGCTCTCACCATCGGCATCACCAATGGATGCACGACGTTGTAGAACCCATTCAGACTGGTGTCGATGACCACATCCCAATCTTCCTCGGCAAGTGCCGGGAACGCATTGTCGCGCGTTACGCCGGCATTGACGACGATGCCCCACCAGGCGCCGCTGGCGGCAAGGTCCTCCTCCAGCACGGCGCGCGTTTCCGCTCGGTTGCAGACGTCGAACTGCAACACCTTGGCGCTGCCATTGTTGTTGCGAATCGCTTCGGCCACCGCTTCCGCTTCCTTTCGCCGACTGCGGCAATGCACGCCGACAGCGAAGCCGGAAGCGGCGAGTCGCTCGGCGATCGCCTTGCCGATGCCTCCGCTGGCGCCAGTGACCAGGATGCGTCGCTTGTCCATTACCGTTCTTTTCCGTTTTTTTGGTTGTAAATGAATTGCGCGAAGTCTTCTGGCTCGTAAACCGTCATGGCTGCCGCGGCGACTCGGGTCCCATGGCCGTCGACAATCGTGCAATCGTAGGCTCCGAGGCCGGTGGCGTCGCGGTAGGTGAGATGGGTTGCAATCCGCAACGGCTGTCCGGGGGGGAACTGGAGCCAGGCGACTCGTACGCTCGAACTCGCGCCGGAACCCGAATTCGACGACGAACATTGACGTCGGAAAACGAAAAGGAATTTCGAAAAAGCATTTTTATCGCCGGCGCGTGGAGAGTCGTGTTTGTCAGCCGTTTTTGCTATTATAATATAATAAAAACATGAAGATAGAACAACATGCGCGTGTCGGATCAAAGACGGCGGGATTGATTTCGGAAGACGAGACGGGGCTTGAAATGCGGTCGACCGTCCCCACTTGCTGACCCATCGCGCGCCGCATCGTTTGGTGCGGCGCTCTTGTCGTCTTCTCATCAACGTTTTCAACGGAGTCTTGCATGGGTGCACAGAAGGAAACACTGGGTTTTCAGGCGGAAGTCAAGCAACTGCTGAGTTTGATGATCCATTCGTTGTACAGCAACAAGGAAATTTTTCTGCGCGAGTTGATCTCGAATGCCTCGGACGCTTGCGACCGCCTGCGTTTCGAGGCGCTGAACAATGGCGAGTTGTACGGCGACGACGGCGAATTGAAGATTCGCGTCTCTTTCGACAAGGAGGCGCGCACCCTGACCATTGCCGATAACGGTATCGGTCTATCGCGCGACGAGGCGGTGCAGCACCTCGGAACGATCGCCAAATCCGGCACCCGCGAGTTTTTTTCGGCGCTGACCGGGGATCAGGCCAAGGACGCGCATCTGATCGGGCAATTCGGTGTCGGCTTTTACTCTTCCTACATCGTCGCCGACAAGGTGACGGTGGTCTCTCGCCGCGCCGGTGTGGACGCCAGCCAGGCGGTCCGCTGGGAGTCGACGGGCGAGGGCGATTTCTCGGTCGAGGTGGTCGAACGGGCGCAGCGCGGAACGGAAGTGACGCTGCATTTGCGCGAGGGCGAGGACGAATTCCTGTCGAACTGGAAGCTGCGGCAAATCATCGTCAAATACTCCGACCACATCACCTTGCCGATCGTGATGAAGAAGGAGACATGGGACGAGGAGAAGAAGGCACAGGTGCTTACCGACGAGGACGAAACGGTGAATCAGGCGTCGGCCTTGTGGACGCGGCCAAAGTCGGAAATCAGCGACGAACAGTATGCGGAGTTCTACAAGCACGTCGCGCATGACTTCGAAGAGCCGCTGGCGCACGTGCATGCGCGCGTCGAGGGCAAGCAGGAGTACACGCAGTTGTTGTACGTGCCGTCGCGCGCGCCTTTCGATCTCTTCGAGCGCACCGCCAGGCACGGCGTCAAACTCTATGTCCGCCGCGTGTTCATCATGGACGACGCCGAGCAGTTGATGCCGGTTTACCTGCGTTTCGTTCGCGGCGTCGTCGATTCCAGCGATCTGCCGCTGAATGTTTCACGCGAAATCCTGCAGCAGTCGCGCGACATCGAAACCATTCGCGGCGGCTGCGTCAAGAAGGTGCTTGGCATGCTCGAGAGCATGGCCGACAGCGAGGACGCCGCCGAAAAGGAAAAATACGCCAAATTCTGGAAGGAATTCGGCCGCGTGCTCAAGGAAGGCACCGGCGAGGATTTCGCCAACAAGGAGCGCATCGCCAAGCTGCTGCGTTTCGCGTCGACCCACGCCGATACGCCGGACGAGAACGTTTCCCTGGCCGATTACGTGTCCCGGATGAAAGAGGGACAAGAGAAAATTTATTACGTTACCGCCGAGACCTTCACCGCCGCCAAGAACAGCCCGCACCTCGAAATCTTCCGCAAGAAGGGCATCGAAGTGTTGCTGCTCTCCGACCGGGTGGACGAGTGGGTCACCGGGCATTTGACCGAATTCGATGGCAAGTCGCTACAGTCGGTGGCCAAGGGCGGTCTGGACCTCGGCAAGCTGGAGGATGTGGCCGAAAAGGAAGAAGCCGAAAAGGCGGCGGACGAGTACAAGGAGTTGCTCGACAAGATCAAGACCACGCTGGGCGACAAGGTCAAGGACGTTCGTGTCACCCATCGCTTGACCGATTCGCCGTCCTGCCTGGTGGCCGACGACTACGACCTGGGCGGCAACCTGCAACGCATTCTCAAGGCCGCCGGTCAGCAGGCGCCGGTGAGCAAGCCGATTCTCGAAATCAATCCCAAGCACCCGGCGGTGCAGCGGCTGAAATACGAAGAGACGCGTTTCGACGACTGGGCCAATCTGCTGCTCGAACAGGCCACACTGGCCGAGGGCGGTTCGCTGGACGATCCGGCTGGTTTCGTCAAGCGAATCAACGACCTGATGTTGGCCTTGTCGCTGGGCGGCCGTTGATGGCCGACGGCGGCGGGCCGGATCTGCTGCACGGCCTGCCGCCGATTGTCGATGCCGGGGTAAGGACGCTGATCCTCGGCAGTTTTCCCTCGCCGGCATCGCTGGCGGCCGGGCAATATTACGGGCACCGTCAGAACCAGTTCTGGCGGCTGCTCGGCGCGGTGCTGGACGAATCCTTGGCGACCATGGACTACGTCGAGCGGCAACGTCGGGTGTTGTCGCGTGGCGTCGGTATTTGGGATGTTTATCGCTGTTGCCGCCGACAAGGCGCCCTCGATTCGGCGATCCAAGAGCCGGAAATCAACGATTTTTCCCGTTTGTGTCACGAGGCGCCCGAACTGCGGCGGGTCTGTTTCAACGGTCAGACCGCCGGCAAGCGGGCGGACTGGTTCGCGCGGCAGGGTTACCAAACGGCGATCCTGCCATCGAGCAGCCCGGCGTACACCTTGGCTTTCGAGAGCAAGCTCGCTCGCTGGCGCGCGGCGGGGTTTCTGGAGGCGCCAGCCGGCGGCGATGCCGGCGAGCGAGATACCCTCACCGGCCGCTAGCGTCCTGACGGTTCGGCGTGTCCGCGCGGCGAGGTGTGTTGGCGCTCCTCGATCGCGCCTCGTGTTGCCGACGGCATTGAGTCGCGTCGGCCTTGTCCGGTATAGTCCCCCTCTCTTGTTTGGGGAGCCGGACCCATGCCTCACAAAGCGGTCAACAGCGTTCATGACCATCGCCTGACGCTTGGCGAAGTCCTTGGCTGGCTGGTCGACGATGGTTTGATCGACAGACCCGAGGCCGATACGCTGCTGAAAGAAAGCCGCTTGCAGCGTGCCGCCGCGCATCCGTTGGTGATCGTCGCCGACCAGAAATGGAAGTCGCGGAAAGAGCCGCATCCGCATCTCAACCTCGAGGGACTCGGCGAGTGGCTGGCCGGCAAGGTCGGTCTGGACTACCACCACATCGACCCGCTGAAGGTCGATTTCACCGCCGTGACCGAGGTGATGTCCAGCGCCTACGCCACGCGTTTCGGGATTCTGCCGATCCGGGTGACGACGCGCGAGGTGGTGGTGGCGACCAGCGAGCCTTTCCTGCGCGATTGGGAAAAGGAAATCCGCGCCATCGTCAAGAAAGACATCCGGCGCGTGCTGGCCAACCCGGTCGACGTGGCGCGCTATCTGATCGAGTTCTACAACCTCGCGCGCTCGGTCAAAAAAGCGGCGCAACTCGGTGGTCCGACCGGTAATTTGTCGTCCTTCGAACAGTTGGTCGAACTCGGGCGCACCAATCGCCAGTTCGACGCCAACGACCAGCACATCGTCAACATCGTCGACTGGCTCTGGCAATACGCTTTCGAACAGCGGGCCAGCGACATCCACATCGAACCGCGCCGCGAAATCGGGATCGTGCGTTTCCGGATCGACGGCGTCCTGCATCAGGTGTACCAGATTCCGATGAGCGTGATGGCGGCGATGATCAACCGCGTCAAGATTCTCGGGCGCATGGACGTGGTCGAGAAACGCCGGCCGCAGGACGGCCGGATCAAGACGCGCACCGCCGACGGGCAGGAGGCGGAACTGCGCTTGTCCACCTTGCCGACCGCGTTCGGCGAAAAACTGGTGATGCGGATTTTCGATCCCGAAGTGCTGGTTCGCACCTTCGCCGATCTCGGTTTCACCGACGACGATCAGAGCCGCTGGAAAGACATGGCCGACCGGCCGAACGGCATCATTCTGGTCACCGGACCCACCGGCTCTGGAAAAACGACCACGCTCTACTCGACGCTCAAGCAATTGGCCACCCCGGCGGTCAACGTGTGCACCATCGAGGATCCGATCGAAATGGTCGAGCCGGCTTTCAACCAGATGCAAGTACAGAACGTCATCGACCTTGGCTTCGCACAAGGCGTGCGGGCGCTGATGCGGCAAGACCCGGACATCATCATGATTGGCGAAATCCGCGACCTGGAAACCGCCGAAGTGGCGATTCAGGCCGCCTTGACCGGCCATCTGGTGCTGTCGACACTGCATACCAACGACGCGCCGGCGGCGGTCACGCGCATGCTCGATCTCGGCGTGCCCTCGTATTTGCTCGGGGCGACGGTGCTCGGTGTGATGGCCCAGCGGCTGGTGCGCATTCTTTGCCCGCACTGCAAGCAGATGCATCCGGCCAGCCCGATCGAGGAAACGATGTGGGATCAACTGGTTGCGCCCTGGAAGGCCAATCGCCCGGCGAGCTTCCACCGGCCGGCGGGCTGCCTCGATTGCCGCATGACCGGCTACCTGGGGCGCGTCGGCCTCTACGAAATTCTCTTGCTGTCGCCGGACATCAAGCAGGCGATCAGCGAAAATCGCGATATCGCCAAGATCCGCGACCTCGCCTTCCGCGAGGGAATGAAGCCGCTACGCATTTCGGGAGCGATGAAAGTGGCCGCTGGCGTCACCACCCTGGCCGAAATATTCAAGGTGGCGCCGCCGGTGGAGCATCGCTGAAATCCGTGGCGCCGAACGCGGCACGGCGGACAGGGTGAAATGGATCGGGAGATAGACAATGCGCGTTTTTCAGCTACAAGGCGATTGGGGCATCGCCAACCTTCGGCGGGCCGAGCGCCTGCGGCCGCAACCGGGGCCGGGACAGATTCTGCTGCGGATGCTCGCCTCGTCGCTCAATTTCCGCGATCTGGTCGTTCCCGAGCGTGGCTACGGCCAGCATACCGGCACCTTGCCGCTGATTCCGGTTTCCGACGGCGTCGGCGAGGTCGTTGAATTGGGCGAGGGCGTGAGCCGCGTCGCCGTCGGCGACCGCGTCTGCCCGCTATTCTTTCAGGACTGGATCGCCGGCGAACCGGACATGGCGCGCATGACCCGTTCGCTTGGCGGTCCGCTCGACGGCACGATGGCCGAATTCATGTGCTTATCCGAGCAAGGGGTGGTCAAGGTGCCGGCCTATCTCAGCGATATCGAGGCGGCGACGCTACCGTGCGCGGCCTTGACCGCCTGGAGCGCGGTGGTCGCGCACGGTGCTGTCAAGCCCGGTGAGCACGTGCTGGTGCAGGGATCGGGTGGCGTCGCGCTGTTCGCGCTCGCTTTCGCCAAACTGGCTGGCGCGCACGTCACCGTGATCTCCTCCAGCGACGAGAAAATCGCCCGCCTGCGGGCGCTGGGCGCCGACGCGACGGTCAATTACCGGACGATACCCGAATGGGCCAAGCCGGCGCGCGCATTCACCGGCGGTCGCGGCTTCGACCATATCGTCGAACTTGGCGGTGAGAAAACCTTGCCGCAATCGTTGCGTTGCATTCGGCCGGGCGGCACGTTGTCGATGATCGGCGTTCTGTCGGGTTCCGCCTTGTCGACCCCGCTCGGCTTGATCATCACCCGCCAGGTGCGCCTGCAAGGCATCACCGTCGGACACCGCGACGCCTTCGAAGCGATGCTCGCGGCGATGGCGCGGCACCGTCTGCCGGTGGTCGTCGACCGGGTTTTTGCTTTCGAGGAATTGCACGAGTCGCTTGCCTACCTGAAAAGCGGCGCGCAGTTCGGAAAGATCTGCCTCCGGCATTGAACGGAACGTGAGCGCCCGCGCACGGGCGGCACCGTGTCGCCGGTCGCCGCGTGGCGTCAGGAGGAGAGTGGATCGTGTGTCGCACGCCCCTTGAGCAGGAAGACGAGCATCTCTCCCTTGCCCTTGATCGAGACCCGGCCGCGTTCCTCGCGGACAAAACTGGGCGGCAGCAAGGCGTGCGTGGCTTCGCTGATCTGGATTTCGCCCGACACGCCTTGCGATTCCATGCGGGCGGCGATATTGACCGTATCGCCCCACAAGTCGTAGATGAAACGTTTCTTGCCGATCACGCCGGCGACGACCGCGCCGGAATTGATGCCGATGCGGATCGCCAGCCCTGGAAATTCCTTGATCGCCTCCTGTAGCCGCAGCGCCAGATCGGCGACCGCCGTGGCGTGATCGGCGCGCGCCACGGGAATGCCCGCGGCGACCATGTAAGCGTCGCCGATGGTCTTGATCTTTTCCAGGCCACACTGTTCGGTGAGATCGTCGAAACGCGTGAAGATCGAATCCAGCAGCTTGACGACATTCGGTTCCGACTCGGACAGCGCGGTGTAGCCGACGATGTCGGCGAACAGCACCGTGCAGTCGCTGAAGGCATCGGCGAAAGTGCGTCCTTCGCGGCGCAGGCGCTGGCTGATCGTCGGCGGCAAGACATTCTCAAGCAGGCTCTCCATGCGCGAGTTGGCCGCGGCGAGCTGTTTTTCGGCTTCCGCCAAATCGACGACGAACAGCCACGCCACCCACAGCAACGAGCAGAAATTGGCGAAAAACAGCATCCAGCGGCCCGTTTGCCGTGCCGCCGCGCTGTAGGGAAGGCCGAGCGGTGGCAACGTCACCAGCCCCAGTTCGACGGTGACGAAGATCAGCAGACAGGCGCCGACGTAGATTCCCCGTGCCCGCTTGCCATGCTCGAAAAACAACAGATAGGCGCCGGCGATCAACGGCAGCAGGTGGTAATGACTCATGCTGAGGAACGGCCCCGGCACGCCTTCGACGGCGATCAGGGTGAGGACGGCGGGAATCACGATCCAGAAATAGGAGTGGCTGGCCAGACCGAGCCGTCCACGGGCGAGGCAGTAGGAGACCCACACCACGCCGGCGATCGACACCGGCTGCAACAACAGCGTCGGCACATCGCCGCGCACCAGCCCGACGACGCTCCAGACCAGCACGTAAACGAACAATAGCACCACCCCGGTGCGCAACAGGCGCGTCGCCCGTTGGCGGCGGTAATTGCGGAACTCGATGTCGGTGTAGACGACGTTACCCGGGGCGCTGCCAGTGACCACGTTTTTTTCCGATTTTTGTTGGTTGACCGCGCAAGCGTGAATTCGGCGGTGCATTAGGGTCGGATTCTACGGCGAATCGCCGGGAAATACCGGAGAACCGCCCGCGATCCGCTGTCCGTGGCGCCAGTCCGGTTTATCGGCCGCGAATCAGTGCCAGCAGATCGTCGGTCGAGGGCAGGGCACTGGCGTCGCCGTCGGCGAGGATGCTTTCGGCGAGGGCGCGTTTCTCATGATGCAGTTCGACGATTCGTTCCTCGACGGTGCCGCGCGTCACCAGCCGATAGACCGTCACCGGCCGGATCTGGCCGATGCGGTGGGCGCGTCCCATGGCCTGGTCCTCGGCGGCCGGGTTCCACCACGGGTCGGCGATCACCACGTAGTCGGCGGCGGTCAGGTTGAGGCCGAAACCGCCGGCCTTCAGGCTGATCAGGAACAGATCGCCGTCGCCGGTCTGAAACGAGGCGACGCGTCGCGTCCGCTCGGTGGCGGGTGTGCCGCCGTCGAGGTATTGATAGCGGATGCCCGCCGCATCCAGCGGTTCGCGGAGGATTTGCAGGAAGTCGACGAATTGGCTGAAGACCAACGCCTTGTGGCCGTTGGCGACCAGTTCACTGGCCAGTTCGGCGAAAGCCTGCACCTTGGCGCCGATGATCCCGAGTTCCGGCGTGCACAGGCGCGGATCGCAGGCGGCGCGGCGCAGGCGGGTGAGCTGCGCCAGGATGTTGAACCGTGCCTGGGCCGGCGGCGCGCGGTCGAGAGTGGCGTCGATTTCCTCGGCGGCCTGACGGCGCAAGGCCTCGTAGTGGGCGGCTTCGGCGGCGTCGGGTGAAATGCTCAGAACCAGTTCGGTGCGCGGCGGCAGTTCCTGCAACACCTCCGATTTGGTGCGCCGCAGCACGAAGGGGCCGACCAGGCGTTTCAGCACGTGCTGCGCCTCGCGGTCGCGTTGGCGCTCGATCGGGCCAGCGAAGCGTTCGTTGAAACGGCCGACGCTGCCGAGCAGGCCGGGATTGACGAAGCGCATGATCGACCACAAATCGGCCAGCCTGTTTTCCACCGGCGTGCCGGTGAGCGCCAGACGGAAGTCGGCGTTCAATTCGAAAACGGCTTGCGAGCGCTTGGCGGCCGCATTCTTGATCGCTTGCGCTTCGTCGGCGATGACGGTGTGCCAGACGCGTCCGGTAAAGCGCTCCTGCGCCAGTTGCAATAGCGTGTAGGAGACGATCAGCACGTCTTGCGGGCCGGCGCCGGTCACCAGCGCCTCGCGATCATCGTCGGTGGCGTCGGCGTAAATCCGGGCGTTCAGGCTCGGCGCGAAGCGCTTGCTTTCGAGTAGCCAGTTGCCGCAGACCGACGTCGGGGCGATGACCAGCGCGCCGCCGCCACCGGCGCGCGCAAGCAGGACGCCGAGCGCCTGTAGCGTCTTGCCGAGGCCCATGTCGTCGGCCAGACAGCCGCCCATGCCGGCGGTCGCCAGACGGACCGCCCATTGAAAGCCGTCCTCCTGGTAAGGCCGCAAACTGGCTTGCAACAGGCCGGGCAAGCGGGGACGAACGGACTGGGCATCGCGCAATCGGTCGATGGCCTGGCGAAATTCCTTGCCGGCTTCGAGCGCGGTGCCGTCGAGCACCTCGTCCAGCCAGGCGGTGGCGATGGCTGGCGCCTTGTTGCCGCCGTCCCGGTCGCTTTCGAGCACTGCCGCGAGGTCGTTCAGCTTTTGCTTCAGCGACCGCGTCAGCGCGGCGTAGACGCCGTCGCCCATCGGCACGAAACGGGATTTGTCGCGCGCGGCGGCGAGCAGGGTTTCGAGTTGCAGCACCAAGCCTTCGTCGACGGAAATTTGCCCGGAGAGACGGAACCAGTCGCGCTCGCGGCTGACCTTGACCCCCAGTTGTCGGCTGTCGACGGTAAGCACGCGCACCGCCTGACCCTTGGGCCAGTCGACAGCGGCAATTGCCGGCAGCGTCGGCAAGGTCTCAACCATGACCAGCGCTTGTTCGGCGTCCTCGACCAGCCATTCGCCGAGGGCGTTGCCGTCGTCGAGAAAGGGCAGGGCGTCGACGACGCTTTCCAGGTGCCGCCGTTCGCTCGCGAGGTCGCGCTCGGTGCCGACGGTTTCGCCGTCGAGAACGGCGATCAGACGGACGCGGCCGGCGGCGGCGGGCAGGCGCGGGCCGTCGCCGCCAAGCGGCGCGACGACCAGCCGCAGGGCGAGGTGTTCGCCAACCGGCGACAGTTCGGCGCGCAGGCGCGAATCGCCGGGAATCTGGCGGGTGGCTTGCGCCGCGTCGGCGTGTATCTGGAAGTGCGTCGACAAGGCGCGCAAGGTTTTTTCCAGTTCGGCCGGTGCGTCGCTGGCCTCGACGGGGACTTTCAAATGAGCGGAAACCAGGAGGGCCGCCTGTCGTTGCGCGGGGCTGAAGCGTACCAGTCGCAGCCGTTTTGGTCCGTCCCGGACCAGGGTGATCAGCCGCAAGGCCTCGAACTCGCGACGTTCGTCGGCGTCGCCGAGGGTGTGGCGCTCGTGTTCGTCGCCGGTTCGCAGCGGCGGCTCGACGCGCATCACGAAATGCGGACCCCGGCGGAGCAATTCGATTTCCGGCGTTGCCTCGCTCAGATCGATCAACTGCTCCGGCGCCTGGGCGAGCACCACGAAGGGATGACCGACCAGCGCGACGATGGCCGCCGCGAGATCGAGGCGGAAACGGTTGCTGTAACCGCGTTCCGCGCGTATCGCGCGCGCGACTTTGCTGTCCCAGGCCGGCAATTGCGGGTTGTGGGCGATTTTTCCGAGGCTGAGCGCGCGCGGCCGGCCCCAACCGCGCGGGCCGTGTTTTTGTTCGAGTGGCTTGATTCCCAGCAGTCGGCCGTGCGCGTCCCGCTCGATTTCCCAGACGATGCGCGTGGTGTCGGCGACGCCGTCGTCGTTTCGTTCCTCGCCCAGCGCCCGTAGGGCGGCAAGGATGTCCCGCCACTGTTCGCGGGCGCCGCTGGCAAAAAAGCCGCGCGGTGGATCGCGCCCGTCGAGCACCGCCTCGGCGCCGTCGAGCATCCGCGGCAAGGCGTGCAGGCGGCACGCCTCCATGCGTCGTCGAAGGTCGGCGATCGCCGGCTGCCATTTGCGCGCAAAATCTTTCTGGTGAGTGCCGGCGATTGCCTCCGTGCCGAGCCAGGCGGCCAGCAGCACGGTCCAGAAAGTGTCCATCGGCCAGGTGTTGGCGAGATTGACGGGCGGCTGGAACGCCTCGCGAAGCAGCGGCGTTTTGCCCAGACGGACATCGATGGCGTGTACCCAGCGGCCCCAATCGCTGTAAGGGCTGGGGTCGCGCTTGCCGGATTCGCCGGCGCAGAACTTGCGCGCGAGTTCCAGGTGCCGGGGTGTCGCCTGCGCGAGCAGGGCCAAGGGGTAGAACCAGGCGACGCTCGGCGGCAGCAGATGTTTGTTGCCGCCGATGGCCGCCCTGCGTTGTTTCAGCGCCGTTTCGAACGCCGCTTGCCCGTTTGCCCATTCGGCGTCCATCACCCGCCGCGCGGCGTCGAGTGCGTGGCCGACTCCGTCGTTGTCAGCGCCGGCGAGGGCGATTTTCCACAGCGGCGTGTCGCCGCGTTGCATCGCCAGGTCGCCGATGGCGTGGCGCAATTCCGTCGGAAATTGCGCGGGTTGTCGCGCCAGTTGCTCGATGGACCAGTCGACGACCGGCTCGAAGGTCGAGGACCAGTAGAGGCAGGTGCTGGCCACCGCCCGCCCGGCCAATTGCCAGCGCGTCGTCGGTTCGATGTGTTCGAAACTTTGGCCGTCGAAGCCTTTCAGGAGCCCTTCGATAACGACGGTGTTCCAGTCCATCGAGCGCCCGACGCTGTTGCGAAGTTGGTGCAATTCATCGGCCGGGGCGCCGGAAAGGAATTTGGCGCGGACATAGCCGATGGTCGCCGCCATGCCGCCAAGGCTCCAGTAATAATCCGAGCGACCGGGATTGAAGTGGTGGAGCGTGGCGATCAGGTGCGCCAGCGTGTCGCCCGGATTCGCTTGCAGAAGTTGCCGGTAAAGTGGCACCCGCAGCGCGTCCACCAGCTTGAACGCCCCTTGGTTGCGCGAGGAGTCGTCTTCGAGCATGCCTTGTTGCCGCAGATCCTGCACGGCGCCTTTTACGTCGGCGGCGGTGAAGGCCTTGCCCGCCACGGTTTTCAGCCCGTTCGTCGTCAGCAGCCGATGGACGAGGGGGGTGTTGGCGAAGGTCCAGAGCACGGCACAAGCCAGGGCGACCGCATGACTGTCGGCGCTCAGGCCGTGCCTGTCACCCGGATCGGGGAGGGCGAGGGCGTCAGGTGAAGGGAACATTGGCGTGGGCGAACGACGAGTCGAGAGAGACGATGGCCTATTTGCGCTGCAGCAGCATGGCGTCGCCGTAGCTGAAAAAGCGATAGCGTTGCTCTATCGCGTGTCGATAGGCGGCACGGATGTCGTCGAGGCCGGCGAAGGCGGCAACGAGCATCAATAAGGTCGATTTCGGCAGGTGGAAGTTGGTGAGCAGTCGGTCGACAACGCGAAAACGATAGCCGGGGGTGATGAAGATATCGGTTTCGGCGGCGCCTGCGCGCGGTTCGCCTTCTTGCGCGGCGGCTTCGAGGGCACGCAGGCTGGTGGTGCCGACGGCGATGACCTTGCCGCCGCGCGCGCGCGTGGCGGCGATGGCGGCAACGGTTTCCGGCGGCACGACGAAACGTTCGGCGTGCATGCGGTGCTCGGCGATGGCGTTGACGCGCACCGGCTGGAAGGTGCCGGCGCCGACGTGCAGCGTCAGCCAGGCGAGGCCGACGCCGTGCGCGCCCAGACGGCCGAGCAGCGCGTCGTCGAAATGCAGTCCGGCGGTCGGCGCGGCGACCGCGCCGGGGTGGCGGGCGAAAACCGTCTGATAGCGCTCCTCGTCGTCGCCGACTGCCAGATGCGCGATGTACGGCGGCAGCGGCAAGCGGCCGTGTTTGTCGATCAACGACCACAGGTCGCCGTCGCCGATCAGTTCCAGCGCGAAAAATTCGCCGTGTTCACCGACGCGTCCGCGCACCCGCAGCGGGATCGCTTCTTCAAGCACGAGCCGGCTGCCGGCTTTCGGCGATTTTGAAGCCCGGATTTGGGCGATGGCGTGGTGGTTATCGACGACACGCTCGATCAACACTTCAATCTGGCCGCCGCTGTCCTTGTGCCCGAAAAGGCGCGCCTTGATCACCCGGGTGTCGTTGAAGACCAGCAAATCGCCGGCGTCGACCAGCGTCGGCAGATCGTCGAAGCGGCGGTCGCCGATGACGCCATCGGCGAGATGCAACAAGCGGCTGGCCGTGCGGGTCGCGGCCGGATGCTGAGCGATCAGTTCGTGAGGCAAATGAAAGTCGAAATCGTCAAGCGTGAGCATGTGTCGAGCCATCTGAACGGGGCAACCAAAATCGAGGAAATATGGGTCGGGTGGCTTGTCGGTTGCCGGAGAATCAGCGATAATCGCCACCTCTTTCGGCTCGCGCCACGCGAGTCAAAGCCGAGATGGCGGAATCGGTAGACGCAGCGGACTCAAAATCCGCCGATTGTGAGATCGTGGGGGTTCGATTCCCCCTCTCGGCACCAACAAGCTGTTGAAATTCACTCATCAAAGTCCGAAAAGCCCGCCATGTGCGGGTTTTTTTGTTTTTTAGTATCGCCGGGCAACGGTGCGCGCGGGCGTGGGGCGGAGTTTAGTGCATGCGGATGCCGATGTCTCGCTCCGGTCTCGTTTCGCCTTCCCGGCAGAGAAAACCGATCAGCCGCTCCCGTCCGGCGACGTGACGCCGCTTGCCGCCGGCGACTGAAACCAGGCGAGTTTTTCCCGCAGGCGGACGACCGTTCCGACGATGATCAGCGCCGGCGCGGTCATGCCGGCCGCGTTCACTTTCGCCGGCAGCGTCGCCAAATCGGCGGTCAATACCCGCTGCCGGCCGGTGGTGCCGCTCTGGACGATGGCAGCGGGATGGTCGCCGGGCAGGCCGTGCGCGATCATCTGGCGGCAAATTTCGGTCAGTCCGCCGACGCCCATGTAAAACACCACCGTCAGCCGCGGTCGGGCGAGCGACGGCCAATCGAGGTTGATCGTTCCATCCTTGAGGTGACCGGTGGCGAAAGCAACCGCTTGCGCGTGGTCGCGATGGGTCAGCGGAATGCCGGCGTAGGCGCCGCAACCGGCGGCGGCAGTGATGCCGGGCACCACTTCGAAGGTAACTCCCGAGTCGACGAGCGCCTCGATTTCCTCACCCCCGCGGCCGAAAACGAAAGGATCGCCGCCCTTGAGGCGAACCACCCGTTTGCCGGCGCGCGCCAGCCGGACGAGCAGCCGATTGAGTTCGTCTTGCGGCACGGTGTGATTCGAACTTTTTTTGCCGACGTAAATTCGCTCGGCGTCGATCCGCGCCAGATCCAGAACGCCGTCGGCGATCAGATGGTCGTAGACGATGGCGTCGGCTTCGCCGATCAGGCGGGCGGCGCGCAGCGTGAGCAATTCGATGTCGCCTGGGCCGCTACCGACGATGTAGACAGTTCCGGCGGGTTCTGTCGGGGAATTTTGGCTCATGCCGCGAGTTTCCAGTGATGACCGAACCGGAAGCATAAGCGTCCGATCGTGGTCTTTTCAACAGTTATCGCGAAAGGTGGCGTGGTCGGGCTTATTATTTGATTCCGATCAAAAAAATCGACGTGTCCGATGTCGCTTTCCATTTTGAATGCCGTCACCTTGGCGGCGGTGCGATGCGAGACTAGGGTTGGTTCGTTTCATCGTCCTCGTCCGATTTCAGTTCCTTCCGTAGGCTTTCGAGATCCTTTCGGTTTTGTTTCAGGAAAAAAATCAGTCCCCAGATAAAAGCGGCGGCAATGAGGGCGATCAGCGCAAGGGCACTCCAGTCAAAACCATTTGCTAGTCCAGAATTCATCGATTTCTCCTTGGCGCGCAAATCATTTTTCTCGGCCAGAAATAGCGCGGAAAAGCGACCACGGATTCCGGCGGGTCGGGTCGCCGGGAAATACCATGGCGGTGACGACTGTTTTGTCCGCCCGAAGCCATTATGCCACCCACCACGATGCGCCAGTCCGCGGATTCGGTCGGCTGGCGAGCCTTTTTATGGCAAACGACAGCAAAATCAATTATGCTCGCCGCTCCAAGACATAGATTAAAGATGGGGAGTGGCGAGCATGACGAACAAAGGGCAACTCTTACAAGACCCGTTTCTGAACACGCTGAGACGGGAGCGTGTGCCGGTTTCCATTTATCTGGTGAATGGCATCAAATTGCAGGGACAAGTGGAATCCTTCGATCAATATGTGGTTTTGCTCAAGAACAGCGTTACCCAAATGGTTTATAAACACGCCATTTCCACGGTTGTTCCCTCGCGGCCGATCACCATTCCGCTCGATGGCGATAGCGATTGATGACCGCCGCCGCATCGCTCGGCGCGATGATGGCGCGGTCGCACCGAATTGCCTCGGGTCGTCCCGTATTTCAAACGCCGGACAAGTCGTCTCGCCGCTGAATTCGCGCTTGACATTCTCGAACAACACGCATGTCTGACCGTTTCTCTCGCGAAGAGCGAGCGGTCATCGTGCAGCTTGACTTTGGTCAAGGCGATATTGGCGAGCAACTGGAAGAGGTTCGCCTGCTCGTTCGTTCGGCTGGCGCGTCGGTTTGCGCGGTGGTGCACGGGCGGCGCCACGGCCCGGACGCGTCCACTTACGCCGGTAAGGGAAAGGTCGAGGAAATCGCGGCTGAAATCGCCGCGCATGACGCCGATCTGGTTGTCTTCAATCACGAACTCAGTGCCGGGCAGGAAAGAAATCTCGAGCGCGCACTTCAGTGCCGTGTCATTGACCGCACCAGCCTGATTCTCGACATCTTCGCGCAGCGCGCGCAAAGCGCGGAGGGGAAACTCCAGGTCGAACTGGCGCAGCTCGAACATTTGTCTACCCGTTTGGTGCGCGGATGGACCCACCTGGAAAGGCAGAAAGGCGGTATCGGCCTGCGCGGTCCGGGCGAAACTCAGCTTGAAACCGATCGTCGTTTGCTCGGAATCCGTGTTCGCCTGTTGAAGGAGCGTCTTGCCAGGCTTGAGCGACAGCGCGGTGTCCAGCGCAAGGCGCGTGGCCGAGGTGAAATGCTGAATGTTTCTCTCGTCGGTTATACCAATGCCGGCAAGTCCACGCTTTTCAATGCGCTGACGCATGCGCGGGTGTTCGCCGCCGACCAGTTGTTCGCGACCTTGGATACCACCACGCGCAAGCTGTGGCTGCCGGAGGCCGGAAATATCGTCCTCTCCGATACCGTCGGGTTTATTCGCGATTTGCCGCATTCGTTGGTGGCCGCCTTCCATGCCACTCTCGAAGCCACCGCCGAAGCCGATTTGCTGCTGCATGTCGTCGATTCGGCCAGTGCGGCGCGCGACGATCAGGTGGCCGATGTGAACAAGGTGCTACTCGAAATCGGTGCCGCCAAGGTGCCGCAATTGACGGTGTTGAACAAGCTCGATCTTACCGGACTGCCGCCGGCGGTCGAGCGGGACGAATATGGTAGAATTTCGCGCGTTCGCCTGAGCGCCAGCTGTGGCGATGGCATGCCACTGTTGCGAGAGGCGCTTGCCGAAGCCGCTGTTGAAAAATTCCGCAGTGGCCGCGAACGGTCTTCCGGCGCTGTTGCCGTGGATGAAAACGATACGATTCCGCATCTGGATGGCTCCCCATGATTCTAAGCCTTGGAGTACTTATGTCGCTCAATGACCCGCAATGGGGGAATCGCGGCAACGATGACGGCGGCGGTCGCCGTCCCAATCAGGGACCGCCCGACCTCGAACAACTTTGGCGCGATCTCAATCGCCGCTTGTCCGGCATCTTCGACAAAAAACGCCTTGGTGGCGACCGTGGCGGCGACGGAGGAGGGCGTCCGCCGATCGAATTCAATCCAAGGTTTCTCGGTGGCGGGATTGGTCTTCTCCTCGGCTTGGTGTTGGTGATCTGGCTGGCCAGCGGGTTCTATATCGTCGATGTTTCGCAGCGAGGGTTGGTACTTGAGTTCGGACGCTACAAGGAGAGCACCGAATCCGGTTTGCGCTGGCGCTTGCCCTATCCGATCCAGTCGCACGAACTGGTCAATGTGTCCGGTGTGCGCACCCTGGAGATCGGTTATCGCGGCAGTGAGAAGACCAAGGTCCTGAAAGAGGCGCTGATGCTCACCGACGACGAGAACATCATTAATATTCAGTTCGCTGTGCAGTACATCCTCAAGGACCCGGTCGAATACATCTTCAACAACCGCCAGCCGGACGAGGCGGTGATGCAGGTCGCCGAAACGGCGATTCGCGAAATCGTCGGCAAGAACAAGATGGATTTCGTGTTGTACGAAGGGCGCGAGCAGATCGCCGTCAATGCCGCGAAGCTGATGCAGGATATTCTTGATCGCTACAAGACCGGCATTCTCGTTTCAAAGGTCACCATGCAGAACGCGCAGCCGCCGGAGCAGGTGCAAGCCGCTTTCGACGATGCGGTGAAGGCATCGCAAGATCGTGAACGGCAGAAAAACGAAGGTCAGGCCTACGCCAACGACGTGATTCCAAAAGCCCGTGGTACCGCCGCGCGCCTATTGGAGGAGGCCGAGGGGTACAAACAGCGGGTCATCGCCTCCGCCGATGGCGACGCCAGTCGCTTCAAACAGATCCATGCCGAGTACGCCAAGGCCCCCGAAGTGACTCGTAGCCGCATGTATCTTGAGACGATGCAGCAAATTTATTCCAACACCTCCAAGGTGCTGGTCGACGCCAAGGGACAGGGCAATCTGCTGTATTTACCGCTCGACAAATTGATGCAGGCGGCGGCGGGGGTGGCGGCGCCAGCCACGCCGGAGCCGCAGGTCGCGCCGCCAAAGCCGGCGGCGGTGGTTTCCAACGAAGTGCCGCCACAGATTGTCGAGAAAACCGAGGCGCGCTCCCGTGACAATCTTCGTCAGCGCGATCGAGAGGGACGGTGATGAGAACCCGAATGAATCTCTTCGCCGCCGTTTTCGTGACGGTGCTGGTCGTCTTCGGGGCGACGATTTTTACGGTCGATCAGCGTCAATTCGCCATTGTTTTCCAGCTTGGCGAGGTCACCAAGGTGATCGACGAGCCTGGACTGTATTTCAAATTTCCGCTGATTCAGAATGTTCGCTATTTCGACAAACGGATTCTGACGCTCGACAGCGCTGAACCGGAGCGTTTCATCACTTCGGAGAAAAAGAACGTCTTGGTGGATTCATTCACCAAATGGCGAATCGTCGATCCAAAGCTTTATTACATGTCGGTGGCCGGCGACGAGTCGCGTGCCAAGACACGTTTGACGCAAACAGTCAATGCCGGTTTGCGGGAGGAATTCGGCAAGCGGACAGTGCACGACGTGGTTTCCGGCGAACGTGACAAAATCATGGAGCAGATGCGCGAAAAAGCCGATCTCGATGCGCGCAAGATTGGCGTGCAGATTGTCGATGTCCGGGTCAAGCGCGTGGAACTGCCGACCGATGTCGGCGAATCGGTATATCGGCGGATGGATGCGGAACGCAAGCGTGTCGCCAATGAACTGCGTTCGCAGGGCGCGGCCGACGCCGAGAAAATTCGTGCCGATGCGGACAAACAACGCGAGATCATCGTCGCCGAGGCGTATCGCGATGCACAAATTTTGAAGGGCGAGGGCGATGCCAAGGCCGCCGCCACCTATGCGCGCGCTTTCGAAGGGAATCCCGAGTTCTACGCGTTTTATCGCAGCCTGGAGGCGTATCGCAGCAGCTTCAAGGGCAAGAACGATGTGATCGTCGTCGAACCGAATTCGGATTTCTTCAAATACATGAAGAGCGTCGGGCGTGGTGGCGACAAATCCGGCAAATGACCGATAGCCTGTTGCTGGCTTTCGCCTTGATGCTGGTGCTTGAGGGGTTGTTGCCGTTTGTGGCGCCACACGCCTGGCGGGAAGCTTTTCGTCGCCTGATCGAATTTTCCGATGGGCAGATTCGCTTTGTCGGCTTGACCGCGATGTTGGTCGGGCTGGTATTACTATCGATTTTCTGATGAACTGGTTGCTTCCCGAACATGTTGCCGACGCTCTGCCGTCGGAAGCCACACAGATTGAGTGTCTGCGCCGCAAACTGTTGGATCTCTTCCACGTGCATGGCTACGAGTTGGTTAAGCCACCGTTGCTAGAGCATCTCGACTCCTTGCTCACCGGTTCTGGACAGGACCTCAAGCTGCGCACGTTCAAACTGGTCGACCAATTGTCCGGACGCACCCTCGGTGTGCGCGCCGACATCACGCCGCAGGTGGCCCGCATTGACGCGCATCTGCTCAACCGGCAAGGAGTCACACGCCTGTGTTACTGCGAAAGTGTGCTGCATACCTTGCCAGCCTCTTTGACAGCCAGTCGTGAGCCGATTCAACTGGGTGCCGAACTCTACGGTCACGCCGGGGTGGCAGCCGATCGAGAAGTCATCCGCTTGATGGCCGACGCGGTAAGTGCGGCCGGTGTCGGCGCGACGCGTATCGATCTGGGGCACGTCGGCGTTTTTCGCGCTCTCGTGACGGCGGCGGGCCTTAATGCCGACCAGGAGGGCGCGTTGCTGCAACTGCTGCAAGGCAAGGACGCGGCTGGCCTTCGCGATCTTTGCGGCACGCTGAGCGAGCCTTTTGCCTCTGCTTTTCTGCGGCTGCCGGATCTCTACGGCGGTGTCGAAACCTTGACCACGGCGACCAGGACATTGCCAGCGATGACAGAGATTTCGTCGGCACTGCAAACCCTGCGGCAGTTGCACGCTTCATTGCCGGATTTGTCGTTGTCTTTCGACTTGGCGGATCTGCGTGGCTACCACTATCACAATGGTGTCGTTTTCGCCGCTTATCACCGGGCGTTTTCGAGCGCCATGGCCTTGGGCGGGCGTTATGACGGGGTTGGACAAGCGTTCGGCAGAGCGCGGCCGGCCACCGGATTCTCTCTCGATTTGCGCGAATTGGCGCGGGCGGTCGATGGCGGCGAACACGCGCCGATGGCGATTCTGGCACCCTATGCCGGGGAAAATGACGCCTTGACGGGGGCAATCGCCGATTTGCGTCGGCGGGGGGAAGTCGTCGTCGAATTGTTGCCCGGCGAGACCGGCTGCGAAGGGCCGGCGTGTGGCCGGCGGCTGGTGGAAGACCAGGGTCGATGGTTTATTCAGGCAATCAACAGGAACGGATCATAAGCATGGCTAAAAACGTCGTGGTCGTCGGCACGCAATGGGGCGACGAAGGCAAAGGCAAGATTGTCGATTGGCTCACCGATCACGCCAAGGGTGTCGTCCGTTTCCAGGGTGGCCACAACGCCGGGCACACGCTGGTCGTCGGCGACAAGGTTTACAAGCTGAATCTGGTCCCGTCCGGGATCGTCCGCGATGGCGTCGATTGCTTTATCGGCAACGGCGTGGTCCTGGACATTCATCATCTTCTCGAAGAGATCAAGATTTTGGAGGCTGGCGGCATTGGCGATGTTCGATCGCGTCTGAAAATCAGTCCGGGTTGTCCGATCATCCTGCCCTACCACGCGGCGCTCGATAATGCGCGCGAAGCGGCCAAGTGCGCCGACACCAGAATCGGTACCACCGGCAAGGGCATTGGCCCAAGCTATGAAGACAAGGTTGCGCGGCGCGCCCTGCGGGTCTATGACCTTTTCTACCCGCAGCGTTTTGCCGAAAAACTCAAGGAAAATCTCGACTACCACAACTTTGTCCTGACTCGCTACCTCGGCGCCGCGGCTGTCGATCACGATGCCGTTCTGGCACGGGCGATGGCCGACGCCGAAGAAATCAAACCCTTGGTGACCGACGTTTCGGCCGCCCTGCACGCGGTGAACAAGGCGGGCCATAATTTGCTTTTCGAAGGGGCGCAGGGCGCATTGCTGGATATCGATCACGGCACCTATCCCTTCGTCACCTCGTCGAATTGTGTCGCCGGCCAGGCCGCCGCGGGTTCGGGGATCGGTCCCGGCATGCTGCACTATGTCTTGGGAATCACCAAGGCCTATTGCACGCGTGTCGGCAGCGGCCCTTTTCCGAGTGAGTTGGATATCGAGTCGGTCGGCTCGCCGGGGTATCAGATGTCTCTAAAAGGGCAAGAATTCGGTACCGTTACCGGTCGTAAACGTCGTTGCGGTTGGCTCGATATCGCGGCGCTCAAGCGTTCGATCCAGATCAACGGCGTTACTGGCTTGTGCATCACCAAGCTCGATGTTCTGGATGGACTCGGCGAACTGAAAATTTGCGTCGGCTATCGTCTGGCCGGCAAGATCGTCGATCTGCTACCGATGGGCGCCGACGAAGTGGCCGCCTGCGAACCGATTCTCGAAACCTTGCCCGGATGGTCGGCGTCGACCGCCGGTGCCGGAACGATGGCGGACTTGCCAGAGGCGGCGCGCGCTTACCTGGCACGCGTTGAAGCGCTGTGCGAAATTCCCATCGATATCGTCTCGACCGGACCCGAACGTCGTGAAACAGTGGTCCATCGTCATCCGCTCGACAGTTAAGGCGGCGTGAATTCCTGGGGCGGTATCCGCCAGCGGCGGTAATCGCACGACGACGTGGCCTTGGCGGCGTTTCCACGGGTGCCTGCCGACAACGGAGATGACAGGATGGGTATTCTCGACTGGTTCAAGAACCGCCCGGCGCAATTCGATCCTGATCGCGTTTCGGAAGATACGCTACGCAAGGCGACGGAAAAGGCGATCACCCTGACCAACCCGCGGTTGCAGGTTCTGCCTTCATGTCATAAGCGCCTCGCTCCCGCCGTCGGAACCACCATCCAGTTTCTGCGTGAAAATATCGGCAAGTTGCCGCCGGCAAAACCGCTTTCGGCCGCGTGCTGGGCGTCGGACCCCGCATTGCGGGCGTTTTTTGTTACACACACCGATGTTGGCGTTGCCTTGGGACGCTCGGAAAATCTGCGTACACTGTTCGATAAATTTCAGGATCTCGAAGAGGCGTTTCTGGTCCTGGGCATGGCCTACAATGAACAAAGGATTTTCGGCATGGCCTTGCAAGGCGACATGGTCCAGCGCGACGTGGCGCAAGTCAGCCTCGGTTTCTCGGACCATCGAACACACCTTTGCAGCCGCGACGAGTCCCGATTGCGTCGTCTGATCGGTACGGCGGCTTTCGAATATTTGTTGGCACAGGCGCTGTCGGACATCGTCGCCGAGCGCGCCGAACGCGCCGATTTGGAGGGGAATCGGGCCTTGTTGGGTGCGCGTTTACGTCTTCTTCAGCAACAAGGGCCAGGTTTTGGCTCGATTTTCGCCGCCACGCCCGAACATGCCGAGCAGTCCGTGCTGGAGGCGGAGTTGTTGAAAAACGAACGCTCGCTGGCCGACATTGGCGTGGCCGAAACGGCGTTGGAGATGGAGTTGGAATGTCTCAAGACCGTGCTCCAACACCCGGAGCGCTATTTGCAGATTGAACAGCGTACCGTTCGTTTGAATACGATCAACGTGGTGGTTGAAAATGGTGGCGAGGCCGCCGATGTGGTTTTTTCATTGGCCGATTTCAAGGGCTCGCAGCCCCGTCAGCGGGCGTTTGTTTTGGCGCGTGTCGTTCGCGATGAATTGCCCCCGGTCCGGCGAATCGATTTCGACGAGGCGGCACGTTATCTGTAAAGCGGTCGTTTGTCACGGAAGGCGGGAACAGTCGTCGCTGCCACTACTTGAGCCATGCCGTTCACGCAATAACGAAAATAAAATCATTAAATCAATTGATATTAATTATCACGTCTACAGGCGTCCAGGAGAATCAGGATGAATCGAGAAGAACTTCGCGACCAGCTTTTTGCACCGGTTTTGCAATGGACCCGTTTAGGGCGGCAAGTCAATGCGCTGATGATCGGGTCGATGGAGGTGATCTGGCTGCGCAGCAACGGGTTGCTCCGCTCCTGGCCCATTCCCGACGAACAGCAGTGGGCAGAGGTTCTGACAATGAGCAAGGAGAAAGTCGTGGTGCCGATCGAGGCGCTGGGCGCCACGGCGGCGGCAGTTCACGGCGAGACACAGCAGTTTCTTGCCCAGACGCGTGAAGCAAGCGCCGCGTTGGTCAGCGGCGCCTTGTCGCTGGCGACCGGTCGTGGTTCCGGTGAGTCCGAACCGTTGCCGACGGCGCTGGGCGACCCTTTGATCAATCTGGCGCTTGGCTGGTATCAGATCTGGGGGCGCGCGGCCGAGGTCGCCGAACAGGGGTTGCGCCCGATTCTTCGTCAGGTGCAGGATAACGCGTCGCGTCTTGGACAACGCGCTTGAACCATCGGCGTCGCTCCGAGCGCGGTAGCGCCGGGGAACGGTACCTGCATCGATGGTAAGGTATTGTTGAATAGACCCTTCGGGCGGCACGGGCGGGTAGACGACGTGCTAGAATGGCGGGCTTGATCAAGACGACGGTCCGGTCCTCGAATCACGTCGCCAGCGGATAAAAGATGGAAGCTTTCGCCAAAGAAACACTCCCTGTAAGCCTTGAAGACGAGATGCGTCGGTCGTATCTCGACTATGCGATGAGCGTGATCGTCGGGCGCGCCTTGCCGGATGCCCGCGATGGGCTCAAGCCGGTGCATCGGCGCGTGCTGTTCGCCATGCACGAACTGTCGAACGACTGGAACAAGCCATACAAAAAATCCGCGCGCATCGTCGGTGACGTGATCGGTAAATATCACCCGCACGGCGACACGGCGGTCTATGACACCATCGTCCGCATGGCGCAGGATTTCTCGCTGCGCTACATGCTGGTCGACGGGCAAGGCAACTTTGGATCGGTCGACGGCGACAACGCCGCGGCGATGCGGTACACCGAAGTGCGCATGGCGCGCATCGGTCACGAACTGATGGCCGACATCGACAAGGAAACGGTCGATTTCGGTCCTAACTACGATGGTTCGGAGGAAGAGCCGCTGGTCATGCCGGCGCGCATTCCCAATTTGCTGATCAACGGCTCGTCGGGTATCGCCGTCGGCATGGCGACCAATATTCCGCCGCACAATCTTGGCGAAGTGATCGACGCCTGTTTGTTGTTGCTGAGCAACGCCGAAGCGACGATCGATGACTTGATCGATCTGGTGCCGGCGCCCGATTTTCCGACTGCCGGCATCATCTACGGTGTTGTCGGCGTGCGCGAGGGCTACCGGACCGGTCGCGGCCGCGTGATCATGCGCGGCAAGACCCATTTCGAGGACATCGACAAGGGCAACCGGCAGGCGATCATCATCGATGAACTGCCGTATCAGGTGAATAAGCGGACGCTGCTTGAAAAAATCGGCGAGCTGGTCAACGAGAAGCGTATTGAAGGTATTTCCGATTTGCGCGACGAGTCCGACAAATCGGGCATGCGCGTGGTGATCGAGCTCAAGCGCGGCGAGGTCGCCGAAGTGGTTCTCAACTGCTTGTATAAGCAGACGCAGTTGCAAGACACCTTCGGCATGAACATGGTGGCGCTGGTCGACGGCCAGCCGCGGTTGCTGAATCTCAAGCAGATGCTCGAATGCTTCCTCTGGCATCGTCGCGAGGTGCTGACCCGGCGGACGGTTTTCGAACTGCGCAAGGCCCGCGAGCGGGCGCACATTCAGGAAGGTCTGGCGGTCGCGCTGGATAACGTCGACGAAATCATCGCCTTGATCAAATCGTCGCCAACACCGGCCGAGGCGCGGCGTCGTCTGATGGCCCGCCGCTGGCACTCGCCGACGGTCGCCGAGATGCTGTCGCGCGCGTCCTTGGATGCCACCCGTCCCGACGGCATCGCCCTCGATTTCGGCTTGTCGGCCGACGGCTATCTGTTGACCGACATTCAAGCGCAAGCGATTCTCGAACTGCGTCTACAACGGCTGACCGGACTGGAACGCGACAAAATCGTCACCGATTTCGGCGACTTGCTGGCGCGCATCGCCGATTTGATGGATATCCTGGCGCGGCCGGAGCGCATTTCCGAAATGATCGTCGAGGAATTGACCGTCATCCGCGCGCAGTTCGGCGACAAACGCCGTTCCGAAATCGTCGTCAGCACGCAGGATCTGGGAATCGAGGATTTCATCACCCCGGTGGACATGGTGGTGACGCTGTCGCATACCGGTTACGTCAAGTCGCAACCGCTGGCCGACTATCGCGCGCAGCGGCGCGGCGGACGCGGCAAGCAGGCGGCCGCGATGAAGGAAGACGATTTCGTCGATCACCTTTTCGTTGCCAACACCCACGATTTCATCCTCTGTTTTACCAATCGCGGTCGGGTCTATTGGCTGAAGGTTTACGAAGTGCCGCAGGGCACGCGAACCAGTCGCGGCAAGCCGATCGTCAATCTCTTCCCGTTCGAGGACGGTGAAAAGATCAGCGCCATCCTGCCGGTCAAGGAATTCGCCGACGACCGTTACATTTTCATGTGCACCGCGCAGGGGACGGTGAAGAAGACGCCGTTGTCCGATTTTTCCAATCCGCGCAAGAACGGCATCATCGCCGTGGCCCTCGACGAGGGCGATGTGCTGATCGGCGTCGAGATCACCAATGGCACCCAGGACGTGGTGCTCGTTTCCGATGTTGGCAAGGCGGTGTGGTTCGATGAAGAGGATGTGCGGCCGATGGGGCGCACGGCACGCGGCGTGCGCGGCATGCGTTTGGGAGACGGTCAGCAGGTCTTGTCCCTGTTGGTCGCCGACAGCGATCAGCAGACCGTGCTGGTGGCCACCGAGAACGGTTTCGGTAAACGCACGGTATTGGGCGACTTCCGGCATTCGGGGCGCGGCACGCAAGGCGTCATCGCCATCGCCGCCAGCGAGCGTAACGGCAGGGTCGTCGCCGCCCGTCTGGTGCGCGACGAGGATGAAATCATGCTGATCACCACCGGTGGCGTGCTGATCCGCACGCGTGTCCGCGAAATTCGCGAACTGGGTCGCGCGACTCAGGGCGTGACGCTGATCGCGCTCGACGCCGGTGAAAAACTCGCCGGCCTGGAAAAAGTCGTCGAATCCGAGGACGACAGCGAACTGGTTGACGTGCCGGAGGTGGCGGAAGAGTCCGGCGGGCCGGCGGATGGGGAGTCGCTGCCAACCGGCGGGCCGGAATCCGCAGCCGGGCAGGAGTAGGCGGGTGTCGGCGATGAGCGGTGATCTTCAAAGCGAGCTGTCCGTCGTTCGCCGGCAGATCGATCAACTCGATGCGCAACTGCTTGAACTACTCAACCAGCGCGCCCGCTACGCGCAGCAGGTCGGCGAAATCAAGGCGCGGCATGGTGACGCCGGTTTCATCTACCGTCCGGAGCGCGAGGCGCAAGTCCTGAAGCGGATTCGGGAGTTGAACAGCGGTCCGTTGTCGAACGACAGCGTGAGTTGGTTCTTTCGCGAGGTGATGTCGGCCTGTCTGTCGCTGGAACAGCCGTTGGGGGTTGCCTTCCTCGGACCGCTGGGCACCTTCTCGGAAAGCGCGGCGACCAAGCATTTCGGACACGCTGCCCGTCTGATGCCGCAGGCGTCGATCGACGATGTTTTCCGGGAAGTCGAGTCCGGCCATGCGGATTACGCGGTGGTGCCGATCGAAAATTCGACCGAAGGCGCGATCGGCCGCACCCTCGATCTGCTATTGACCACGCCGTTGCGTATTTGCGGCGAGGTGGTGTTGCGCATCCACCAGCATCTGCTGTCGAAAGAATTGTCTTTGGGCGAGGTCAAGCGGGTCTATTCGCATGCCCAGTCGCTGGCGCAATGCCACGAATGGCTCAATCGCTCGCTGCCGCTGGCGCAGCGCGTTTCGGTGGGCAGCAACGCGCAGGCCGCGCAATTGGCGGTCGACGAGTCGGGCGCCGCGGCGATCGCCGGGCAGGCGGCGGCCGAGCGTTACGCCCTGCCGGAACTGGCCAGCAATATCGAGGACGAGCCGAACAATACGACCCGTTTCGTCGTTCTCGGTCGCCAGGATGCCGGCCCGTCGGGGCGCGACAAAACCTCGCTGGTGATGTCGGCACAAAACCAGACCGGCGCGCTCAGCAAGCTGCTGGCGCCATTTTCCGACGCCGGGGTGTCGATGACGCGCCTGGAGTCGCGACCGGCACGACACACGCTATGGGAGTATGTGTTCTTTGTCGATATCGAAGGCCATCGTGACGACGAAGCCGTGCGCGCCGCACTCGCCGAACTTGCCCGGCGCGCCCCTTATCTGAAGCTTCTTGGTTCCTATCCGACAGCCGCTTTCTGAGCGGATTGCATTTTCACGAGGATCGCCGATGGCACTCCACGAGCAATCTTTACCTTACGTCCGCGCCATTTCACCGTATCAGCCGGGCAAGCCGATCACCCAACTGGCGCGCGAGATGGGCTTGGCGGTCGAACAGATCGTCAAGCTGGCCTCGAACGAAAATCCGCTGGGGATGAGTCCGAAGGCGCGCGCGGCGGTCAATGCCGCCATCGAAAACCTGGCGCGCTACCCTGACGATTTCGTGCTCAAACAAGCGCTTGCCGAGCATACCGGCGTGAGCATGGCGCATATCGTCCTCGGCAACGGCTCCAACGATGTGCTCGATCTGATCGCGCGCGTGTTTCTCGCTCCCGGTCGCTCGGCGGTCTTCGCACAATATGCTTTCGCCGTCTATCCGCTGGCGACCTTGTCGGCGGGCGCCGAGTCGATTGTCGTGCCGGCCAAGGATCACGGGCACGATCTCGACGCGATGTTGGCGGCGATTCGGCCCGATACCCGCCTGATCTGGATCGCCAATCCCAATAATCCGACCGGAACGTTTCTCCCGTATCCGCAACTCCAGACCTTTCTGCAAGCGGTTCCCGCCGAAGTGGTCGTCGTGCTCGATGAAGCCTACAACGAGTACCTGCCTCCCGCGCAGCGCCTGGAAACCGTGCGCTGGCTGGCGGATCGTCCCAATCTGGTCGTTACCCGCACGTTTTCGAAAATCTATGGCCTGGCCGGTCTGCGCGTCGGTTACGCCCTGGCCTCGGCCGAAATCGCCGACCTGATGAATCGCGTCCGGCAGCCGTTCAACTGCAACAATCTTGCGCTGGCCGGCGCGACGGCGGCGCTCGACGACCACGAATTCGTCGCTCGCAGCTACGCCCTGAACCGCGCCGGCATGGAGCAGATCGTCGGAGGACTGAAGCGCTTGAATTGCCGTCACATCCCGTCGCACGGCAACTTCGTCACCTTCCGGGTCGAACAGGCGGCGGCGGTGAATCAGAAGTTGTTGCAACAGGGCGTGATCGTGCGCCCGATCGCCGGTTACGGCATGCCGGACTGGCTGCGGGTGACCATCGGTACTGAAAGCGAAAACGCGCGCTTCCTGACCGCTCTCGAGGTGGCGCTGTGAACGGTGTGGCGGGCGGATCGCGGCCATGACCGACGCCTCCTTGTTCGACAAGGTCGTCGTCTTCGGCGTCGGCTTGATCGGCGGCTCTTTCGCCCTGGCGCTCAAGGCGGCGGGACAAGTGCGCGAAGTGGTCGGTTTCGGTCGCACCCTCGGTTCGCTGTCGCAAGCGCTTGAGTTGGGGATCGTCGATCGCGTCGGATTCAACATCGGACAGGAAGTGTCGTCCGCCGATCTGGTGCTGATTGCCGTCCCGGTCGGCCGCACGGCGGAGGTCATGGCCCGCATCGCGCCCTGCCTGGGGACGCAAACCGTCGTTACCGACGCCGGCAGCACCAAGAGCGATGTCGTTGCCGTGGCCCGCGAGCATTTTGGCGACCGGTTGGGGCAGTTCGTTCCCGCGCACCCGATCGCTGGCGCCGAAAATAGCGGTGCCGCGGCGGCGCGGGCGGATCTTTACCGGCAAAAACACGTCGTGCTGACGCCATTGCCGGAAAACACGCCGCGGGTGGTGGCGCGGGTGCGCGCGGCGTGGGAACTGTGCGGTGGCCTGATCAAGGTGCTTGACCCCGGCGAGCACGATCAGGTTTTCGCCGCCGTCAGTCATTTGCCGCATTTGCTGTCGTTTGCCCTGGTGCACGATCTGGCGCGGCGCGACAATCGCGAGCAGCTTTTTTCCTTTGCCGCCAGCGGTTTTCGCGATTTCACGCGTATTGCCGCCAGTCACCCTGAAATGTGGCGCGATATTTGTCTGGCCAACCGCGTGGCCCTGCTCGACGAACTCGACCGTTACCGCGCGCAGCTGGACGAGTTGCGCGCGAGCTTGCAGCGTGGCGATGGCGCCAGCCTGGAAGCGGCTTTCGACAGTGCACGTTCCGCGCGCCGCGCGTGGACCGACGACAAGGCGAAAACGTGAGCAGGGAATTCATCGATCTGCCGCAAATGGTGTCGGCGCGTGGTTGCGTGCGGTTACCGGGTTCGAAAAGCATTTCCAATCGCGTGCTGCTGCTGGCGGCCCTGGCGGTCGGCGATACCGAGATCCGCGATCTGTTGCTCTCGGACGACACCGAACGCATGCTCGACGCGTTGCGGCGCCTTGGCGTGGGCGTCAGCGCGCTGGGCGGCAACGCCTACCGTATCGCCGGCGTCGGCGGGCGTTTTCCGGTGACCGAGGCGGACCTGTTCCTTGGCAATGCCGGAACGGCTTTCCGGCCTTTGACCGCGGCGTTGGCGCTGGCCGGTGGCCGCTACACCCTCAACGGCACGCCACGGATGCGCGAACGGCCCATCGGCGATCTGGTCGATGGCTTGCGGCAGTTGGGCGCCGACATCGCTTACCTCGGGGCGGCGGGATTTCCGCCGCTCGCCATCGCGACGCCGAGCGGTAGCGAGGTGCGCACCGTTCGCTTGCGCGGCGATGTTTCGAGTCAGTTTCTCAGCGGTCTGTTGATGGCCTTGCCCCTGCGCGGCGCAGAAACCCGTGTCGACATAATCGGCGACCTGATCTCCAAACCCTACGTCGAAATCACGCTGGCCATGATGGCGCGTTTCGGTGTGAACGTTCCGCGGGACGGCTGGCGCTGTTTCACCGTGCCCGCTGGCAGCGTCTATCGGTCGCCGGGTCTGCTGCATGTCGAAGGCGATGCGTCCTCGGCGTCCTACTTCCTCGCTCTCGGCGCCCTGGGTGGCGGGCCCTTGCGGGTGGAAGGGGTCGGGCGGGACTCGATACAGGGCGATGTCCGCTTTGCCGATGTGCTGGCCGACATGGGCGCGCAAATCTCCCATGGCCCGAACTGGATCGAGGCGGCGGCGCCGGCCGGTCACGGTCGGTTGCAAGGCATGTCTCTCGATTGCAACCACATTCCAGACGCGGCTATGACCCTCGCCACCCTCGCGCCGTTCGCCGATGGTCCAACCACCTTGAACAACATCGCCAGTTGGCGGGTCAAGGAAACCGATCGCATCGCGGCAATGGCCACCGAGTTGCGCAAACTGGGTGTCGTGGTTGACGAAGGCGACGATTTCATTCGTGTCTGGCCACCCGAGGCGCGTCACGCGTTGCGGCCGGCGGTAGTCGATACCTACGACGACCACCGGATGGCGATGTGTTTTTCGCTCATGACTTTCGGAGCGCCGTTGCGCATCAACGATCCGAACACGGTCGCCAAGACCTTTCCCGATTATTTCAAACTCTTCACCGACGTCACCGCAGCGGTTCCCGTGCTCGCTATCGACGGTATCTCCGCGTCCGGCAAAGGCACCATCGCCACTCGCGTCGCGGACGCCTTGGGCTGGCATTATCTCGATTCCGGCGCGCTCTATCGCCTGACCGCCCTGGCCGCGGAGCGCTCTGGCGTGCGCTGGGACGATGAAACCGGCGTTGCCGCCATCGCCGAGGCGCTTGATGTCGCCTTCGTTGGCGGTGCGATTCTCCTCGCCGGCGACGCTGTGGGCGATGCGATCCGTCGCGAGGAAATCTCGACCGGCGCCTCGCGGGTCGCCGCGTTGCCGGCCGTGCGCGAGGCGTTGCTGTTCCGTCAACGCGCCTTTCGGCGAGCGCCAGGTTTGGTCGCCGATGGTCGCGACATGGGCTCGGTCGTCTTTCCCGATTCGCGGTGCAAGGTCTTCTTGACGGCGACCGCCGAAAAACGCGCCGAGAGGCGTTATAAGCAGTTGTTAAAAAAAGGGATCGCTGTTAACATTGCAGCCCTCTTGCTGGATCTGCGCGAACGCGACGAACGGGATAGTCAACGTGGCGTCGCGCCGACACAGCAGAGTGCGGACGCTGAATTGCTCGACACGACGAATCTGACCATCGACATCGCGGTGGATCAGGTTCTGGATTGGGTCAACAAAGTTCCGCGAAATCGGTAAAAGGCGCTTGCCGTTTGCCTGAGGTGCACCAGTTAGGCGCGTCATTCCGGTTGGCCCGGCGGTCGTGTCGTCCCGGGCTCGCCGGCGAAGTGTCCCTGCTTCCCCAGTGGCGAAGTTTCCGGAATGGCCGGAACTGGTGATTCTTTTAACTCACCCCGCGATTCCGCGGCTAGGTAATTCAACTCATATGTCATCTAATCCCACCATGCAAGAAAGTTTCGCCGAACTCTTCGAAGAAAGCCTCGGACGTCAGGAAATGCGTCCGGGCGAGGTGATCACCGCCGAGGTCGTGCGCATCGACCAGAATTTCGTGGTCGTCAACGCCGGTCTCAAGTCCGAAAGTTACATCGATCTCGAGGAGTTCCTGAGCGATCAGGGCGACATCGAAGTCAAGGTCGGCGACTTCGTTCAGGTTGCCATCGAGCAACTCGAAAACGGTTTCGGCGAAACACGCCTGTCGCGCGACCGTGCCAAGCGGGTGGCCGCGTGGAACGCGCTTGAACAAGCGCTGAACGACGGCAGTCTGGTGACCGGTACGATCACCGGCAAGGTCAAGGGCGGACTGACGGTGATGACCAACAGCGTGCGCGCCTTCCTGCCGGGCTCGCTGGTGGATATGCGTCCGGTCAAGGACACCACGCCGTATGAGGGAAAAACCTACGAATTCAAGGTCATCAAGCTGGATCGCAAGCGCAACAATGTCGTCGTCTCCCGGCGCGCGGTTCTCGAGGCCAGTGTCGGCGAAGAGCGCGATGCCTTGCTGGCCGCGCTCAAGGAGGGCAGCATCGTCAAGGGCGTGGTCAAGAACATTACCGATTACGGCGCTTTTGTCGACCTCGGCGGTATCGATGGCCTGCTGCATATCACCGATCTGGCCTGGCGCCGTGTTCGTCATCCCTCCGAGGTGCTGGCGGTTGGCGACGAGGTGCAAGCCAAGATCCTCAAGTTCGATCAGGAAAAAAATCGTGTCTCTCTGGGTCTCAAGCAACTTGGCGAAGACCCGTGGGTGGGTATTTCCCGCCGCTATCCGCCGACCACCCGTCTGTTCGGCAAGGTCACCAATCTGACCGACTACGGCGCCTTCGTCGAAATCGAGCAGGGCATCGAAGGCCTGGTGCACGTCTCGGAAATGGACTGGACCAACAAGAACGTCCATCCATCGAAAGTGGTTCAATTGGGCGACGAGGTCGAGGTGATGATTCTCGAGATCGACGAGGATCGTCGCCGTATTTCCCTGGGAATGAAGCAGTGCGCGGCGAACCCGTGGGACGAGTTCTCGATGAATTACAAGAAGGGCGACCGTGTGCGTGGCGCCATCAAGTCGATTACCGACTTCGGTGTGTTCATCGGCTTGCCTGGCGGCATCGACGGTCTGGTCCATCTCTCCGACCTGTCGTGGTCCTTGGCTGGCGAAGAAGCGATCCGCAATTTCAAAAAAGGCGACGAGGTCGATGCCGTGGTTTTGGCCATCGATACCGACAAGGAACGCATTTCGCTGGGCATCAAGCAGCTCGATGGCGATCCCTATACCAGCTACATTGCCACTCACGACAAGAACAGCATCGTGCGTGGCGTGGTCAAATCGGTCGATGCCCGCGGTGCGGTGGTGATTCTCGACGGCGATATCGAAGCCTATTTGCGTGCGTCGGAGGTTTCGCGCGATCGCATCGACGACCTGAGCAAGGTGTACAAGGAAGGCGACAAGGTCGAGGCAATGATCATCAACGTCGATCGCAAGACCCGTTCGATCAGTTTGTCGATCAAGGCCAAGGAGCAAGCCGAGCAACACGAGGCGATGCAAAAGTTTTCCGCGGACAGTAACGCCAGTTCTGGGACCACCAATCTGGGCGCCTTGCTGAAAGCCAAGCTGAACAACCCACAGTAGGGTTCAAAAATGACCAAGTCGGATCTAATCGCGCAACTGGCGGGGCGTTTTCCTCAGTTACTCGCAAAGGATGCGGACTTGTCGGTGAAAATGATTCTCGATGCGATGGCCGAGGCCTTAGCCAAGGGCGACCGTATCGAGATCCGGGGGTTCGGGAGCTTTGCCCTGAACTACCGGCCACCGCGGGTCGGACGCAATCCCAAGTCGGGCGACAAAGTGGATGTGCCGGAGAAATGGGTACCTCACTTCAAAGCCGGCAAGGAGTTGCGGGAGCGTGTGGATGATGGCTCGTCGGAACTGATCTGAGTGGCCAAAAGCCGTGCTTGTTGCTGGTGATGGCGGGCGGTGACGCAAGTTGCCGCCCGTTTATCGTGTGAAGGTGATGGATGCGCGCGTTGCTGTGGGTCTTGCGGATCGTTCTTTTCCTGCTGCTTTTTACATTTGCCGTCAAGAACTCCGCCCCGGTAAGCGTCCGCTTTTTCCTTGACGCCGCCTGGCAAGCACCACTGATCATCGTCTTGCTGGCATTTTTTGTCGGTGGCGCTGCCTTGGCGGTGCTTTCCTTGATGACCATGCTTTTCCGTCTGCGGCGTCAGGTGGCGGAATTGCAGCGCGAGTTGGCACATGCGCGAGTGGGCGAGCAGGATGCCTCGGAGTTCCTCGCCGACGACCGTCCGCACAACGAAATCGGTACCTCCGTAATTCTGACAAAGTCACCCCATGATTGAGTTCGAATATTGGCAGTTGATGCTTTTCCCCTTGTTTTTCGGTCTTGGCTGGGGGGCCGCGCGTATCGATATCCGGCATTTGGTACGGGAGTCGCGGGCACTGCCGCAATCCTATTTCCAGGGTTTGAATTTTTTGCTCAACGAGCAGCCGGACCGGGCCATCGAATCGTTTGTCGAGGCGGTGAAGGTCGATCCTCAAACCATCGAGCTGCATTTTGCGCTGGGCAGTTTGTTTCGTCGCCGTGGCGAAACGGAGCGCGCCATTCGCATGCATCAGCATCTTATAGAACGGGAGGATCTGCGCCAGGATCTGAAACTGCAGGCCATGGCCGAGCTGGGGCAGGACTATCTCAAGGCGGGTCTTCTTGATCGCGCGGAGGAAATTTTCGACAAGCTGCGTCAATCGCCGCTGGCTGAAGATGCCAAACGCAATCTGCTCGAGATCTACCAGCTTGAAAAGGATTGGGAAAAGGCCATCGCCATTGCTTCGGAATTGCCGGATTTCGCTTCGCACAAGGAAATTGCCGAATTTTATTGCGAACTTGCCGCCGCGGAGATCATCCGCTCGCGGCGCGATCTGGCGACGCCTTATTTGCAGATGGCGCTGGAACGCAACCGCAAGTGCGTGCGCGCCAGTCTGCTGCAGGGCGACATCCAGTTTCAGCAGGAACAGTTCGTGGCGGCGATCGAATCCTGGCAGCGAATCGAACAACAGGACCCGCCCTATCTTGCCTTGGTGGCGCAGCGTTTGCTTGAGGCGTTTCGCAAGCTTGATCGACGCGAGGACGGCTTGCAGTTGTTGCGCGGGTATCTGGAACATTACCCGTCACTGGATCTGCTCGATGTGGTTTTCCAACTGGTCATCGAAGGCGATGGACCGGAGGCCGCTTACCGGCTGGTTCGCGACGAGTTGAAACGCAACCCGACCTTGCTGGGTTTCGACAAGCTGCTGGAAGCGCGCTTGCTGGTGGCGCCGCCCGAAAATCGCCCCGATCTCGATCTGGCGAAAGGGATCGTCCAAGGGTACACCCGGCGTCTGGCGCGCTATCGATGCGATAATTGCGGCTTCAAGGCTCGCCAGTTTTATTGGCGCTGCCCTGCTTGCGGTGGCTGGGAAACCTATTCGCCGAAGCGTACCGAAGAGTTCGATCTGACACCTTGAGTAGGGTAGGGGGCCATTTTGCCAGTCATCATGCGTAGCCTCGGGCGCGTCAGCCTGTCGAGCGCCGTTCGCCTTGTCGAGGCTCGCCGCGATGCGGGTCGCTGATCTCTCTTCGACCCGTCTGCTGATCGTCGGCGACGTCATGCTTGATCGCTACTGGTTTGGCGATGTGGCGCGGATCTCGCCGGAGGCGCCGGTGCCGGTGGTCAAGGTGGCACGTTGCGAAGAGCGGCCTGGCGGCGCGGCTAACGTTGCCCGCAATGTCGCCGCGCTTGGGGCGCGGGTCGCCTTGCTGTCGGTCGTTGGTGACGACGAGGCCGGGCACAGTTTGCAGCATCTGCTGGCGTCCAGCGGCATCGATGTCAGCCTGCAAAGAGATGCGGCGGTCAATACCACCGTCAAGCTGCGCGTGATCGGGCGGCAGCAGCAATTGCTGCGCATCGATTTCGAAACCACGCCGTCACACGAGGTGTTGCGCGCCAAGCTCGCTGAATTTACCCGGCGCCTGCCGGATTGCGACGCGGTGATCCTGTCGGACTACGGCAAGGGCGGTTTGGCGCACATCGGCGAAATGATCGGTCTGGCGCGCGCCGCCGGGAAAATCGTTCTGATCGATCCCAAGGGCGACGACTTCTCGAAATACGCCGGAGCCAGCGTATTGACGCCCAATCGCGCGGAGTTGCGCGCGGTGATCGGGCGCTGGCGGGATGAAGACGATCTCGCCTGCAAGGCGGAGAATTTGCGGAGCCAGCTTGGTCTGGACGCGTTGCTGATGACGCGCAGCGAAGACGGCATGTCGCTCTTCCACGCGGGCGGCGCGCTGCACGAGAAGGCGGTGGCCCGGGAGGTTTTCGACGTGTCGGGCGCTGGCGATACGGTCATCGCCACCTTGGCGGCGATGCTGGCGTGCGGGGTCGCCTGGCCGGACGCCGTGCATGTCGCCAACGTCGCGGCCGGCGTCGTCGTCGGCAAACTCGGTACGGCGGTGGTGAGTCGCGATGAGCTCGACGCCGCTTTGAAGTGAGGTAATCATGTATACCATCGTCACCGGCGCGGCCGGTTTCATCGGTTCCAATCTTGTCGAGGCGCTGAATGCGCGCGGGGTGGACCGGATCATTGCCGTCGACAATCTGACGAAAGCCGACAAATTCAAGAATCTGGTCGATTGCGAGATCGCCGATTACATCGACAAGACGGAATTCATCGATCGTCTGCTCGCCGGCGATTTCGACGGCGAGGTTGATGCGATTTTCCATCAGGGGGCCTGCTCGAACACCATGGAGAGCGACGGGCGCTACATGATGGACAATAACTACCGTTATTCGCTAGCACTACTCGATTGGTGTCTGGATCAGGACGTGCCGTTGCTTTACGCGTCCAGCGCGGCCACTTACGGCGGCGGCGGGGTTTTCCGCGAACAGCGCCAGCACGAGGCGCCGTTGAACGTTTATGGCTACTCGAAATTTCTTTTCGATCAAATCGTCCGGCAGCGCTTGGCGGCCGCCGGTTCGTGCCGTTCGCAGGTAGTGGGTTTCCGTTATTTCAACGTTTACGGTCCGCGCGAATCGCACAAGGGTCGCATGGCATCGGTGGCTTTCCATCACTACCACCAGTTTCGCGCCGAGGGCAAGGTCAAGCTGTTCGCGGGCTGCGACGGCTATGTCGACGGCGCACAGCGGCGCGATTTCGTGCATGTCGCCGACGTTGCGCGAGTCAATCTGTTCTTCCTCGATCACCCGGAAAAGTCGGGGATCTTCAATGTCGGCACCGGGCGCGCGCAAACCTTCAACGAACTGGCGGTGGCCAACGTCAATCACTGCCGCGCCCTGACCGGGTTGCCGGCACTGCCTCTGGACGAACTGGTGCGGCAGGGCCTGATCGAATACATTCCCTTTCCCGACGATCTGCGCGGCAAGTACCAGAGTTTCACCGAGGCGGATTTATCCAAGCTGCGGCAGGCGGGCTACGATGCGCCGTTCGCCGCCGTCGAGGAAGGTGTCGCGCAGTATGTTCAATGGTTGAGCCGCCATGGATAAAACGCTCGAAAATCATGTCGGCGACACGCCGCTGGTGCGTTTGCAGCGCTTGCCGGGGGCGGCGGTCGTCGCGCGCGGGAACGTCATTCTCGCCAAACTGGAAGGCAACAACCCGGCCGGCTCGGTCAAGGATCGGCCGGCACTGTCGATGATTTCGCGTGCCGAGCAGCGCGGCGACATCGCGCCTGGCGACACATTGATCGAGGCCACCTCGGGAAACACCGGTATCGCCCTGGCGATGGCGGCGGCCGTGCGCGGCTACCGGATGATTCTGGTGATGCCCGAAAATCAAAGCGTCGAACGCCGGCAGACGATGCGCGCTTTCGGCGCCGAACTGGTGCTCACGCCCAAGGATGGCGGCATGGAGCTGGCGCGCGACGTCGCCGAGAGGCTACGCAACGAGGGGCGTGGGATCATCCTCGACCAGTTCGCCAATCCCGACAATCCGTTGGCGCATTACGAAGGCACGGGTCCGGAACTCTGGCGCCAGACCGATGGGCGGATCACGCATTTCGTCAGCAGCATGGGCACCACCGGCACGATCATGGGTGTTTCCCGGTACCTGAAAGAGCAGAACCCCGGGGTGTGCATCGTCGGTTGCCAGCCGGAAGAGGGCTCGCAGATTCCGGGTATCCGCAAATGGCCGGAAGCCTATCTGCCGGCCATTTTCGACCGCGCGCGGGTCGATCGCGTCGAATCGGTTTCACAAGGCGATGCCGAGGAAATGACGCGCCGTCTGGCACGCGAAGAAGGCATTTTCGCCGGTATCTCCTCGGGTGGCGCGGTGGCGGTGGCCCTGCGCTTGGCCGAAGAACTGGCAAACGCCGTCGTGGTGACCATCGTTTGCGACCGCGGCGACCGCTACCTGTCGACTGGCGTTTTTCCGGCCTGATCGCTGGTAATGAAAGCCGTTCTCGCGTTCGATATCGAAACCATTCCCGATGTCGGGGGTCTGCGTCGCTTGCACGCTCTCGGCGCGGCGCTGTCCGACGACGAGGTGGCCGAACTCGCCTTTCAGCAACGACGCGCCAACAGCGGTCACGATTTTCTGCCGCTGCATTTGCAGCGCGTGGCGGTGATCTCCTGTTTGCTTCGGGTCGGCAACGATCTGCGGGTGTGGTCGATGGCCGAACCCGAGCAGGGCGAGGGCGAAATCATTCAACGTTTTTTCGACGGCGTTGAAAAATACACCCCTCAGATCGTGTCCTGGAACGGCGGTGGTTTCGACTTGCCGGTCCTGCACTATCGTGGGCTGGTTCACGGCGTGAGCGCGTCGCGTTACTGGGACCTCGGCGATGGCGATTATGGCGACAGCCGCGATTTCAAATGGAACAATTACATCAGCCGCTACCACACGCGCCATCTCGATTTGATGGATTTGCTGGCGCTGTATCAGCCGCGCGCCAGCGTGCCGCTGGACGAGCTGGCGAAGCTGATCGGTTTTCCCGGCAAGCTGGGCATGGACGGCAGCAAGGTGTGGCAGGCGTGGCAGGCGGGCAAGGCCGCTGAAATACGCAACTATTGCGAAACCGACGTCGTCAACACCTATCTGGTGTCGGTGCGGTTCCGCCTGATGCGCGGCGAAATCTCGCCGGTCGAATACGACGCCGAAGTGGCTTTCGTGCGCGCCGCGCTGACGAAAATCGGCACGCCGCACTGGCAGGAATTTCTGGCGGCTTGGCCGTAGAGGATTGGCGGCGCGACGATTTCCAGAGCGCCTCGCGGCGGAAGCCGCCGCGAGTGGTCACGAGCTTGTTGGGGAGGGGCATCATGAAACTGCAACGCTGGATATTATCGATCGTCGGGAGCCTGCTGTTGTCCTTTTCCCTGGTGGCGCCGGCGGCCGGCACGCTGGACAAGATCAAGACCGAGAAGTTGATTTCCTTGGGCTATCGCGAATCGTCGATTCCCTATTCCTACGTCGGCGACGACAACCAGCCCTGGGGTTACTCGGTCGATTTGTGTATCAAGGTGGTCGCCGCGCTGGTCAAACAGCTTGGTCTTGACGAGTTGCCGTTGCAATGGCTCCCGGTGACGCCCGAAACGCGAGTCGCCATGCTCAAATCCGGGCAGATCGATATCGAGTGCGGCGCAACCACCAGTACCTTGTCGCGGATGAACGACGTCGATTTCAGTCTGCCGATTTTCGTCGATGGCGGCGGCTACCTCGTGCGCCGTGCCTCCGGAATCAGGCGTTTCGACGATCTTGCCGGCAAGCGGGTGGCGGTGATCGCCGGCACGACGACCGAGCGGGCCATCGTCGACGCGCTGGGGCGGCAAAAAATCGGTTTCGAGCTACTTCGGGTCAGCGATCACCAGCAAGGCATCGGCGCCTTGCTCAAGGGGAAGGCCGACGCCTATGCGGCCGATCGGTCGCAATTGATCGGGTTGGCGCTGGATTCCGGTAACCAGAGCGATTGGTCGCTGGGGCAGGAAACCTTTTCCTACGAGCCGCTGGCGCTGATGGTGCGACGCAACGACGCGAGTTTCCGTCTGGCGGTCAATCGCGAACTGGCGCGTCTGTCGCGTACTCGCGAGATTCATGCCATTTACAACCGCTGGTTCGGTTTCCTGTCGCCGCCGGGGCCGCTGCTGGAAAATCTTTATTTTCTGAACGGCTTGCCAGAGTAGCGCCCGCGTCGCCGCTACGGGCTGTCCCGGTCGTTGGCGACCACGGCTCGATAGGCGTGCCAGGTGGCGTGCCCGATCAGCGGCATGGTGACGATCAGGCCAACGAATAACGTCGCAAAACCGATACCGACCAGCAGCACGATGCATAGCGCCCAAAGCAGCATCGGCCCGGGATTGCGGCCGCAGGCGATCAGACTGGCAATCGCGGCGCTGATCGCGTCGGTTTGGCGGTCGAGCATCAACGGTACGGCGATGACGCTGATCGCGAAAACGAAAATGGCGAAAAAGCCGCCGACGGCGAAATATACCAGCGCGAAATCCGCTTGCTCGAAGGTCAGAACCGTGCGCACCACATCGGCGAATGTCGGCAAGCCGCCAGTAAAAAATAGCGCGAAAACAATGATCGAGGCACGTGCCCAGACCAGCAGGACAACAGCCAACACAGCAGCGAAAAGGCCGAGATTGGCGAGGTTGGGGCGCCAGGCGGCGAGCGTCGGTGCCAGACGCGCGGTTTCGCCACGCTCGATCTGGCGGCTGAGATCGTAAAGGCCGAGAGCCAGGAAAGGTCCGATCAACAAGAAGCCGGTGGTGAGTCCCGCGAACAAGGCATACGCCTTGGAAAATACCAGATGCATCAGCCATCCGCCGGTGGCGAAGCATGCGCCGTAGAACAGACTCGCCAGGCCGCCTCGGCGAAAGTCGCGCCAGCCGGCGCGTAGCCAGCCGGCAATGGCGCCGGCGTCGATTTGGCGGATATCGGGGAGGCGGCTGGCGCGCTTGTCGGTGACGGGTGTCGGATTGTCGTTCATTGACGGACCTCCTGCAGGGGGGGCGCGGCGGGCGTGAGAAACGTTTCGCCGTTGCCCGCCGGAACAGTGGAAGCGTGATGTTCGCGTTGCCCGGCAATGCTAACACGCGGATTCGCTTGACCAAGCGTTCCGCGGTTTGACGCGCCGACTGGTGACGACCGCGCGCGGTCTTGAATCGGCGTGAAAATTCCGCACCGAAATCGCTTGTTTCACTCGGCGGCGCTCTCGCTTACAATCGGGCACGCCAGTTGGCATGGGCGCGACGCGGTCGCGCCGATTCTTTTTCTGCCATCGTCGTTCTCATGCCGACGATCGCGCCAGAGTCATGATTTCCCGCTGTAGGGGTACGGAAAATGGAAAGTTTGTTGTTGTTGGTGGGGCGCTTGGCCGGTTTGGCCGGTCTGTTGTCTTGTCTCGTGGCCGGTATCACCCGTTTGCAGGACAGGTTTTACCTTGGCGGTTTTCAATTGACAACGCTGCTGCATCTTGGCGTTGCGCTTGTGGTCGTCGGATGCTTTTTCCTGTTGTTGGCGCTGACCGCGCGAAGCCGCCGGTAATTTTTCCATTCCGTGCGCGCCATTCCTTTTCATTCCTCCGTTCGTCAGGCACGCCTGCCGCGCCATTCACGGAGGCTTTGCGGTCGGTGGGTCGATGATTTCGCCTCGCCGCCGGCACATTGACTCGGTCAAGCACAGCGAGAAGTCATGACCCACCCGAAAAAGATCGGTTTCGTTTCCCTTGGCTGCCCGAAAGCCCTCGTCGATTCCGAGTTGATTCTCAGCAAACTGCGCGCCGAGGGCTATCTGATCGCGCCTTCCTATGAAGGCGCGGATCTGGTTGTCGTCAATACCTGCGGTTTTATCGACGCCGCCGTCGATGAGTCGCTGGAGGCCATCGGCGAGGCCTTGAACGAAAACGGCAAGGTTGTCGTTACCGGTTGTCTGGGCGCGCGCGAAGAACTCATTCGTCAGGCGCACCCACGGGTCCTGGCCGTCACCGGTCCGCATGCCGCCGACGAGGTGTTGCGGCACGTGCATGCGCATTTGCCGCAGCCGCACGACCCGTTGACCAGCCTGCTGCCGCCGCAAGGCGTTAAATTGACGCCGCCGCATTTCGCCTACCTGAAAATTTCCGAAGGCTGCAATCACGCCTGTACCTTCTGCATCATTCCATCGATGCGCGGCCCGTTGGTCAGCAGGCCGATCGGCGAGGTACTGCAAGAAGCGGAGACGCTGGCCGCGGCGGGCGTGCGCGAATTGCTGGTCATTTCGCAGGACACCAGCGCGTACGGCGTCGATGTCAAATACCGCACCGGCTTTGTCGGGGGCCGTCCCCTCCGAACCCGGCTGCGCGAACTCTGCGAGGCGCTGGCGGAACTGGGAATCTGGGTGCGCCTGCATTACGTCTACCCCTATCCGACGGTGGATGCGCTGCTGCCGCTGATGGCCGAAGGCAAAATCCTGCCTTATCTCGATGTGCCTTTCCAGCATGCCAACGCCCGTATTCTCGGCGCCATGCGGCGGCCGGCGAGCGCCGAAAACAACCTGCAGCGGATCAAGGCGTGGCGCGCCATTTGTCCAGAGGTGACGATACGCAGCACCTTCATTACCGGTTTTCCGGGCGAAACCGAGGCCGAGTTCGAGGAATTGCTGGCTTTCCTCGCCGAAGCGCGCCTGGATCGCGTCGGCTGTTTCGCTTATTCGCCGGTCGATGGCGCGGCAGCCAACGCGTTGCCCGACGCCGTTCCCGAGGCGATCCGCGAGGAACGTCGGCAGCGCTTGATGGAATTGCAGGAGGATATTTCGGCGGAACGGTTGGCCGCCAAGATCGGGCGCGAGATCGACGTGCTGGTCGACGAGGTCGATGAGGAAGGCGTCGTCGCCCGCTCGATGGCCGACGCGCCGGAAATCGATGGGCTGGTCTTCGTCAACGACTATTTCGATGCCGCGCCTGGCGATCTGCTGCGCGTGCGAATTGTTGACGCCGATGAACACGACCTTTACGCCGAGACGGTTGACGATTGAGTCGTGGCGGTTCAGTGAAAATTCCGGCTGCTCGTCGGCAGACGGCCGAGGAGCGGCGAGAGATCGACCAGGCGCTTGGCGACCAGATGGACGACTTCGCCAGCGCGCTGAACCTGCCCGAAAACGCCGAGTAGCCGCGCACCGAGCAATTCCCGGCGCTGCCTTTCGACCAGCCGGGCATGGACCACGATGTTGGCCAGGCCGGTTTCATCCTCCAGTGTGACGAAAACGATGCCGCTGGCCGTGCCTGGCCGTTGCCGGCAGGTGACGATGCCGGCGGTGCGCAGCAGTTGCCGATCGGCGGCTTGCCGTAGTTCGCCGGCGGCGGCGAAGCGCTGCGCCGCCAGTCGGGGACGCAGCAGCACGAGCGGATGCTGGCCGAGAGTCAGGCCGCTGCTGGCATAATCGGCGACCAGATCGTCCGCCTCCGACGGCGCTGCCAGCTCGGCGTCCTCCTCCGGCACCACGCTGTCGCGCAACAAATCGGCTTGGAACGAAACACCGCTGGCGATCCAGGCGGCTTGCCGGCGGTGACCGGCGAGTCCGGACAGCGCGCCGGCGGTCGCCAGAAGGTCGAGTTCCCGTTGTGCCAGCCGCGCGCGTGTCGCCAGATCGGCGACGCTGGTGAAAGTTTGTTGGCGGCGGGCGTCGACCAGGCGCGCGGCGGCGCTGGCCGCGAAGCCGGCGATGCTGTGCAAACCCAGCCGGACCGCCGGGGCGCCCGTTGCCAGTTCATTTTCGAGGCGTGCTTCCCAGTCGCTGGCCTCGACGGCGACCGGATGGACCGCCACGCCGTGGCGGCGCGCATCCTGCACCAGTTGCGACGGCGAATAAAAACCCATCGGTTGGCTGTTGAGCAGCGCGCAGAGAAACGCCGCCGGGTGATGGCGTTTCAACCAGGCCGATACGTAGACCAGCAGGGCGAAGGAGGCGGCGTGCGATTCGGGGAAGCCGTATTCGCCGAAGCCGCGGATCTGCGCGCAAATCCGCGCGGCGAAATCCCGCGGGTAGCCGCGCTCGCGCATGCCGGCGATCAGTTTTTGTTCAAACGGCTCAAGACCGCCCTTGCGTCGCCAGGCGGCCATCGCACGGCGCAGACGGTCGGCTTCGCCAGGAGTGAAACCGGCGGCGACCACCGCCAGTTCCATCACCTGCTCCTGGAATATCGGCACGCCGAAGGTACGGCCAAGCACGGCGGCGATTTCCGGACGCATCGCCTCGATCGCTTCTTGGCCGTGCCGGCGGCGCAGATAGGGGTGAACCATGTCGCCCTGGATCGGGCCGGGTCGTACCAGCGCCACTTCGATCACCAGATCGTAAAAATTGCGTGGCCGCAGGCGCGGCAGCATGGCCATCTGAGCCCGCGATTCGATCTGGAAAACGCCGATGGTGTCGGCGATGCAGAGCATGTCATAGACGGCCGGGTCTTCCGGCGGAATGTCCTCGATCCGGCGACCGACCAGATCGAGGGCGCGGTGAATCGCCGACAACATTCCCAGGGCGAGCACGTCGATTTTCAGCAGCCCGAGAGCGTCCAGATCGTCCTTGTCCCACTGGATGACGGTGCGTTCCGGCATCGCGGCGTTTTCGATCGGCGCCAGCCGGGCCAGCGGACCGCGTGAAATGACGAAGCCGCCGACGTGCTGCGACAGATGTCGCGGAAAGCCGCGCAGCGATTCGGCCAGGGTCAGCCATTTGGCGACCCGTGGCGCCGCCGGGTCGAGACCGACCGCGGCCAGGCGGGCCGGCAATTGTTCGCGCCGGTCCCACCATGCCAGGGAAGCGCTCAGCGCGTCGATTTGCGCCGTGTCGAAGCCGAGGGCGCGGCCGGTGTCGCGTAGCGCGCCACGGGTGCGATAGGTGATCACCGTGGCCGTCAACGCGGCGCGTTGGCGCCCGTATTTGGCGTAGAGGTACTGGATGACCTCCTCGCGACGCCCGTGCTCGAAGTCGACATCGATATCGGGCGGCTCGCCGCGCTCGCGTGAAATAAAGCGTTCGAACAGCAATTGCGAGCGCGCCGGATCGACTTCGGTGATTCCCAGTGCGTAACACACCGCCGAGTTGGCCGCCGAGCCGCGCCCCTGACAGAGAATCTGGCGGCGGCGGGCAAAATTGACGATGTCGTAGACGGTCAAAAAATAGGGTTCGTAGGCGAGTTCGCCGATCAGTTGCAGTTCATGCCGCACACGTTCCCGGACTGTCGTCGGCACGCCGCCGGGATAACGGCGACGCAAGCCTCTTTCCACCTCGGCGCACAGAAAGGAGGTCGCCGTCTGGCCATGCGGGACGACTTCGTCGGGGTATTCGTAGCGCAGTTCGTCGAGAGTGAAATCGCAGCGCTCGGCGATTCGCCGTGTTTCGGCCAGCAGTGCCGGCGGGTAGAGACGCGCCAGCCGCAGGCGCGTGCGCAAGTGGCGTTCGCCGTTGGCGAAAAGGGCGTGGCCGGCGGCAAAAACGGTGTTCTTGAGACGGATCGCGGTCAACAGATCCTGCAACGGGCGGCGGGCGCGCCGGTGCATGTGCGCGTCGCCGGCGGCGACCGCTGGTAGACCGCTGGCTTTGGCCAGTTCGAGCAATCTCGCCAGACGACCGGCGTCGTCGGGCCCGCAATGCAGTTCGACCGCCAGCCAGCAACGGCCGGGAAAGCGCGCCGCCAGCCAGCGGCCGTCCGCCGCCGTGGCGTCCTCTGCCGGTACCCAGAGCGCCAGACAGTCGGGAACGGCGCCGCTGCCCGGTAAGGCGCCGGCGGCGATGTTTTCGAGATCGTGGCGGCACAGGCGGTACTCGCCTTTGGCGGAGCGTCTGCGCGTCAGCGTGATCAATGCCGACAGATTGCCGTAACCGGCACGGTTTTGTGCCAGCAAGACCAGGCGGCAAACGCTGCCGCACGCCTTGCTGGCAGCGGCGTGGGTGGAAAAATCGGCGCGGAACTCGGCGCCGATCAGCAATTTCAGGCCACAGGCCGCCGCGGCCTTGTGCGCGCGGACCACGCCCGCCAGGGACGCTTCGTCGGTGATCGCCAGCGCGCTGTAGCCAAGCGCCTGCGCGTGTTCCACCAGTTCTTCCGGGTGCGAGGCGCCGCGCAGGAAGGAAAAGTTCGAGCAGCAATGCAGTTCGGCATAGTCGGGCAGGGCGTTCGGCATGGTGATATACTGTTTTTATGTACAGTATATCACCATGCCGGCAGCCGTGCCGAAATTCTTATTGCTGCTTGAGATCGAGCTGCGACAGGTCGATCCGCTTCCGGGCACCCCGGAAACGCAGCCACAGTTTGCGGGCGAGGTGTTTGGCGAGCAGGCCGGCGGGCATTCGCAGCCAGTGCGCGCGGGCGTAAAGCAGCCAGCGCGCCAGGGCTGCCCGGCGGGAAGGGTAGTCCGGGTGCCCAGGCAACAAGGCAAGGTCGATCAGGCGGGCCATCAGTGCCCGGACGGGCCAGATTGGCGCGGCGTCCTTGAGGTGTTGCAATACCGACGCGGGGATCGGCGTCGCGAAAAGGGCTTGCGCATGTGTCAGGCCGTAGTACAGCGGGCGCTCGAAACCCAACTCGCGCGCCCGTGGCGGCAGATTGTCCCAAAAACCGGGCTGTTGGCCGAAGTGGCCGAGCAAGTCATGCACATCGATCAAATCGCGGAGCCGCAATCCCTCGTCGGGATCGCCTTCCAGGAAGAGGTGCACCAGAGCATGCAGCACCATGTCGGCGGGCGCGAGAACCCGCAGGCGCGGATCGGCCAAGGGTCTGGCGGCGGCGAATAATGTGGCCGGGTTGGAGTCCAGGCGGCTGGTTTTTGGCAGCAAGCGATGATGAATGTCGATTTCGGTTCCGCGTTCCTGATGACGGAGCGGCGGAATCTCATGCATCCATACACGGTAATACCGATCGTCGTAAGGATCGATCTGCGTTCGGAACCAGCCGACTTCGAGCAGCCGGGCCTCGATTTCACCCAGTCGTTCCTCCGGAACCAGCAGGTCGACATCGGCAAAGATGCGGCCGCGCGCCGGCGGCAAGTCGGCGAGGAGATAACCCGTGCCTTTCAGCAGGATCAGCGGCACATCGCTGCCCTTGAGCGCCCAAAGAAGGCGGTTTACCTCCCAACTCACCAGCGTCTTTCGATGCGCGATCACGTTGCCGGCCGCGCGCAAATGCTTGGCCGCGCGAGGTGGAATCCGGCCGAGCAAATCCCCGCGGGCAAGGTCGGATTCGATGCGTCCCAGAACTCTGACGCGGCGGGCGACGCGTAACAGCAGTTCCCAGTCGGCGGGGGGCAAGGTGGGCAGGTTTTCCGGCGTTTTGATGGCGTCGAGCAAAAGCCGGTGCGCGCGCCGGATCTGGGCGTTCATGTCACGCATCGACGCGCCCGCTCAGGTCGTCGAGCGCGGCGATCGCCTCGTCGAGTTTCGAATAACTCAGTGAAAAGCAATCGCAGCTACGCACCATGTCGATGACCAGCTGAAACGCGGTCTGGTCGAGCACTTCATAATTGAAGGCGTTACTGGCAACCATCAGAAAAGCCTGGCTTTTGGGTATTTCCGTCAGCGTCAAGGGCGCGTCGGCGATCCAGCGCGGGAACACCAGCCAACGCGGTTTGGCGGTTTCCTGTGCTCGCCGGATGCTATCCTCCGGCGGCTGGACATGCACCACCGTACCCTTGCGGGTTTCCAGGAAGGCCGGCCCCATGACCGCTTCCGGTCGGAAGCGCCTGATGACCTTGATCGACTCGTTTTTTAGCGGAATCACACGCGGCAGCGGCAACAACAGGCCGTCTTCCGGCCGCACCAGACCGAATTCATCGGACAGCAACCGCCATCCAGAGTGAACCAACGCGGTACACAACGTGGATTTGCCGTCGCCGGGTGAAGCGGGGAACAGAATGGCGTGTCCGTCGCGCTCGACGCCCGCCGCGTGCAGCATCAACAGATGGTGCGAGCGCGTCGCGACGCACCAGTTGATACCCCATTCCAGCGCGGGAAAAGCGTGCTCAACGGTATACGGCGCGAAAGGGAAATGTCCATCGACGGCAAAGCAGGCCTGCCGGCGAATCCAGCCGCGTAACCCGCGCGGACGCGTGATCTGGACGTGAAAATCGCTGATTTCCTGCGCTTCGAACAGCGGGTACGGAGCGTAAAGCCGATGCGCAACCGACGTGAACGTTTCCAGATCGGAACGAATACGCAAATTGAAGGGGCCAAAGCGGATCGGCAGGCCATGCCTTGCCACGCACCGTTCAAAATCCGCAATAGACAGGTCGGCAACGATCATCGAGCAACAATCGGCTCGTCGTCGAAATCGATCAACCCCAGTTCCTCGAGCCGCACCACGGCGAAGGTGAATTCTTCCGTTTCGAGTTCGCCAATGGAAAGACCGAGAGCCGTTTCTGTCCGCTCTCTTAAAGACACCATCGACAACGGTTCCGTTTTCAGGCAGGCGATGATCGTCGCCGAGGTTTCGTTAAAAACGTGCGTCTCGGTGGATGAAGGTTGATAGACGAAATACAGTTCGTCGCACTTCTGCCAGATCAGGCGCGTGCCGGCCGGAAGCAGGAGCATTGGATTTTTTTTGATCGCACAAAAACGGCCAGTGGGGATACGCCGAGCAACATCTCTCTCATTCCAACCCAGATGTCGCTAGTTTATAGCGGTTCGTGCGAAGGGTGTGTCAAACACCCTGACGAAGTGTCACTGTGCGGTTTCGGTCACGGGCACTGCCGGAGTCGATTCAGTCTCGAATGTTCGACAGCCGGCTAGCGATAGAAAATAAAGAAAGTTTTAAACAATGGATGCGGCGGAGTGCGAGCTAAGGATCGCCATGTTACCCGTGTAGTAGCCGCCAGTCGGTTTGTCGCAACGATATAAACCGCCACCGACCGAAGTCACGGGAATTTTCGTTTCGGTGTGCGTGACGATTTTTGTCGTACCCGTGAGCGGCGCACCTGGGCAAATATCCGCTTCGGGGATACAAACATCGGAACTGCTGGAGGTTGTGAAATTTCCGCTGGCCGGGATGTTCACGATTTTGGCGCCGGTGCAAGAAGCGGCTGCCAGTGCGCCGCTCCGCAAGGTCAAAACCAACGGCGCGAAAGCCACCGCGCCGCGGACCAAATTGCGCCGACGCAGATCAGCGGACGAGATTCCAGGCCCGCTTACCACGTTTTCGTCTCGAGATACTTCCATCGATGCGGATTCTTTGCCCATAGTTTTAATAGTTTTCATCATTGATGTTGCTCCACATGGCTGCGAACTTTATCGAAACATTTCGGTACCACCAGATCTCGGCGCATCATCACTTCGACTTCAGTACCGGCCCATGGATTCTAGTTTTCAGAATAGGAATAGCGCGTGCATTTCGTCACGTTGTCGGCCTGAAAAGCGGCTGGAAGTCTATTTCCAGTATTTTTCCGTTCCGAGTTTCGCCTGTTGTTATTATAAGCAATAATTATGCCAAAAATTCAATTCACAAAAAAATCAACTAAATTATTCGGTTGTTGAAAATCGGCAAACTTTCGACGGAGTGGAGAGATGAGGGTGTAAAAGAAACCGACACTTTGAATGCTGCTATATGACGGGTTTCTGCAATTTGTCCGGACGGAATTATGCCAACTCGCTTCGCAGGTGGAAAGCTCAGAGCTTCAGGCGTTCGAGAAGTTCGGTTTCCAGCTTGATGCGGCTGGCGGAGTTGCCGAGGTCGCCGCCGCTGATCAGAAAGGTGTCCTCGACCCGCTCGCCGAGGGTCGAAATCTTGGCCGTGTGCAGGTTGGCGCCGTGCGCCGCCAGTGCCATGGCAATGGCGTAAAGCAGCCCGGGACGATCGGCGGCGCTAATCGAGAGTACGTAGTGCAGGCCTTTTTCGTCCGGCTCGATGGTGACTGCCGGCTGGATTGGAAAGTGCTTGACTTGCCGCGAAATACGTCCCCCGCCGGGGGCTTCCGGTGGCGTTTGGCGTAGCAGACGCGAGTGTAACTCGTGCTCGATGTAGCTGATCATGGCGCGGTCGCTGCCGCGGTCGCTGAGATCGAGAAGCATGAAGCTGTCCAGGGCATAACCATGCCGAGTGGTGTGTATTTTCGCGTCGACGATGGTGTAGCCGGCACGGCTGAAGAAGCCGACGACGCGCCCGAACAGGTCTCGCTGGTCGCGGGTATAGATCATGACCTCCAGCCCTTCGCCTTGCGGATTGACCCGCGCTTTTACCACGGGTTCCTCGATACGGGTGCGGTAGTGCAGTGCGCGCGTGTGCCAGGCGATCTCCTCGGCGGAGTGGCGCAGGAAATACACCGCGTCGAGTTGTTTCCACAGCCGTTCCTGAACCGTGTCGGGGAGGGCGAAATAACGTAACAAACCTAACGCCTGCTGCTGCCGTTCCTCTATCAGGCCCTGTTTTACCGGTGCTTGCCCGCCGGATAGCAGGGTGCGACAGGTGCTTCTGAAAAGTTGCTCGAGAAGTTGTCCTTTCCAGGTATTCCAGACTTTTGGGCTGGTGCCACGAATGTCGGCGACGGTGAACAAGTACAGCGCCGTGAGATGCCTTTCGTCGCCGACGGTGGCGGCAAAAGCACAAATCACGTCGGGATCGGCGATGTCCTGTTTTTGGGCCACATTGGACATCAGCAAATGTTGGCGAACCAGCCAGACGACAAGCTCGGTGTCGGTGGCATCGAGGCCGTGGTCCGTGCAGAATATTTCGGCATCGACGGCGCCGAGTTTGGAGTGGTCGCCGCCGCGCGCCTTGGCGATGTCGTGGAACAGTGCGGCGATATAAAGCACCCAGCGATTGGGGAAGCCTTCCATCAATTCGCTGCACAATGGGTATTCGTGCGCGAATTCGGCGGCCAGGAAACGACGCAGGTTGCGTAGCACTTGCAGGATATGCTGGTCGACGGTGTAGATGTGAAACAAGTCATGCTGCATTTGACCGACGATCTTGCCGAAATTCGGTAGATAGCGGCCCAGAACGCCGAATTGGTTCATTCGCCGAATTTCATGCAGCACGCCTCGTGGTTGCTGAAAAATGTCGATGAAGCGGGCGCGATTTCGCGGTGACCGGCGGAAGTCGTCGTCGATCCGCGTGCGGGCGTGCCACAGGGCGCGCAAGGTTTTTGCGGTCATTCCCTGAAGTTCCGGATGTTTCTGCATCAACAGGAACGCTTCCAGCATCAGTCCCGGTTCCCTGTCGAAAACGCTGTCGTCGACCACGTCGAGCAGGTCATGCATGTTCTGGAAGTTTTCGTCAATCGGAAGTGGCGGCAAATCCGGCGGGGGGGAAATCGCGGCGCCGATGTTCAGTAACAGTATGGTATTGATTTGCGTGACGTCTTTTGCCGTTCGGTAGTATTTCTGCATCAGGCGTTCGCTGGCGCGACGGGTTGCCGTTGCTTGATAACCCATTTGTTCGGCCAGTGCCGTTTGATAGTCGAATAGCAGGCGATCTTCGCGGCGACCGGCGTGCAGATGCAAACGGGTGCGTAATTGCTGTAGGAAGGCAACGCTGCGCCGCAAGGTTTCCTCTTCTTCGGCGGTGATGAAGCCGTGGCGCGCGAGATCTTCCCAGGTTTGGCCGTAACCGGCGGCGCGCGCGATCCACAGGATCATGTGCAAGTCCCGCAAGCCACCGGGAGCTTCCTTGCAATTGGGCTCCAAACTATACGGCGAGTGCTGGAAGCGCAAATGGCGTTCGTCCTGCTCCTTGCGCTTTGCTTCGAAAAAAGCACGCGGATCAATGTTTTTCTGTCTTGCGACGATGAATTCTTGGAACAGCGCCGCATTTCCGGCGAGCAGCCGCGCTTCCAGCAAGGCGGTTTGTATCGTCAGGTCGTCGGACGCCGCTTGGCAGCATTCGTCGACGGTGCGCACGCTGGGCGCGACTTCCAGACCGATGTCAAAAAAAAGAGCGACGGCCTGTTCCAGTTTTTCCGTCAAGCCTTCGTCGGGAGACGCCGGCAACAGCAACAGCAGATCGACGTCCGACGCCGGGTAAAGTTCGCCTCGTCCGTAGCCACCGACCGCCACCAAAGCCAGCGAGGCGGGCAAGGCCAGCGCCTGCCACAAATCGCGAAATACGTCGTCAATGAGTTGGCAGCGCTCGCCCAATAGTCGCGAAGCGTCTCCTTCGGCAAGATAGTGTTGCCGAATAGCCGCTTGTCCGGCTTGTAACGCGGGTTTGTATCGGCCGATAAGCGCGGTGCGGTCCAGGCAGGCGTCAGGCATCACGTCGCGCCAATCCAGTCGGGTTTTTGGCGGCTACCAGCCGATGTGGTCAAGACTTCATAACCTGTTTCGGTGACCAGAATGGTGTGTTCCCACTGCGCCGACAGACTGTGATCCTTGGTGACGATGGTCCAGCCGTCGGCCATGGTCTTGATGGCCGCTTTTCCGGCATTGATCATCGGTTCGATGGTGAATACCATGCCGGCCTCCAGACGGATGCCGGTGTGCGGTCGACCATAGTGAAGCACTTGCGGTTCTTCATGGAATTTCGCGCCGATACCGTGCCCGCAAAATTCGCGAACAACGGAGTAGCCCGATTGTTCGGCGTGACGTTGGATGGCGTGGCCGACGTCGCCGAGATGGGCGCCGGCTCGAACCCGGGTAATGCCCAGCCAGAGGCATTCAAAGGTCACTTCGCACAGTCGCTTCGCTTGCAGCGAAGTTTCGCCAACGTGATACATCCGGCTGCTGTCGCCGTGGTAGCCGTTTTTGATGACCGTGACGTCGAGATTGACAATGTCGCCATTCCGCAGCTGGCGCTCGCCAGGAACACCATGGCAAACCTGGTGGTTGATCGAAGAGCAAATCGATTTCGGGTAGGGCTGATAGCCTGGTGGAGCGTAATTCAATGGTGCGGGAATGCTCTGTTGCACATTGACCATATAGTCGTGACAGAGGCGGTCGATTTCGTCGGTGGTGATTCCAGCTTGAACATAAGGCGTAATGTAATCAAGAACCTCGGCCGTCAGTTGGCCGGCGACACGCATGGCCGCGATCTCGTCAGGGGTTTTCAGTGAAATGCTCATGCGATGGTATCGGTACCGGAGGGAGTGGAAGAAAAAACGAAAAGAGCGACTCGACGCCGGAGGCGAACTTCGAAGACCGGGCGCCGCTGCCCTGGCGCGCAATCAGTCAAAGACTGTACCAAGAACTCAGGAAGTGGCTTGGGAATTGAAATTTCGAGCTTCTTAATGGTACCATGGCGGACTTTTGCTGGCTCGCGCCAGCGAATTTGATCACGCGTCCCAACGACGCGTGGGGCGCTCCCGCCAGGGGCGTCTTATTACGCACATTCGCCTGTTCAAGGGTGTCCGCCGTCGAAACGAGGCGGGCTGTAGCTGGGCGAATGGTGGTCCAACCCTGATAGGAAAGTCAAAACGCATGTCTACAACGATGCGACAGATGCTTGAGGCCGGTGTCCATTTCGGCCATCAAACACGATTTTGGAACCCAAAAATGGCGCCGTACATTTTTGGCGCCCGCAACAAGATTCATATCGTCAACCTCGAAAAGACGCTGGCCAAATATAACGAAGCGATGAGCTTCGTTCGCAAGCTGTCGGCCAACAAAGGCAACATCCTGTTTGTTGGCACCAAGCGGCAAGCTCGCGAAATCATGGCCGAGGAGGCCACTCGCTGTGCCTCGCCTTTTGTCGAACAGCGTTGGCTGGGCGGCATGTTGACCAACTTCAAAACCATTAAACAGTCGACCAAGCGATTGAAAGAAATGGAGAGTATGTGCGAAGACGGTTCGCTTGACCGGCTTGGCAAAAAAGAGGCTTTGATGCTGACGCGCGAACTCGACAAGATGCACAAGTCGATCGGCGGCATCAAGGAAATGGCCTCGTTACCCGATGCGTTGTTCGTGATCGACGTCGGCTATCACAAGATCGCCATTACCGAAGCCAACAAGCTTGGCATTCCGGTTGTGGCCGTGGTGGATACCAATCATTCGCCGAACGGTGTCGATTATGTGATTCCCGGTAACGACGACTCCTCGCGCGCGATCCGTCTTTACGCCCGTGGCGTGGCGGATGCCGTGCTCGAAGGGCGTAGTCAGTTTGTTGAAGAAATTCTCGATGCCGTGTCCGGCGACGAATTTATCGAGGAAGCGGGCGACGAGTGACGGCGGCGCTGCAATTTGTCGCCGGAAAAAGGGTGGCGACCGATTGGCCGCGAGCTGTCTGAATGTGTTCAGTAATAAGGCGCGGCCGGGGCTTCCGGCCGCGTTTGTGAGTGGAGAATGAAATGGCGGCAATTACCGCGAACATGGTCAAGGAACTGCGCGAGAGAACCGACGCGCCAATGATGGAGTGCAAGCGCGCGCTGGCGGAAGCCGATGGCGACATGGGCAAGGCGGAGGAAATTCTCCGTGTCAAGCTTGGCTCGAAAGCCAGCAAGGCGGCGACCCGGATCACGGCTGAAGGTGTCGTGGCGATTCAGCGTACGGCGGACGGCGCGCTTGGGTCGTTGATCGAAATCAATTGCGAAACGGACTTCGTCGCCAAAAACGACGATTTCCTGAAACTCGCTGGCGACTGCGCCGCCTTGGTCGCCGACAACAATCCGGCCGATGTCGCCGCCTTGTCGGCGCTGCCGCTTGGTGAGGGTACTGTCGAATCGACGCGCACGGCTCTCGTCGGCAAAATCGGCGAGAACATGTCCATCCGCCGTTTCGTCCGCATTGAAGCGCAAGGAAAGCTGGCCTCGTATATTCACGGCGGCGCCAAGATCGGTGTCCTGGTGGATTGCATCGGCGGTGACGATCAGTTGGGCAAGGACTTGGCGATGCATATCGCTGCCACCAAACCGAAGGCCCTGGATGCAACGGGTGTGGCTGCCGATCTGATTGAAAGCGAGCGACGCATTGCGATCGAAAAGGCGCGAGAAGCCGGCAAACCGGAAGCAATGATTGAAAAGATCGCCGATGGTTCAGTGCAGAAATTCCTCAATGAGGTTACCCTGCTTGGGCAGGTGTTCGTCAAGGCCGAAGACGGCAAGCAGACGATTTCGCAGTTACTCAAGGCCAAGGGTGCGTCGGTTGCCGGCTTCACGTTGTTCGTCGTTGGCGAAGGCTTGGCCAAGCGGTCCAACGATTTCGCCGCCGAGGTGGCCGCCCAGGCCGCGGCCGCGCAAAAGTAGCCATATGTAATCGACGACGACTCATCGTCTTGACCGAAAAAGGAGACTGACACCCATGTCCGACAACGTGCCGCGATACAAACGTATCCTGCTCAAGATTTCAGGCGAAGCCCTGATGGGTGGCGATGCTTACGGGATCAACCGGCAAACCATCTCCGAAATCGTCGCGGAGATCAAGGTGATTGTCGATATGGGTGTGCAGGTCGGCGTGGTTATCGGGGGGGGGAACATCTTCCGTGGTGTCGCCCCCGCCGCTACCGGCATGGATCGCGCTCAAGCGGACTACATGGGCATGTTGGCGACGGTCATGAATGGTTTGGCGCTGCACGATGCCATGCGTGCCGCTGGTATGACCTCCCGGGTGCAATCGGCCTTGAATATCGAGCAGGTGGTTGAGCCTTACATTCGCGGCAAGGCCATTCGTTACCTCGAACAAGGGCGTACGGTCATCTTCGCCGCCGGTACCGGCAATCCTTTTTTTACCACCGATACCGCTGCCGCCTTGCGTGGTGCTGAAATAGGTGCTGAAATTGTTCTCAAGGCGACCAAGGTCGACGGCATCTACTCGGCGGATCCCAAAAAGGACCCGCACGCCACCCGCTATGATCGAATCAGCTTCGACGAGGCGATCGCACAAAATCTCGCGGTCATGGATGCGACGGCTTTCGCACTCTGCCGTGACCAGAAGTTGCCGATCAATGTCTTTTCCATCTTCAAACCGGGTGCGTTGAAGCGCGTTACCCTGGGTGAAAAAGAAGGCACGTTGGTCTATTGCTGACGGAGATTTCGATGTCCATAGCTGAAGTGAAGAAGGTCGCCGAACACAAAATGCAGCGAACCCTTGAGACGCTCAAGGTCGATCTGGCCAAGGTCCGCACCGGTCGCGCGCATACCGGTCTGCTGGATCATGTGCAGGTTGAATACTACGGTTCTCTCGTGCCAATCAACACTGTCGCCAATGTCACCTTGATCGACGCGCGCACGCTCGGGGTTCAGACTTGGGAAAAGGGCATGGCGGCAAAAGTCGAGAAAGCCATTCGCGATTCCGATCTGGGCCTCAATCCGGCGACACAGGGTGAGTTGATCCGAGTGCCGATGCCACCGTTGACGGAAGAGCGGCGGCGCGATCTGATCAAGGTCGTGAAGGGCGAAGGCGAGGGCGCGAAGGTGGCGGTACGCAATTTGCGGCGCGATGCCATCGCTACGCTGAAAGAAATGCTCAAACACAAGGAGTGCTCCGAGGACGACGAGCATCGCGCCCAGGATGAAATTCAGAAGCTTACCGATCGCTATGTTGCGGAAGTCGATAAGCAGCTCAGTCACAAGGAAACCGAGCTGATGGCCATTTAGCCGTCACCGAAAGATCAATCATCATGGCGCTTTTCGCCAGTTCGACTCGAGATGTTCCGACCATATCGGCCGTGCCTCGGCATGTGGCGATCATCATGGACGGTAACGGACGGTGGGCCAAGAAGCGCTTGTTGCCTCGTTTTGCCGGCCATCGTCGCGGTGTCGAGACGGTTCGTGCAACGGTCAAGGGATGCCTGGAACGAGGCATCGAATACCTGACACTTTTTGCCTTCAGCTCTGAAAATTGGCGGCGTCCGCAAGAGGAAGTCTCCTTGTTGATGCAGCTTTTCGTGCGCGCGCTGAAAGAAGAAGTCACCCGACTTGATCGCAATGGTGTGCGTTTGCGCGTGGTTGGCGATTTGACGCGCTTCGATCCGGATCTGCAGGCCTTGATTCGTTCGTCCGAGCAGCGCACAGCCGCCAACAACCGATTGATTCTGACCGTCGCCGCCAATTACGGCGGGCGCTGGGACATGTTGCAAGCGGTCAACAAGATGCTGCTCGGCGATCCAGAGAAGCGTGTGCCGTGGACGGAAAACGATCTCACCCCGTATTTGTCGATGAGTTACGCGCCGGAGCCGGATTTGTTCATCCGTACCGGTGGCGAACAGCGGATCAGCAATTTCCTACTTTGGCAACTCGCCTATTCGGAGTTGTACTTTACAGACGTGTTATGGCCGGAATTCGACGAAGCGGCTTTTGACGGAGCGCTTACCTGGTATCGCCAGAGGGAGCGTCGCTTTGGCCGAACGAGCGAGCAACTGGAAGCCGGCGCGCCAACTGTCTTGCCGCAGGGTTGTGTCTAGATGCTCAGGACGCGGGTCATCACTGCGGCCATTCTTTTCGTAGCATTTTTCTGCGCGCTTTTCTATTTGCCTCCGGTGGCGTGGTTGCTGTTCGTCACCGCGGTACTTGCCGTGGCGGCTTGGGAGTGGGGGGCGCTGATGCGTCTCGGTGGCATGACTCGGATCGCGCTGTCACTCCTGCTGGCGGTGTTGTGCGCGGGGATCGGCATTCTCCAGCCGGCGGCGGTCGGTCTGGGAACGGAAAGTGAATTCAGGGCTGCCGCATGGCGTCTCGGTGCCTGGTTTTTCCTGCCGGCTACCTTTTTTTGGGTGGCCATCGTTCCGGTCTGGCTGAACAAGCGCTGGTCTTTAGCGACACCGGTGCTTGGTTTGGGCACTGGCTTGCTATTGCTGATGCCGGCCTGGCTGGCGCTGCTGCAATTGCGACAGGCGGGACCCACTCTCCTTTTGGCGGTCATGATGATCGTCTGGCTGGCGGATACCGGTGCATATTTCGCCGGGCGTCGTTTTGGCAAGCACAAGCTGGCGCCTGCCATCAGCCCTGGAAAGACCTGGGAGGGCGCGATTGGCGGCGGCATCGCCGTGGTCGCCTATGGTTTTTTGATGTCCTCGAAGCTTCCGGCGGTATTGACGGAAAACAGTCTGTTGCTGCTGTTGCTACTGGTGGCGGTGACGGCAATCAGCATTATCGGCGACTTGTTCGAGTCGCTACTCAAACGTCAGGCCGGTTTGAAGGACAGCAGCGCTATTTTGCCCGGCCACGGTGGCATGCTCGACCGGATCGACAGTCTGACCTCAACCTTGCCGTTTGTCGCCATGATCTGGTTGATGGCGACATCCAGATGAGTTTGTCGGCGAACGTGCAAAATTTGACGATTCTGGGATCGACAGGATCGATCGGCGTCAACACTCTCGACGTGGTGCGGCGCCATTGCGGGCGCTACCGGGTGGTTGCGCTTTGCGCTCACCGGCAGGTCGACCGCCTGTTCGCGCAGTGCCTCGAATTTCAGCCACGCCATGCCGTTGTCGGCGATCCTTTGTTGGCGGAGACATTGGCCAGCCGTTTGAAAGCTGCCGGATGCGCCACGGCCGTCGCGCATGGTCCGGCGGCACTGGTTCGCATGGCGGAACTGCCCGACGTCGATGTGGTGATGGCCGCCATCGTCGGTGCCGCCGGTCTGCCATCGACGTTGGCGGCGGCGGTCGCCGGCAAGAAAATCCTGCTGGCCAACAAAGAGGCCTTGGTGATGGCCGGGGCGGTGTTCATGCGCGCTGTCCGCGACAATGGCGCTACTCTGCTGCCGATCGATAGCGAGCACAACGCCATTTTTCAGTCCCTGCCCAGGGATTATGCCGGCGACCCGACGGCGAGCGGAGTGCTCGGTTTATGGCTCACCGCCTCGGGAGGCCCGTTTCGCGCCAGGACCGTCGCCGATCTGGTCTCGGTCACACCCGAGCAGGCCTGTGCGCATCCAAACTGGGTGATGGGCCGGAAAATCTCGGTCGATTCGGCGACCATGATGAATAAAGGTCTGGAGCTTATCGAAGCGCATTGGCTGTTCAATGTTCCCGCCGAGAAGATTCAGGTGGTGATTCACCCACAAAGTATCGTGCATTCGCTGGTTCAATATGCCGACGGTTCGGTCATCGCCGAATTGGGCAATCCAGACATGCGCACGCCAATTGCTCATGCGCTGGCCTACCCGCACCGTATCGCTGCCGGGGTCGCTCCGCTGGATCTGTTTCAGGTGGCGTCCTTGCAATTCGAGCCGCCCGACCTGCAACGCTTTCCGTGTCTGGCGCTTGCCTATCGCGCGCTGCGCGACGGCGGGAGTGCATCGGCGACGCTCAACGCCGCCAACGAAGTGGCGGTGCAAGCCTTTCTTGATCGGAAAATCGGATTTACCGCGATTCCCCGTGTTAGCGCCGAGGTAATGGACCGTATTCCGGCCGGTGTGGCGCTTGAATCGCTGGCGGACGTTCTGGAAGCCGATCGCCGTGCGCGCGACATGGCGGCGCATTGCATGACCAAGCTGGCACGGAAATGACTAAATTCTTGTTTTACTTGTCTGCTTTCGCCTTGGTATTGGGGGTGCTGATTGTTTTTCACGAATTGGGACACTACCTCGCCGCTCGCCGCCTGGGGGTAAAGGTCTTGCGTTTTTCGATCGGTTTCGGGCGGCCGCTGTGGTCCAGGCGCTTGGGGAGGGATGGCACCGAATGGGCGATTGCCGCCTTTCCACTGGGCGGCTACGTCAAGATGCTCGACGAACGCGAAGGCCCAGTGTCCACCGAAGAACTGTCTCGCAGCTTCAACAGACAATCGGTTTGGCGCCGGATGGTGATCGTTGCCGCTGGCCCGCTGGCGAATTTTGCGTTGGCGATTTTGCTGTATTGGGGACTGTTCTGGCAGGGTTCGCTGGAGATCAAACCCATTCTCGGCACGCCAATGGCCAACAGCGCCGCCGCGGCCGCCGGTCTTGAAAACGGTGAACTCGTGCGCAAGATCGGCGATGAACGCATTCAAACGTGGCAGGACCTGCGTTGGACTTTGCTGGAACAGGCGGCAGAGCAGGATGAGGTCACTCTGGAGGTGATCAACGGCCGCGATGAGATCGCTACTCGCCGACTGGATGTCTCGGCGGTCCGGCGTGCCGGCTGGCAGGGCGATCCAATGGAAATGCTGGGATTTCGGCTTTTTCGGCCGGTGTTACCCGCCGTGTTGGCCAAAGTGATGGCAAATGGTATCGCCGACCGCGCCGGCTTGCGTCCAGACGACGAGATTCTGGCGATCGACGCGCGCCTGGTCGAAAACTGGGACGATGTCGTGCAACGTATTCGCGCCGCTCCCGGAAAAAAGCTTGCCCTGGAGGTCCTTCGTGACGGCGAACATCTCGAGATTACCGTGATTCCAGCGTCGGTTGACGAGCGAGGTCAGAAAATCGGCCGAATTGGCGTCGCGCCGCGCGACAACGGGCCGTCTCGCGACCAACTGATGATCCATGTCGATTACGATCCCGGGCAGGCTTTTACCAAGGCGCTGGCCGAAACCTGGAGTAAATCGTCGTTCACCTTAGTGATGATCGGCAAGATGTTTACCGGCGAAGTCTCCTGGCGAAACATCAGTGGTCCGGTAACCATTGCCGACTATGCCGGGCAATCGGCGAAATTGGGAGCGGACTCCTATCTCAAGTTCATGGCGCTGGTCAGCATCAGCCTGGGAGTCTTGAACCTGCTGCCGATCCCGATTCTGGACGGTGGGCATTTGTTGTATTATCTCGTCGAAATCGTCAGGAGAAAGCCGCTCTCGGAGAGGGCGATGGAAGCTGGTCAGCAGATCGGTCTGGCGCTTCTGATCATGTTAATGGCTTTTGCCTTCTATAACGACATCAATCGATTGTTTTCCGGCTGAATTCATGAAGAAAAACCTGCTCGCAGGTGTTGTGGCGACCCTTTTTGCATCAGGCGCGATGGCGATGGACGCGTTCACCGTCTCCGACATTCGCCTCGAAGGCATTCAACGCGTTGAAGCCGGAACCGTTTTCAGCTACTTGCCGGTCAAGGTCGGCGAGACGATGACCGACGAGAAAGCGGCGCAAGCGATCAAAACGCTGTTCGCGACCGGTTTTTTCAAGGATGTACGCATCGAGATAGACGGTAGCGTGCTGATCGTCGTTCTCGAGGAACGCCCAGCGGTCGCGCAAATCGACTTCGTTGGTCTCAAGGAATTTGAAAAAGACCAATTGATCAAGGGTCTGAAGGAAATCGGTGTCGCCGTCTCGCGAACTTTCGACCGTGGCACGCTTGAAAAGGCCGAACAGGAGCTGAAGCGCCAGTATCTTGCCAGGGGGCGTTACGGGGTGGCCATTACCACTACCATCACGCCGCTGGACAGGAATCGGGTGGCGATCAACTTCAATATCGACGAAGGTGAAGCCGCGAGGATCAAGCAGATCAACATCGTCGGCGTGCAGGCGATGAAGGAAAAGGATCTTCTCGGAGCGCTGCAATTGAAGACGACCAACTGGACTAGTTGGTTTTCAAAGAACGACCAGTATTCGAAACAGAAGCTTACGGCCGACCTCGAAACCTTGCGCTCGTATTATCTCGATCGCGGTTATCTGGAATTCAATATCGAATCGACCCAGGTGTCGATCAGCCCCGACAAGAAGGATATCTACATCACGGTAAGCGTCAATGAAGGGGACCGTTATCTGGTGTCGTCGGTCAAGCTGGCCGGTGAGCTGATTTTGTCGGAGGAAGAGTTCCGCCGTTCGGTCAAGGTCAAGCCGGGTGATGTCTTCTCGCGGGAAAAGCTCAACGAGAGCACCAAGGCCATCGGCGACCGACTCGGTGCGCAAGGATACGCGTTCGCCAATGTCAACGCCTCGCCGGATGTCGACAAGGAAAAACGGCAAGTCGCCTTCACTATTTTCGTCGATCCCGGAAAACGCGCGTATGTCCGCAGAATCAACATTACCGGCAACTCGAAAACACGCGACGAAGTGATCCGTCAGGAAATGCGCCAGATGGAAGGTGCCTGGTACGACGCCGACCGCGTCGCCGCCTCCCGCCAGCGGATCGACAAGACCGATTATTTTTCCGAAGTCAATGTCGAAACCCCACCGGTGCCGGGCACTATCGATCAAGTCGATGTCAACGTCAATGTCACGGAAAAATCGACCGGCAATATCTCCGTGGGGGCTGGTTATTCGAGTTCCGAAAAGCTCATTCTTTCCGGCTCGATATCGCAAGCCAACATTTTCGGCAGCGGCAAGTTCCTGTCGTTGCAAATGAATACCGGCAAACTGAATCGCACCATCGGTTTGAACTACACCAATCCTTACTTCACGGTCGACGGCATCAGCCAAGGTTTTGACTTTTATCATAAAAATGTCAACCCAACGACTTTGGGTTATGCCTTCAAGTCGCAATCGACTGGCGGTGGCATTCGTTTTGGTTTTCCCATCGCCGAAAAGGAAACGATTAATGTCGGTTTAGCCATCGATCAGACCAAAATCGATATTTCCCCCGTTACCGAGGCGACGCCGGTTCAGTATATCGATTTTCAGAAAGAGTTTGGTAAATCGAACATTACCTTGCCAGCGACCGTTTCGTGGACCAGCGATACTCGTAATAGCGCCATTTATCCAACGACCGGCGGCTTGCAGCGCGCGGGAATCGAAGTCGCTATTCCGGGACTTGACCTGTCTTTTTATCGCCTGACGTACCAGCATCAGCATTATTTTCCAATCACCAAGGATATCGTGCTGATGCTCAACGCCGATCTGGGCTATGCGAAGGGGTTGCAGGGACAATCCCTGCCGTTCTACAAGAATTTCTATGCCGGCGGCGTGAGTTCGGTACGCGGCTACGATACGGCGAGCCTGGGTCCGGTCAATCCGCTGTATCCCGATACCCGTCTCGGCGGAACGCGCAAGGTGGTGTTCAATAGCGAGTTGCTGCTGCCCTTGCCTGGATTCGACAAATCTTTCCGCTTCGGGCCGTTCTTCGATGCCGGCAACGTGTTCACCGATCAGTACACCTTGTCCAGCGATGGCTTGCGGATGTCCTACGGCATCGCGGCAGCCTGGATTTCACCGCTGGGTCCATTGAAATTCAGCCTCGGGCAACCGATCAACGAAAAAAGTAATGATAAACTTCAAAAGTTTCAGTTCCAGTTAGGAACGACTTTTTAATTCAGGAGAATGAGTTTGAAGAAGACGATTGCCAGGCTGCTGGTTGCAATGATTGCCTCGCTGCCGGTGTCTTACGCGTCGGCGGTGGATCAACTGAAGGTGGGTTACGTTAATACCCAGCGTCTTTTCCGCGACGCGCCAGCGGCCGTCAGGGCGGCGAAGAAGATCGAGCAGGAGTTCTCCAAACGTGATCAGGATTTGCAGCGTCTGGCGAAGCAGGTGCAGGGTTTGCAGGAGTCGCTCGAGAAAAACGCCTTGACCATGAGCGAAACGGAGCGCCGCACCAAGGAAAAGGATCTCGGCGAGTTGTCGAGGGATTTCCAGCGCAAACAGCGTGAATTCCGCGAAGATCTCAATCTTCGCCAAAACGAAGAGAACGCGGCAATCATCGAAAAAGCCAACAAAGCGATCAAGCAATTGGCCGACAGCGAAAAATACGATTTGATCGTCCAGGACGTGGTGTGGGTAAGCCCGAAGCTGGATATTACCGACAAGGTGATCAAAGCCCTGTCCGATGCCAAATAAGGTATAACGGATTCCCGGAATCGAAGTGCCAGGAGGTCTGCGCCTAGACGAGATTGTCGCCCGTCTTGGTGGAACGCTCGAAGGCGACGGCTCGCTCGTGGTGTCGCAAGTCGCCAGCTTGCAGTCGGCCAAATCCCACCAGATCGCCTTTCTCGCCAATCCGAAGTTTCGCGACCAGTTGCGGCATACCAAGGCGGCGGCGGTGATCGTTTCGCCACGGTTCGTTGACGCTACCGCGCTAGCGCGTATCGTTCATCCGAATGCTTACGCCTATTACGCGCGAGTGGCCTCGCTGCTCAATCCGCCGCGCCGCGTCGCGCCGGGTGTGCGTGCCGGGGCGGTGGTTCGTTCCGAGTTGCCGCGGTCGGCCTGTGTCGGCGAGAACGCCATCATCGGCAAGGCGGTGACCATGGGTGAAAACGTGACCATTCACCCGGGTTGCGTGATTGGCGACGGTGTTTCGATTGGCGACGATTCGATTGTCTATCCGAATGTCGTTGTCTATCACGACTGTGTGATCGGTCGGCGGGCGATCATTCACGCCGGGGCGATCATCGGCGCCGACGGTTTCGGTTTTGCCAAGGACGGCGAGCGTTGGGTCAAGATTCCTCAGATCGGCCGGGTAGTGATCGGCGACGATGTCGAAATCGGCGCCAATACCTCGATCGACCGCGGCGCGCTGGACGACACGGTGATCGCCGATGGCGTCAAACTCGACAACCAGATTCAGGTCGGGCACAACGTGCAATTGGGCGAGCACACCGCCTTGGCGGGTTGTGTTGGGATTGCCGGCAGCACTCGGATCGGCAAACGCTGCACCGTCGGCGGTGCGGGCATGATTATCGGACACTTGGAATTGGCCGACGATGTGCATGTCTCCGCCGGCACCATGGTCACCAGGAGCCTGCGGCGGCCAGGGCAGTACACCAGCATTTTCCCGCTGGAGGAGCATCAGGAGTGGCTACATAACGCGGCTCAGATCAAGCGTCTGGCAAAACTCGCCGACCGGGTCGCTGAACTTGAGAAAAAACTCGAATTGATGGAGAAAACGTCTTGAAAGACATGGATATACACCAAATCCTCGAACACCTTCCGCATCGTTACCCTTTCCTGTTGGTCGATCGTGTCGTCGATTTCGAGGTTGGGAAGAGCATCCACGCCTACAAGAACGTGACCATCAACGAACCGTTTTTCACCGGCCATTTCCCGCATCATCCGGTAATGCCGGGGGTATTGATCATGGAGGCGCTGGCGCAAGCCGCCGGGATTCTGTCGTTCAAGACCATGGGCGCCAAGCCGGACGCCAATTCGGTTTTCTATTTTGTCGGCATCGATAACGCGCGTTTCAAGAAACCGGTTACGGCGGGCGATCAACTGCATCTGCACGTTCAAATCCAGCGTCAGATGCGCGGCATCTGGAAATACAAGGCCGAGGCCCGGGTGGATGGCGAGATCGTCGCCGAGGCGGAATTGATGTGCGCCAAGCGCGATGTCGCCTGATTCACGGGCGACGACGACCATGATCCATCAAACGGCAATCATTCATTCGGGCGCGCGACTGGGTGTCAATGTATCGGTCGGTCCTTATTCGATCATCGGCGAGCATGTGGAAATCGGCGATAACACGGTGATCGGACCGCATGTGGTGATCACCGGCCGTACCCGCATTGGTTGCGACAACCGCATCTATCAGTTCTGTTCGCTCGGCGAAGCGCCGCAGGACAAAAAATACAATGGCGAACCGACTTGCCTGGAAATCGGCGACCGCAATACCATTCGCGAATTCTGCACCTTCAATGTCGGCACCGCGCAAGATGTCGGGATTACCCGCGTCGGCGACGATAACTGGATCATGGCTTACGTGCACATCGCCCACGATTGTCAGGTCGGCAGCCGCACGGTGTTCGCCAACAACGCCCAATTGGCCGGCCACGTGCATATCGACGACTGGGCGATTCTCGGCGGTTATACCGGCGTGCACCAATTCTGCCGCGTTGGCGCGCACACCATGACCGCTGTCGGGACGGTTGTCCTGCAGGATATCCCACCGTTCGTGATGGCCGCCGGCAATACCGCCAGTCCTTTCGGGATCAATGCCGAAGGTCTCAAGCGGCGCGGGTTTTCGCCCGATGCCTTGCTGGCGCTGAAGCGCGCGTACCGCACGCTCTACAAATCCGGTTTGATGCTCGACGAGGCTCGCGCAAAACTGCAAGACGAAGCGCTGCTGCATCCCGAGGTTCAGCCGCTGGTCGACTTCCTGGCCGTCTCGAAGCGCGGCATTATTCGATGACCGCGCGGGCGGTCCGGATCGCCATGGTGGCCGGCGAGGCCTCCGGCGATCTGTTGGCCAGCCAATTGATCCAGGCGCTCCGCGCGCGGTTGCCGGGCGCGGTTTTTTACGGCGTTGGCGGTCCGAAGATGGTGGGTAGGGGTTTCGATGCCTGGTATCCGCTGGAAAAGTTGGCGGTGCGCGGTTATGTTGAAGTGCTTCGGCACTATCGCGAAATCGCCGGCATTCGGCGCGATCTCAAACGTCGACTGATCGCCGAACCGCCCGATGTGTTCATCGGCGTCGACGCGCCGGATTTCAATCTCAGTCTGGAAAAAGCGCTCAAGAAACGCGGCATTCCAAGCATCCATTATGTCGGCCCGTCGATTTGGGCGTGGCGTGGGGGCCGGATTCATAAAATCGGCGCGGCGGTTTCGCGCGTATTGGCCTTGTTTCCTTTTGAAGCGCCGCTGTACGAGAAACAGGGGATTCCGGTCAGCTATGTCGGCCATCCCCTGGCCGACATGCTACCGCTGGCGGACGGCCGTGACGGCGCTCGCAATCTGCTCGCGCTGGCCGCGCACGAACCGGTTTTCGCGCTGCTGCCCGGTAGTCGCCAGTCGGAACTGCGCTACATGGCCGACACCTTCATTGAAACGGCGCGTTTGATCCACGCCGAACTTCCGGAAGCGGTTTTCCTCGTGCCACTGGCGACACGCGAAACGCGCCAGCTTTTCGAGGCGGCGCGGCACCGATGCCAGGCGACCGAGTTGCCGATTCGTCTGTTGTTCGGTCACGCCCATCAGGCGATGATGGCCGCCGACATCGTTCTGGTGGCCAGCGGTACCGCCACCCTGGAAGCGGCGTTGCTGAAACGGCCGATGGCCATCGTTTACAAAATGGCGCCGCTGTCGTATCGGCTGATGCGGCGCATGGGCTACTTGCCCTACGTCGGCCTGCCGAATGTTCTGGCCGGCCAGTTCGTCGTTCCTGAATTCATCCAGGACGACGCCACGCCGGAAAATCTGGCGCAGGCGCTGCTCAACCTTTACGCCGACAAACCGGTCTGCGAGCGGATCAAGGCGCTGTTTCACGCGATGCATCTGCAACTGCGGCAGAACGCCGCCGAAAAAGCCGCCGCCGCGGTGATCGACCACCTGCCGCTGGTCGCCAGCACGCATCATGTTGCAGGGATTTGACGATCTGGTTTGCGGCGTCGACGAGGCCGGACGCGGACCGCTGGCCGGACCGGTGGTGGCCGCCGCGGTGATTCTCGATCCCAATGCGCCGATCGATGGCTTGAACGATTCGAAAAAATTGTCCGCCAAACGGCGCGAGGCACTGGCTATCGACATTCGCGCCAAGGCACTGGCCTGGGCGGTGGCCGAAGCCAGCGTCGCCGAAATCGACCGTCTCAACATCCTGCACGCCAGCCTGCTGGCCATGCAACGCGCGGTCGCCGGACTCGTCGACGCCCAAGGCCTGATTCCGCGGCAGGTGCTGGTCGACGGCAACCGTTGTCCGCCCGTGCCGTACCCCGTCACCGCCATTGTCGGCGGCGACGGCAAGATCGCGGCGATCGCCGCGGCATCGATTCTGGCCAAGACGGTGCGCGATGCCGGCATGCGCGAAATGCACGCCGCCTATCCGCAATACGGTTTCGATCGGCACATGGGTTATCCGACCGCCGGGCACCTCGCGGCCCTGCGCGAGCACGGCGCGACACCGGAACACCGGCGCGGCTTTGGGCCGGTCGCCCGGCTGCTCGCGCCATGAAACGGATCGCCTCGCGCGACAACCCGCACTTCAAGGCGCTCAGGAAACTTCTGCAAAGCGGCCGCGAGCGACGAAAAAGCGGTCTGCTGCTGCTCGACGGCATGCATCTGGTCGACGCCTATCGCCAGCGGGTCGGCATACCCGACGAACTGCTCGTCAGCGACAGTGGCGCCAGCCGGGCCGAGATCGCCGCTTATCTGGCGGGTGCGGCGTGTCGGACGACCGTCGTCACCGTGCTCGCCGACGCGCTGTTCAACGAACTGACGGTGGTCGATTCCCCGAGCGGCATCATGGCCGTCGCCAAGCCGCCGCCGCCGTGCCCGCTCGACGACAGCGCCGACAGCGTTTTGGTCGACGGCGTTCAGGATCCTGGCAACCTCGGCGCCTTGCTGCGCAGCGCGGCGGCGGCCGGCTTCCGCCAAGTCCTGCTGTCCGCCGATTGCGCGCAAGCATGGTCGCCGAAGACGCTGCGCGCGGCGATGGGCGCGCATTTTTTTCTCGATCCGCACGAAAACATCGATTTGGCGGCATTTCTCGCTGCCTATCGAGGGCGGACCGTCACCACCGCCCTGAGCGATGCCCACAGTCTCTATGCCATCGATCTGACGGGACCGCTGGCGTGGGTCTTCGGCAGCGAAGGGCAGGGCGTGCGTCCCGCGGTGGCGGCCGCGACGCAACTGCGGCTGTGTATCCCGATGCCCGGCGCCGTGGAATCGCTGAATGTCGCGGCCGCGGCGGCGGTTTGCCTTTTCGAAACCGTCCGGCAACGCCGGGCGGCCGATGCCTCGGTGGATCCCACGACCGTTTCACGTCGCTGAGGATTCCTCGCGGCTGAATTTTGCCGCGTTCCGGAACGGGACGATGGCGTCCTCAGCGAAAAATTCAGATCGAATTCAAGCGCGGCCTTTTGGTGGGCGAACGATTTTGGCGTCCGTGTCGATTCGTTTGAACCACACCGCTTCCCGCGGCGATCCGTCGTCGGATGATTTCCCTGCCAAACGCAACCAACTGACTCTGGTCAATCGCGAACCTGCCATTCCGAGGATAACGCCTGCCTGGAACGGCCGTCTTACTCGCACGAATAGACGATAAAAGCCCCGAAATAACGTTTCGATTCCTCGAAAAGATAGTCCAAGAGCCACCCAGTCGTCATTTCTCTTGCTGGAATCGAAATCAGGCTCTTGCCGACACTCTCTTCACCAGTCTTATCACATGTTTAGGCGTCACCGCGCGAGAATCTCCGCAAGCGGCTCGCCAGACCTAACCCTTGCGAGGCGTGAGTACAGCGTATCACCGCCAACAACCGAGAGCCACTTCGATACCTCGTGCTTGGCAAACGAATAGTTCAATGTGAGCGCGTCATCATCGGCAACAAAGAATTTGGATGCGGTAGTCAATTCACGCACACGTTGCGCATCTGCGGCATCGTTGGCGCTAAGAACGTAGCGGGATCGAAAATCCACCTGCATTGCCACACCTTCATCGAACCAAGTGGGCACCTCCAGAAAGTACTTCAGAGGGCCCACGCGATGATACAGCTCGGCGTGCATGAGTTCGTGCGCAACGATATCAACAGATCCGCCCTTGGTTCCGATGATTACGCAAGCCCTTTTTCCTACAAACTGCGTGCTTCCATAAGCGTTTAGTCTGAACGGACCAATGCGATCAGAGCTTCCGAGGAACACGACAATTGGCTTTGCAGCGGGCTTGCCGAAGGTCGCCTCAACGCGCTTTCGAGCTTCATCGATCAACTGCTGCGAGGCTGCTTGATTGACCGCTGAATCGACAGATGAAAACGGAGGGGGCGAAAGATGGTTTCGGTCAGAAGCGCCGACAAGAAGGCAGGATGTTGGGCCAGGAAAAACGATAGCGAATGCGGTGAAGGGTAAAGCTACAACCGCGACCAACAGTGCGAGAGATTTCTTCGTCATGGGTGAAATTCTCGGGTTGAGTCCATGATGCCCAACGTTCAGCATGACCGACAAATGTGGAAGTCGCGACCCGATCTGACAGTCCCCGTTTTGACGGTGCCCGATTGTCAGATCGATGTAGGTTCTGGACTTTTTCCTTCCACGCCTCCTTTCCTGAAATCAGTGTTTGCGGAGGCGTGCGTCCGCAACACATCTTACCCTGATGGGTTCGCTCGTGGTTGTAGTAGGCCAGCCAGGCATCGAGGTCGGTCTGTAGCTCTTCCAGGGACAGGTAGAGCTTGCGGCGAAATGCCACCTGATAAAACTCCTGCAAGAGGGTCTTGTGGAATCGCTCGCGGATGCCGTTCGTCCGCGGATGTCGCGCCTTGGTCTTGGTGTGCTCGATGTCGTTCAAGGCCAGATAGAGCGGGTAATCGTGCGTTTCCGGCTTGCCGCAATACTCAGTGCCGCGATCCGTCAGCATGCGGATGACGCCCATGCCGTGTTCCTCAAAGAACGGCAACACCCGGTCGTTCAACAGGTCAGCAGCGGTGATCGGCGTCTTGGTCGTGTAGAGCTTGGCCATGGCGACCTTGCTGTAGGTATCGACGAAGGTCTGCTGGTAGATCCGGCCAACGCCCTTGATGGCGTCGACGTAAAACGTGTCCTGTGACCCAAGATAGCCGGGGTGGGCGGTTTCAATCTCGCCGTGCGCGATGTCGTCCTCTTGCTTCCTCTCCAGGGCAGCAATCTGGGCATCGGTCCGCACAATGCCGTGCTCGACAACCTGCTTTTCCAGCGCGACCAGTCGTCGTTTGAACGAGGCCCGATCGTTGCGTGGCCAAATGGAACGCCCCCCCGACGGTGAAACGAAGAGGCCACGCTGGCGCGATTCGTTGCTCACGCGCACCTGTCCGTGAGCCGGTTGCTCGGTAGCGTAGGCAATCACGGCCGTTTCCGTGGCTTCTTCCACGCGGTTCTTCGGAGTCGGTTGGCGCCGACTGGCTTCGAACGGCGCCTCGATTCCGCCGTCGGCCACGGCATTCTGGTAACGATAGAAAGTATCGCGGGACAGGCCCATCACCTTGCAGGCCTTCGAGACGTTGCCCAACTCGATGGCCAGATTCAGCAGGCCGATCTTGTGACGAACGACATTCTGGTTGAGACTACTCATGGGGTTACTCCTTGGCGCCAGCGCGCCGTTTCGATAAAGATTCGCACCTCTAGCACCTCTATCAAAACGGGTAACCCCACCCCTTTGGCAAGGCCCTACTGTCAGATCAAGTCTGAACTTCTACACGCTCGGCAGTCGGAATGCCATCACGCACGCCGGTATCGAATTCGTGTTTCTTGACCCACTCGTGCAGCGTAACCGCTGCGCAGCCAATCTTCGGGGCAATTGACTCGACCGCCGACCACAGCGAGGGGTAATCCTTGCGTGCTTCCTGGACCAACCGTACAGCACGCTCTCTGACTTCCGGGGAATATTTGTTCGTCTTGCTCATGGCTCCATTCTCTCAGGTAATGGAACCTCCTCAATTCCCGGGGCGATTCATTTTCCCCAACACCGAGTCTTGCCTGCGCTTGATTCGCGCCCTGTGCGTCGAGACACATGAACCCTGGCTTGTTGAAGATAACCGATCTGAACATGACGTTCCTCGCGGAACAGAAACAGGAGTTATTGAGACTGGTCGTCTCAAGTGGTCACGCGCTGTCGGCGCCGCTACGGGCCACGCCCTCCACGTTACCGACAGCGCAAAAATATCAGCCGATTACCAAAAACCTTTTCGCATCACTTGACGCACACAATTCGGGCGTGGCCTGAAAAACATGCGGGAGCGCGCCGAGAGACACGCCGGCAAGTTGACTATCGAGCCGGGGAATATTCAGGGTACCGTTGTGGTCCTTGAATTGCCGATCGAGAGGGTTCGCTAGTTTTCGGCCGGGACTGGCAAAATGCGCTCGATGGTACGGCGTCGGGCTATCATTGACCGGCGTTCAAGACAACTTCGTGAAGGGAGAACCGATGCGATCCGTGCTGGCCATGATTTTTGCCCTTTTTCTCGCCATTGCCGGTGTCGGCGAGGCGTTCGCCGACGATGTCGATCCGCACGCGGCGGACCGGCAAGCCCTGCTCAAGGTGTTCCGGGAAATCGAAGCCAGCATCAATGCGCAGGACATCGACCGGATGGTGGCGCAAATGGATCCGGCGGCGACCGTTACCTGGCTCAACGGCGAAGTGTCGCGCGGGCATGCCGAGATCAAGGCGTACTATCAGCGGATGCTCAAGGGCGACCAGCGGATTCTCGACCGCTATCTGACCGCGGCCAAGGTCGCCGCTTCGGCGCGTTTCCTGGGCAACGGCGATGTCGCCGTGGCCGACGGAACGATGGAAGATGAGTTTTTCCCGGTCGCCCGTGGGCCGTTCCGGCTGCACTCGAACTGGAGTTCCACCTCGGCGAGGATCGACGGGCAGTGGAAAGTGATTTCGCTGCATCTGTCGTCGAACGTCTTCACCAACTCGCTGCTCGCCGAGGCGAAAAATGCGCTGTGGTACGCCGGCGGCGGCGCGGCGGTCGCCGGCTTGCTGCTTGGCGTGTTGCTCGGGCGCGTTCTGGGCCGGCGGCGCGCCTGACGCCCGGCCGTTTACGGTGAAGCGGTCGCTTAGCCGCTTCCCCAGGCGTGGCGCAGCAGGTAATAAAAAGCCGGCGCCGAGAGGTAAAGCGAGTCCAGCCGATCGAGCACGCCACCGTGGCCGGGGAGCAGGCGCCCCCAGTCCTTGATGCCGCGATGGCGTTTGACGGCCGATAGCGCCAATCCGCCAGCAAAACCCAGCGCGGTCAGCAGCAAGGCGATGGCCAGCGCCTGTGCCGGGGAGAACGGCGTGATCGCCGACAGGCCGGCACCGAGCGCACTGGCGCTGAGCAGGCCGCCGATCGTTCCCTCGACGGTTTTCGCCGGCGATACGCGGGGCGCGATCGGGTGGCGACCGGCCAGCTTGCCCCACAGATATTGCAGCACGTCGCTGGCCTGAACGACGATCAGCAGGAAAACCAGCAGGTAGGCCGCGCTTTTGTCGTAACCGGGGAGACGCAGGGTCAGCAGGGCCGGGAGGTGCGAAATGGCGAACACACAGATCAGCAGACCGCCCGCCAGGTTGCCGTGACGGCGCAGGAAGCGGGGAGCATCGCCGGACAGCACGCCCAGCAAGGGCGTGCCCAGCGCCACGGCGAGGGGAATCAGCAGGGTGAACGCCGCCTCGCCGCGCCAGGCCAGAAAATACTGTAGCGGTACAAACGCGGCCACGACACCCCATTGCCGCAGGCGGGTCGGCCGGTCGGCGGCGACCGGCAGGAATTCGCGCAGCGCCTGTAGCGACGCCAGCGCGAACAGCAGCGCGACGCCGCCCGAGCCGCCGAGCAGTGCCAGTCCGACACTGCCGGCAATGATCCACCAGGCTTTGATGCGTTGGTTGAGGTTGTCGATCAGCGGTCGCGCTTGACTGTCCGCCGGCGCGCGTGCCAGGGTCCGCGCCAACAGCGCGCCGATCGAGGAGGCGACCACCAGCACCGAGGCGACACCGGCGACCAGCCGCCAGGCGTCGGCCTCCAGCGACGGCAGCAGAGGGGGCGTCATCCGAACCAGACTCCAGCGATCGATAACGCCAGTTGCGCGGTCAGCACTCCGCCGAGTCGCCGCAGCAGGCCGAAAACGCCGCGCGCGCGCACGGCCAGCGAACGGCCGGCGGTCGCGCCATCGCGCGGGCCGAGCGCGCGCAGCGCCTCGTCGAGGGCCGTCAGGGCGTTCGCCTCGTCGGGCGCGTCGGCAAGGCGGGCAAAAAGATGGCCATCGATCTCCAGGCGCGCCGCCAGATAGAGCGCCGGTACGCCGGTCAGGGCGACGGATGACCACAGCAGCTTGCCGGGAAGAGGCGGGTGGCCGACGCCGGCGATGCCGACGGCGAGTAGCGTCAGCGCCAGCGCGGCGACGGCCAGCGGGCGACCCGCGCGGCAGGCGCCGACGGCCAGATCGGCGATGGCGCGGCGGTTCTCCATCAGCCGACGGCGTCCGTGGCCCGCGCGTGCCGATGCCAGGCGTCGAGCAGCGCGATGTCCCGCAAGCCGAGGACGACCGACGGACGCGCGCGCCGCACCCGTTCCACCGCCTCTTCGCCGGTGGTCGCCGCGCCGCTGCGCAGCAGCCACGCGGCGGCCGTCAACGCACCGCGGGCGAGGCCGAGCGCGCAGCACACCAGAACCGGGCGGCCGGAATGCAGCGCGTCGTCGATCGCGCCCGTCGCCTGATCGAGCTGTGCCGGCGTCGGCGGCACCAGATCGAGCATCGGTATCGCCACGTGTTCTAAGCCCGGCGCCGGGCACGGCAATTCGGCGCACAGATCGACGACGGTTCCGTGCCATCGTCGCCGTTCGGCGGCGGTCGGCAGGCGCCCCAGCCACACGCCGGGGGCGATTTCGGCGGCGGCGGCGAGACGGCGCGTCCACCAACGGGCATTCAGTCGCGCGCCCCACTGATACGGGGCGAGCAGGACGCGCGCGGCCAGCGGCGTCGAGCCGTCGGTGCGCTTGCCGAAAGCGGCGCCATCGAAAAACAGGTGGATCGCGGCGACCATCAGCAGCGCGCCCGCCGGCCACAGCAACCAGAGTCCGCCGCCGCCGACGGCGAGCGCCAAGGCGCCGGCGACCAGCGCGCCTCCCAGATACGCGGCGGCCAGCCGGCGGCGGCGGGTGTCGCCGGTCCAGGCGGCGCGGCGCAGCGGCGAGTCGCCGGTGTCCGGGAACAGCCACACGGCGAAGCACCCCAGCCACAGGCCGGTCGGGATGTCGAAAAACTGGTGTTGCCAGGTGGTCAGCACCGACACGCCGATCAGCAGCGCCCAGGCACGCGCCGGCCAGTGCCACTGGCGCGGCAGGACAGCCAGGTAAAGTTGCAGGAGGACGACCAGCAGCGCGATGTGCAGCGAGGGCGCCTGATTGAACGGTTGGTCGAAACCGTTCAGCGTGGCGAACAGCCAGCCGAAGACGCCGTCGACCTCGCCGCGAACAAAGGTGCAGCGCAAGGGAAACAGCAGAAAGCAGCTTACCGCCAGAATCTGCGTCGCCAGCAGGCGTGCGACGTGCGTGTCGAGCTGCCGCCGCGTCGCGCACAGCAGCAGCGACAGGCCGTAGAAGAGATCGATGGACCAATACGGAACGATGGTCCACGGGACGAACGGAATCGCCCGTTCCCAGGCGAAGGCGACGGTGGCGATGTCGCCGAGCTCTGCCCGCCGGCTGCTGACCCAGGTCGCCAGACCGTAACTGGCGAAGAAAAACGGCCCGAGCACGGCCAGCCAGACCAGCGCGCGCCGCCATGGCCGGCGTTCCGCGCCCTCGCTGCCGTCGGGCATGTCGCGCCGGTTCAACGCCGCCGGGCGAGCGAGACGGTGAAGATTCCCCACTCGTCGATCCACTGTTCGATCTTCTCGAACCCGGCGCCGCGCACCAGTTCATCCAGCTCGCCCTGCGTGCGTCGGCGCATCACCCACGCCTGCTGGCCGCGATGGCTGGTCAGCGTGCGGGCGATCAGTTCGATCTGCGGATGCCAGGGCTGGCCAGTGTAGATCAGGTAACCGCCGCTGGCGACGGCGCGGCCGAGGCCGCGCAGCGAGCGCTCAACCCGGTCGTTGTCGGCGAACAATTCGTAGAGGCCGGAAACGATGGCCAGATTGGGGCGCGGGTTCAGCGCCGCGAGCCCTTCCTCGTCGAAGGCGTCGCCGATTTCGAAACGCACCCGGTCGCTCAGCCCTTGTTCGGCGGCCAGCGTCCGGCCTTGCGCGACGGTGCGTTCGTTGAAATCGCGCAGCAGCACCGATCGCGGCGGCTCGGGCAGCTGGGCGAGGGCGTCGAGGACATAGCGGCCCTGACCGGCGGCGATGTCCACCAGACGCAGGCCGTCCGTGCCGTGCAGCGCCCGCGCGGCGGCGACGATGGCGCGCACCAGGTGTTGCCGTCGGACGCGGATGCCGCGCCAGCCGATGGCGTCGAGGTAGTTGCGGTCGATCAGGCGACCGATCCCCAACTGGCCGCGCGCTTGGTTGCGATACACGTAATCCAGGCTGTCGCCCGAATCGAAGCCGGTGTCCAGGCCGATGCGAATGCCTTCGGCAAGACGCCCGAGGCGGCGCATGGCCCAGCGCGTCGCCGCGAAGTGGATCTGGCGGAGCGACAGCGGCGGCAGCGGTTCGCGCAGCCGGCGTTCCTCGTCGGCGGTGTAGCCATAATGGTGCGCCTGCCGCAGCGAATCCGCCGCCGGCGGATTGACGAACAGCCGCTCGATGAAGGCGCGGATCTTGTCGAGCGCCACGCGACGGTCGCGCTCGCCGAGCGTGTCGTGCAGAAAACCGGGCAGCAGGTGGCGTTCCTTGATCGGCGAACCCAAGGCGTCGAAGAACGCCTCCTGCGGCGCGCGGTGCACCACCCAGTCGCTGCCCGAGATCAGTAACTGTGTCGGCAGACGGATCGCCCGGGCGTCGGCGATCACCCGTTCGGCGGCGTCGAAGAGGCCGAGCAGCACGCGCGCCGAAATCGAGCGGGTGATCAACGGGTCGGTATCGTAAGAGCGTACCCGTTGCGGATCGTGGGTCAGGAATTTCGCCTTGACGTAGGAGGTGATGAAAAAGTTGCCGCGCAGGCGCTGCAACAGGGCCAGTCCCGGGCGCGCCAGCGGCACGTAGAGTTTGACCTTGAACGCCGGCGCGGTGAGCACCAGACCCCGGATCGGCGGCGCGTAATCGTGCGCCCAGGTCGCCGCCAGCACCGCGCCGACGCTTTGGCCAAGCATCACCAGATCGGCCGGATCGATGGCGTGGGCGCTGGCGATGTGCCGGACGAACGTGTCGATATCCTTCACCGAGGCGCCAAGGCTCGGGCTGTCGCCACGCACGCCGGGCGAGCGCCCGTGCCCACGCGCGTCCCAGGCGAAGAGCGCGAAATCGTCGAGCGCCAGTTCGTCGACCACATGCTGCAACCGCCCCGAATGCTCATGACCGCGGTGCAGCAGCACCACCGCGCCTCGTGCCGGGCGCGACGCGTCGAGCGGCGGCCAGTAGCGGTAAAACAAGGGGCTGCCGTCGTGAGTGATGAATTCCCGTTCGTGTGCCGCGCGCATCTCGTTTTTCTCCACCGTGTCATTCATGTCTGGCCACCGCCGTTCGCGAGTCCGTTCTTGACCCGGCCGACAATGGTCGGCAGCAACAAGGCGGCAACCACCGTCAGCGCCCAGGGTAGCCAGGCCTCGCCATCGACGCCCACGCCCAGCAGCAAGCCGAAGGCGCCGAAAGCCAGCGCCCGGTCGCTTTTGCCCATCGGCCCGTCGTTGCGTCGCCCGCCGCCGGCGAGCGCGCCGAGAACGCCGGCCATTTCCGACAGATTCGCCAGAAAAATGACCAGCAACGCCGGCCACGTTCCTCCCGGCAAGCAGGCGAACGGCAGGTACAGCGCGGCGTCGGCGACGACATCGCAAAGTTCGTTGAGATACGCGCCGAGCGCCGACGCTTGCGCGAACTCGCGGGCCAGCAAGCCGTCGATGGCGTTGAACGCCATGCGCAACAGCAGCCACGCCGGTAGCAGCAGAAAGCACGCCGGCTTGCCGGCGAGGGCGGCGGCGGTCAAGACGGCGCCCAGGGCGACGGAAACCGCGCAGGTGCCCAGCGTCACTTGGTTGGCGCTGATTCCGGCGCCATGCAGCGTGCGTGCCGCCGGTCGCAGCAGGGCCTGAAAGCGCGGCTTCAAGCGATATAAGCTCATTGGCGGCGGGCCGTGAAAAAGGTGGCAATGATAGCACCTCGACTTCGAGGGTTTTCTCCGCCGCGTCCGCTGGTGGGTGGCCCCTCTTGTGGTACCGGCCATTCATCGCTCGCCGGCCGGGAAATCGTTGCGCGATCACTTGCCGACAAATCATCCGGCAAAGACGACAGGGCGGACTATAGTCATCAATGGACCTCCATTTTTCTGGTTGAGGAAGGTGTCGCGGAAAGAAGTGGATCGACGTGGTCCGAACCCATGGGGGAGTGGATTTTTTCAGGTTTTATGTATCTGTTTGCCAAGTGCTTTTCTCGTCAACTCTTCGATTTTGTGAGTGGCGACTATTTGTTGAAAGGAATTCGCTAAATGTTCAATAGTCTGAAAATCGGTGAAAAAATTGGCGCTGGATTCGCCGCCATTCTTTTGTTGATGATCGCCACATCGGTTCTCGGATTAATGAAAATCAACCAGATCATGAATGATCTGAACGAGATAGGCGATGAAAGGTATCCGAAAGTAATGTTGGGTAACGAAATGATAAAGCGCTCCCTCGTTAATGGACGCACGATTCGAGGTGCCATATTAAGCAGCGATACGGCGGAAGTTGAAAAATACATTCAGGACATCCGCGCCTTCCGGCGGGAGAATACCGAGGCGCTACGTAAAATTGAAGCCATGTTGCATACGCCGAAAGGAAAGGAGCTTCACGCTAATATCCTCGCGGCCAGGGATCGCCTTTCCGCCGCCTATGACAAAATGTATCCGCTGCTCACGGCCAATAACGATACCGAGGCCACCGCCTTTTTGAAAGCGGAGTTCGCGCCGGCAAACGATGTTTATATGGCTGCCCTGGAGGAAATGAACAAGTATCAGTCCGAGTCCATGGATAAATCACTTCAGGATGCCAAAAGCACTTACTCCGGCATCAGGACCATGATGATCACTTTCGCGACGATTTCCGTGGCGATCGGGGTGGCGATTGCCGTCACGCTCGGCAAATCGTTGTCCAACCAGGTGGCGTTGGTGGTGCGCCAGAATGAACGGATCGCCGATGGCGATTTCTCACCGAATAAAAATCTGCTGCTGCTGCCCGCGCGCACGGAATTCGGTCACCTGATCAACACCCAGGAAACCATGCGCACCAAGCTGATCGCCGCGCTCGAGGAAGTGCGCGCTAGCGCTTTCCAAGTGAATAGTTCGGCGCTGGAACTGGCCAGCACGTCCGAACAGGTGGCGACGAGCGTGCAGCGGCAGGCCGATTCCACCGCGGCGGCCTCGGCGACGCTGGAGGAATTGTCGGTCAGCATCGACCACGTGTCGGAAAACGCCAACGACGCGTCGCGCCAGGCCTCGCAGGCCGGCAAGCTGACTGAACAGGGGGCGTCCAACGTGCGGGATTCGGTTGCTTGCATCGACAGCGTCCATGATTCCGTTCGTCAGACCTGCGATGAAATGGCGACCTTGAAGGAGGAGGTGACCAACATCGGCAATATCGTGACGGTCATCCGCGAAGTCGCCGACCAGACCAACCTGCTGGCTCTCAACGCGGCCATCGAAGCGGCGCGCGCCGGTGAAAGCGGGCGTGGCTTCGCCGTGGTGGCGGATGAAGTGCGCAAGCTCGCCGAACGCACGACAAATTCCGCCCAGGAAATCACCCAGATGATCCATTCCATCCAGGGTAAATCGGAACGCGTGGTCAGCAGCATGACGGGCAGTCAGCAAAGTGTCGGCGGCGCGACGGAAAGCGCGGACAAGACAAGAACCATCATCGGTGAGGTTCAACGCGGTGCCGGCGAGGCGTTGGGCGCGATCAGCAAGATCAACACCGCGTTGAGCGAGCAGCGCCTGGCCAGCCAGAATCTGGCCAAGACCATGGAGACGGTCGCTCAACTGGCGGAAGAAAACAGCGCGACGGTGGAAGAACTGGCGGCCAACTCGCGCACGCTGATGGATTTGTCGGGGAGCATGCGTCAGGTGGTCGAGCGTTTCCGGTGGTGAGCCTGCCGCGCGTTCCGGCGCCCGCCCGTCGCCGCGCGACGGCGCGGATGCTTTTCCGAGCCTCGGGTCGATAGTCAAAAAATCAATACGTCGATCGCCAGGTCGTGGCGGCGGGGGCGGCGCCAGCGGCCGCGCGGTGCTCGACCAGTTCGATGCGCTCGCCGGAGACCGCTTTGCCGCCTTGACGGATCACGGTTTCCAGGGCCAGAAAACGCCGCATCTTGTCGGGAGCGACCCAGGCGGTCTGTTCCAGGGTGCTGCCGTCGCCGAGGTTGGTGCCGCGCGCTTCGATGCGAAACGCGTCGAAAGTTCCGGCGGGCAGGGTGATCCGTTCCCGGTCGACGACCCGCAGGTCGAAAGTGCTGCTCGTCCGCCGTCCATCCGCCCGGGTGACCACGAATTGCGCCTGCCAGCGTTTGCCGACCTGATAGTCGTCGATGAAGAATTGGTAAGGGGTCCATTGCCGGCCGTCGGGCGCGCGGACATTGTTGCCGAAACGGTCGGTGACGGTCTGGCCGTCGTCGAAGAACACCTCGTCGCCGTCGATCCGGCGCACGGTGAGCGCGAAGCGATCCTTCTCGGTGGCGGTGAGAAGATCCAGCCGGCGATAGCCGTAGCGCTCGCCAGGCTGGAAAGGCACCGGCGAGCCGGTATGGGGCGCGATGCCGCCCGGCACGCACACTTCCGCCTGTCGGGCCGGTAGCGGCTGGATTGGCCGGACCGGCCGCTCGCCTTGCGCCGCCAGCCGCTGGTCGAGGCGGAATTGCGCCAGTTCGGCGAATTTGCCTTGCGGGCGTTGGCGGATGAACGCTTCCAGTTGTTCGACCGATCCGTCGACGCGCAACTGTTGCCAGGCCGCCAGATCGGCGGCGAATTCCTTCTCCGCCTTGCCTGCGTCGCGGCCAGCCGGGCCGGGCAGAAAGGAAAATTCGTTTTCGAGGGAGGTGCTTTCCCAGGGAATCTGCGCGCCTTGCGAACCGCGCCGCACCGACAAGCGCACCCGCTTGAAAACCTCTTCGACCGCCGCGCCCGGGACCTGCATTTCCTTCAGCAAGTGATCGGTGTACAGCCCGTGGCTGCCGTCGCCGTCCTCGGCGGTGTTTCCGGGGGCGGTGGCGAAGGCCAGCAGGGTGCCCACCGGCGCGTCGAGTTGCGACAGCCCCTTGTCGTCGACGCGGAAATCGGCGCCGAAGGGGTTGTTGCGGCAGGCGTCGAGGATGACGATATTCAGCGCGTTGCGCGCCCGCCCGATGCCGTCGATCAAGGTGCCGAGATCGACGGCCTCGGCTTGAATGTCTTCCTTGCCGCGTATTTTGGCGTCCACCGGCACCAGGAAATTTCGCCAGTTGAGTTGCACGCCGTGGCCGGCGTAGTAAAACACGCCGACGCCCCTGTCGCGGCGCAGGCGTTCGCTCCATTGACGGATCGCGTCTTGCAGGCCGCGGCGGTCGGTGTCGAGCTGCAAATCGACCGAAAAACCGGCGAGGCGAAGTCGTTCGGCGATCGCTTGCGCATCGTGGCGCGGGTTGATCAGTTCTCCCACCGGGTAGCGGCTGTTGCCGATCACCAGCGCGTGCCGGGGAAGTCTGGCAAGCTCCGGCTCGGCGGCGAGCGCGGATTGGCACGGCGCGGCGGCGCTCAGGGCGGACAACGTGGCCGACAAGATAAGGGCGTGGCGATGGATGGGCATGGCGTTTTTCCCGGTGAGTGGCGACGCGCGTACCTTGCCTCGCATCGACGCGTCGATCAAGTGTTTCCTGTCGTCCGCCGGGGTGTTGTGTTTTGCCTCTCAGGCCGCATAATCGGGGGCTTGCCCGCGCCGTCGGGCGTTGCCGGCCACGGCCGTTTGTCGAGGAGGAAGCATGGCGTCCTGGGGGTGTCCGCACGAGGTCAACGGCCGTTGCGCCAAGATCGACGATCTGCCTTGCGATCCGGGGATGAAGGGCTGCGTTCTCGCCGGTCGCTACTATTTCATGAGCAGCGACGACAAGAACCGGCGCCTGCGGGAAAAGCAGGCCCGTCTTGCCGGGGACGGTGAAAACGGCGACGACGGGCCGGAGACTTCGACGGCGTGAGCGCCACGCCATCCGCGCCGGCGATCAGCCCGGCGGGTTGCGTTCCGGCCTGACCCGGCTGGCCACCTGTTTGGCGCGTTCGCGTGCCTGGTCGACATCGTCGCCGTTGGCCACCGCCACCCCCATCCGCCGTTTGCGGAACGACTCGGGTTTGCCGAACAGGCGCAAGTCGCTTCGCGGTATCGACAAGGCCTCGGCCAGACCGGCGAAAGCGATGCCGGCGGCCTCGACGCCGCCATAAATCACCGCCGAGGCGCCCGCTTCGCGCAGACTGGTGTCGACCGGCAGACCGAGAATGGCGCGGGCGTGCAGTTCGAACTCCGAAAAGCGCTGCGAGCACAGCGTGACCAGGCCGGTGTCGTGCGGTCGCGGGCTGACTTCCGAAAACCACACCTCGTCGCCCTTGATGAACAACTCGACGCCGAAAATGCCGCGGCCGCCGAGCGCGCCGGTGACGGTGGCGGCGATTTCGCGGGCGCGGGCCAACGCGCCGGCGCTCATCGCCTGCGGCTGCCACGATTCCACGTAATCGCCCTCGACCTGGAGATGACCGATCGGCTCGCAAAAGGCGGTGCCGATGGTGCCGTCGGCGGTGCGCGCCCGCACGGTGAGCAGGGTGATTTCGTAGTCGAAATCGATGACGCCCTCGACGATCACCCGGCCCTGATCGACCCGGCCACCGCTGGCGGCGTAATCCCAGGCGCGTTGCACGTCGTCCGGCTCGCGCACCATCGATTGCCCCTTTCCCGACGACGACATCACTGGCTTGACGATGCACGGGTAGCCGATGCCTTGCTCGTCGCTTGCCCCGGCGATGGCCGCCCGCAGCGCCGCCAGCGAATCGGCGAAACGATAGGGCGAGGTCGGCAGGCCGAGTTCCTCGGCCGCCAGGCGGCGGATTCCCTCGCGGTTCATCGTCAATTGCGCGGCGCGGGCGCAGGGAATCACCTCGGCCTGTCCGGCTGCCTCGATGTCCGCCAGCACCTCGGTGGCGATGGCCTCGATTTCCGGCACCACGATGTGCGGCCGTTCACGGTCGATCAGCGCGCGCAGCGCCGCGCCGTCGGTCATGGCGATGACATGCGCGCGATGCGCCACCTGTTGGCCGGGCGCGTTGGCGTAACGGTCGACGGCGATGGTTTCGACGCCGAGCCGTTGCAAGGCGATGATCACTTCCTTGCCGAGTTCGCCGGCGCCGAGCAGCATCACGCGCAAGGCGCCGGGGGAGAGCGGGGTTCCGATATTCATGCGTTCTTCCTGTGGTGGCGGACTATTGACCAAGTTAAAAAAATCAACGAAGCGAAGCGCGATTTGGCGGCAATCCCCGTGCCGCCCGTCGGGCCGTCAAACGCCGTCGCCCGCCGCCACGCCGGGGGCGCGGACGCGCAGCAGGGCCAGCGTCTCGTTGGCGATCAGCGCCGTTAACACCAGCGCGCCGCCGCCCAGGGTGCTCGCGGACGGTCGTTCGCCGGCGCCCAGCCAGGCCCAGGTGACGCCGAAGACCACTTCAAGCAGGCCGAGCAGCGCGATTTCCGGCGCCGGCAGAACGCGCGACAGGCGAACCACCAGCAGACAGGGAATCGCCAGCTGCACGCCGCCGAGCAGCGCCAGCAGTCCGAGATCGCGCGCCGAGGCGTGGAAAGGGTGGGCGAATGGCAAGGTGAATAACGCCGACAGCACGGCGCCGATCAACACCGCCGGCAACAAATCCTGCCGCTGCGCATCGTCGTCAGGCGTCCGGTGCCCGACGTGCTGCATCATCGTGAAATTCAACGCCGCCGCGAACGGCACGGCCAGAGCGACGACGGTGCCGGTCAGCGACAGGCCGCCGCGCGCTTCCTGGCCGAACATCCAGGCGATGCCGGCGCCGGCGACGGCAATCGCCAGCCAGGTTCGCGCCGGCAAGCGGTGGCGCAGGAAAAGGCGGGCGAACAGCGCGGTGAGCAGCGGGCCGATGGCCATCGTCACCAGCACATTGGCCACCGTCGTCAGCGTGATCGCCAGCATGAAGGCGGTGAACATCACCGACCAGCAGACGCCGGAAAGCCACAAGGGCCACGATGCGCGCCGCAAGCAGGTCCACAGGCCGTCGCCGCGCGCGTCGCGCCACCGCCCGCCGCGCATGGCGGTCAGCGCGACGCTCAGCGCCAGCGCGTTGAACAGGCTGCGCCAGAAAGTGACCTCGAAACCGGTGGCGAATTCGAGATGGCGGGCGACGACACCGGCGATGCTCCACAGGAGCGTGACCAGCACCATCAGGGCGACGGCTAGGCGGTGCGACATGGTGGGGGCGCTTCCGGCCGCGACACTGAAGGCGCCCGGAGGAGAGTTGGCAAGGGCGTCATTGTGCCGGAATCGGGCGGGAATTGCGCTGGCGCTGATTGCGCCGGCGTTGAAATCGCGACCACTTTGTCGCCTTGCTCCGCGCCTTGTCTTTCCTTTCGCGTCGCCGCCGACGGGATTTCAGGCGTAGCGTTTCACGAGGCGGTAGCCGCCGCCGGCGCCGAGCGTCGACGCCACCAGCCGGTAATCGGCGACCGGCCAGCGCAAGGGCGGCGTCACGCTCGGCAAGGTGGCGCCGAGCGCGCGGCGGGCGAGGGTCAGGTGCGGGCGGAAAGTCCGTTTTTCGACCGGCAGGTCGAGCGCGCGCAGCGCATCGCCGAGCCGCGCGTGCAATCGGTGCAAGGCTGCCGGCGTTTCGGCGGTTTGCAGCACCGCGACGCCGTTCGGCCAGATCGCCGCCCGGCGGAGAATCAGTTCGAACGGCTCCACCTCGACACGCAGGCCGGCGGCGACCTCGCCGAGCCGCCAGTGGTCGACGGCGCCGATGAAATGCAAGGTCAGATGCAGACGGTCGGTCCGCACCGGGATGGCGCTTTTCGGCCAGAGGCACTGCCGCCGGTAGCCGCCGAGTCGCGCGTCGAGCGCCGGCGTCGGCCAGAGGGCGAGAAAAAGGCGCGCTGGCGATGCGTCTTTCAGCGTGGCGGTCGGCGGGTCGGTAGGCGACATGCGCGCATTATCGCGCCCGGCGCGCCGACGGGCGACGAAAAGCGAAGTGCATCGGTGGCGGAGGCATAAAATGGCGCTTTTCCCGCCTCGCGAGCCCCTGTTGAGCGAAACGGCCTGTCAAAATCCGCCGGTGTATTACCGTTTTCCGGCACCGCGCCGTCCGCCGTGGTGGCGGCGCGGCGCCTTCGCGCTCGCGATCGCCGGCGCACATCTGGGAGCGTTGGTGTTCGCTTTCGCGGTCTTGGAAAGGTCGCCGATGCCGGCGGTGCCGCCGGCCTTGCAGGTGCGCGTGATCGACGCGCCGCTGCGGCCGGCGGCGGCGCCGTCGCCGCAAACGCCGCAAGTGCCCCAAACGCGGCATACGCCACAAGCGGCACAAGCGGCACAAACGCCGGTGAAAACGCCGGTGAAAACGGTCGGGCGCGTCGCGACGCTGCCGGCGAAAGCGCTGCCATCTGCGCGGGTGTTGGCGGTGGCCGAAAACGCGGAAACCGTCGATACCGCCCGACTCGCCAACGCCAACCCGGCGACCGTTGCCGTCGCGCCGCCGGCGGCGCGCCCTTCGGCGCCGGCCGAACCGCCGGCCGCCGCGCCGTCATTGCCCTTGGTCGCCGCGCGCTTCGACGTCGCCTATCTGCACAATCCCCGTCCCGCCTACCCCGACGCGTCGCGCCGCCTGGGTCAGGAAGGGCGGGTGGTGCTGCGGGTGCGGGTCAGCGCGCAGGGTTTGCCGGTGGCGGTGGCGGTCAAGCAGTCGAGCGGTTTTTCGCGGCTGGACGAGGCGGCGCGCGCCGCCGTCGAGCGCTGGCGCTTTGTGCCGGCGCGGCGCGGCGACGAAGCGGTCGAGTCGCTGGCGGAGGTGCCGATACAGTTCAATCTGGACGATTGACGCGGCTCGCCCCTGAAATCCCGACCAAGGAGACGCCGATGACGCAACGACGGGAGTGGACGATCCTCACCTACATCGCGGCGCATAACAATCTGTCGGCGATGGGCAGGAAGAGCTTGTTCGAAATTCTCACTGTCGGCAGCCGTCCGCAAGTGCTGCATGGCGTGCTCTACGACGGACTGTTGCCCGAGCGGCATGCCGGCGCCGCGGCGCGCTACGTGATCGGCGATCCCGGATTCGTCGCCAGCCAGGAAATGCTGGGCGATGTCGATTCCGGCGATGCCGAACAGTTGCTGGCCACCGCGCGCTGGCTGTTCGCTCAATACCCGGCCGAACGCCACGGTCTGATCTTGTGGAGCCACGGCTCCGGTTGGGAGCCGGCGGAGATTGCGCGCTTGGACGCCGGCGAGCGCGTGAAGTCGGGCGCCGTGACGGCGGACGCGTCGCCGCGCCAGGCCGTCGACGGCCGCGAAGCGAAGGAACGCTCGGCCGCCGCCGGCAGCCGGGCCTTGTTCCGGTCGACGCTGCGCACGCTGTTGTCCCCCGCGCGCGCCGCCGAGCGCGCCATCCTCTTCGACGACGGCAGCGGCCATTCGCTCGATACGCTCGAACTGGCGCGCGTCGCCGGCCAGATCGCCGCTTTCGTCGACCGGCCGCTCGAATTCCTGGGCATGGACGCCTGCCTGATGGCCAACGTCGAAGTGGCCTACGAATTGCGTCACGCGGTGCGTTACCTCGTCGCGTCCGAAGAACTGGTTCCCGGACACAGTTGGCCCTACGGCGCGATTTTCGGCGATCTGTGCGCCTGTCCGGCGCAGAATGGCGCCGATCTGGCGCGCCGGGCCGTCGAACGCTACGGCGAGTACTACGCCGCCAATCCGCCCGCCAACGGCGACGTGACCAAGGTGGCGGTCGATCTCGGCCGGATCGGCGAAACGGCCCGTGCGATCGACGCCCTGGCAATGGCCCTGTGCCGTCCGGCTGAAGCCCCCGGCACCTCATTCGGTACTCCTTCCGGCGCGCTGGCCGACATCCTGTGGGCGGCGCAGTACGCCACTCGGCAGCGGGAAACACGGCAGGGCCAGCGCCAGCCAAACAAGTTCGACTGGCATCTTTGGGATATCGGTTCGCTGGTCAGCGAACTCGCGGCGGCGGCCGGCGCCTCCCCGGCCTTGCGTCAGGCGGCGACCGCCTGCCGGCGGGCGCTTCAGCCAGGCGCCGGTGCCATCCTCGCCGAGCGGCATCGCGGCGAGTGGTTCGACGGACTGGCCGGACTCTCGGTGTATCTGATCCCCCCGGGCTGGCAGCGCGTTTCGCCGTATTACCGCGAACTGAGTTTTGCCAGGGACACGCACTGGAGCGAACTGCTGGCGGCCTATCACGCGTGAGCGTTGTTTAATATAATCAATTAAATTAATTATTTAATTGATTATCTCGACCTTGCCGTTCGGGCAGCAGCCGCAGGCCGGCTGGCAGGGATTCGCCGAAAGCACGCCGTTCATCGGCTTTGTCGAGTTCGACGACGGTCCGCACCTGTTCCTGCCAGCTGGCGGCGGCGTTGGCGGCGTGCAGCCGCGCCAGCACCCGCTGACGAAGATCGTCGGGGAGATCGCGCGAACGGTCGCCGGTCAGGCGGGCGATCTGCGTGGCGGTGAAAGCGGCCGGTTCGACCTTTTTCCAGTCGAGCTGCAACACGTCTTCCAGCCAGCGGCCGGCGATCTCTGGCGGGACGACCTGGTGGGCGCTGCCGTGGAGCGCGCGGCGCGCGCCGAGGCGTCCCAATGCCCACCAGCCGAGCGGCTTCTCGTTTGGCTTGCGCAGCCGGTGGCGCAAGGCGTCGCCGAGCGCGATCTTGCGCTCGATCGGCAGCCGTTCCAGCGAGGCGGCCAGACGCAGCATGTCGTCGTGACTGCCGGCGATGGCCGGGGCGAGGCGACCGCGGGTCTTGCCGCAGTCGCCATGCAGCCAGGGCGCGATGTCGGCCAGGAGCTTTTCCTGCGTTTCCGGCGACAGGCCGCCGGCCGCGCGCCGCCAGAAGGTCCACCATTCCGACCAGTTCTGGCTTTCATTGACGTATTGGATGCCTTGCGGCAGAAGCGCCGCGAGTTGTTCGATCCGCCAGTCGTCGAGCGCGTCGCCCAGGCCGGGACGCAGGCAGTAGCCGGCGAGATTGAGCCACAGCCGTTCGTGTTCGGCGGAGCGCCGGCGGCGGCGCGCGCGTTGCAGCAGGGCGTCGAAAAGCGCGCGCAGCAGCGGCATGTCCCAGTCGTCGCGCTTGCCCAGCAGATGTTCGAGCTGTCCGCGCAGACGCCGGACATCCTTGCACTCCACCGGTTGCGAGCTGGCGCCGAAAATGCGGTCGATCCAGCGCACGGCGTCGGCGAAGCGTGGCGGCAGCGTCGCCTGGGCGGGCGTCTGACCGTGTTCGCCGCGCAACTGGAATTCGAGTCGCCAGCGGCGGGTCGGGTCCTCGACGCCGACGCAGTGGAGTTCCAGGGTGCCGATTTCGGTCATGGTGGCGGTGAGTTGCACGCGCACCTCGCGTTGTGCGCCGCCGGCCGGCGCCTGGACGACGGTGGCGATCGGCGGCAGGCGGACGGTGTCGTCGCCGAGCGCGGCGATGTCGCCCGGGCGGTACGGCGTGTCGGCGACCGAGGAGGCGAGATGGAAGCGTACCGGTTGCCCGAGCCGGAGACTGAAGGTGCGCTCCGGCAAACGGATTTCGTGTCCTTCCTCGCTGCCGCGCGGCAGCAGGCAGATGCCGCGTTCTTTTCCGCCGTCGTCGAGCACCAGGAAATAACTGCGCGCCGAGCCGCCGCCGATGCGCTGCCCGTGACCCTGGCGAACCAGGGCGTAAGCCACCGCGCCGCGCGCCACGGCGATATCGGGGTTGTCGTTGTGCAGCACCCGCAAGGGCGCGCCGCGCCATTCGCCGAGCGTCTCGCGCAGGCGTTCGGCCAGCGCCTCGGCGCGGAACACGCCGCCGTTGAACAGCAGGGTGTCGGGAATCGGCGGTCGCGTCGCGTCGTCGCCTTCGTCGTTCTCCTCGCCACCCTCGGCCAGCGCCTGTCGCGAGGCGTGCGCGTGCCGCCGGAGAAAGGCGGCAATGTGGCGGGTGATCGCCGGATCGGCGGGGTAGGGCAGGCCGAATTCGACGATCGCCGCCTGCCGTTGCCGAGGCGCTTCGTCGGGCGCCACGCGCGGGAAGAAGCCCTCGACGATCAGGCGCGCGACTTCCTCGCGGCGGACTTCGACGGACCGCGCGCCGCCGATCAGGCGCGCGCCGCCGCCGAGCAGGGTCAGCGCCGCCGCGTCCGGCGCGCCCGCGGCCAGCAGTTGTTCCTTGGCGACGCGGCAGCGGGCGTTGAGTTGCGAAAAACGCGCCGCCGACAGGCGGCCCTCGCTGGCCGGCAAGCGCGATTCGACGAGGTGCGCTAGCGCCAGATCCATGTTGTCGCCGCCGAGCATCAGGTGGTCGCCGACGCCGATGCGGGTCAATCGCGGGACGCCGTCCTCGAACGTCACCTGTATCAGCGTCAGGTCGGTGGTGCCGCCGCCGACGTCGCAGACCAACAGCAGGCGGGTGCCGGCCAGTTCGTCGGCGAGCGTTTCCCGATGGCGGAACAGCCAGTCGTACACCGCCGCCTGCGGTTCTTCGAGCAGGCGCGGGTTGGGCAGGCCGGCCTGCCGGGCGGCGGTCAGCGTCAGGGTGCGCGCGCCGTCGTCGAAGGAGGCGGGCACGGTGAGAATCACCTGTTGCTGTTCGAGCGGCGCGTGCGGAAAGCGGTGCCGCCAGGCGGCGCGCACGTGCGCCAGATAGCTGGCGCTGGCGTCGACCGGCGACACCTTGAGCACGTCGTCGTCGGCTCCCCAGGGCAGGATCGGCGCCGTGCGGTCCACCGAGCCGTGCGACAGCCAGCTCTTGGCGCTGGTCACCAGCCGGCCGGGAACCTGCGCGCCGAGGTCCAGCGCCAGACGGCCGGTAAGCACCGGTTCGCCGCCGTCGGCCGCTGGCCATGGCAGTTGCAGATCGCCGGCGGCGATTTCACCGTCCGCCGGGTGGTAGCGTACCGACGGCAGCAGCGGCCGGGCGGCGACCTGGCCCGGGCCGACCAGTTGCTCGATTTCGAGCAACTCGACCTCCCGCTTGCCGGGCGCCGCGTAAGCGACCACGGTGTTGCTGGTTCCGAGATCGATGCCGACGATGTAGGGTTTTTTCATGGTTCCGGGTCCGGTGCGGGAAGGCGGCCGCCGGCGGGCGGCGAACCCACGGGCGTTCAGTCGCCGCCGCGCACGTCGAACTCCACTTTCCAGCGGGCGCTGTCGTCGTGCGGCAGTGCTTCGAGTTCGAGCGTGCCGGCCTCGGTCACGCGCGCGTGCAGACGGACGCGCACCACCTCGCCGGCGGCGCGGCCCTCGCTGGGCAGCGTGGTCTGGATTTCGTCCAGTTCCTGCAGCTCGTCGGCGGACCACTCGTCGAGCAGCGTGCCGACGGCGTCCTGACGGCGGACGGACGAGCCGAAGAAGCGGAAACGCACCGGTTCGCCGACCACCAGGCCGAATTCCTGCGTCGGTAGTGCCGCCTCGCTGCCTTCCTCCATGCCGAAGGGCGCCAGACACAGCGCTTGCACCGGCGGCTGGACGCCGGGAACGGCCGGCATCGCCGATTCGATGGCCACGTAATAGGCGCGCGCCGTGCCGCCGCGGATGCGCACGCCCTGTCCGCGGCGGACGTATCCGTAGTAGGCGGCGCCGCGGGCGACGGCAAGATCGAGATCGGCGCCGTCGAGCAAGCGCGCCGCCGGGGCGTTTTCGGCCGCCAGCCAGGCGTTGATCGTCGTCAGCGTGCGGTCGGCGAGCAGCGCGGATTTGAAGACGCCGCCATTGAACAGCACGGCGGTCGGATGAAGAAAGGTGGCGCCCGCCGGCCGTTCGCCGCCGAAACCCTCGAGTTCGGCGGTGGCGGCCACTTGCCGGGCCAGAAAAGCGGCCAGATGGCGGGTGACGGCGGCATCCTGCGCGTAGGGCAGGCCGAGTTGGGTCAGACCGGCGCGGCCGCGACCTCGCGGCCGGTCGGCGATGGACGCCGGCGGGAAGAAACCGTCGAGCAGGGTGGCGCCGAGTTCGTCGCGGGTCAGTTCGCTACGCAGCGAACCGCCGATCAGCTTGGCGCCGCGACTGGCGATGAGCAGCGGCACGGCATCGACCCGTTCATCGTTGAGCAGCGTTTCCTTGGCGCTTCGGCAGGCGTGCGTCAGCGCGCGCAGTTGCCAGGCGTCCAGCGTGTGACCCTGGGTCGCCAGCTTGGCGGCGACGGCGTAAGCCAGCGCCAGATCCATGTTGTCGCCGCCGAGCAGGATGTGCTCGCCGACGGCGACGCGGTGCAGTTCGAGCGCGCCGTCGCGTTCGACAACGGCGATCAGCGAGAAGTCGCTGGTGCCGCCGCCGACGTCGACCACCAGAATGATCTCGCCCGGCCGCACCTGCTTCCGCCAGCCGCCGCCGCTTTTCTCGATCCAACTGTATAGCGCCGCCTGCGGCTCTTCCAGCAGGATCAGCCGCTCGCCGCCGGCGGTGCGCGCCGCCTCGGCGGTCAGTTCGCGGGCCGCCGGATCGAAGGAGGCCGGGATGGTGACCACGATTTCCTGCTCGCCGAAGGGCGCCTCGGGGTGGGCCTGATCCCAGGCGGCGCGCAAGTGGCTCAGGTAACGCAGCGAGGCGTCGAGCGGCGACAGGCGCGCCACTTCCGGCGGCGCGTCGGCGGGCAGGATCGCCGCGCGCCGGTCGACGCCGGCGTGGCACAGCCAGCTCTTGGCGCTGGACACCAGACGGATCGGCGTCGCCGCGCCACGGCCGCGGGCCATTTCACCGACGGCGTGATCCAGATCGTCGCGCCACGGCAGCGCCAGATCGCCGGCCGCCAGTTCGCTGGCGTGCGGCAGGTAGATGAACGAGGGCAGCAGACCGAGCGCCGCCACCGTGCCTGGCGCCGTCAGTTGCGGCACCGGCAGCACGGCTTGCGTGACTCGTTCGCCGTCGCAGGCGGCGAGGTCGACATAGGAAAGCGCGCAATGCGTGGTGCCGAGATCGATACCGATCGAAAACCTGGCGTCGCTCATAGTTCCACCTCCGCCGGCGCGACGATGCGCAGATCGTGACCGCCGGCCAGCTTGGGCAGTCGCGTTTCGACCACGCGCCAGCCGCGATGGGTGAGGCTACCCGTGAACGGTGCCTGTCCGACCACGTTGCCGGTGACGCGGATCGCGGCGGCGTCGAAGCCTTCCGGCAGGGTCAGGCGGCTGCCTTCCGCCTCGTCGCGGATGGCGCGGATGGCGAAATTGTCGCTTAGCACCTTGCGGCAGCCGGCATGGACCACGCGCGCGGCGGCGCCGACATCGGCATCGCCATAACCGGCGACGTCTTCCTGAATGAAATCGATGAAGCGCGCTTCGCGCTGTAGCAAACCGAGCAGTTGCAAGGCGCCATCGGGCGCCGCTTCCTTGAGCGGCGGCGCGGCGGGCGGCCTCGCCGGCGGCGGTGGCGAGGCTGGCGCCGGTGCGGGCGGCGGCTCGCGCCGCGCATCGCCGGTGCGCAGGGCGTCGACGCCGGCGGCGAAATCGCTGTCGCCGACGATCTTGAAAAACGCGCCGATGGCAATGGCGATTCGACGCGGCAGGGAGGGGTTGGCTGGTTTCATGGGTGGTTTCCTGATGTTTGCCGCCGGAGCGGCGGGGAACGTTCGGTCAGGCGCGGTCGCGGGTACGGGAAAGCCGGACAAGTGGCCGGCGGACGGCGGTCGACGGCTCTCGCCGGTTGTAACGGCGTTTCTGTTGCGGTGCAATATAAACCATTACGTCGTCGTCGGGTAGAGGGCGCGGCCCGCTTGCCGCGTGTGTCCCACGCGTTCCGACTGCCGTCGGGAAAAGACAGTCTGGCAACCCATCGTTTTGGGTCCGGCGTGGCCAAGCACCACTTTTGCCCCGGGTGCGGAATCCATGTGTTCACCGGACGCGGGCCGCGCCCGCGCTTTACACGGTGAATGTGCGGGTGCTCGACGACGACGATCCGACGCGCGAAAACCCGGAAATCGTCCACTTCGACGGCCAGCGCTGGCAAGCGCCTGTCGCTTCCCTGACCGCCGGGGAAGCCGTCCGGTAAGCCATCGTTCGATTTTCCGTGGAACGGCGCGGGCCGCTCCATTGGCGCCGCGCGCCGTCACGGCGCCTGGCCCACGCGGCGGTTCAGGACGTGCCGTCTTGCCGGCGGGGGCGGTGGGTGACCAGCCAGCGCGCGGTTTCGCGGGCAACGACCTCGAAGGCGCCGGCGCTGTGCGGCGACTCGGCAGCGGCCGGGACCAGTACCAGCGATTGTTGACACGCGACTTCACGCAGCGCGCGGCGCCCGCTGGCGATCAGGCGGTCGTCGTCGTCGTCGAGCAAGACGAGCAGCGGCGATTCGAGCGAGCGCAGATAAAGCATGCCGGCACGGTCGATCATGCCGTTGTGGCAGACCACCGCGAAGACATCGTGGTCGCGCAGCGCGGCGACGCGCACCGCTACCGGCGAGCAGTCGTCAAATGCACAGAGGGCGATCGGCAACAGCGGCAGTTCGCCTTGCTGCGTGCGGTGCTTGAGCATGGTCAAGGCGTCGAGCAGGCGCCGGGCGAGCAGCGAGACATTGTGTTGCACGTCGGCGAAGCGCTTCTCGCCTTGCGTCAGCAGGTCCAGCGTCAGGGTGCCGATGCCGGCGTGGCGAAGAATCGCCGCCAGGGCGTCGTCGCGCGTTCGCGGCGCGAAACCGGCGTGCGCTAGCACCGCCAGCGCCGAGATGGCCGCCGGCAGCGTCAGCACCGCGTGTAGCGCCTCGCGGCCGCTGGCGATGACGATTTCGGTGCGTCCCGGCAGGGCGATGCCGTCGTTCATCGCCGCACCAGGCGAACGGGCACCCGGCGCGGCCCGAAGGGCTTGCCAAACGAGGTGAAGTGGCCGGCGATCAGGGTGCCGCAGTGCGGGCAGCGACCGTCGGCCGGCAGGTCGCGGTGCCGGATGGTGTAGCGGTCGCGTTCGATCAGGGCCGCGTGGCAACTGGGGCAGAAGGTGGTGCCGCCCTCGGTGTCGCGGACGTTGCCGGTGTATACGTAGCGCAGACCGGCGTCGAGAGCGATTTGTCGCGCGTGCGACAGCGTCGACGGCGGCGTTGGCGGCAGATCGTTCATTTTCCAGTCGGGATGAAAGGCGGTGAAATGCAGTGGCACGTCCGGCCCGAGTTCGCTCGCCACCCAGTCGGCGAGGGCCTTGATTTCGGCGGTCGAGTCGTTGCGGCCGGGAATCAGCAGCGTGGTGATTTCCAGCCAGCAGGCGGTGTCGTGATGAATGTGGGTCAACAGGTCGAGCACCGGCTGAAGGTGGCCGCCGCAGAGTTTGAAGTAGAAGGCGTCGCTGAAGGCTTTGAGGTCGACGTTGGCGGCATTCATCACGGCGAAGAATTCGCGCGCCGGTTCGGGGTGGATGTAGCCTGCGGTGACCGCGACGGTCTTGATGCCGCGTTCCCGGCACGCCAGCGCGGTGTCGATGGCGTACTCGGCGAAGATCACCGGGTCGTTGTAAGTGAAGGCCACCGATTGCGAACTGTAGGCGACAGCGGCCGCGGCGATGCCGTCCGGACTGGCCGCGTCGAGCAGCCGGTCCGTGTTCCTGGAGCGGGAAATGTCCCAGTTCTGGCAGAACTTGCACACCAGGTTGCAACCGGCGGTGCCGAAGGAGAGGATCGACGAACCGGGGTAAAAATGATTCAGCGGTTTCTTCTCGATCGGGTCGATGCAAAATCCCGACGAACGGCCGTACGTCGTGAGCTCCATTTGCCCGCCGCTGTTGCGGCGGACGAAACAGGCGCCGCGTTGACCGTCGTGCAACTGACAGTCGCGCGGGCAGAGGTCGCATTGAATCCTTCCCTCCTCGATGGCATGCCACCATCGTCCGGGGTGCCGGGATTCCGGCGTCTTCGGCGTTCCGCCACTGTTTTCGGTGTTCACGGTTCTTTCCATTTCTTGACTTCGTAGCGCGCCAGGCACATTTGCGCGCTCCAGAAATCGGTCGGCAGACCGGCCTTGCGCTTGAGCTGCGCCAGGAATTCGCGCGGCGCGGGAAGCTGTTCCCAGACCTGCGGCAGGAAAGTGGCGCGGCGACTTCCGCAACGGAGGATCACGCCATCGACGCCGGGACGGAGGCGGGCGAGGGCATCGGTTTCGTCGGCGACCGGGAAATCCTCGGCCGCCGTCAGCAAGGAGACTTCGACCCGCGTGCGCGGAAACTCGCCGGCGCTCAGCGGCGGGAAGCGCGGGTCGCGAAAGGCCGCCGCCACCGCGTTTTCGGCGACATCGCGGTCCAGCGGCCGTCGCGCGTCGAGGCTGCCGATACAGCCGCGCAAGCGGCCGTCCTGGGTCAAGGTAACGAAGGTCGCTCCCGGTTCGGCGAGTTCCGGTTCGTGTGCCGTGGTGCGTTCGGCAACGCCGAAGCGCGCGCCGATGGCGTTGCGGGCCACGATCAGCAAGAGGGCGCCGAGGCCGTCAGTGGACCGCATCGCCGGCCCCCGTGGCGGAGAACGTGAACGCGCCGTAGCCGACGACGCGCGATTTGTCGCCGGCGGTGTCGCCGGAATTGCGCAGGTCGACCAGTCGCGCGCGCAAGCCGTGCCGACCGGCCGCCAGCAGCAGACCGTTGATCGGGGTCGCGCCGCACGCTTCGCGGTGGTCGATTCGCGGATCGAGCGCGAGGATGCGTCGCGCGGTGGCTTCGTCGGTGGCGCGCGCGGCGGCGTAGGGCAGGTAGTGCGAAAGGTCGGAACTGACCACCAGTAGCGTCTCGTCGCCGCCCCACACCCGATCCAGGACGTCCGCCACCTGCGCTGCCGTCGCGCGGCCGACGGCCAGCGGCAAGACCGTGAAATCGGCCAGCACCGTTTGAAGGAACGGCAGGTGGACTTCCAGCGAATGCTCGAAGGCGTGCGCTTCTTCGCTGACCGCCACTTGCGGCAGTTGGGCGACGGTGGCGGCGGCGTCGCCATCGACCGGCGCCGTACCCAGCGGCGTCGCGAAGGCGCCGGCGGCGGGGAGAGCCAGTCCAGCCACCGCCACGCGATGCGTCGGACCGAGCAGGATCACGCGCCGGACGATTCCGCGCCGGCTCGCCAGCGGGGCGTAAACGCTGGCCGCGACCGGTCCGGAATAGATATAACCGGCGTGCGGCGCGATGATCGCTTTTGGTGGCGGGCCTGCCGGCGGCGTCGCGCGTTCAAGCAACACTCGCAATTCGCGTGTCAGCGCGGCCGCCGATCCGGGGTAGAACATGCCGGCGACGGCGGCTGGACGGACAGACGGGGCCGAATCGGAGGCTGAGTCGGGAGCGGAACGGGTCATTGGGCAGTCCTTGGCGAATTGCCTGACGATCAGTAATTGTAGCCCCAGTTGCAGCCTTGGCGGCGACGAACGCGGCGTGGTCGCGCCCGGAATATTGCGCCTGAGCCAAGAAATTGAACGGCCTGAAGGCGGCGGATCTTGCCATCGTGCCCGGACGGGATTGGAACGCCGGACCCGCGTTTCGTTCGTCAAGGCGCTGCCGCAATGCCCGAGATTCGTTAAAATTGGCCGATGCAAAGTTATTACGCCATCGTTCCCGCTGCCGGCACCGGCTCCCGCTGCGGCGGCGAGACGCCGAAACAATACCAGCCGCTGGCCGGTCGGCCGTTGATTTATCACAGTCTTGTCGCGCTGTGCGATTGTGAGCGGATCGAACGCGTCTGGGTGGTGCTGGCGCCGGATGACCCTTGGTGGCGGTGCCATGACTGGAGCGCGCTCGGTCACAAGCTTGAAACCGTTTATTGCGGCGGTGCCACCCGCTACGAAAGCGTGCGCAACGGTCTGCGGGCGGCGGCGACGGCCGCGGACGACGACGACTGGATTCTGGTGCACGACGCGGCGCGCCCCTGCGTGTCGCCCGCGATGTTGACCGCTTTGTGCGACGAACTGGCGGCGGACCCGGTTGGCGGCATTTTGGCCGTGCCGGTGGCCGACACCGTCAAACGCGCCGATGCGCGGCAGCGTGTCGCCGCCACCGAAGCGCGCGAGGGTCTGTGGCAGGCGCAGACGCCGCAAATGTTCCGCTACGGCCTGCTCACGCAAGCCTTGGCCGACCACTCCGGCGGCAGCGACGAGGCGTCGGCGGTTGAAGCCGCCGGCTTCCGGCCGCGTCTGGTGCGCGGCGATGCCAGCAATCTCAAGGTCACCTATCCCGCCGACTTGTGGTTGGCGGCAGCGATTCTTCAAGCACGGGCGAGGCAGGCGCCGTGATGCGCGTCGGGCAGGGCTGCGACATCCACGCGCTGGTGCCCGGGCGCAAGCTGATTCTCGGCGGTGTCGAGATTCCGCACCACGCCGGCTTGCTCGGTCATTCGGATGCCGACGCCTTGTTGCACGCCATCACCGACGCGTTGCTCGGCGCGGCCGCGCTGGGCGACATCGGGCGCCACTTCCCCGACACCGACGAGCGCTTTCGTGGCGCCGACAGTCGCCGCCTGTTGCGCGCGGCAATGGATTTGCTGACCACGGACGGCTGGCGCGTCGGTAACGTGGACGCCACCATCATCGTTCAGCAACCGCGCATGGCGCCGCATTTGCCGCGAATGATCGCCAACATCGCCGCCGATCTGGGGATTCCCGAACGCGATGTCAACGTCAAGGCGAAAACCGCCGAACGCCTGGGCTTCGTTGGCCGCGGCGAGGGGATCGCCACCGAAGCGGTGGTCCTGATCGAGCGTCCCTCCTGAAACCAAGGCGGCGCGCCTTGCGTCCCGCCTCTCTCCCGCGCCGTCTTGCCGCTCGCCACGCCACGGCGGGGACAATTTCCATTTCGAAGTGCGTTACCGGTCTGAGACGCTGCTCGCCAGGCATTCGCCAGGGGTGTTTTCGACCGCTGCCCGATCGTCACCCGGATCCGACGACGCCGCTGAAGCGCGGGTAGTGTCGAGTTTCTTTACAATTTTTTACAATTTCAGGAGAATGCCGAAAACGAACAGGAAAAAGTATTTGTTTTTAATTGCTTGCTATACGAGGCATGTTTTTTGCTTTTTACCACACCGGAAATTTACTGGCTGCCATCCGCCGATTTCCATCGCGAGAAACCCTTTTTTGGTTGAGTTCTGGTGTTTCTTTGATTCTTGGTTCGGTTGGTCATTCTGCGTGTTGATCGCCATCTTCTAGGGAGAAATTTGTGAGTGCATTCGGATTTAAAATGAAAACGCTGGCCGCCTCGGTGATCATGGCCGCGTCGGTCGGCGCGTCGGCGGCGGCGCTGACCGGCGCCACCATCACAGGGAATTACATCGTTTGGGCGGAAGGAGCCGGCGGATTGCTCTCGCCGGTGGCGGCGCCGACGGCGGCCGATATCGCTACCGCCCTGGGCGGCAGCGCCGCCGCACCGGGCGGGAACGTCGAGCTGAGCAAATTTGGCGGTCCGGTCACGACCCTGAGCGGCATCGCCAACGGCCATAATGTCGCTCTGAGCAGCCTGACTTATGCCGACTGGACCAGCAATAGCAACGCCCTGGCCATTCGGTATATCCAGGATGCCGCCGTTTCCGCTTTCGGCACCCAGTTGAATGCGGCCAACTTGAATACGGCGTTAACCAACTTCCTCAATGTAGACGTCGATCCGAGCGCATCCGTGCGCTATTTGTGGCAACTGGTCAGCGACCCGAACATTTCCTATGTGGATGTTACCGGCAATACGCTGTCCGTCGGCTTGGCTGGCTTGTATGATGCCACGGCATTCCTGAACACACTCAGTGCCGGCACCTCCGCGCCAGTGCTGACCGGTCTTCATCAGGTCAGCGAGGTGGTCAAGGTTAATTTCGACGGTTCCGACCCGGGTTATCTGTATGGCTTCAGGGCGACGCGTTCGGGTGTGTTTGCAGCCGACTTGGTTTCCTTCACGGGCAACTACGACGTTCAGCGTGTTCCGGAACCGGCTGGTTTGGCGTTGCTTGGCGCCGGTCTGCTCGGTTTGCTGGCGACCCGCCGTCGTCGCGCCTGATCTCCGGCCGACGTTGTTCGACTGAGGGCGGGCGGCTTGCCGCTCGCCTAATTCCAAAAAATCGATCGACAGTGTCTAGTTGCACTGTGGCTTTTTTTTTGTCTGCCGCGCGATAGGGGTTGGCCATGTCCTTGGCTCTTTTTTTTGGCTTGTGTGTCGTTATTTCAGGTGTCGTCATACGATTCGGGATGTTTCTATCGACGCGCTTGGGGGTGCTGGATCATCCGGGTGGGCACAAGCAACATGGTGCCAGTACGCCTTTTGTCGGTGGTTTCGGTCTTATCGCGGTTGTGCTGGCCGTTTTCTATTATGGCTCTGTTTGTTTTCCCGAGCTTTTACTACATCCGGTCCAGATCATCGCGGCCGGTGCCATGGTCCTGTTTGTCACTGGCTTCGCCGACGACTTGTGGCATCTTGGATTCAAAACCCGTTTTGTCATTCAAGCCGTGGTGGCGATTGGCATGGTTTCCTGGGGTGGAGTCGAACTCGTTACTTTAGGTTGGATCTTTCCTTGGCAGCCAATTGATTTAGGTTTTTTCGCCATACCATTTACCGTGTTTGCCACCATCGGACTGATCAATGCGCTGAATATGATCGATGGTATCGACGGTCTTTCTGGTTCGTTGTCTTTTATTAGTCTGGCATTGATCGCGCTGGTGGCCGCGGCGGCTCAGAACACGACGTATTTGATTGTTGTCGTTGCCATCATGGGTGGTCTCGCGGGTTTCCTTTATTACAATCTGCGGTACCCGTCCAACAAGCAGGCACGGGTTTTCCTTGGCGACAACGGCAGTATGCTGCTTGGTTTTCTATTCGCCTGGCTGTTCATCGCCCTCTCGCAAGGCGATCGGCCGGCGATGACGCCGGCGACCGCTCTGTGGTTCTTTTCCATACCGCTCATGGATACCGTGAGTGTCATGTTGCGACGCATCCTGTCGGGAAAGTCGCCATTTCGCGCGGACCGCAACCATCTTCATCATCTGTTTATCCGCGCTGGGTTCAGTGTCAGCGATACGGTACTCATCGTCTCGCTGCTCCAGCTTGCTCTTGGAATTGTCGGGATTTCCGGTTTGTGGCTGAGAGTGCCGGAATACGTGATGTTCTGGCTTTTTATCGCGGTTTTCGCCACTTATTTTTACGTTATTTTGCAACCTTGGCATTTCGTGCCCAACCTTCGTCGTTTGAACGCTGCCTTGGGACTGATCCCTGTTCCCGCGCGAGGCGTTTTCGTCGGCTATTTTCAAAAGGACGCCGCCAAGGAAATACTCGATGTGCTCGCTGAAAGATTGGTGGGTCACTATGATTGCCGATTCAGTCTTCATCAAGTCGATCACCGAAAACCGGGTGACGCCAACATTTATGTCTTGATTGAAATCGATGGCGGTCTAGATGAAGCGCCTGTCGGGGAAATCAGGCGGCTCATGGCTCAAGTTAAAATTCATTTTTCCGGCCGGCACGAATTGCAAATGCGTTTATTCATGCAACGTAATCGGGAAAACGATCGGCGAGTGACGCGTTTGAACAATCGGATAATAGATCCACGGCGTGGAAAAGAACGGCGAGTGAAATCAAAAAATACGCCAATTTATACGACTGTCGTGAATCGCAAAAAAAGAGGGACGAATGTTGTTCGAGTGTAGAACTTGTATTCCCGATGTTTGAGTTGTATTTTGTTTAATAAAATTCTTATCGTTTGTACGGGTAATATCTGCCGTAGCCCAGCCGCGGAATATATTCTGCGACAGCAGCTCGAAAACGGGCGGGCGTGGCGGGGAGCGGTACGTTCGGCGGGAACCGGTGCTTTGGTGAATCACCCCGCGGATGAAACCACGGAGGCGTTACTGCTGGCCGACGGGCTTGATCTCAAGGCGCATCGATCTGTCCAACTGACCCTGGAGCAACTTCGTTGGGCGAATCTGGTGCTGGTGATGGAAAAGCGCCATCGACAGGAGGTTTTGGATATCGATCCGGCGGCACGCGGAAAAATTTTTTTGCTTGGACATTGGCTGGATGTCGAAATTCCGGATCCTTTCCGGCGTGGACAACAGGCGCATGTCGATGCCTTGCGGCTCATTCGTGCCGCCATTGCGTTGTGGCTCGATAAATTTCGAGCCAACGTCTAGCCCGTGTTAACAAGGGAGTCGTGTGGCCTACATTGGCGGACGGGTGCCAGATTGTCTGGCGTTATTCGAGGCATGTTTTGCATTGATGTCGATCTCAATGCATTACTTTATTGGAATTCCCAGTACGGTATTTGCACCCTACGGGTTGATGTGAAAGGGTGGCGTCACCCCGACAATGTGGGGGGACGGCTTCACAAGCGTTGAAAAGGATTGAAGGATGAGCAATTCTGTGTCCACGACCAAGAAATCCCGGCTGCTGTTAGTCAGTTTGTTGGTCGGTTCGCTGTCTGCCTGCGCCCTGTCGCCGGGCAATCGCAGCTACTCGCCCGGCGAGCAATCGGAGGTCAAGGTGCCTGTGCAAAAAGGCGAGGACATCATTCCTGAGAACATCAAGGTCAGGCAGATCACCGCTGAATTGATCATCGATCTGTTCAAGGCCGCCCGCCCAAATCAACCGGTGGGTAACCGCGCCAGCATGAGTCCGGCACGGGCGTCGCAAATCGACCCCGCGGCACAAGCGATCAATTACCGACTCGGGCCCGGAGACATTATTTCAATCATCGTTTGGGATCATCCGGAACTGACCACGCCGGCCGGCACCTTCCGTACCGCCGAACAGGCGGGCACGGTGGTCGCCGAAGACGGAACGATTTTTTATCCCTATGTCGGCGTGATCAAGGTGGCCGGTAAAACCACGCGCGAGGTGCGCGACATTCTGGCCAATAAACTGGCCAAATACATCGAGAAGGTCCAAATCGATGTCCGCATGGCCCAGTTTCGCAGCAAACGGGTGTATGTCGTCGGCGAGGTCGCCAAACCCGGCACTCAGGACATCACCGATATTCCAATGAATGTTCTGGAAGCGGTTAACCGTGCCGGAGGTTTCACCGCCGAAGCCGATTACAGCCGGGTGCTGCTTACCCGGCGTGGCACGACCTATCGCGTCGATATTCAGGCCATGTACGAAGACGGCGCTACGGAGCAAAACGCCATGCTGGAACCGGGGGATATCCTCAATGTTTCCGACCGCAGTTACAACAAGATTTTCGTGCTGGGCGAAGTTCTGAAACCGGGTTCGATGGTCATGAACAAAAAACGCTCCACACTGGCGGAAGCCCTGGGCGACGCCGGCCACATCAATCAGGACCGCGCCAGCCCGCGCTGGATTTACGTGATGCGTAGCGACAGCGATACGCCGGAGCTTTTTCATCTCGACGGACGCTCGCCGGACGCCATGCTGTTGGCCGATCGCTTTCCGCTGAAGCCGCGCGACATCGTTTACGTCGATACCGCCGACATCGTCCGCTGGAATCGCGTGATTTCAAACATTCTGCCCACATCCACCATGCTCAACCTGACCAGTGGCACGCGTTACCCGCTTTTTGGCGGGCGGCAATAGATTGGATCGAAACATAACGCAAAGTACCAAGGCGCGATGGATTCCGAATCTCTCCATTTTAGAGGCGCTGGAAAAATTGGGCCACAATGCTCGGGTTTCCTCTCCGCCGCGTGAGAATGTTTTTTAAGCATCTGATTTTTTAATGTTATTCGGGAATTCGTATCCCGACAAAACCTGGGGTGACATCGGACAATACATGGAACAAGATCAATTCAGCGCGGGTACCACAGCATCGTCCGGTGGCATGACACATACCTCCAAAGTTGCTTTCGAGGATGAAAACGAAGGAATTTCGATAGGCGAAATCGTTGCCGCCATCATGGAGTACAGATGGCTCGTCGTTGTGATAACGGTTGCAGCTTTGTTGATCGGTCTGGTAGTGATGTTTGTTTCCAGGCCGGTTTACCGCGCCGACGGTCTTTTGCAGGTTGAGGAGAAAAGTAGTGGTGTTGGTTCATTAAAAGCACTGCAACCCTTGCTTGGAGACGATACTACTGTCTCCGCCGAAATGGAGATTCTGGCGTCGCGCTTGGTATTGGGCCGGGTTGTGGACAAACTCAAGCTCGACATTAATGTCGCACCAAAAACCTTTCCGCTGATCGGTGGCGCAATTTTCCGCCGGTACCACGAATCCGAACCAAGCGCACCTTTTTTAGGTTTGGCCGGCTACGCCTGGGGTGGAGAAGTCATCCAGGTTGATGGGCTTGAAGTACCTCGGCAGTATCTCGATATGCCGTTGCTTCTCGTCGCGGGCGACGCTAGCGCTTATACCTTGATGAGTAACTCCGGAGAGAACGTGCTGAGTGGTACGGTTGGTGTTCGAGCCAGCAAGCAAGGTTTTTCAATCTTCGTGGCGCAACTCAAGGCACGGCCTGGAACCGAATTCGTGATAACCAAACGATCGCAGGAATCCGCCATTGCTCAGTTGCGCGCGAATTACTCCGTCAAGGAGCGTGGAAAAAAATCGGGCGTCATCGAATTGGGATTGCAAGGGAGCGACTACGATAAAATCGGCATCGTACTTGACGAGATCCTTAATACATATGTTCGTCAAAATGTCGAGCGTCGTTCGGCCGAGGCGGAAAAAACACTCAAGTTTCTTGAAACTCAGTTGCCTTCGCTGAAGGCGCAACTCGACGTTGCCGAGGCCGCCTATAATAAGTACCGTCAAAGCCGGGGTTCGCTCGATCTCAGTATTGAAACGCAAAGCGTTCTGAAATCCGTTGTTGAAATTGAAGACGCCGCACTCAAACTCAAGCAGGAGCGGGAAGAACTGCGTCAGCGTTTTACGTCCGAGCACCCGGCAATACAGGCTGTCGACGCGAAGCTGGCTCGATTAAACGAGCGCCGTAAGCAGTTTGAAGGCGAAGTCTCCAAGCTGCCGGACACCCAGCAGACCGTGCTTCGTTTGGCGCGCGATGTTCAAGTGTCCACCACTCTTTACACTGAACTACTTAATACCGCCCAACAACTCAAGGTTTCCAAGGCCGGCACCGTGGGTGATGTGCGCGTCATCGATACCGCAGCTGTTGCTCGGGAGCCTGTCGGTGCAAAGCCAGGCGCTATTTTAGGCATTTCGGTATTACTTGGTTTGCTAACCAGCCTGCTAACCATCTGGGTGCTCCGTGCCCTGCGCGTCGCGGTGGAAGACCCCGAAGTCATCGAAACCAAGTTGGGGTTGCCGGTGTACGCCACGGTGCCGCACAGCAAGGCGGAACTGCTGCTGAGCCGCAAAGTGACCGCTGGCGAAAGCATCAGCGAATTGCTGGCTGTCAGCCAGCCGGATGACGACGCCGTCGAAAGTCTGCGCAGCCTGCGCACCACGCTGCACTTCGCGATGCTCGACGCGCAGCGCGGTTCCCTGCTGATCACCGGTTCCAGCCCCGGCCTGGGCAAGAGTTTCATCTCGAAAAACCTGGGTGCCGTGTTGGCACAACTCGGCAAACGCATCGCTGTTGTCGATGGCGATTTGCGCCGTGGTCATATCCATAAGGAGTTCGGTTTGCCACGAGAGGTGGGCGTTTCCGAGTTTATCGCCGGTCAGAGCACGCTCGACGAAGTCGTCAAGGCCACACGGGTGCCGAATCTTTTCGTTGTCACCACCGGCCACATTCCACCGAATCCTTCCGAATTGCTGATGCACCCGCGATTCGAGCAACTGTTGCTCGAACTCGGTCAGCGCTTTGACACCCTGATTGTCGATGCGCCGCCGATTCTCGCTGTTTCCGATGCGGCGATCATCGGTCGGCATGTCGGGGCGACCCTGGTGGTGGCGCGGGCCGGCAAACAGCCGATTCAAGAACTGGAGCAGGCCGTCAAGCGCCTCAATCAGGCGGGCGTGCAGGTAAAAGGGTTTATTTTCAATGATCTGAATACAGATCGTCAACGCTACCGCTACGGCTACAAAGGCTACGTCTATCGCTATTCCTACAAAAAATAGCAGGTGCTTAAACCGGGGCGATACACGCGAAACCTCAATTTTAGAGACCACGATAAATGTTGGAATTAAAAAAAGTCGCCCTCATCACCGGCGTAACTGGACAGGACGGCGCTTATCTGGCCGAGTTGTTATTGAACAAGGGGTACGAAGTCCACGGCATCAAGCGCCGTTCGTCCTTGTTCAATACCGACCGCATCGACCATCTCTACCAGGACCCACACGAAACAGACCGCCGATTCATTCTTCACCACGGCGACCTTACCGATTCCACCAGCCTGATCCGCATCATCCAGTTGGTGCAGCCGGACGAGATCTACAACCTGGCCGCTCAAAGCCACGTGGCCGTCAGTTTCGAAGAACCGGAATACACCGCCAATGCAGACGGTATAGGAGCCCTGCGTTTACTTGAAGCCATCCGCATCCTAAAGCTGGAAAAGAAGACCCGTTTCTACCAGGCCAGCACCTCGGAACTCTACGGTCTGGTTCAGGAAAATCCTCAAAAGGAAACCACGCCTTTCTACCCGCGCAGCCCTTACGCCGTGGCCAAGATGTACGCCTACTGGATCACCGTCAATTACCGCGAGGCCTACGGCATCTACGCCTGCAACGGTATTCTCTTCAATCACGAAAGCCCGGTGCGCGGCGAAACCTTCGTTACCCGCAAGATCACCCGCGCCATTGCCCGCATTGCACTAGGCCTGCAAGACTGCCTCTACCTCGGCAACATGAGCGCCCTGCGCGACTGGGGCCACGCCAAAGACTACGTCGAAATGCAATGGCTGATGCTGCAACAGGACAAGGCGGAAGACTTCGTCATCGCCACCGGCGTGCAATACAGCGTGCGCCAGTTTGTCCAGTTTGCCGCCGAAGAACTCGGCATCAAGATCCGCTTTGAAGGCGAAGGCGAGCAAGAAGTAGGTGTTGTTGAAGCCGTCACCAACCCGGATGTAAAGGCCAAGGTCGGCGAAGTGGTTGTCCGCGTAGACCCGCGCTACTTCCGCCCCACCGAAGTCGAAACCCTGCTCGGGGACCCCACCAAGGCCCGCGAAAAGCTGGGTTGGACGCCGCAAACCAGCCTGCAGGAACTGGTCAAGGAAATGGTTCAGGCCGACTACACTTCTGCCAAGCGCGATGCGCTGGTCAAGCTGGCCGGCTTCAAGACCCTGAACCATCATGAATGAGATACAAGGTGCAAGGTGCAAGGTGCAAGGTGCAAGGTGCAAGGTGCAAGGTGCAAGGTGCAAGGTGCAAGGTGCAAGGTGCAAGGTGCAAGGTGCAAGGTGCAAGGTGCAAGGTGCAAGGTGCAAGGTGCAAGGTGCAAGGTGCAAGGTGCAAGGTGCAAGGTGCAAGGCAACCCCCAAACCACGCACCCTTGTAACTTGAACCTTGTAACTTGAACCTGCCAAAAAAATGGCGAAATTTGAAGATCTCGAAGTCTGGAAACGATCAGCGCGACTCAGTGCCGATCTTTACAAGGCATTTGCCGAGCTTCGAGACTTCGGGTTTCGCGACCAGATCACGCGCTCCGGACTTTCAATACCGTCCAATATTGCCGAAGGCCATGAACGTGCATCCCCAAGGGAATACCAGCAGTTTTTGAACTACGCAAAAGGCTCGGCCGGCGAACTACGAACGCAAATCTACATCGGCATGGACATCGGATACATCGAACGCAGCACAGGCAAAACCTGGTTATCAGAAGCAGAAGAAATCTCCCGCATGCTCCACGGCCTAATCCGCACAATAAAAACCCGCCCCACCCCTTGAACCTTGAAAACCTTGAGTCTTGAACCTTGAACCTTGAACCTAAGATCTACATAGCAGGCCACCGTGGCATGGTTGGCTCCGCCATCGTCCGTGTGCTGCAAGCCCAGGGTCAAACCAACATCGTTACCCGCACCCACGCCGAGCTTGATCTCACCGACCAGGCCGCCGTACGGGCTTTCTTCCAGGCAGAAAAACCGGATCAGGTTTACCTTGCAGCAGCCAAGGTCGGTGGCATCCACGCCAACAACACCTACCCGGCCGAGTTCATCTACCAGAACCTGATGATCGAAGCCAACATCATCCACGAGGCGTGGAAGGCGGGCGTGCAGAAACTGCTCTTCCTCGGTTCCAGCTGCATCTACCCCAAACTGGCCCCCCAGCCTATGGCTGAAGATGCCCTGCTGACGGGCGTTTTGGAGCCAACCAACGAGCCCTATGCCGTGGCCAAGATTGCCGGCATCAAGCTCTGCGAAAGCTACAACCGCCAATACGGTACCGACTACCGCAGCGTGATGCCGACCAACCTTTATGGCCCCGGCGACAACTACCACCCCGAGAACTCCCACGTCATTCCCGCCCTGATCCGCCGTTTTCACGAAGCCAAGATCAGCGGTGCCGAAAAGGTCGTGATCTGGGGCATGGGTACGCCGAAGCGCGAATTCCTCTACGTAGACGACATGGCCAAGGCCAGTGTCCATGTAATGGACCTGCCACAGGCCAACTACGCGGCCCAAACCCAGCCGATGCTGTCTCACATCAATGTGGGCACTGGCGAGGACATAACCATCCGACAACTGGCAGAAACAATCCGCAAGGTCATCGGCTTTAACGGCGCGATTGAATTCGACCCAACCAAACCGGATGGAACCCCGCGAAAGCTGATGGATGTTTCACGGCTGCAGGCGTTGGGCTGCCAAGCATCTGTAAGGCTTGAAGATGGCCTGTCCGCGGCCTATTCAGACTTTATCAATCAATACGCCCGGAAGGCATAACAGCATGAAAATCACCGTCGTCGGTACCGGCTATGTGGGACTGGTCAGTGGCACCTGTCTGGCCGAAGTAGGCAACGATGTCCTCTGTCTCGATCTCGATCCCAACAAGATCCGCATTCTCGAAGACGGTGGCATCCCCATCCACGAGCCAGGCTTGCTGGAAATGGTCCGCCGCAATGTCGCCGCCGGTCGCCTGCACTTCACCACCGATGTTGAAAAGGCCGTCCAGCACGGCACCATCCAGTTCATCGCCGTCGGCACCCCGCCTGACGAAGACGGCTCGGCCGACCTCCAGTACGTCCTTGGCGCCGCCCGCAACATCGGCCGCCTGATGACCGACTATAAAGTCGTCGTCGACAAAAGCACCGTCCCGGTCGGCACCGGCGCCAAGGTCAAGGCCGCCATCGCCGACGAACTGCAAAAGCGTGGCATCGACATCCCCTACAGCGTCGTCTCCAACCCGGAATTCCTCAAGGAAGGCGCTGCCGTCGAAGACTTCATGCGTCCAGACCGCATCGTCGTCGGTGCTGAAGAAGAGCAGGCCATCCACCTGATGCGCGCCCTCTACGCTCCGTTCCAGCGCAACCATGAGCGTTTGATCATCACCGACGTCAAGAGCGCCGAACTCACCAAGTACGCCGCCAACGCCATGCTCGCCACCCGCATCAGCTTCATGAACGAACTGGCCAACCTGGCAGAAGTCCTTGGTGCCGACATCGAAATGGTCCGCCAGGGCATCGGGTCCGACCCGCGCATTGGCTACCACTTCCTCTACCCCGGCTGTGGCTACGGCGGCTCCTGCTTCCCCAAGGACGTCAAGGCACTGATCGCCACCGCCCAGGACGACGCCAACATCACCCTCAAGGTGCTCACTGCCGTCGAAGAAGCCAATGACGCCCAGAAACACATCCTGACCAAGAAACTCAAAGCCAGGTTCGGTGACCTCAAAGGCAAGCACTTCGCCCTCTGGGGTCTGGCCTTCAAGCCCAACACCGATGACATGCGTGAAGCCCCGAGCCGCGAACTGATCGCCGACCTGTTTGAAGCCGGTGCCACGGTTACTGCCTACGACCCGGTTGCCATGCCCGAAACGCAACGCATCTACGGTGACGAACCCCGCCTGCAATATGCTGAAAACCCGATGGGGGCCCTCCAGAACGCCGATGCGCTACTCATCGTGACCGAATGGAAAGAATTCCGCAGTCCGGACTTCGACGAAATCAAGAAAGCTTTGAAGACCCCGGTGATCTTCGATGGCCGCAACCTGTACGACCCGAAGTTCGTGCGCGGTGCGGGTATCGAGTATTTCGCAATCGGACGTTAAGTACAAATCTCCCTTGAATACTAAACAACCTTCGTCTTTTAGTAAGCGTCTCGCCTCTGCCACGCTTCAGCTGACCTTGAGCAATGCTGCGGTTCGTCTACTTGCATTGGTCAGCATGCCTCTATTGACCAGGCTTCTGTCGCCAGAAGCCTATGGTGCGGCAGCGATGGTTGGCACATTAATATCCCTGACGGCTGTCATTGCCCTGAGCGGGATGGATATGTCTTACGCCCGTGCTTACCATGCCAAAGAGTCACCGTCGGGCAAGGTTGTCGAGGCATTTGCATGGCGTTACACGATTGGTACAGGTTTGTTGGCGGGCATCCTTGCTGCGCTGGCATGGTGGCTATTCATCGCTCAGCTAGTTGGTCTGCCATCCTATTTGGCTAGCTTTTTGGGAGTGGGGATATTTCTGAGCATTACGAATTCAATGTCTCAAACTCGGGCTCGCCTGAATAATCAAATTCGGAGTATGTCACTTGCGATCATTGCCTCAGCGATAGGTACCCTCGCGCTGAGTATTGGGGTAGCCCTGTGGTGGCGCCAGGATGAGTTACCACTAGTTGTTTCAATAACTGCAGGCTATCTGATTCCCGTGCTGATATTGGGCATTCCAGATTTGAGCCAACTGCGCGTACCTTCGGGATTGCGCTCAGAGCAGCGTATTCAGGTGTTAAAGATAGGCATCGCCGGAATCATGACTGCACCGATGTATTGGGTGATTTCCTCGCTTGATCGCTGGTTCTTGGGGTATTTCGAGGATTCAGCCTCTGTTGGCATCTATTCGATCGGATACAGCGTCGCGATCATGGGTGTAATGGTTAATACAGCTCTCGCCGGGGTGTGGGTTCCCGAAGTTTCCAGGGCGTTCGAGAATGATCCTGAGAATGCACAGATTCAAATCAGCAAATTGATTGAACTGATGATTGTTGCCTTAGGTGTGGTTTGGCTAGCCATAACTTCTGCAGGCGGTGATGTCGTTAGGTTGCTGGCGGATAAACGTTTTCTTGATGCCGCGACTGTTGTGCCCTATATCGCCGGCGCAGTCTTCTTCCATGGAGTTTTGCATCTGTATAGCGCGGGTACGTTGTTAAAAAAGAAACTGCATCACACCCTGCCTTGGTGGATTGGGGGGGCAGTGATATGCATCACCATGAATTTTCTGCTCGTTCCTAGCTATGGTCGGGTAGGTGCGGCGATTACTCAAGCATGTTCGCTTGCCTTCACTGCGTTAGGGATAGCCTATTCAGCACAAAAGCTATTTCCGTTGAAATTACGTACAAATAGAGTTTTGGGGGTCTTGCTGGCAATACTCGCCGCCGGAGTACTAATGCAACGTCCATGGTCTCAAATGCCGCTTGTTAGCTTGGCATTGAAATTTCCTGTAGGCCTGCTGCTTTCTTTAATTGTCCTGAATGTAATGTGGCCAAAATTTCTATCAAGAATGACTGTTGGTGATGGTTTTTTAAGAGAATTTAATCGGCAATAGTTTCGATGGCAACGGTTGGTAAAGCTGCTTGGGTAATCGTTAATTTGTGGCTTTGTTGGTGGGTGAAAAATATATGTTTTCTCGCTTTAGATTTAAAAGACGGCTAAATAAATATATACGTCAAGGGTTGCAAATTTCTCCAGATTGCCGATTGGTATCAATTCCAAATTTTGGGTCGGAACCTTATTTGGTAAGCATAGGTAAACACGTAACCATTAGTTCAGACGTTGTCTTTGTGACACATGATGGTGGAACATGGGTTTTTCGTGAGAATGAGAAATATCGTGATGTAATAAAGTATGGGCGTATAACTATTCACGATAATGTTTTCATCGGCGATGGTGTGGTTATTTTGCCAGGGGTATCAATAGGACCAAACGCTGTGGTCGCTGCTCGCTCTGTTGTGACAAAAAGTGTGCCAAGTGACACCGTGGTCGGTGGTGTTCCAGCGCGCTTTATTATGACGGTTGGCGAATATTCGGAAAAATCATTGGCAAATATGCCGGACTATGATCGCGAAGCCTATTCCCGGAACAAAGTTTCTGAGTTGTTGCGAATATTTCCTCGTCCTTGGTGAGCGCGATATTTTTATTTATATTGGTGTGAGGTTTAATGTCGAAGCCCGAGAGAAAAGCCCGCTATATTTTGCGGTTTGACGACATCTGTCCAACGATGAATTGGACAGTTTGGGATCAAATAGAGGAGCTATTGGACAGGTATTCAGTTTGTCCTATATTGGCCGTTGTTCCGGATAATGTTGATTTCAATTTGATGCTTGAACCTGCGCGGACGAATTTTTGGGAAAAAGTTCGCCAATGGCAAGCAAAGGGTTATGCGATAGCTTTGCACGGGTATCAACACAAATATGTAAATAAAAACCCGGGACTGATGCGCCTTACTAGACAAAGCGAGTTTTCCGGATTGGCGAGGGAAGAGCAGGAAGAAAAAATCCGCAAAGGACTGGAAATATTTCGCGCCCATGGCGTTCATGCTGACGCATGGGTTGCTCCCTCGCACTCCTTTGATCAGACCACGCTTGATGTCCTTCAGTGCCATGGCGTTGATGTGGTTAGCGATGGGTTGTGGAGACGCCCTGTTCTCGATGTCAAGGGTATGACTTGGGTGCCACAGCAGCTCTGGGGATTTCGGCCTAAAGAAGCCGGTGTCTGGACTGTTTGTTTTCATCACAACGATTGGAACTCTGAAAAGATTGAACTTTTCGGAAAAGAACTGAATATCTACGCGCCAGAAATTACGGATTTAAAGTCCATCTTTTTTGTCGGTAATATTGATAAATTGGCGCTCTCGGATAAATTCCATGCATTGGCTGACTGGGTATTAAACCACTCCAATTTTGTTCGAAAAATTGGGATAAAACGTTTGGCCAGTCGATTTAAGTCTTTATTCAAAAGCGGAATAGTTTGATGCGGGTGTTAATGTTTTGCCCAAATTTTCGCCCCGCTATCGGTGGTGCTGAGCGTCAGGCCGAGAAGCTTGCATTTGCACTCGTTAGGAAAGGATGCGAAGTTCTTGTGTTATCCCCCCGCATTGATGACTTATCGCCCGATATTGAGGTTGTTGAAGGGGTGAGGATTGAAAGATTCAAGGCCATAAATCTTGCAAAATATTGCTCCTTCCCCGGGGTTGCATTTATTAACATCCCGTTCTTCTTGTTTCAGATATTTAAGGCGGTCTATTCGCGCTTGTTAAATGTCGATGTGGTTCACTGTCATATTGGATCGCTCGAGTCTGCCGGGGCCGTCCTCGCGGCCCGGGCTCGAGGGGTTCCCGCACTAGTGACTGCCCACACTGCGAATTGGCACAGCGACCTGGGGAATTTAAAAAAACGATCGCGTTCCGGCCCTGCTATTGCCCGATTTGTCCGTGCAGTCTTGCCACGATGGGTGGCGATTAGTGATGCTGTTGAACAAGAGTTGCTTAAAGCCGGAGTTCGGCCTTCGGCGATTTTTAAAATCCCCAATGGTGTGGAGGTGCCGAATTTCCTGTCGGATAGAGATTTGGCTCCGAATGTTCGGAAATATTTGTATCTCGGCCGTTTGACAAAAGGCGCAAACAGAGATGTTCCAACGCTAATTAGCGCCTTCGCCAAGCTTGCTTCTAAGCATGAAGATATTGAGCTCGCATTGGTTGGAGGGGGGGATCTGCTTGATCACACGAGATCGCTTGTTGAGGCAACATCCATATCAGCGCGTATCCACATGCCGGGTTTTGACGATCCAGCCAAATGGCTGGCTTGGGCCGATTGCTTCGTGCTGCCGTCTCGTTATGAAGGCTTATCTCTTGCTTTGCTGGAGGCTATGGCTGCCGGTTTGCCCTGTATTGCAAATGATATTCCGCCAAATCGCGAAGTTCTCGCCGATGGAGCGGCGGGGGTTTTGGTACCGGTTGGCGATGAGAATAGTCTATATGAGGCGTTGTTTCGCATGGCAAGTGATGCTGAATTTGCAGTGAAAATGCGATCGGCTGCATTTGACCGAGTTACAAATAACTATGGAATTGATGTGGTTGCCGAGAGTTATTTTCGGTTGTATAAAAAGTAAAAATTTAAACTTCTTTGATTTGATAGTTCGATTGTGAATAAACTTATGACTGTTCCGGAATTGTATTAGATGTCTGCATTTTTAATAGGGCTTTCATTGTATGTGCCTTTGTCATTGCTTTTTATGGCTTTGGTTGCGGAGCGGCATGAAAGGTCTTTTCTAATTGGGCGTATCTCCATTGCGTGGGTTGGTATTTCCAGCATGGTCTCGCTGGTGAATATTTGGCTACCATTCACAGGTGGAGGAGATGATGAAGACTATTATTTTCTCGCTAATTTACCTGTGAACTCAATTTCGGATTTATTTGATATAAAACGGTTCGCTGATTCAATGGAGCAGCCGGGCTATCCGTTTATTTTGTCGTTGATCAATTTTTTCTCTGATGCTGATTTGCTAAGTTATAAGTTATTTGGAGTATTTGTATTTATATTGATTTCATTGACCTGGTATCGCATTGGTGTCTTGCTTGAGTCAATCAGGTTTGGAAGAAAAGTTTTTCTTGGCGTTTTGTTTTTGACGCCTCTCTGGTTCTACACGTTCTTTCTTTTGAAAGATTTATTAGTTGTTTTTTTGCAAAGCCTCTTTTTATTGGGCTTGCTTCAAAATTGGCAGCGCCCTTGTGCAAAAAGCATGTTGCTTATTGGCTTGGCAACTTTAGCGATACTTCCATTTAGAGCACCGTTGATATTGCAAAATGCGGTAGTTTTTGGGGGGGCTATAGTTCTCGATCTTGCTCGCAATAGAGGCCAAAGTTCGCGTATTGGCCGTTTTGTATTTTCAGGCTTGTTAATATTTGTATTGGTTTTAATTGCAAGTAATCCGTATTTTATGCAAGAAATGGGGGTTTCATCAGAGCATAGAGTGTTAGGGGCTACCGATATGGTCGGATCAGTTGCTGCAACGGGTGATGAGTCAAAATTTAATCCCGTATTGTTCCCAGTTATTTATGTTTTTAGCGAAATTACCGCTTTTAATCTAAAGGCGTGGTGGGCGCTTGATTCCGCTTGGTTGCGCGGTATATTGGCTTTGCCCTGGATTCTGTTTTTTGTCCCATTTTTTATTTTTGGTTCTATTCGGATTTTTGAGGTGGTTGATCCAAGGTCATCTTCAAGTAGATTTGTTGGAAAATTTCGTTCTACACGATTTGTGAGTACCCCATGGGGGGTTTTAATGCTTTTTGTGTTTTCCATGGCGGTGGTCTCGTTTCAGGTAGGAGATACAGCACGATGGCGTATTTCAGACATGCCTGTTATAGCAACAGTAGCAATGGCAGGCTGGTTTTTTTCAAATCGTAGTAGACGTCGTGTTGTTTTATTTTATTGGTTTGGCGTTATGTCGATATTCTTTGTGCTTAACAATTTGTATAAATTTGCTTAATTTCGGTGGGCGTTGAGTCGATCGTGCTTTCTATCCCTATGCGTGTATTAATGCTCTCCCCGCAATATCGCCCTCTCGTTGGCGGTTATGAAAGGGCGGCAGAGCGCTTGTCAGCGGCATTGGTGACTCGCGGCCATCGGGTCACCGTTATCGCCGAGCGTCGAGATCCAACATGGCCTGCGCTCGAGACGCTTGATGGTGTCACGCTGCGCCGACTTTGGTGCGCCTTCAAACCTCGCCTTCATCTGCTGACTTCATTGCCTCGATTCGCAATTTTTTTGCTGATTCGGGGGCGTTCATTCGACGTATGGCATGTCCATCAATATGGGCTTCATTCTGCGCTGGCGGTTGCTCTGGGCAAACTCTTAGGGCGACCCGTGGTGCTGAAACTTACAAGTAGCGGGGATCAGGGGTTGGCACGCACTGCGGCGAAGGGCGGATTCGCCGCAATCTCCTCAGCGCTGATGCGGCGCGTTTCAGCAGTTGTGGCTTTGACCCGGGAAACCAAATGGGAAGCGCAAGCGTTCGGCATTCCCGCCGAACGTGTTCATCAGTTGGGGAACGGCGTCGATACGGGGTTGTTTCATCGATATGGAGACAATGAGCGCGCGCAGCTTATGAACAAGCTCGGTATTGGGGGCGGTGGCGTGGTGGTTGCGGTGGGGCGACTGTCGAAAGAAAAGAATCCTGATGGTTTGCTGCAGGCTTGGGCGATAGCCAAACAGGAATTGTCGGCGGACTGGCGCCTGGTCGTTGTCGGCGATGGCCCAATGCGAGCCGAATTGGAGGCCACGGTCCGTACCCAGGGGCTAGGGGATTCCGTTCGATTCGTTGGCCAGCAAAACAATATTGATCAGTGGATCGGTGCTGCAGATATCTATGTGTCTTCTTCGCACAGAGAAGGCCTTTCCAATACGCTCCTTGAAGCCATGGCCGGTGGTTTGCCGGTTGTCGCCACCTGTGTTTCCGGGGTCAATGAACTGGTCAAGGAGTCGGGCGCGGGCTTGGTGGTGGATGTCGGTGATATGCCTCGGTTGGCTGAAGCCCTTGTTCGTCTTGCGGGCAATGCGAAGTTAAGAGATGCGATGGGGGCAGCAGGCCGGGCGCTTATCGAAGAACGTTATTCAATTGGCAGCGTTGCTGCTAGCCATGAGGCCTTGTACGCCAGTTTGATCGGGGTTCGCCCAGGTGCCGGATCATGAATAAAACAGACACACTTGTTGAGCAAGCCGATCAGCAGCCCGAGTTGCTGTTTGTGACTTATGAGTTTCCTTATGGAAATTCGGAGACATTTATCGAGGCAGAAATTGCATATTTGGCCGAGCGGTTTTCCACCGTTTGGGTCTTTCCATCAAGGGCGGTGTGGTCCAAGCGCTGGTTAAGTACAGTTAAAAACTCTGCAAGGGTTTTGCCGGCGGGGTGCAAGTTGGTCGCGGCTGAAAATATCAAGCCGAGCTATTTTGATATTGGATGGTTTGTTTTTGTTTTGTTGTTGAAGCTGGATTTCCATTCGCTTTTTCGATTTCCGCATGTTGGGTTTTATAAGTCCGTCTGGCGAGATGTGTTCAAGGCGGTATTGTTGGGCGGGGCGCTTAAGGGATTTCTGAATAAATCTAGTCTGTCAATGTTGTCTTATTCGTACTGGAAAAGCCCTGCAGCTACGGTCTTGGCATTGTTCAGGGAAATGAAGGTGTTGCCATTGGCGGTTACACGTTGTCATGGCGGTGATCTGTATAACGACAGGCTTACATATCCCTCTCGGCCTCACGATAAGTATATTTCCCGCCATATTGATTACCTTTTCCCAGTATCTGATCACGGCGCAAAATATCTGGCGGGCAACGGGTTTTCTGCAGAGAAGATATTTACGAGCCGGCTGGGTGTCGGATCAGTCAGCAATCCGGCAATGGCTTCTCAGGATGGCGTTCTCAGAATTGTTAGTTGTTCGAATCTGATTCCGCTAAAGCGCGTCAGCATGATTGCCGAGGCGTTGGAAAGGCTCGAGTTTCCATTTCACTGGGTACATTTTGGCGATGGCGTGGAGCGCGAGAATATTGAAAATATTACCGCTCGCTTTCACTCAACTGGGAATGCCGTGTTTTATGGCCGAGTGCCAAATGCAGAGGTTCTTCGGTATTACCGGGAAAATCCGGTTGATGTTTTTATTAATGTTTCCGAGTCAGAGGGGGTGCCAGTTTCGATCATGGAGGCGCTTTCTGCTGGAATTCCATGTGTCGCGACTGATGTTGGCGGAGTCTCAGAGATTGTCGATGATTCGTGTGGGGCGCTTTTAAACACGGAGATCGACTCGGTACAGCTTGGCAAAATTATTTCGACAATCCAGATCGAGCGTGATGTTTGGGCGCGTAAGCGAATAGGTGCTTTCGCCCGGGGCAAAGAGAGATGTGATGCACGAGCCAATTACCAGCAGTTTTCCAGATTGCTGGCAGAAAAGGCTTCGGCACGGGGATATTGAGCAGCTGGCTTTTCAGTGATGCAAACAGGCTTATTGAGGTTTAAAAAAAAGAATGGTCAACCAATCGGAAGTGCATGCTGTACATACCGTTGCCAGCATTGGCGAATGGGCCGGGGGGCCATCGCGTACGGTGACGAATCTATGTAGCTCTCTGGCGAGGTGTGGCTGCAAAGTGGATCTGACGGTTGGGTTTGATCCGGCTCGGGATGGCACGCTGATAAAACCATCAGAAGAGCAAGTCAGGTTGCAAATGATATTGGCCCGCTCGATAGGGCGGCTGAAGCTGTTTCCTGGATTTGGCCATGAGGCAGAGGCGCTAGCCCTAAAGGCCTTGAAGGGCGGATCTTCAGCCTTGATCCACGATCATGGAATCTGGGGGCTAACCAACATTGCGGCTGCCAAAGCGGCCCGCCGTGCTGGTGTTCCTTATGTCCTTCATCCGCGGGGCATGTTGGAGCCGTATGCACTTAAATATAAGGGTCAGAAAAAGCGTCTGGCTTGGCTCTTGTACCAGGAGCGAATCATTGCTTCCAGTGCCGTTCTGATCGCAACCTCGGATCAGGAGCGTGACAACATCAAGTGTCTGTTTCCGAATCTGGCGGTTGCGGTAATTCCGAACGGTGTTCCCTTCCCGAAAGATGTTTCGAATCGTGCGCTACTGCCGGCATCTGTCCGGCGAAATTTGCTTTTTTTGTCGCGCGTTCACCCCAAGAAAAATATCTTGGGGCTGATTCGCGCCTGGCGCGAGGTTTGTCTCGAACCTGCAAGGGCGAACTGGGTGCTGCAGCTCGCTGGACCGGATGAACTTGATCATGAGCGCGAGGTGAAGGAATTGGTTCATTCCCTTGGGCTTGATGCTCGAGTCGAGTTCCTGGGGATGGTTAGCGAGGCCGACAAGGGGGCGTTGTTGAATGCGGCGGACCTCTTTGTTCTGCCGTCGTTTTCGGAAAATTTTGGCATCGCTGTTGCGGAGGCGCTTGCTCATGGCCTTCCGGTCGTCGCGACTCACGGAACGCCGTGGAGTGGCTTGGTTGATCGTGGCTGTGGGTGGTGGGTAGAGCCAAGCCCGGAAGCGCTGGCGAAAGCAATGGCGGAGGGGGTTGATATGACGCCCGCTGATCGGCAAGCCATGGGCCTGAGAGGGCGTGAGTACGCGCACACGGAATTCTCGTGGGACAGGATTGGGTTGGACACCATGCGGCTTTATGAATGGGTTCTTGGGCGTGCTGCAACGACTCCATCGTTTGTCAATAAGTAGTTTGAATCTGCATCATTGATTGCTAATTTCTGGGTATCTGTTCTATGACGTGTCCGTTACGAATTAGGTCTCTTGGGTGGCGTAACAAGCTTGGCCGAGTGGTCTGGGGGCTTGTGTGGCTTATCCTTTATCGACCTAGCCCTGTCACTTTCCATTTTTGGCGTTGTTTCTTACTAAGAGCTTTTGGTGCAACGATTGGAGGTGGGGTGCACCCCTATCCTTCGGCTCGGATTTGGGCTCCCTGGAATCTGACCATGGGTGATTACAGCTGCTTGAGTCATAACGTAGATTGCTATTGCGTCGACAAAATTCGTATCGGTGCGCACTCCACCGTTAGTCAGTACAGTTTCTTGTGTTCTGCCAGTCACGATTACTCACGGGCTTCCATGCCCCTGGTGACAGCGCCAATCGTGATAGGCGAGGGTGTCTGGATTACAGCTGACGTCTTTGTTGGACCAGGTGTATGCATTGGCGATGGCGCTGTGATTACCGCGCGCTCAAGTGTCTTCTGTGATATCCCGTCCTGGTCAGTGGCTCGGGGCAATCCGGCTGTCGTCTTCAAGGAGCGTCAGTTTGAGAAACTCCTAAATAAATAGACTGCAATCTGTCTATGAAATCGAGATAAAAATGGGGCTTGCTGCCGTCATCCTTACCTTCAATGAAGAACAGCATCTCGCACGCTGCATGGCTAGTGTGAGAGAGGTTGCCAGCGAAATAGTTGTCGTCGACTGCTTTTCTACTGATGCCACATTGGCGATTGCTTATGCCAATGGAGCGAGGGTGATTCAGCGCGAATGGACCAATCACGCAACTCAATTTAACTGGGCATTGACTCAACTGGGCTCGGACCAGGATTGGATATTGCGCATTGATGCAGACGAGTATTTAACGCCTGAGCTAATTGCCGAAATCAAAGGTCGGTTGCCATCTCTCGCGAGCGAGATCGATGGGGTGTATCTCAGTCGCCGAATGACCTTTCAGGGCAAGTTGATCCGCCATGGCGGCGTGTTCCCCGTCCGAATACTTAGGTTGTTCCGTAATGGCCGTGGCGAGTGCGAAAACCGTTGGATGGATGAACACATTAAGGTGGCCGGGGTGACGGTGAATTTTGAAAGTGAGCTGATCGATGACAATCTAAATTCGCTGACTTGGTGGGTCAACAAACACAACAATTATGCAAGTCGTGAAGCTGTTGAAATGCTGAATCTTGAGTACCACTTCAAGCTTCATGATTCGGTGGCAAGTTTGCGCGATGGTAGCCAGGCGGGCGCTAAGCGTTGGATAAAAGAAGTGGTTTATTCCCGGCTGCCAAGCGGTTTCCGGGCGTTTGTTTATTTTTTCTATCGCTATGTGATTCGCCTAGGTTTTCTGGATGGCCAGGCCGGTACTGCCTTCCATTTTCTTCAGGGATTCTGGTATCGCTACTTGGTGGATGCGAAGCTGGCAGAGGTCAAGCGCTATATGCGGGAACATAAGGTGGATGTTGTGACAGCCATTGATCGCGTTCTCAATATAAATCTGCGCTAAATTGAAAATATTATCCGGACGTAATATGGCTAAACTGTCCCACCCGTCGTATAGGGTCGATATAGATGGACTGAGAGCCCTTGCGGTATTGTGAGTCGTTGGCTATCACATCTATCCAAGCTGGATGCCGGGGGCTGGTATATTTCATGCCGGGTTTATCGGTGTCGATATGTTCTTCGTCATCTCTGGCTATCTTATTTCTTCAATTATTTTTGATAATCTGAAGAAAGAATCATTTTCCTTGGTCGAGTTTTATTTTCGGAGAATTCGGCGGATCTTCCCGGCGCTGATTTTAATATTGGGATCTTCATTTTTCATAGGCTGGTTCACCTTACTTCCTGACGAGTTCTCTCAACTTAATAAACACATTCTTGGTGGATCAACGTTTGTTTCCAACTTGGTTCTTTGGAGTGAATCTGGATATTTTGACATATCCGCTGAAACGAAGCCGTTGTTGCATCTGTGGAGTCTTGGAATTGAAGAGCAATATTATATTGTCTGGCCTTTATTGGCTTGGCTCTTTTGGAATAGAAGATTTGGGATCCCGGCTCTTGTCATCGCTCTGTTCATTGCTTCTTTCTCTCTCAATTTGGTCACGGTTGATAGTGATCCGATCGCTACGTTTTACTCTCCGCTAACGCGTTTCTGGGAATTGCTGATTGGAAGTTTTACCGCCTGGATGGTTCTGTTGCGAAGGGAGAATCAGCAGGTCGGAACGAGGGCGGTAGAGTTTTCTCTGTCAGCATCCGGGTTATTTTTGCTATTGATTGGGTTCACGTTCGTTACTGCAGAACATTTTCCTGGATGGCTTGCCTTGCTGCCCACTGTAGGGACCGCTTTGCTAATTTACGCAGGTTCATCAGCTTGGCCAAATCGCGTCATCCTGTCGAATCGGATATTGATTTGGTTTGGTATTATCAGTTTTCCGTTATATCTCTGGCACTGGGTAATTCTCGCTTGGTTTCGGATTACAACGGATGCTGATCACGTCTCCACTACCCAGCGTGCTTTAATTGTTGCTCTTTCAGTTATTTTGGCATGGCTGACTTATAGGTTTCTTGAAACAAAAATCCGTAAAGGGGACGCCGTTTATGCGAAGGGGCTGTTCGCAATAAATTTATTTATTGCCATTTTCGTTGGGGGGCTACTGTATTTTAATGTGTCTCCGCGCCACCAAAATAGTGACCTAAGTAGAATTCTCCAGGCCAAGTCTGACTGGCACTTCCCTGGAGACCAATTGGCAACTGTCGTTGATCAGGGGCTTCGTTATTATGTTGGAGGCACAAGTCCGCGCAGGACATTATATTTTGGTGACTCAAATATGGAGCAATATGCTCCACGTATTAACTACCTTCTCGGCTCATCAGCAGGTTCGGTTAATTCTGCCACTATCATCGGCAATCAGAAATATTGCAAATTGCTTTTCTACTTCGTTGAGGGAAGCGTTCCGCCGAATCATTGTTCTACTGCCTATCAGAAACTGCTCGAATTGATGGGCGATGATTCTGTTAAAACCATTGTTTTGTCGGGTTTGTGGTATTCGTACGAAAAGGCTCTCAGTTCTGAGTCGAATTTTGTCGAGTCATTGAGGCGCGTTAGTAAAGGCAAGACAATTGTTATTATATTATCAATGCCAGTTGGGGCCGTGCTCGACCCGAATGGTATGTATGTGGGGTCAAGATTCGGTAGTCTTGCAGCAAAAAATATTTTAAATGTGAATTTCGACTTAAAGGCTTTTCAAGATAAACGATCATTCGTTCATGCTCAGCTAGAAAAAACCGCAGCTTTCGTTGGTGGGTACACGATAGATCCAATTCTTTATCTCTGCCCAAGCGGTAAATGTCCGATTTTCGATTCGAATGGCGTCCCGCTCTACAAAGATGCCGAGCACATGACCTACTCCTACGCCAAGGATCAGGCGATTTATGTCGACAGCACATTGAAAGACTCAGTGCCTGCCAAATGATGCTCCTACTACTTAATGGTTAATGAATTGAAAATATCTGTGATTACTGCGGTGTACAACCGCGTCGGTTCCGTCGGCCAGGCGGTCGAGAGTGTTCAGGCTCAAACCTGGGCGAATGTTCAGCACGTGGTTATCGATGGTGCCTCAACTGATGGCACCTTACAGGTCTTGCAGTCTTGCCTGGGAGACCGGGCGATCCTGGTCAGTGAGCGTGACAAGGGGATTTACGATGCGCTGAACAAGGGCTTGGCCCGCGCTACCGGCGATGTCGTCGGCCTGATGCATTCGGATGATTTTTTTGCCGATGATCGTGTTCTCGAAAGTGTGGCTAGTGCTTTTGCCGATCCGGAAGTGGATGTGGTTTATGGCGATCTCGAGTATGTCGCCAAGGATGACACCAGCCGCATCATCCGGCGCTGGCAGTCCGGTGAATACCAGCGGAGCAAACTGGGTTGGGGTTGGATGCCGCCACACCCGACGCTTTATCTGCGGCGCAGCATGATTGAGCGGTTTGGGGGGTTCGATACTAGTTTCCGTATTGCTGCCGACTATGATGCCATTTTGCGTTACTTTGGGCGGGGGCAGGCACGAGCGGTGTATATACCGCGTGTACTGGTCAAAATGCGCGTTGGTGGTGAAAGCAATCGCTCCCTTCCCAAGATTTTTTTGAAAACGCGGGAGGATTACAAAGCGCTACGACGTAATGGAATTGGTGGTATTGGGGCGTTGGTCTGGAAAAATCTCAGCAAGTTATATCAGTTTTTTTGAGCAGTCGTTTTTGGCTGGTTGTTAATAATTTGAAAGCTTGCAAAAAACCTACAGTCACCAGCCGTCGGCACTGTTGTTGACCAATATTGCAGCCGAACGTATTCTGCGCCCGTGCTTGGATTGCCCAAAGGGTCGCTGGCCTGTCGCTTGAAGGTGGGCGTGGTTCTTGATGCTGTGCGGTAACGTTTTTCCCGCCGACCGTATCCGCAGCTGATGCGGATTTTGCCTGACAATTGCCCGTTCGGGCTTCTATTGGTTAAATAGTTCTTACCGGCCGTTGGGGCGGGGATTGATTACAAACGAGCGACCATGTTCTGGGAAAGAGATTTCGAGATTTTATCGCGGCCCGAGCTGGAAAAGCTGCAGCTTTCCCGTTTGCGAAAAACGCTTCATCAGGCGAGTCACGCGTCTTATTACGGTTCGCTTTTCAGGGCGCTGGGTTTGTCGGCCGAGTCGATCAAGTCGCTGGACGATGTTCGCAAATTGCCGCTGACCAGCAAGCAGGATCTGCGCGATAACTTTCCCTATGGTTTTTTGACCTTGTCGAAACGGTCGGTGGTCCGGCTACACAGTTCGAGCGGCACCACCGGCAACCCGACGGTGGTTTTTCATAATCGTCACGACATCGATTCCTGGGCCAATTTGATGGCGCGTTCCTTGTATTGCGCCGGGGTTCGCGACAGCGATGTTTTCCAGAATATCTGCGGTTACGGGTTGTTTACTGGTGGCCTGGGTTTTCAGTATGGCGCCGAGCGCTTGGGATGTTTGAGCATTCCGGCCGGCGCTGGCAACAGTCCGCGCCAGATCAAGCTGATGCGCGATTACGGAACGACGGTGGCGCATGCGATTCCGAGTTATCTCAATCGCTTGTATGAGGTGTTTCAGCAGGAAGGGCTGGAGCCGCGGGAGGCGACGCAGCTGCGCGCTTTCGTCATCGGTGCCGAGCCGCATAGCGAGGAGCAGCGACGGCGCATCGAGGAAATGTTCGGTGTCAAGGCCTATAACTCGTTTGGTCTTTCGGAGATGAATGGTCCGGGAGTGGCGTTCGAATGCCGCCATCAGAACGGTCTGCATGTCTGGGAAGATGCTTTTCTGGTTGAAATCCTGGACCCGGAGACGCTGGAGCCGGTGGCCGACGGCGAATTCGGTGAGTTGGTGATGACCACGCTGGATCGGGAGGCGATGCCACTGGTGCGTTATCGCACGCGCGATCTGACCCGTATCCTGCCCGGCCCCTGCCCGTGCGGGCGCACGCATGTGCGTCTGGACCGCATCGTCGGGCGTAGCGACGACATGTTCATTATCAAGGGCTGCAACGTTTTTCCGATGCAGATCGAGTCGGTGCTGATGAAAGTCCCCGGGGTCGGCGCCGAGTATCTGATCACCCTCGACACGATCGACGGCGCGGACGAAATGTTGTTAGAGGTCGAAACCAGCGGCGATTTGGGCGTCGCAGGGGATGTCGAAGCGGGCCGCGAAGGCGACAACGACAACAGTCGCCTGAACGCCTTGGCGCGCTCAATCGGCCGCCGGATTCGCGACGAGGTGCTGGTGACACCGATTGTCCGGCTGCGAGCGCCAGGGTCGCTGCCCCGCGCCGAGGGGAAGGCGGTGCGGGTCAAGGATCTCCGGGCGCGTTCGTTGTAAACAACGCCGATGGTCGGGGCGATTCGCTCGGCTCGGCGCGCAAGATCGGCAAATAAACCCGAAAACAGGAGCCGACGCCGATTTCGCTACGCACGCTGATGTGCCCTCCGTGGCTGGTGACAATGCTGTGTACCAGCGACAGGCCGAGTCCGGTCCCTTGGCCGACGGGCTTGGTGGTGAAAAACGGCTCGAAAATGCGCTCGAGATTTTCCGGTGCGATGCCGCGCCCGTTGTCTTCCACCTCCACCCAGATTTCGTTGTCGTTGCAGCCGGTGCGCACGGTGATCGTGCCGCGGTCGTGGATGGCTTGCGCGGCGTTGACCAGCAAGTTCATGAACACTTGGTTCAGGCGCGCGGGGATGCATTCGATGAGCGGCAACTCCGCGTATTCCTTGTTGAGCGCCGCCTTGTATTTCAGTTCGTTCCAGACGATGTTCAGCGTGCTTTCCAGACCGTCCTCGATGTTGACGAATTCCCAGTCGGTGACGTCCACGCGCGAGAAGTCCTTGAGATCCTGGACAATTTTTTTCACGCGTTGCAGTCCTTCGAGTGATTCGTCGATCAGCGTTGGCAGATCTTCCCGCAGATAATCGAAATCGGCGGCGTTTTTTGCCTCGGCGATGCTGGCCATGATCGTCGGATGCGCCGCGAGGAGGGCGTCCGCCGCCGAGTAGGCGCCGATGACTTCCAGCAGGTCGCCGACCCCGCGCTTGAGACTACCCAGATTGGAATTGACGAAGCCTATCGGATTGTTGATTTCGTGCGCCACACCCGCCGCCAATTGGCCAACCGAAGCCATTTTTTCCGATTGCAGGAGGTGGTTTTGCACTTCTTCGATCTGGCGCATGGCCTCTCGCAGGCGTTCCTGCCGTTCGTGCAGCGCGTGTTCGGCGTCCGTGCGCTCCGTGAGATCGCGGATGATGACCGACAGCAAGCGTTCACCGCGCATCCCGTGGCTCTGGATGCCGAGATCGAGCGGCACCAGGCTGCCATTTCGGCGCACGCCATTGAATGCAATGAATTTGTCCACATCCGGCGTGTCGTTTTCCGTCACCGCGCGCCACGACACTTCCTTGCCATCGTTATGCCGCGGATCGGGTTGAAGCAGCGAATTCAGGTTGCCGTTCAGCAACGTATTTTCGGAATGTCCGAAGATTCGGAGCGCGGCCGGGTTGGCCGAGCGGATATTTCCCTCGATGTCGGCGATCAATACCCCATCGCTGATGTTGTTGAGCACAATGCGCAGTTCCTCGGTCTTGTATCCTAGGGCGTCCTTGACGGTGGACAGTTGCCGCGCATAGGTCGCCACGTCGGTTTCCAGGCCGGTATTCCGCTGTCCCCAGCGAATCAGCGATAGCAGCAAGGCGAAAAAAACGCCTAGAACCGCGGCCATGACTCCCGGATCGATCATGCCGCCGCTCCGGGTTTCGCCAAGCGCTCGGTCGCCGCTCGGCGCATCCGCGGCACTCGCGGATTTTGCGACGGGGCGCCTCCGGCTCCGTTTCCTGCCCGTCCTCGATTACCCACTACCGCTCTCCCATTTTCCGGCGATTGCTCAACGGCTGATTTAAGCTTAGCAGAAGGAGTGAACGGGTTCTGAATGCGTCGTTGCGCGGAAACACACCTTACGCCGGGCGCATTCGGACCACGCGAACAGGCCGCCGATTGACCAACATCCGACGCAACATCCGTGCCACCTTTGACCCGTTCGCGCGTATCATTGTTGTTTAATACCTGTCGTAATAAATCGGTGCCCTCGTTCGACGGTCGCCATTGGCATTGCGGCGCGGAGTGTCGCCAAGCCAAGCAGAGGAAAATCATGACCTTGATGAAGTGGAGCGAGCATTTCCTGACCGGAATCGAGTTGGTCGATAGCCAGCATCGCAGTCTGGTCGAACTGGTCAATGCCGTTTCTCCGACGATTTCAAGCAATCAAAGCACCATCGACGAATGCCTCTTGCTGATCGATCGCCTGACCAACTCCGTGACGACGCATTTCCACGATGAGGAACGCCACATGCTTGAAGGCGGACTCGATAACAGTCCGCACATCGACGAACACATGCGTGAGCATCTCGGGTTCGTGGAAGAGGTCGCGCGCATGCGTCGTCAGTTCGCGGCCGACGGCACCCTGGACGGCGAGCAGACACTGCGTTTCTTCGCCAGTTGGCTAACATTTCATATCCTCGTCCAGGATCGGGAAATGGCGCGCGAACTACTGCGTCGGGCCGGCGGGGCACCGGAGGATATGCCGGCGGGAGGCGAGCAAGGGCGCGATTGTTTTGCCAACAAGGTGCTGGTGGAAACCTTGACCGAATTGTTCAACACGGTTACCGAGCGCAACCGGACTTTGGTGCGGATCAACGCCAAGTTGACGAGCGCACAGGAGTGCCTTGCCGAACTCAACGGCAATCTCGAGAAGCAGATCGAGGAGCGCACGCTGGAGTTACGGCAAACCAACGCCGAGTTGCTTCGCGAACAGGCGTTGCTGCAGCGGGCGATGGATACCATCGAACGGACACACGGACAGTTGCTGCAATCGGAAAAAATGGCGGCGGTTGGTCAGCTCGCCGCCGGCGTGGCACATGAAATCAATAACCCGATTGGTTTTGTCAGTTCCAATCTGGGTTCCCTGAAAGCGTATGTCGACGCGCTGCTGAAGGTGGTGGATGTCGACACGCAAGCCATCGCCGCGCTGGCGTCGGACCATCCGGCGCGCCTGGCGACCGAACGCGCGCGTGAACAGGCGGAACTCGACTACTTGCGCGAGGACATTCCCAACCTGCTCGACGAGTCGGCGGAAGGTCTGGGGCGCGTGCGAAAAATCGTTGCCGATCTCAAGGACTTCTCGCGTGCCGACGACGCCGAGATGCAGGACGCCGACCTTAACCAACTGCTGGAGAGTACGTTGAACGTGGTGGCCAATGAGTTGAAATACAAGGCAATCATCGTTCGCGACTTCGGCGATTTGCCGCCCGTGCGCTGTTGTGCGACGCAGATCAACCAGGTTTTCATGAATTTGCTGGTCAATGCCGGCCAGGCCATCGACGAAGCCGGCACGATCACCTTGCGCAGCGGCCACGAGGCGTCGTTTGTGTGGGTCGAAGTCGAGGACACCGGGAAGGGAATGTCGCTCGATGTGCGGAAACGACTCTTTCAACCTTTTTTCACCACCAAACCGATGGGCAAGGGAACGGGACTCGGCCTGTCGATTTCGCGCGATATCGTGCAGCGTCATGGCGGCACGATCAGTGTCGACAGCGCGCCGGGAAACGGTGCGCGCTTTCTCATTCGCTTGCCGATCGCCGGCCCCGATAAACCCGTCGAAGACGCGTCGCGGTGAACTCGGGCATGGTCAACACGATACAGGCGGCGATCTACGATGTGCCCGGTTGCATCGTGATTCGTCTCGATACCGAGATGAACATCTGGTATGTCAATTCCTTTGGCTTGCGCCTGCTGGGTTACAGTCGCCTGGGCCAGATCTTCAAGCGGCCATTGGCGAGTTTGCTGGAAGCCGGTTCAACGCACACCGCCGAATTCCTGGCGCAGATCGACGGCATCGGCGCGCACCGCATCATTCGCCAACTTGAATCGCCATTGCTCACCGGAGACGGGCGTCGTTTGTGGGTCTCCTGGACCATCGAGCATCGTCTCGATAGCGATGCCTTGCTGGCGCCGGTTTTTCTGGTCGGCGCCGACATCACCAATTTGCGTGAGTGCGTCGAGTCCTCGTGGCTCTTCCGCGACATCGCGGAAAGCAGTCCGCTGGGCGTCCTGATCACCGATACCGACCAGCGGATCCGTTTTGCCAATCCGGCGGCCTTGGCGGCAAGCGGTTACGCGGCGGAGGAGGTGATCGGGAATACGCCTCATCTGTTCAGTTCGGGTAAAACGCCGAAAGAAACGTATCGCTCGATGTGGGCGACGCTTAACGCCGGCAGCAGCTGGACCGGCGAATTCGTCAATCGGCGCAAGGATGGCACGATCTACGTCGAGAAAAAACACATCGCGCCGTTGAGTAACCGCGACGGCGTGATCGGCTTCTATTTTTCGATCAGCGAGGACCAGCTCAAACTTAGCGAGTTCGAGCGGCGGATCGAGGCGTTGAGCAGTAGCGATTTGCTGACCGGATTGCTCAATCGCGCCGGTTTTCTGCGCGCCATTACCCATGCGACCACCGGGGGCGGGGAGCATGGGCTGATGGTCGTCGCCATCGACATCGACGGTTTCGACACCCTCAACCGGATTCTTGGGTCCGAAAGAGCGGATCGTCTACTGGTCGCCCTGGGGGGACGGATCAAGGATGTCGTTCGCGACGTGGATGTCGTCGCGCGTCTGGGAAGCGACGAGTTCGGCGTGCTGCTGCCGTTTTCGGATGCCCCGTCGGAAAGCGATTGCGCCGAGGTGGCCAGCCGATTGCTGGGAGCGATACGCCAGCCGTTTCCCCTCGACGACCGTCCGACCGAGGTCTGCGCCTCGATCGGCATCGCCTGTTTTCCCTCGGACGGACACGACGCCAGCGAGTTGCTGGCCTGCGCCGCGAGTGCCATGCAGAAAGTCAAACGGGCGGGTGGCGACGCCGTCGCCCGTTTCGACTCGGCGCTGGCCACCGCCGATTTCGGTGCCCGGGAACTGTTGGTCGATCTGCGCGATGTGGTCGAACGCAATGAGCTTTTTCTGCTCTATCAGCCGCAGATCAGTTTGCAGACCGGCGCCATCGTCGGCCTTGAGGCGCTGGTTCGCTGGCAACACCCCGTGCGCGGAATGATTCTGCCGGGGCATTGCATTCCGGCCGCCGAGGAGACCGGCTACATCATCGGTATTGGCGATTGGGTTCTCGCCGAGGCCTGCCGGCAGATGCGTCGCTGGCTGGATGCCGGTTTCCCGCCGATCAAGGTGGCGGTCAATCTTTCCGCGCGGCAGTTCCGCTTTTCCAGCCTGTGCCTGTCGGTGGCCGAGGCGCTGACGGCCAACCGGATCAAGCCGCCGATGCTGGAACTGGAGATTACCGAAGGGGCGATGATGCACGACCTGGCCTCGGCGATTCGCACCAGCGAACGCCTGAAGGCCATCGGTGTGACCCTGTCCCTCGACGATTTCGGCACCGGCTACTCGTCCCTGGCGTACCTTTCGCGCTTTCCGATCGATATGGTCAAGATCGATCAGTCTTTCGTTCGCGACATCACCAGCAATCCGACCAATGCCGCCATCGCACAGGCGATCATCGCCATGTCGCACAAGCTCGGTAAGGTGGCCCTGGCGGAGGGCATCGAAACCGAGGAACAGATGTATTACCTGCGTCGGCACGATTGCGACGAAATGCAGGGTTACTTCTTTTCACGGCCGTTGTCCGCCGACGGCATCGCGGCCTTGCGTCGGCGCGATAGCCGGGTGCAGTTCAAGACGACCGGCGACGAGACGATGCCGACGGTGCTGTTGGTGGACGACGAGCCGAATATCCTGGCGGCCTTGAAGAGACTGTTGCGGCGCGAAGGCTACCGGGTGCTCGCCGCGGAGAGTGGGGAAGAGGCGCTGGCCTTGCTGGCCCGTGAAACCGTTCGGGTGATCGTTTCCGATCAGCGCATGCCGTCGATGACCGGCACCGAGTTCTTCTCGCGAATTCGCGGCCTGTACCCGGAAACGGTGCGTCTGGTGCTTTCCGGTCATTCCGAAATCGCCACCTTGACCGACGCCATCAATAAAGGCGCGATCTACAAATATCTCAACAAGCCTTGGGACGACGAGCATTTCAAAAGCGAGATACGCAACGCCTTTCGCTATTGGAACGAACGTTTCGGCAAGGCGTAGCTCGCGGACGAGATCGGCGTTTCCGCGCCGGGCATCGACGATAACTGGAGACGAATCATGCAATCGGAGGCGTTTGACGCGACCCTGTTGATCGTCGACGATCAAGCGGTGAATCTGGCGGTGCTTGAGGAATTGTTGCTGGCGGACTATCGGGTATTGTCGGCCTCGTCGGGACGTCAAGCGCTCGAGATCGTCGCCCGCGAGCCGTTGCCCGACTTGATCCTGCTCGACATCATGATGCCGGATATGGACGGCTACGCTGTTTTGGCCGCGCTACAGGCGCAGCCCGCGACCAAGGCCATCCCGGTCCTGTTTCTGACCGCGCTCAGCGATCCGGGTGATCAGTCGCTTGGCCTTTCGCTCGGCGCCGTCGATTACATTCTGAAGCCGATTCAACCCGTTGTCGTCCTGGCCCGTATTCGCAACCAGCTCGAACTCAAACATGCCCGCGATATTCTGCGCGACCACAATGCCTGGCTGGAAGCGGAAGTCGCCCGTCGGGTCGACGAGAATCGGCGGATCGAGGACGCCAATCGGCAGGCGCAGGCGCGCCTCAATCATCAACTGGAAACGATTCTCGGCACGGCGGGCGAGGGCATTTACGGCACCGATGCCAACGGTCTGATCAATTTCGTCAACCCGGCGGTACTCGAGATGTTTGGCTATTCGCGTGACGAACTGATCGGCTTGTCGGCGCATGCGATTCTTCACCATTCCAATCCCAACGGTACTCCTTATCCACTGGAGGATTGTCCGCTGGTCAATTCGCTGACCGCGGGGCTGTCGCTACGCGATCAGCAGGACGTTTATTGGCGCAAGGACGGCACGCCGTTGTCGATCGAGTATTCCAGCGTGCCGATCGTCGAGGCCGATCGGATCGTCGGCGCGGTGATCAGTCTGCGCGACATCAGCGAACGCAAACGTTATCTCGCGCAACTGGAACGCAAATCCAACTACGACGATCTCACGGGCTTGCCCAACCGCAACCTGCTGGCGGACCGCCTGACGCACGCCATCAGCCAGCCACGAGCGGATAGGCACGCGTTTCCAGCGGTTCTGGCGATCAAGACCGACCGTCTGGAAGGCGTGCGCGACACTCTCGGGCGCGCATCCAGCGATCAAGTGATCGTTGAACTGGCAAATCGCCTGACGGCACTGGCGCAGCCGGCCGACACGCTGGCCCGGCTCGAAGCCGATGAGTTTGTGTTGGTGACCGATCTGACGCGCGCCGGTCTGGCCCGGGCGCAAGCACAGGCGATTCTCGCCGCGATGGCGCAGCCGGTGCTGGTCGGCGAGCACGATTTGACGCTCGGCGCCAGTGTCGGCATCGCACTTTTCCCCAAGGACGGCGAAACCGGCGAGGAATTGATCCGCCATGCCTTTTCGGCCTTGCACAAGGCGCGAGCCGAGGGCGGCGGCCGTAGTCGCTATTACGCTTCGGAAATCGACGCCCAGGCGCTTGAGCGCCTGGAGTTGGAAGGCGAGTTGCGCCGCGCCATCGCCAACGGCGAGCTACGGCTGTATTACCAGCCGCAGGTCAGTCTGCGCAGCGGCCGGATCGTCGGCGTCGAAGCTTTGGTCCGTTGGCAGCACCCGACGCGCGGACTCTTGCTGCCCGGCACCTTCATCACGCTGGCTGAGGAAAGCGGCTTGATCTTTCCGCTTTCGGAATGGGTTCTGCGGCAAGCCTGCTTGCACAACAAGGCGTGGCAGAATGCCGGTCTGCGGCCCATCCGGGTGTCGGTCAATTTTTCCGCCCGGCAATTCGTTGGCCCGGATCTGGTCACTTTTGTCGATACGGTGCTGCGTGAAACCGGCCTCGATCCGCGTTCGCTGGAAATCGAACTGACCGAGCGCGCGGTGATGGCCGATCCTGAAGCGTTCGTCCGCACCTCGCAGCAACTCAGTGGTCGGGCGGTATCGCTGGCAATCGACGATTTCGGCACCGGATTTTCATCGCTCAGTTATCTGCGCCGTTTTTCGATTGAACGATTGAAGATCGACCAGTCCTTTGTCTGCAACATCAACCGCGATCCCGATGGCGCGGCGATTGTCCAGGGGGTGATCGCGCTGGCCCACAACCTGCACATGTCGGTGATCGCAGAAGGGGTGGAAACACCGGCCCAGTTCGGATTCTTGCGCAGCCGCGATTGCGACGACATGCAAGGATATCTGTTCAGCCGGCCACTGTTGCCGGAGCAGTTCGCGCAGTTGCTCGGCAGCGGTCGCACGGCGGAGTTTCCAGGTAGTTCGGCACCGGTCCGCACCCTGTTGCTGGTCGACGACGAAGTCCATATTCTGTCGTCGCTCAAGCGCTTGTTTCGGCGCGAGGGTTACACCGTGCTTGTCGCGCGTAGCGGCTACGAGGCGCTCGACATTCTGGCCACGCAGCCCGTGCAGGTGATCGTTTCCGACGCCCGGATGCCGGAAATGGACGGTAGCGAATTGCTGGCCAAGGTGCGCAAGCTTTATCCGGATACGGTCCGGATGATGCTTTCCGGTTATACCGACATGCGTGCCGTCACCCGTGCCGTCAATAGCGGTGAGCTGTATCGCTTCATCACCAAGCCGTGGGAGGATGTCGATCTCGTCGAGGCGGTGCGCGAGGCGTTTCGTCATCATGCCGACCGCCGGCTCAATCAACGTGACGTTACCTCGGACGAGTGGACGATTTGAAGCGATGTAACCCGGCCAAACGACGGTTTTTTGACCAGGCCACCGCGGTCGACAAAGCGCTTGGCGCGGTCCGGATCGGCTGATGAAAATCAAGGTCGCCACTTACAACATCCATAAGGGGGTCACCGGCATTCGCGGCCGGCCGCGAATTCACGACGTTCGTCTGGCCTTGCAGGCGATTGACGCCGATATCGTGTTTCTTCAGGAAGTACAGGATCGTAACGAGCGCCTGGCGAGCCATCCGGACTACCCTCTCGGAACGCAACTGAATTTTCTGGCCAGCGGCGCTTATGCCCATCACGCCTACGGGATGAACGCTGTTTATCCACATGGGCATCATGGGAATGCCATCCTTTCCCGCCATCCGATCGTCGCGTCGGCCAACCACGACATCTCGGATCACGCGCTGGAGAAGCGCGGTCTGCTGCACGCGCGAATTGCCATGGAACGATGGGGAGAGCTACACCTGATCTGTGTCCATTTTGGCTTGATCAAACGCAGTCGCCTTCGCCAGGCGATGTATCTGGCGGACTTTGTGCAGCGGGAGGTGCCGGTGGCGGCGCCGCTAATCATCGCTGGCGATTTCAACGATTGGCAAAAACGGGTGGACGAACTGTTGCGTGGCCGACTAGCGGTCGAAGAAGTCACGGTGGCGGCGCGGAAAGCCCCTGGCGACGGGAATATGCTGGATCGTTTGCTGGCGTGGCGTCCGGGAGGCAATGCGGCAGCAAACGTGACGAGTACCTTTCCGAGCTTTGCGCCATGGCTGACCCTCGACCGCATCTACGTTCGGGGGCTACAAATTCTCGACATGCACGTACCGCGCGGTCTGGCATGGGCGCGCTGTTCCGATCATGCCCCATTGATCGCCGAACTGCGCTTGTAAGCGAGCGCCAGCAGGGGCGTTCCGACGAGTGATCGTAAACCAACGGCACGATCAACCGACAAGGTCGAAAACGCCTATCCTTCCGATAGAAGATTTCTATGAGCGACGCGGCAACGCATGGACGGTGTGCGCACGCGCGAGCATTCCATTAGACTCGACGTCGACGCGAAACGAGGCAGGAAAACAAGGCAAGAATACAAGCCGCCGATTCGCGTCCGCGCACTTCAAAATAAGCGAATATCTATAAATAAACTTAGAGGTGGTGACATGAACGATAAAAAAACAATAGAAAAAAGCGTCCCCGACGCAGCGGCGGCGGCGATGCTGGTGGGGCAGGAAGACCGACGGACCGGACTCGGCGTTGATGCGCTAAAGCGCGCCTTGCTCGATAAACTGGTTTATGTGCAAGCGCGTTTTCCCGAAGTGGCCACGCGCCACGACTGTTTTCTGGCGCTGGCACAAGCCGTCCGCGACCGCTTGTTGCAACGCTGGGTGCAAACCGCGCGCACCTACCGCGATCAGGGAAGCCGTACCGTCTGCTATATGTCGGCCGAATTCCTGATCGGCCCGCAGCTCGCCAACAATCTGATCAATTTGGGGATTTACGATAACGCCCGGCAGGCCATCGACGAACTCGGTCTGGATCTCGATGTCCTTCTCTACCAGGAAGAAGAGCCGGGTCTGGGTAATGGCGGTCTCGGCCGGCTAGCCGCGTGTTACCTCGATTCGCTGGCGACACTCGAAATTCCCGCCATCGGTTACGGCATTCGTTACGAATTCGGCATCTTCACGCAGGCGATTCGCGACGGCCGGCAGGTGGAATTGACCGACAAATGGCTGCGCGCCGGCAGTCCGTGGTTGATTCACCGGCCGAGCATTGCTTTCGACGTCAAGCTTGGCGGGCACACCGAACATCAGTACGAAGCCAGCGGCAGCCGTCGTTTGCGAGTGCAATGGGTGCCGGGCAAAATCGTCCGCGGCACCGCCTGGGACATGCCGGTGCTCGGTTATGGCGTGAATACGCCGAACCGCTTGCGCCTGTGGAGCGCCGAAGCACCGGAGTCCTTCGATTTCGCGGCCTTCAACGCCGGCAATTACTCGCAGGCGGTCAACGCGCAGGTGCTGTCCGAGACGCTGACCAAGGTGCTGTACCCCAACGATGAAATGGAAGCCGGGCAGACCTTGCGTCTGGAGCAGCAATATTTCTTCGTTTCCTGTTCGTTGCAGGACATGATCCGCCTGCAACTACAGCGCGAGAGCAATCTCGACCGCTTCAACGAAAAATTCGTCGTCCAGCTCAACGACACGCATCCGTCGATCGCCGTGGTCGAACTGATGCGCCTGCTGGTCGACGAATATGGAATGAATTGGGAGAAGGCGTGGTCGATCACCCGCAAGACCTTCGCGTATACCAATCACACACTGTTGCCCGAGGCGCTGGAAAAATGGCGGCTTGACTTGTTCAAGCGGGTTCTGCCGCGACATTTCGAAATCATTTGCGAAATCAACGAGCGTTTCCTTGACGACGTGCGCATTCGCTTCCCCGGCGACGATCTGCGGTTGCGGCGCATGTCCTTGATCGATGAAGACGGCGCGCGCTACGTGCGGATGGCGCACGTGGCGGTGGTCGGCAGCTTCGCGGTCAATGGCGTTGCCAAGCTGCACAGCGAGCTGCTGAAATCCGATGTATTGAAGGATTTCCACGAGATGTGGCCGGAGAAGTTCAGTAACAAGACCAACGGCGTGACGCCGCGCCGATTTGTGCTGTTGTCGAACCCGGCGATGTCGAAATTGATCGACGATACGATTGGCGGCGGCTGGGTGACCGACATGACGCGCTTGCGCGAACTCGAACCGCATGCCGACGATCCGGCGTTCCGCGAGGTGTGGCGCAAGATCAAAAGCGGCAACAAGCACCATTTGGTGCGCGAGATCAAGCGCCACGCCGGGATCGACGTCGATCCGGCGTCGATGTTCGACGTACAGGTCAAGCGCATCCATGAATACAAGCGGCAGCACCTCAATCTCCTGCACGTGGTGTCGCTGTACAAGCGTCTGAAGGACAATCCCAACCTCGATATCGCGCCACGGACGGTGATTTTCGGCGGCAAGGCGGCGCCGGGCTACATGCTCGCCAAGCTGATGATCCGGCTGATCAACGCCGTTGGCGATCTGATCGGGCGCGATCCAGCGATGCGCGGCAAGTTGCAAGTGGTTTTCTACCCGAACTACAACGTCAAGAACGGGCATGCGATCTTTCCCGCCGCCGACCTTTCGGAACAGATCTCCCTGGCTGGCAAGGAGGCGTCGGGAACCGGCAACATGAAATTCCAGATGAATGGCGCGTTGACCATCGGCACGCTCGATGGCGCCAACGTCGAGATTCGCGAACAGGTTGGCGAGGAGAACTTCTTCCTGTTCGGGATGAACACGCCGGAGGTCAAGGAGCTCAAGAGCCGGGGTTATCGGCCGCGCAATTTCTATGAAAACAATGCCCATTTGCGCGAGGTGATCGATTTGATCGCCTCGGGCTTCTTCACGCGCGGCGACCGGGAAATTTTCCGGCCGCTGGTCGATAATCTGCTCAACCACGACGAGTACATGCTGCTCGCCGACTTCCAGTCGTACATCGACTGTCAGGAGCGGGTTTCCGCGACCTACCTCGATCAGGATCGCTGGTCGCGAATGTCGATCCTGAACGTCGCGCGCTCCGGCTTCTTCTCGTCCGACCGGGCGATTCGCGAGTATTGCGAGGATATCTGGAAGGTGCAGCCGGTACGCATCGAACTGCGCGATCTGTCCAGCGAGGATCTGGAATTCAAGCGCGCGGCATCCAGCGCCGACTGACGTAAAAAAGCGGACTGGAGCCTGCGCTCCAGCCCGCTTGGCAGGCACTTCAGCCGACCGTCGATTACCAGCGGCGAATCTTGATGATGTGCGCCATCTTGCCGCTCGGGCTGAGTTCGACATAAGACGTCGGACCTTGCCAGCGATAGCGCTCGTCGGAGAGCAGGTCGTGCGCCTGGTACTGTTCGTTGGCGGCGATGCCGAAAACGTCCAAGGGTACTTGCAGCGTGGCCGATTGTTTGTGGAAGGGATCGAGATTGACCACGCAGACGACGATGTCGGAACGGTCGTCGTTCACCTTGGCGTAAGCGATGATCTGCGGATTGTCGGTGCTCAGGAAATGCACGAAATTGTAGGTTCGCAGGGCTGGCGATTGACGGCGGATGTGGTTGATCCGGGTGATGATGTCGACGATATTTCCCGGCGCCTGCCAGTCGCGAACCTTGATTTCGTATTTTTCCGAATCGAGATACTCTTCCTTGCCGGGAATCGCGGCGTTTTCACAAAGTTCGTAACCGCTGTAGATGCCGTAAACGCTCGATAGCGTCGCCGCCAGCACGGCGCGCATGATGAACGCCGGTCGGCCACCGACTTGCAGGATCGGTGGCAGGATGTCGGGGGTGTTGGCAAAGAAGTTGCCGGTGAAATACTCCCGCATTTCGCTCCAGGTCAGTTCGCCGACGTATTCGGTCAGTTCCTGTTTGTTGTTGCGCCAAGTGAAATACGTGTAGGACTGCGCGAAGCCGGCTTTTGCCAGCAGGCGCATCATTTTCGGCTTGGTGAATGCCTCGGCCAGGAAAATGACGTGCGGGTGGCGGCGATGGACCTCGCCGATCACCCATTCCCAGAACGGCACCGGCTTGGTGTGCGGGTTGTCGACGCGGAAGGTGGTCACGCCCTTGTCGATCCAGAACAGGAAAATGGTCAGCATTTCCTGCCATAGTCCGGCGCGGTCGCTGGTGCCGAAGTTGAGCGGGTAGACGTCCTGATACTTCTTCGGCGGATTTTCGGCATATTTGATCGAACCGTCCGGTCGGTGAAAGAACCAGTCGGGATGTTCGCTCACGTAGGGATGGTCTGGCGAGCAATTCATTACATAATCGAGCGCGATTTCAATGTCCAGCTCGCGGCAGGTGGCGACGAACCGATCCCAGTCGTCCCAAGTGCCCAGCTTCGGTTCCAGGCTCATGTGGCCGCCGTGCTCGTTGCCGATGGCCCAGGGGCTGCCGACATCTCCGGGAACCGCCGTCAGACTGTTGTTCTTGCCTTTGCGGAAAGCATGGCCGATCGGGTGAATCGGCGGCAGGTAAACGACATCGAAACCCATGGCCTTGATTTCCGGCAGGCGCTGGATGCTGTCTTGCAGCGTGCCGTGGCGGTAAGGGACGTTGCCCTGCGAGCGCGGGAAGAATTCGTACCATGCGGCGCAACGGGTGATCGTTCGCGTGACCATCACCTGTAGCGCCGGCGCCATTTCGTGGCCCTCGCTCCGATCAGGGTATTTGGCCATCATCTCACGCATGACGTTGCCGGTTCCCAGTTCGACGGCGCCGGCTTGCTCGCCAGCGGCCAACGCGCTTTCCATGGCCGCGATGACACTTTCGATGCGGTTGCGATCCGTTTTTTGTGCCTTCGCGGCACCTTTTTTAAGGATCGCCAAACCCTCCAGCAACTCGCTCTCGATGTTGGCGCCGGGGAGGTTTTTCTTGGCGATCTCGTCGACCCACGACAGATAGTGTTCGGCGTAGGCTTCGATGGTGTATTCCCAGCGCCCGATGGTCGTGACGGTGAATTCACCGTGCCACCGATCGTTATCGCCCTGGGTCAGCAGGCTTTCGCGCCAGTCCTTGTCACCGAGCTTGCGAACCTTGAGCACGGCGGCGAGCTTGTCGTGGCCTTCCTTGTAAATGTCGGCGCCGACGGCGACTTTTTCGCCGATGACGCGCTTGATGGGATAGCGACCGCCGTCGATTTGAGGCTGGACCGCTTCGATGATCACGCGGGGGTAGTCTTGGGGAACCATTGCATTGCTCCTGAGTGTTGAACCGGCGAGGCCGGAAAATAACAATCAAAGCCCGATTGCCGTGAAAGTCGCCATGGCGACCCACGAACCTCCGCGAGCCGGGATCGGGCAAGCGGAGGAAGGAGTGTTGGGAAATGGCGAAAAACGTTGTTGACGCGATGACCGACGTCGTTTCACCGGCCGATCAGCCGTCGGCGGCTTTCCGGCCGATCGACCGAAACGCCGTCATTTGCATCACTTGCGTAGCGAGTAATAAAGCTGCCGGGTTTGTTCGGCGATGCTCGACCAACTGAAAATATCGCGCGCGCGCTGCTGGCCGGCCGCGGCCATCGACTCCGCCAGCTTGGGATCGTCAAGGATTTTGTTGATCGCACTGGCCAGGTCGCGTGAAAAACTGTCCGGATTGACCGGTTCGAAGGGGGCGACGTGATATTGCTCCAGCGGCACCAGATAACCGGTAACGCCATCGACGACGACTTCCTTGATGCCGCCGACCGCGCTGGCGACGACGGCGGTGCGACAGGCCATCGCTTCCAGGTTGATGATTCCAAAGGGCTCGTAGATCGATGGGCAGCAGAAGACCGTGGCGTGCGAGTAAAGCTGGATGGCTTCTTTCTTGGTCACCATCTCCTGAATCCAGATCACGTTGCCGAATCCCGCGCGGCGAATGGCGGTGATGGCGTCCTCCATCTCGGCAAGCACTTCCTTGGTATCGGGGGCGCCAGCGCAGAGCACAACCTGTGCGTCCGTGTTGATGTAGCGAATGGCGTTCACCAGATGGACAATGCCTTTTTGGCGGGTGATGCGGCCGACGAAAAGGACGATCGGCTTGGCCGGATCGACGCCGTATTTTTCGAGTGCCTTGGTTTCTATCGTCGGGCGGTACTGCTCGACATTGATGCCGTTGTAGATGACGCTGATCTTGTCGGGATCGATGTCGAAGTGTTCGAGAATATCGGTCTTGGTGCCCTGCGAGACGGCAATGACCGCGTCGGACATGTTCAGCGACGTTTTTTCGATCCATGACGACATGTCGTAGCCACAACCGAGTTGTTCGCGTTTCCAGGGCCGCAGGGGTTCCAGGGAGTGCACGGTATGTACCAGCGGGATGCCGTAGAGCGTCTTGGCCAGGATGCCGCTCAGGTGCGCATACCATGTATGGACGTGTACCAGATCGGCATCGACTTGATCGCTCAAGGTTTCCAGATTGGTTTCGAAAGTATCCAGCGCGCCGCTGAGTTTTCTATCGACGTGCGCGAAACTACTCTTGCCGAATGGATAACCCTTGACCCGCACGCCGTCATTGACAGTGTCCTGGTCGCCAAAGCAGCGGACTTCGACGTGCATCAGTTTGGCAAGTTCGCCAGCCAGATATTCGACGTGAACACCGGCGCCGCCATAGACGTAGGGCGGGTATTCCCGGGTGAAGAGGAGGGCTTTCATCGAGGTGCTTTCTATGCATTGGTTATGTGGAGAAACGCGGTGTCACCGCGTCGATTGAAGGCTCCTGTATTGTATCGGGAAAGGCGAGGACCGACCAACATGGCATGATGAAAGAGAGGGTTTTCAGTCTTCCGGCCCATGACAACCGTGTTTCCCGACCCTTCGACGGGCATTTCCAGTCGCGCGGTCACACCACTCCCATGGGCTTGGGGCGACGCTTTCAGGCAGGAGGCGTGGCGGGCGGGTAAAATAGGCGGCATGAATCTGCTTGCCATCGAAACCTCCACCGAATCGGGCAGCGTCGCACTCTGGCGGAACGGCCAGTTGCTGCGGCTTTCGTGTCCGGTCGGCGTTCCGCATTCGGAAACACTCTTGCCGCTGATCCGGGAGATCTTGTGCGAAGGCGGCATGCGTTTCGCGGATCTCGATGGACTGGCTTTTGGCGCTGGTCCAGGCGCTTTCACCGGTTTGCGGGTGGCTTGCGGTGTCGCCCAGGGTCTGGCCGTTGCCCATGCCTTGCCGGTGGTGCCGGTCGGCACGCTTGACGCACTGGCATTGGCCAGCGGCGGCGACAAGGTGATCGTGACCCTCGACGCACGCATGGCGGAGGTCTATCACGCCTGTTTCGTCGACGGTCAGGCGCTGGAGAGCGTCGCCGTCGCGTCGCCATCCGAGGTGCCGTTGCCGGAATCGGCTGGCTGGCTGGCGTGTGGCAACGGCTTGCTGGCGTATCCGCTGCTGCGGGAGCGTTTGGCGCCATGGGTGCGCGAATGGCGACCCAACCTGATGCCGGATGCCGGCGCGGTGGCGTGTCTGGCTGCCACGCGGCTGGCGAGAGGGGAGGGTGTGGACGCCGCGGGGGTGGCGCCACTGTATGTTCGCAACAAGGTTGCGCAAACGGTGGTCGAGCGACTGGCTAGCGGGGGAAAGGCGTGAGCGCGGATCTGGCGGCGACGGTCGAGTTCAGGCCGCTACAGGGCAGCGACCTCGATGAAATCCTGCCGATTGAAAATGCGATCTATCCTTTCCCATGGACGCACGCCAATTTCGTCGATTCGTTTGCGTCCGGCTACAGCTTCTGGGGTTGTCGCTTCATTGGCGAACTGGTGGGTTATTTTGTCCTGATGATGGTGGTTGATGAAGCGCAACTGCTTAATATCGGCGTTGCCGAAAAACGGCAAGGCATGGGTTTCGGCACTGGCTTGCTGCGTCAGGCGATGCGGGTGGCGAAGGAAGCAGGCGCCAACAGCATGCTGCTGGAGGTACGTCCATCGAACGCCAGGGCGCTCGCTCTCTATCGGCACTTCGGATTTCGACAGATCGGTTTGCGTCGCGGCTACTACCCATCCGACGAAGGCCGTGAAGATGCGCTGGTGATGCGTTGTGCGTGGACCGGTGGGGCATTCAGTTGAGCACGGTCGACAAGCGCCTGGCACGTGCTGAAAGGTTGCGCGAAATGGGGTTATCGCCGCAGTGGCAACTGCGCGAGCGAACGTCCATGGCCCGGTTGCCGGATCGGGGCGCGGGCGACACCGAGCCGCCACGCGTCGCCACGACTCCCGTTCCCATGGTGGCGGAGGCGCCATCGCTAGCGACGGGTACCGTTCGAGAGCAGGCGATTGCGCGAATGGATTGGGCGGCGTTGCAGCGAGATGTCGCCGCCTGCCGCGCTTGCGGTTTGTGCCAGCAGCGCCGGCAAGCCGTCCTCGGTGTCGGCGATACCGGCGCCGACTGGTTGTTCATCGGCGAGGGTCCGGGCGCCGAGGAGGATGCGCGCGGCGAACCGTTCGTCGGTCCCGCCGGCAAACTACTCGACGCGATGCTGGCGGCAATCGATCTGCGCCGTGGCGACGATGTCTATATCGCCAACGCCGTCAAATGCCGGCCACCTGGCAATCGCACCCCGGAGAGCGCCGAAATGGTGGCTTGCGCGCCGTATCTGAAACGCCAGATCGCGCTGCTGCAACCACGGTTGATCGTTCTGCTGGGGCGCGCGGCGGCACACGCCTTGCTTGGCAACCAAGGATCGCTGGCCAGTCTGCGTGGTCAGACCTTCAGTTACCCGGAGCCGGCAGGCGAATCCGGTGGCATCCCGATGCTGGTGACTTACCATCCCGCCTATTTACTGCGAACGCTGCCGGACAAGGCCAAAGCCTGGGAAGATCTGTGCCGCGCGCGCGCGCTGATGCGTCAGGCCAAAAGCAATGCCAGGCCATCGGTGTGAACCACCGGCGGCGCCAGTGTCGCTTGCGCGGCCTTGTGAAGTGAAGAACAGTCGCCATTTGTCCGTTGTCTTGTTCATAACCTGAAGGAAAGAGTCATGCCCACGCGAATTTTTGCCCTATTTGCCCTGCTGGTCAGCCTGCTCTCGGGTTGCGGTTACAACAGTTTCCAGACCGGTGACGAAGCCATCAAATCCGCCTGGTCGGAGGTGCTCAACCAGTACCAGCGGCGTGCCGATCTGATTCCCAATCTGGTGAGTACCGTTCAGGGCTATGCCAGCCACGAGAAAGAGGTGCTGACGCAAGTCACGCAGGCGCGCGCGCAGGTCGGCTCGATCCAGGCGACGCCGGAACTGATCAACAATCCCGAGGCTTTCGCCAAGTTTCAGCAAGCGCAGGCTGGCCTGTCGAGCGCCCTGTCGCGTCTGCTGGTGGTCGCCGAGAATTATCCGCAACTGAAAGCCGATGCCGCCTTCCGCGACTTACAGGCGCAACTCGAAGGCACCGAAAACCGTGTCACCGTCGCCCGCAACCGCTACATCAAGTCCGTCGAGGCCTATAACGTAGCGGTACGCACCTTCCCGAACAATCTGACGGCGATGGTTTTCGGCTATTCGGTCAAGCCGAATTTCAGCGTCGAAAACGAAAAAGCCATTTCGACGGCGCCAAGGGTCGATTTTTCGAAGCCCGCCACGACCACCTCCGAGGGCAAATAAGCGATGTGGTCTCTGGGCGCGCGACTGGTGGCCTGGCTTTTCGGTCTGCTGCTGCTGATTGGAACGGTTTGGTCCGTCGGCGCGGAGCAGGCGGTGCCGAAACTTGGTGCGCGCGTCAGCGATCTGACAGGGACGCTCACCGCCGACCAGAAAGACGTGCTGGAAGCCAAGTTGGCCGGTTTCGAGCGGCAAAAAGGCGCGCAGATTGCGGTATTGATCGTTTCCACGGTGGCGCCGGAAAGCATCGAGCAATACGCCATGCGCGTGGTCGAGGCGTGGAAGCTCGGTCGTCGCGGTGTCGATGACGGGGCGCTGTTGCTGGTGGCCAAACAGGATCGGAAGCTGCGGATCGAAGTCGGTTACGGACTCGAAGGCGCGCTTAACGACGCGATCGCCAAGCGGATCATCAGCGAGACGATCGGGCCGCGGTTCGTCAGAGGCGAATTTTTCGCCGGCATCGATGCCGGTCTAGACGCCATGATCAAAGTCATCGGCGGCGAGGCGTTGCCGGCGCCGGCGGCGTCTAGTGGCGGCACATCTGCCGATGACAACATGGCGTTGCTGATGGCGGTCGGTTTCATGCTGGTTTTCGTTTTCGGACGGGTGTTGCGGGCGGTGCTGGGGCGTTTTCTCGCCGCGGCCGTTGTTGGCCTGGGAGCCGGCGTGATCGCGGCGATGTTGTTGTCCTCCTTGTTGCTGGCGGTCATTGCCGGCGTTGTTGCCTTTTTTGTCTCGCTGTTGTTTGGCACACTCAGCAGCGCCGGCTGGTCCTCTGGCGTCAGTTCGTGGGGTTCCGGCGGCGGTGGCGGGGGATTTTCCGGCGGCGGCGGCGGGTTTGGCGGCGGCGGCGCGTCGGGAGACTGGTGATGAATTTTCTCAGAGTGCTGCGCCATCTGGTACTGCCGCACTGGTGGGTGCGGCGACCGTTTTCGGCGGAACTGTTGCGGCGAGTCGAGCTGGCGGTTGCCGCCTCCGAGTCGACGCATCGCGGTGAATTGCGTCTGGTCCTGGAAGCCAACCTGCCGCTACCGCGCCTGCTGCACAATCAGCCGACGAGGGCGCGGGCGATCGAACTTTTTTCGCAGTTGCGCGTATGGGATACCGCCGAAAACAGCGGCGTTCTGGTTTATCTGCAGTTGATCGACCGGCGCGTTGAAATCGTTGCCGACCGGGGAATCGACGCCAAGGTCGGTCAGGAGTTCTGGGACGCGGTCCGCCAACGGCTGGAGGAGGCGTTCAAGGCCGAGGATTTTGAAGGTGGGACGCTTTTCGCGTTGAATACGATCACCGAAACCTTACGGCACCATTTCCCGGTCGTTGGCGAAAAGACCAACGAGTTGCCGGACACGCCGCTGCTTTATTAGCTTTCCGCATAACGTACCCGCTGTCGAGGCTTGCTCGGTTGCGTCAGGTGGTCGAGTGGCAGGATGTGCGTCTGCTTGATATTTTGTAGCGCAATGCTGGTCTTGATGCGGGCGACGCGGGGCAGACTCAACAAACGCTTCATCATCAGTTCGGAAAATGCCGCCAGATCCGGCACCACGATTCGCAACATGTAATCGGCGTCGCCACTGACCGAATAACACTCGACGACCTCCGGCATGGCGGAAACCGCTGCTTCGAACGATTCGCTGGCGGTGTCGCCGCGCCGTTCGAGGATCACCTGGGCAAAAGCGGTGACACCGAGGCCCAGTGCCGAGGGGGCCAATAGGGCGACATATCCGGCGATGATGCCGTCTTCTTCGAGGCGTTGAATACGGCGGCTGATCTGGGAGGCGGAAAGACGGATTTGCTCGCCGAGAGTGGCGTTGGTGGCATTTCCTTTGCGCTGCAACGCGTCGAGTAATGTGAGGTCGTAGCGGTCGATGGTTATTTTTGACATTTTTTTTGCCATTTGTGCACGAAATGTGCGTATTGTAGTCGTTTACATGCGCAAGATAAACACATTTCCATGGTTGTCGATCCGGTGATCAACGAGGCGCTTTCGTTTGGCGCATAGGTGTTCGATGCGCGCCGAACCGTTATCGCCCGCGCTGCGCCCTTGCGGCGGCACGTATTTTTGGTTTTACCGGCCTGGCTTGGCGTCGCTTTTTCCGGATCGGCAGGATCGCGGATTCAGCCGAGGCGGATCGCGCCGGCTCCTGTCGGCGTATAAGGAATGGTGAAACGAATCAGGTCGATGCCAAAGCAACAATCCGCCACCGTCAATGCGCGGCGTGGTCGTCGAGGTGGATGACGTCGTCGTGCAACCTTTGGTTGGCCTCATGGCGACGCTTTAGAAGAAGCATCGTACCGCTGACAAACAGGCCGAACAGGGTGATCACCGCGTAGATCGACATTTCGTAGCGCATCATCAGGAAATACATTCCGGTCATTGCCAGAATCGACAGGTTCTCGTTGAAATTCTGCACGGCGATGGAATGGCCGGCGCCCATCAGGATATGGCCACGATGTTGCAACAGAGCGTTCATTGGCACCACGAAAAAGCCCGAGAGCGCTCCGATCAGAATCAACAGTGGCACGGCGATCCACAAGTGCTGCACGAAATTCATCACCAGAACGATGACGCCCATGGCGATGCCCAAGGGGATCACACGCACCGACTTACGCAGCGTGATCATTCGGGCCGCACCGGCCGCGCCCAGCGCGACGCCGACGGCGACCACGCCCTGTAACATGCTCGATTTCGACAGGTTGAGTTGCAACGCCGTCTCCGCCCATTTGATCACGATGAACTGGAGCGTCGAGCCCGCCCCCCAGAACAAGGTGGTTACCGCCAACGAGATCTGACCCAAGCGATCACGCCAGAGCAGCACCAGACAATGGTTGAATTCGCGGAGCAGGTACCAGGGGTTTTTATGGAGCACGCGATGATCGACTCCGGTGTCCGGGATGTAAAGATTGAACACAGCGGCCAGCAAGTAAACGCCGGCAACGAAACAGAGCGACATTTCACCGACGGTGTCGACGCCGGTATCGATGATCGGGAAATCGAAAGCCAGCAGCGTATTGGCGATATCGGGCTGTATCAGCGTGCCGCCGATGACGACACCGATGATGATGGCGCTGACGGTCAAGCCTTCGATCCAGCCATTGGCGATCACCAGCAGCCGATGCGGCAGATATTCGGTGAGGATGCCGTATTTGGCCGGCGAGTAGGCAGCTGCCCCCAGACCGACCACGGCGTAAGCCAGGAGGGGGTGAACGCACCAATACATCATCGCGCACCCGATGATCTTGATCCCGTTGCTGATGAACATGACCCGCCACTTGGGCATCGAATCGGCGAAAGCGCCCACGAAAGCAGCAAGGACAACATAAGAGACGGTGAAGAACGTCTTCAGCAACGGCTCGTATTCACGCGGCGCCTGAATTTCGCGCAACAGTGAAATAGCGACGATCAGCAGGGCATTGTCGGCCAGCGCGGAGAAAAATTGCGCTGCCATGATGACGTAGAAACCAAATGGCATGAGGTGTTTTTTTATGCGGCTGCTCTTGGAATCCCGTTCTTATACCATGAAAAGGAAAAAGCTGTGCTTATGGGCCATTGTCGGGACGTGCCGATCATCGGCCGACTCCTTGCCGCTTTTGGCCCGATGACGGCCAATCTTAATTAATCCAGTGATTTGGTACGGCATTGTCGACGACGGGCAGGGTGGAAGCTTACCGAGATGGTCCCCTCGGTTTCGGGTGTCGCCGACGCCCTGGCGAAACAAATGTCTTTTGCGATAACGCAATGCCGACGTTTCGCTGGAGAGTATCCTGACAATACCCGGCCTGTCCGGCAACAGCGTTTTGTGATTGAATACGGGAATAAGTAGAAACAAGGGGGTAACTTATGGCGGATCGTCGTTTGCAGGTCTTTCACGCAGTCGCCAGGCATCTCTCCTTCACCAAGGCGGGCGAAGCGCTGCACATGACCCAACCGGCGGTAACCTTTCAAATCAAGCAGCTTGAGGAGCGTTTCAACACCCGGTTGTTCGATCGCGGTGGCGGACGCATCTCGTTGACCCAGGCAGGCGAGTTGGCGCTGGAATACGCCGAACGGATTCTCGGCCTGTCGGCGGAACTCGAGATCCGCGTCGCCGAGATGACGGGGCAAATGAGCGGCACCCTGCTGGTCGGCGCGAGCACCACCATTGCCGAATTCATCCTGCCGCCGATACTCGGCGAATTCAACACCCGTTTCCCGCAGGTGCGTGCCCGCCTGACGGTGGCCAATTCCGATGCGATCTGCAATGCGGTGGCGGCGCATACCTTGGATATCGGGCTGGTCGAATCGCAAGTCAATCAACCGAGCCTGCAATGCGAAGTCTGCGGCAACGATGAATTGCAGGTGATCTGCACGCCGGCGCATCCCTTGGCGCTACGCGGCGAAGTCGAGGCGCGCGGCCTGCTCGGGCATGCGTTTATCGCTCGCGAATTGGGAACGGGTACCCGCGAGGTCACCGACGACTATTTGCGCGCTTGTGGCGTCGAGCCCGATCAGCTCAAGCTGCTGATGGAACTCAGCAGCCCGGAAGCCTTGAAGGGCGTGGTCGCCACCGGTCTTGGCTTCTCGATCGTTTCGCGCACCAGCGTCGAGAAGGAGTTGCAACTCGGCTCACTGGTGGCTGTGCCGCTACGGCCGCGGCTGACACGCATGCTGGCGCTGGTTTATCCAAAAGAGCGCTTTTGTTCCAAAGTCGTTCAGAGCTTCGTCGAGTTTTCACGCGGCAAGCTGCGCGACTTGTCCGCCTGATGCCGCGCCCGATTCACGCCTGCATCGACCTGGCGGCGCTACGTCACAACTATCGGCTGGCCCAACGGCGCGCCACGGAAAAATTCCCCGAGGCGAAAGCTTGGGCGGTGGTCAAGGCCAATGCTTACGGGCACGGGTTGCTGCGCGCGGCCCGGGCGCTACGGGATTTTGCCGACGGCTTTGCCTTGCTCGACCTGAACGAAGCAGTGATCTTGCGAGAAGCCGGTATCAAGCAGCCGATTCTGCTTCTTGAGGGTTTCTTTGAGATGGCGGATTTGGCGATTTGCGCAACGCATGCGCTGACGCTGGCCATCCATCGGCCGGAACAGTTGCAGATGTTGCGGCAGGTGGCGCTGCCGGCACGCTGGCCGCTCTACCTGAAATTCAACAGCGGTATGAACCGCCTTGGTCTGACGCCGGCCCAATTGCCGGCGGTCCGGCGGGAACTGGCGGCGCTGGCCGCCGCCGGCAGGCTCGGCCCGGTAACGTTGATGACTCACTTTGCCGAGGCCGACGCCGTGGGAGGTGACCCGGCGTGCGTCGCGTGGCAAATCGAACGTTTCCGACAATCGATCGCCGACTGGCCGGAGGCGGCGAACTGGCCGGTTTCACTGGCCAACTCGGCGGCCGTGCTGCGCTTCCCACAGGTCGCGCACGCCTGGGTCCGGCCCGGCATCATGCTCTACGGTGGCAGCCCCTTCGCCGATCAGGATGCCGCCAGTCTTGGACTCAGACCGGTGATGAGTTTGCATAGCCGCGTTCTGTCGGTGCAGGAGATCGGAGTCGGCGAGCGTGTCGGCTACGGTGGCGCTTTCGTCGCGCGCCGGCCGACGCGTGTCGGTGTGGTCGCCTGCGGTTACGCCGACGGCTATCCGCGGCACGCGCCTGGCGGCACGCCCATCGTCGTCGCCGGGCAACGCACGCGAACGCTGGGACGGGTGTCAATGGACATGTTGGCCGCTGACCTCAGCGATTTGCCGATGACCGGCGTCGACAGCCCGGTGCTGCTCTGGGGCGAGGGATTGCCGGCCGACGACGTGGCCACCGCGGCGGGAACGATCAGTTATGAGTTGTTCTGCGCCTTGGCGCGCCGCGTGCCGGTGCGGGAAGTCTGAACATGGCCCGTAACGCCAGCGTGCCGAAAACCATTTACACGTGTGGCGAATGCGGTGCCAGCGCCGCCAAGTGGCAAGGGCAATGTCCCGGCTGCGGGGTCTGGAACACCATGGTCGAGACCGTGGCGGAAGCGCCAGCCAACCGGTCGCAAGGACGGTTCGCCGCGCTGGGTGGTACCGCGGCGCTGCAAACGCTGTCCGCGATCGAGGCCCGCGAGGAAGACCGCCTACCCACCGGCATCGACGAGTTCGATCGGGCGCTTGGCGGTGGTCTGGTCGGCGGCGGCGTGGTGCTGATCGGCGGCGACCCCGGCATTGGTAAAAGTACCCTGTTGCTACAGGCGCTGGCCGAGATGTCGGCGGCGAGGGAAGTGCTCTACGTCAGCGGCGAGGAGTCCGCCCAGCAGCTGGCGATGCGTGCCCGGCGCTTGTCGCTGCGGACACGCGAGTTACGTTTGCTGACGGAGATCAATCTCGAAAAAATCCTCGCCACCTTGCAGTCGGCGCGGCCGCAAGTGGCGGTGATCGATTCAATCCAGACCTTGTGGTCGGATCAACTTTCCTCGGCGCCGGGTTCGGTGGCGCAGGTGCGCGAGTGCGCCGCGCAACTCACCCGACTGGCCAAGCAAAGCGGCATCACCGTCATCCTCGTCGGACACGTGACCAAGGAAGGCGCCCTGGCCGGGCCGCGTGTGCTCGAGCACATCGTCGATACCGTGCTTTATTTCGAGGGCGACACGCATTCCAGTTTCCGTTTGATTCGCGCGGTCAAGAACCGCCATGGCGCGGTCAATGAGATTGGGGTGTTCGCGATGACGGAACGCGGCTTGCGGGGCGTTAGCAACCCGTCGGCGATTTTCCTCTCGCAGCACGGCTACGATGTCCCCGGTTCGTGCGTCCTGGTCACTCAGGAAGGGACGCGGCCGCTATTGGTCGAGATTCAGGCGCTGGTCGATCAGGCACACGGCAACCCGCGGCGCCTGACCGTCGGTCTCGACGCGCAGCGTCTGGCGATGCTGCTGGCCGTGCTGCATCGACACGCTGGCATCGCCTGTTTCGATCAGGACGTTTTCGTCAACGCCGTCGGCGGTGTCAAGATCGGCGAGCCGGCAGCGGATCTGGCCGTGTTGCTGGCCATTGTCTCTTCTTTAAAAAACAAATCATTGCCGGCGAAATTGATTGTTTTTGGTGAAGTGGGTCTGGCGGGCGAAATCCGCCCGGCACCGCGCGGACAGGAGCGCCTGCGCGAAGCCGCCAAGCTCGGTTTCACACATGCCTTGATCCCTGAAGCCAATCAGGCGCGGCAGGCGATTGCCGGCATCGACGTCATCGCCGTGCGCCGTGTCGAGGATGCTGTGCAGCGTTTGCGGGATCTGGAATGACAGCGGATTCGGGTCGGGAAATCGATAATCTTGCTTGATTGTTTAAATTAGGTTGTTGCTGTGGGCGAATCATGGTGGCGTCCACGGATTGCGCAAGGGAATGGCTCGGGGCGCCGGAAATCCCGGCACACTATCGGTATTCCGCGATTGACCGCCTTTCCCGATCCATAGTAGGTTTCGCGCTGGCGGGGAAAACGCTTTCCGCGCGGGTGGCCCGGTCGACACGCCGTGGTCATTTTCTGCTTTCACCGCTCATCGGGAGGTGTTCGCATGGTGGGTCTATTTCTTCGCGCCACCGCGCTGATCATGCTGTTGGTAACGGCGGTTGGTGCCATTGCCCAGGAGGGCAGGCGCGTGATCCCGATTCAGTATTCGGGGACCTTGAAGAAAATCAAGGATAGCGGCGTCATCCGCCTCGGTTACCGACAAAACTCCCCACCTTTTGCCTTCGTGGTCAATAACCGGCCGATCGGTTATTCCCTGGATCTCTGCGACACGATCGTCGAAGAAATCTCGGCGGAACTCGAAAAAGAAATTCGGGTGGTCTACCGGCCGGTCACGCCGGAAAATCGATTGGATCTCGTTACCTCGGGCGAGATCGATCTCGAATGCGGTTCCACGGTCAATAATTTCGAACGCCGCAAGCGCGTCGCTTTTTCGCCGACCATTTTTGTCACCGGCATCAAACTGATGGTGCCCAAGAACAGCGGCGTTAAATCGCTACGCGATCTGCAGGGCAAGACCGTGGTGGTGACCCGCGGAACGGTCCATGCGGAGATCATGCCGAGGATTGCCGAAAGGCAGAAGCTGGCGATCACGTTCATCACCGGTGGCGATCACAACGAATCCTTCGCCCTTCTGGGTTCCGGCAAGGCACAGGCTTTCGCCAACGACGATGTTCAGCTTTACGGCATGCTCGCCGAAACGCGCAGTACCGGCCAGTTCCGGGTGGCCGGTGATTTCCTGACTTATGCCGATTACGCCTTGATGTACCGCCGGGACGATCCTGACTTTGCCGAGGTGGTCGAAAGGGCTTTTGCCACTCGTTTGTACGGCAGCCGCCTGTTGCGAGCGATATACGACAAATGGTTCGTCGGGCCGCTGCCGTCGGGCGTGCGCCTCAATTTACCGATGAGTCCGCACTTGCAACAGGTTTTCGGTGTGCAGGAGGCGCGTGGCGACTGATTCTGTTTCCAGGCAGCGAGTAATTGCCGTATTTCGTGAAGAGATGGCGTTATAAGGGTAGGACCGGACGGCGCCGGTCATGAAAAGCAAGCCTCGTTTCAAGACTAAAAAAGAGGCATTCACAGGGAGGAGCACACCGTGGCGATCGAAAACAGCCAGCCAGCCGCTGGTCACAAGAAGTTCTATCAAACGCTTTATTTTCAGGTGGTGACAGCGATTGTCATCGGTATTTTCCTTGGGCATTTCTATCCTGAACTGGGGGCGCAGATGAAGCCGCTGGGCGACGGTTTCATCAAGCTGATCAAGATGATCATCGCTCCCATCATTTTCTGCACGGTGGTGGTCGGCATCGCCGGGATGGAGAATATGAAGGCGGTGGGCAAGACCGGAGGGCTGGCGTTGTTGTATTTCGAACTGGTCAGCAGCATCGCGCTGGTGATCGGTCTGGTGATCGTCAATCTGGTTGCGCCTGGAAATGGCATGAACGTCGATCCGGCAACGCTGGATACCAAGGCGGTCGCCGCTTTCACCGGCCCGGGAAAAATGCAAGGCACCACCGAATTCCTGCTTAACGTCATCCCGCACAGCGTGGTGGATGCCTTTGCCAAGGGCGATATCCTCCAGGTGCTGCTGTTCGCCGTGTTATTCGGTTTCGCCCTGCATTCCTTTGGTCAAAAAGGAAAAATGGTTTTCGATCTGATCGATAAGACATCGCACGTCTTGTTCCAGATCGTCGGATACATCATGAAGGTGGCGCCGATCGGCGCATTCGGTGCGATGGCTTTCACCATTGGCAAGTATGGTCTGGGGACGCTGCTCTCCCTGGGCAAGTTGATGGCGTGTTTCTACGTTACCTGTCTGCTGTTCATCTTCGTGGTGCTGGGCCTGATCGCCCGTTTCCATGGTTTCAACATCTGGAAGTTCGTGAAATACATCAAGGAAGAACTGTTGATCGTGCTCGGCACCTCGTCCTCCGAGTCGGTACTGCCGCGAATGATGGCCAAAATGGAGAATCTCGGCGTACATAAATCGGTTGCCGGCCTAGTGATTCCGACCGGTTATTCGTTCAATCTGGATGGCACCTCCATTTATCTCACCATGGCGGCGGTGTTCATCGCCCAGGCAACCAATACGCCGCTGGACCTTGGGCAGCAGTTGACCCTTATTGGCGTTCTGCTGTTGACTTCCAAGGGAGCCGCCGGCGTGACGGGCAGTGGTTTCATCGTTCTCGCGGCAACGCTCTCGGCGGTTGGCAACGTACCGGTCGCTGGTTTGGCCTTGATTCTCGGTATTGACCGTTTCATGTCGGAAGCACGCGCACTCACCAATCTGATCGGCAATGGCGTGGCGACGGTTGTCGTGGGCAAGTGGTGCCGCCAACTCGACGAAACTCTGTTGAACAAGCGTCTTGACGGCGAAACGGATGTGGTGGCGGAAGAACCGGAAGCGGTACTGGTCGAGGTCGAAGAGGGAGGCAAGCCCGTTCCTTCCGCTCTGCACCACGCCCGTGGGTGAAATTCACGGCGGAAATTCCGCAGCACCGGGATGGCCGGGTTTCAGTCGGTTTCAGCGGTGAATTCCGTTTGATGGATCGCGGTTGAGATGGCAAGGCGGCGTGAGTCGTGGCAACCCCGCTCACGCCGTTTTTCCATGTGTGCCGGGTAGCCCAGGGGCTTGGCGCCAACAAATGGAGGCCGCGCGGACGCGATAATGGACTCAGTGCCGTTGTTGCACCCCACACAGGCTGGGACTCAGTGTTTCAGCGGCAGCGAGGCACGAACCGCTAATATCGTGTTCTGTCCAGTGCCTGGTCGTTCATCGATGCCGGATCTTCCAGCGGTTCAAGGTGGGTTGTGACGTGTGTGCGTGGCACTAGGTCGCGGATGTCCGCCTCGATTCGTTCCGCCCAGTCGTGGCCTTGTTGCACTGTCCAGTGTCCCGGCACCAGAACGTGAAGGGACACAAAAGAGCGGCCACCGGCCTGACGGGTGCGCAGGGCGTGGAAATCGAGTTCCTTTTCGCGATAGCGGGTCAGCAACGATTCGATTTTCCCGATGCTTTCAGCGGGCAGGGAAATGTCCATCAATCCGTCGGCCGAGCGCCGCATCAGTTGGTAGCCGGTCCACACGATGTTGGCGGCAACGAGCAGCGCCACGGCCGGGTCAAGCCAAAACCAGTCGGTGAGCGAGACCAGTCCGACGCCGGCAATGACTCCTACCGAGGTCCACACATCGGTCAGGAGGTGATGGGCGTCGGCTTCCAGGGTAATCGATTGGTGTTTCTTTCCCGCCTTCAACAAGGCGACCGCCGTCATGAGATTGAGTATTGACGCAACAACGGAAACGAGAAGTCCGACGCCAACGGTCTCCAGTGGCTGGGGATGCAGCAGGCGGTCGATGGCGGTATGGGCGATGCCGAGCGCGGCCACCAGAATCAGGAATCCTTCGAAGGCGCTGGAAAAATATTCAGCTTTGCCATGACCATGGGCATGATCGTCGTCGGCTGGCCGGCTGGCCAATGTCAGCATCCACAAAGCCATCATTGCTCCGGCGAGGTTGACCAGCGATTCGATGGCGTCGGACAGTAAGCCGACCGACCCGGTCATTCGCCAGGCCGCGGTCTTGAGGACGATTGTTGCAAGGGCCACCGCGATGGATAGCCAGGCATAACGCGTCAGCGACGGCTGCAAGGTGTTTTCCGCGCTATTTGCCATTTGGTCTCCTCGCACCGTCGCGATGGCGGATTCACGGTAAGTTCCGGCGAAATTCGCCGGTCGGTGGGCAAGCGGATCAAAGTCACTCGCCACCACCGCCGGCTACTCTGCCATGACCAAGGTGAACAACAACTGAACGCGACGAGGTTCCCGCGCAAGAAAACGGAGATTGACGACTCGGGGCAGGCGGTTCAGCCGGCCTTCCGATCCAGCCGCAACTCCAATTCGGGTGGTCGGGGGTAAACGTCCGAGGGCAGCAGGAGTTTGAGGTGAATGTCGAAAACCTTGTCGTGAGTCCGCCAGTTTTTTCCGTCCTCGCTGACCCAGTTCTGGTGGATGTAAACATCCCGAGGCAGGCTGATGTTGAGTGTGTGCTCCGCGGGAGCCGTCAGGGCGCTGCCTTTCACCACCACACGGTTTGGAATGGGTTTGCCGGCGGGCAGACGGAGAATGAACTCTCCGGCGGGCGGCTGCTCGCCAAGATTCACCACGGGCAAGGTCGCCAGCTTCTCGGTTGGCGGCGACAGACTGGCACAGCCGGAAAGGAGGACAAGGGATGCCGAGGCTAGCTTGGCGACGACACGTTGCTGTTTCATGCTGATCTCCTGGGCCTGTACGGCCAACGGGGTGGGAAAAATCGGGAAAATCGGCACGAAAGAACCCTGACCTCGTACCGTCGGCCCATGCGAAAGAGGGAAAAACGCCGCCTAGCCTGGACGAAGGACGGCCGGTGCGGGGCCGATTTGATTGTCGCCGGTGCTCATTTTCACCAGCACAGACAGGTGTCGCACGTATTCCGCCAGGGCTTGCCGACCGCTTGCCGTCAACGTGAACACCGTTTGGACTCGGGGACCGTCTTCCGTTCCCCGCGACTCCACCAGACCGGCTTCCAGCAGCCTGGCCATATGAGCGCCCAGATTGCCGTCGGTGATGCCCAGCACCCGTTTGAGTTCGGAGAAACTCGCCTCTCCTCGGCCCGAAAGAAAAGCGACGATCTGCGTGCGGGCCGGTTGGTGTAGCAACGGGTCGAGGCTGGGTAACTGGGGTGACGTGGGTAACAATTCGCTCATCCTTACTTCTCCGTCAATTCCGGTCCCTTGAAGGAACCCTGAAGCCGGACTTCCGGCGCGCCGTCATGCAGACGCGGGATCACGCGGTAAATGTAGAGGCGCAGCACGCCGTCCCGTATTCGCTGCCAGGGTCCGTCGCCGATGCGATAGCGGCCGTCCGGCTCTCCGTCCAGCAAACTCACTTCCACCGGCATGAGGAGTTTCATGGGCAAGGTCGCCTCGGGTGCCACGCCGACAATTGGGCTTTCCAGATTCAGGCGCAGGGGAAGGGCCGTGCCGGCCTCCAGCCGCAATACCTTCCGGTCGACCGTCAGTCCCGGTTCCGTCAAAATCTGAGCCGCGACGCCGGGCGGATCCACCGTCGCCAGATGCGCGATACTCAAGGGTGGCACGGTTACCAAGCCGACCCAGAGCAACAATGCCCCGGACCGATTGAACAGCGGCCGATCATCCACCCGCGCCGCCAGCCAGCCCGTCAAGGGCATGCCGACGGCGAAACAGGACGCGGTAAGCCAGCGGTTCGCTCCCAATGGCAGACCGGCGACCAGGCTGAGCACTCCGAGCAAAATGGCCGTCAAGCCGATCCACTCGATCAGAGGCCGGGAAAAGAGGCCGAAAAGATAGATGCCCAGCCCCAGGAGCACGATCCACAAGCTATAGATCATGATGCCGCCGCCGTAAAAAAACATCGCGAAGGACGACAGACAGCCCACGCATAGCAACATCCACCAGGCGCGAGTGATCTGGGCCTGGGCGAAAGGCAGGGTTTCGGCCCGTCGGGCGCGGGCCTGGCGTGTCAGGAATACCTCCAACAACGAGGCGCCGCCGAGCCAAAAAGCCATCCATGACAGAAAAGCCACGGCGCGCTCCGCCACATCCGGGAAAAAGTCGGCGGTGATTACCATTTCGGTGAAACCCGCCAGGAAGCCGCCCACTCCGCCGAGCAACAGCAGGCTATGGCGCTCCAGGTGCACGGAACGATGACCGGAAGTCAGCATCGCGCGGATGGCGTTCAATTGATCGTCGGCATGAGACATGAGCTATCCTCTGTTTTGCAGAGTCTATAACTCTGAATTGCAGAGTGTCAAGCCCGGCCGTTAAAATGATGTCAAGGCAGACCGGATTCCCGCCGCCATCGCTCCGCGTGGACCGGTGGCACGACTGAAAAGGAGATAGTCATGAGCTACGCCTACGTGGTTGGTCAAATTACCGTCCAGGACGACAAGAAATGGGCGGAATATCGGGCGCGTGTGCCGGAAACTCTGGCGCCGTGGGGTGCGGAACTGGTTTTTCGAGGCCAATTGAGCCGGGAACTCCACAAATCATGCCCTTACAGCGACATAGTGGTGATCCGTTTCCCCGACCAGGCCGCGGTTGATGGCTGGCACGACTCCGCCGCCTACCAGGCGCTGTTACCGCTACGCGGCGAGGCGGCGGATCTGGTGTTGCTGAGTTATCGCGGCTGACGAAAATTCCGGAGAAATATCCGGGAGTCTTTGAGCGCGGTTCCGTAAACGCCAGGGAGCTACCGGCCTTCGCCTCGTGCCGCCAGATAAATGCCGATCAGCAGCAGCACGAAGCCGATGCCCTGCAACCAGGCGAAGGATTCGCCGAAGAACAGCCAGGCAAGGAGGGCGCTGCCGACCGGTTCGCCGAGCGTCACCACGGCGATGAATGTTGGCGAGACGTGTTTGAGCGACCAGTTGTAGGCGGTATGGCCGAGCAGTTGCGGGCCGACGGCCAGACCAAGGGCGATCAGATAAGCGGCGCTGCCGTAGCCGGTGAGTGGCGTGCCGTTGATCAGGCAGGCCAGGACGAGAAGACTCGCCGCGCTGCCGTAGGCCAGCCAGACATAAGCCGGCAAGGAGAGATCGGCACGCAGGCGGCGACCGATCAACAGGTAGGTCGAGAAACACCAACTGCCGGCAATGGCCAGGAAATTGCCGAGCAGTGGATTGCTGCCCGGTAACGCGGTTTGACGATCGCTCCAGAAAATCAAAAAACTGCCCGCCAGGGAGACGATCATGCCGACGGTCATCAAACGGCCGGGCCGGTCACCGAAGACGATGAAGGAGGCGATGCCGATCCACAATAGATTGGTGGTCACCAAGGCCGTGCTGCTGGCGACCGAGGTGTATTCCAGCGAGCGGATCCAGGTGGCGAAATGCAGGGCCAGGAACAGGCCGGCGCCAGCGGCGAGCATGACCTGGCGACCACCCAGTGCGCGTAGCGCGTGGCCGGATTGCCACAGGGCGATCGGGGTGATCAGCACGGCGGCGAGTCCGAGACGCAAGGCGGCGATGGCCAACGACGGCAGGCCGTGGCCCTGCGCGAAGCGCGCTAGGATGGCGCCGAAGGAGATCGCCAGCAGGCCGATGCCGAGCACCAGGAACGGCAGCCAGCGCGGTGGCCGGCGGCTTTCCATTCCTAAGCCGCCGTCGCGGCGTGTCCGCCTTCCAGGTAGGCGGCGCGCACCTCCGGATTGGCCAGCAGTTCGCGGCCACCGCCGGCGAGGATGATCCGGCCGTGTTGCAGCACGTAGCCACGATGCGCGACACGCAGCGCATGATGGGCGTTCTGTTCGACCAGCAGGATGGTCATGCCGTGGTCGCGGTTCAGTTCGCGGATGATCTGGAAGATTTTCTTGATATACAGCGGCGCCAGTCCCAGCGAGGGTTCATCGAGCAGCAGTAGTTGCGGCCGGCTCATCAGCGCGCGGGCGATGGCCAGCATCTGCTGCTCACCGCCGGACAAGGTGCCCGCGCGCTGCAGACCGCGTTCCTCGAGAATCGGGAACAAGGCGTGCATTCGTTTGAGATCGATGGCGAAGTTCGCCGGTTCGCCAAGCACCGCGCCCATCTGCAGGTTTTCCAGTACCGACATGCGCGGAAAAATGCGCCGCCCCTCGGGCACCAGCGAGATGCCGCGGCGGGCGATCGCGTGGGTCGCCAGGGCGGTGATGTCTTCGCCGTTGAACACCACGCGTCCGCTGGACGCGCGCGGTTGGCCGAAGAGGGTCATCATCAGCGTCGATTTTCCGGCGCCGTTGGCGCCGATCAGAGTGACCACCTCGCCGACCTGCACGTCGATATCGACGCCGCGCAGGGCGTGGATGGGACCGTAGTGGGCGTGAACGCCCGACAATTGCAGCATCATGGGGTAGTCTCCGGCGGCAATTGCTCGTCGGCGTCTTCCTCGCCGAGGTAAGCCTTGATCACATTCGGGTCGCGCTGAATCGCCAGCGGCGGTCCTTCGGCGATCTTCCGTCCATAATTGAGGACGCAGATGTGGTCGGAGACGTTCATCACCACGCTCATGTCGTGCTCGATCAACAAGATGGCGATTCCGTCGTCGCGCGACAGGCGTTTGAGCAGCTCGTTGAGTTCCGCCGACTCGCGCGGGTTGAGGCCGGCAGCCGGTTCGTCAAGGCAGAGCAGCAAGGGATCGACGCACAGCGCGCGGGCGATTTCGATCCGCCGCTGCATGCCGTAAGGCAGTGCGCCGGCCGGGGTGTCGGCCTTGTCGATCAGGCCCAGACGCGTCAGCCAGCCGATGGCCTTGCCCATTGCCGCCGCTTCGGCGCGCCGGTAGCCCGGCAGGCCGAACAGGCCGGCCAGCGAAAAGCGCGAGGCGTGTTGCAGGGCGTTGTGCTGCGCGACGATCAGGTTTTCCAGGACCGTCATTTGCGGAAACAGGCGGATGTTCTGGAAGGTGCGCACCACTTGCGCGCGGCGGGCGACCTGATGGCTAGCCAGTTCTTCCAGGCGCAATACGCCGTGTCGCGGGTGGTGCATGCGCACGCTGCCGATCGTCGGCTTGTAAAAGCCGGTCAGGCAATTGAAGAAGGTGGTCTTGCCGGCGCCGTTCGGGCCGATGACGCCGGTGATCTGCCGGGCGGCGACATCGAGCGACAGGTCGTCGATGGCCAGCAGACCGCCGAAGCGCATGGTCAGCCGGTCAACACGGAGCAAAGGCGTGGCGGCGCTCATCGGGCGGCGCTCCCGGACAGATAACGCAACGTCGGCTCGCGGTGCGCCAGGATGCCGCCGGGTTTCCAGATCATGATCAGGATCATCGCCGCGCCGAAAAGCAGCATCCGGTACTCGGCGAAATCGCGTCCCAGTTCCGGCAGCAGCACCAGCACCAACGAGGCCAGAACCACGCCCAGCTGGCTGCCCATGCCGCCAAGGACGACGATCGCCAGAATGATCGCCGATTCGTTGAAGGTGAAGGATTCCGGCGAGATGAAGCCCTGCCGGGCGGCGAAGAAGACACCGGCGAAACCGCCGAGCATGGCGCCGATGGCGAACGCCGAGAGCTTGACGTTGCGGGCATTGATGCCCATCGCCTTGCAGGCGATTTCATCCTCGCGCATCGCCTCCCAGGCGCGGCCGATCGGCAGCTGGCGCATCCGCGAGACGAAGAGGTTGGTCAATAACGCCAGGAGCAGAATCAGGTAGTAAAGGAAAATGACCCGATGACTCGGCGAGAATTCAAGCCCGAAGGCGGCGGCGAAGGTCGGCGCGTCGCCGGGTGGCTTGAATGGCAGGCCGAAAAAAGATGGGCGCGGAATCGACGTGATACCGTTCGGGCCACCGGACATCTCGGTCCAGTTCACCAGAACGATGCGGATGATCTCGCCGAAACCGAGGGTGACGATGGCCAGATAATCGCCGCGCAGGCGCAACGTCGGCCAACCAAGCAGGATTCCGAAGCTGGCGGTGACGCCGCCGGCCACCGGCAGCGCCTGCCAGAAGCCCCAGCCGAACTGCGTCGATAGTAGTGCGTAGGTGTAGGCGCCGACGGCATAGAACGCGACGTAGCCGAGATCGAGCAGGCCGGCCAGACCGACGACGACGTTCAGACCCCAGCCCAGCATCACGTATATCAACACCGTGGTCGCCGTGTCGACGACATAGCGGTTATCGGAAAAAGCGACCGGCAACAGCAGCGCGAAGGCCAGCGCGCCCCAGCCCAGGCGGTTCAGCCAGGGGTTGGCGGCGGTGTTTTCGTTTGGGGTCGCGGTGTCGGCGTGCTCGCGCGTCCGCCGGCGTTGGCGCAGGCGGTCGATGACGTAGCGCAGCAGCAGTCGGCCGCAGAAACAGGCGGCGACGAAGGCGGCCAGCGCCGGCCAGCGGGTGGCGACTCGCAGCGCGCCGCCCTGGTCGACGGTGGTCAGCCCGATCATCGGGATTCCCAATAGCAGGGCGACGACCGCGACCGTCGCCGCGTCCTTGAGGCGAGCCGCCGCCGACTCCTGGCGCGTGGCGAGAACGAGCGTGGCCATCAGACTTTCTCCACTTCAGGGCGGCCGAGCAGGCCGGAGGGGCGGAACATCAGCACCAGGATCAGGATGGCGAAAGTGGCCACGTCCTTGTATTCCGCCGACAGATAGGCCGCCCAGAAGGCTTCGATCAAGCCGATGATCAAGCCGCCGAGCATGGCGCCGGGCAGGGAACCGATGCCGCCGAGGACGGCGGCGGTAAAGGCCTTGATGCCGGCGACGAAACCGATATAGAAATCGACCACGCCGTAGTAGACGGTGACCATCACCCCGGCGACGGCGGCCAACGCCGCGCCGAGCATGAAGGTCAGCGAAATGGTGCGGTCGACGTTGATCCCGAGCAAGGCGGTCATCGTCCGGTCCTGTTCGCACGACCGCTGCTGACGACCGAACGAAGTTTTGGTGATCAGGTAGGTGAAGCCGGCCATCAGCGCGACAGTCACCAGCACGATCAGGATTTGCGAATAGGCCAGGCGGACGGTGAAACCATCGACGGACAACAGGTCGATGCCGCCGACCAGCACCGGCGCGATCGGCTTGACGCGCGCGCCCTGCGTCAGTTGCACCATGTTTTGCAGAAAGATCGACATCCCGATCGCCGAGATCAGCGGCGCCAGCCGGGTCGAACCGCGCAGCGGCCGGTAGGCGGTGCGTTCGACCGCCCAGCCATACACCGAAGTGAACAGCACCGCCACCAGCAGCACCAGCAGCAGCGACAGCGGCACCGAACTGATGTCGGCCATCGACAGGGCGGTGAACGCCGTCACGGCGATGAAGGCGCTGACCATGTAAATATCGCCGTGCGCGAAATTGATCATCCCGATGATGCCGTAGACCATGGTGTAGCCGATGGCGATCAAGCCATAGACGGCACCCAGGGTCAGGCCGTTGATCAGTTGTTGCAATGCCAGCGCCATGAATTTCCTCCTTCGTGAGGTCAGCGCGCCAGGCGCCGATCAGTGATTCCCTTCATGAACCGCCAGTGATGTTGTCGACCGCGCCTTGCCGTGCCTTTCGCACGGTCTGTGGCTCGTCGTCGCGCGGCTGGCGGTTGATCAGGGAAATCGGGGTTTTGCGTGCTCGGGGCTTGCACGGATTTACGAGTCCTCGTCCAGCGCCATCAAGCCGGTGTTGCCGCCGGAGGCGGTGGTGTCTACCGACAGCGTCCTTTCACTGGCGAAACGGTAAAGATAATGCGGGCCACCGGCTTTCGGGCCGGTGCCGGACAGCCCTTCGCCACCGAAGGGCTGCACGCCGACCACGGCGCCGACGATGTTGCGGTTGACGTAGGTGTTGCCGACCGGCAGACGGGCGACGATGCGCTGGATCGTTTCGTCGATGCGGCTGTGGATGCCCAGCGTCAGGCCGTAACCGGTTGCGGCGATGGCCGCGCAGACGTCGTCGAGCGATTCGGCCCGCCAGCGGACGACATGCAGGATGGGACCGAAAATTTCTCGCCGCAGACGGGCGATGCCGTCGATTTCGTAGGCGCGCGGCGCGAAGAATGTGCCGTGCCGGGTTTCCTCGGCGTCGGTCTGACAGGTGTGGATCGGCGTGGCGAAACTGTCCAGCCAGCGGGCATGCGCCTCGAGCGCCTCGCGGGCGTCGTCGTCGATCACCGGTCCGACATCGCTGCACGGATCGGCCGGGTTGCCGACGCGCAACTCCTGCATCGCGCCGGCCAGCAGTTCGATGACCCGGTCGGCGATGTCGGTCTGCACGAACAGTACCCGCAGCGCCGAGCAGCGCTGTCCGGCGGAGTTGAAAGCCGAGGCGACGGCGTCGCGGACCAGTTGTTCCGGCAGCGCCGAGGAGTCGGCGATCATCGCGTTCTGACCGCCGGTTTCGGCGATCAGCGGCACCAGCGGTCCATCCTTTTCGGCCAGGGCGCGAGCGATCAGGCGGGCGACCTCGGTGGAGCCGGTGAAGGCGACGCCGGCGCATCGGCGGTCGGCGACCAGCGCCGCGCCGATGCGGCCGTCGCCGGGTAGCAAGGCCAGCGTGTCGGCCGGCACCCCGCCGGCGTGCAGCAGCTCGACGGCCAGCGCGGCCACCAGCGGCGTCTGTTCGGCGGGTTTGGCGACCACGCAGTTGCCGGCGGCCAGCGCGGCGGCGATCTGGCCGACGAAAATGGCCAGCGGGAAATTCCACGGGCTGATGCAGACGAAGACGCCGCGACCGTGCAGCGACAAACTGTTGCGCTCGCCGGTCGGGCCGGGCAGGGGAATCGGTTCGGCGAATTTCTCGCGGGCTTGCGTGGCGTAGTAGCGGCAGAAATCGATGGCCTCGCGCACCTCTGATACCGCGTCGACCGGTGTGCGGCCACCTTCGCGGACGATCAGCGCCAGCAGTTCGGGCAAGCGGCCTTGCAGGAGGTCGGCGGCGTGGTCGAGCGCGGCGGCCCGCGTCCACGCCGGCGTGTCTTCCCAGGCCGGGAAGGCGGCTTGCGCGGTGGCCATCGCCGCGTCGACCTCGGCGACGCCGCTGTCAATGACCTGCCCGACGATGTCGCGACGGTCGGCCGGCGAGCGCACCGGCCGGCCGTCGCCGCCGCGGCGTTTGCCGCCGATCAGCGGCGCGGCGAGATAGCGCACCTTGGCGCTGTTGGCGATGGCGCTGCGCAGATCGTCGAGGGTCGGTTTGTCGTTCATGTCCAGTCCTTCACTGTTGACGCGTTCGCTGCCGAAAAGATCGCGCGGCCGCGGCAGGCGCGGCTGCCGTTTGCTGGTCAGGGCGGCGGCCTTGGCGACCGGGTCGGCGATCAGCGCCGCGATGGGCAGGTCGGCGTCGGCGATGCGGTTTACGAACGAGGAGTTGGCACCATTTTCCAGCAGCCGCCGCACCAGGTAGGCCAGTAAATCCTCGTGTTTGCCGACCGGCGCGTAAACGCGGCAGGCGCGTCCCCATTTGTTCCGGTCGACGACCTGTGCGTAGAGTTCTTCACCCATGCCATGCAGGCGCTGGTACTCCCATTCCTCGCTGCCGCCAGCGCTGACCGCGATCTCGGCGACGGCGGCCAGGGTGTGCGCGTTGTGGGTGGCAAAGGCCGGGTAGAAGGCGGCGGGGTCGGCGAACAGGCGCCGGGCGCAGGCCAGATAGGACAGGTCGCTGTTGACCTTGCGGGTGAATACCGGATAGTCGCGCAGCCCGCGCTCCTGGGCGCTCTTGATTTCAGTGTCCCAATAGGCGCCCTTGCACAGCCGCACCGTCAGCCGCCGGCCGGCGCGGTGGGCGAGGTCTGCCAGCCAGTCGAGGGTGGGCAGCGCCCGTTTTTGGTACGCCTGCACCGCCAGCCCGAAACCGTTCCAGCCGGCGAGTTCGGGCGCGGTGGCCAGCGCCTCGATCAAATCCAGCGAGATTTCCAGGCGATCCGCTTCCTCGGCGTCGATGGTGAAGCCGATGTTGCGCGCCTTGGCGCGCAAGGCCAGCGCCTTGACCGCCGGCAACAGTTCGTGGCGAACGCGAGCGTCCTGGGCGGTTTCGTAGCGCGGGTGTAGTGCCGAGAGCTTGATCGAGATCGAAGGCGCCTCGAAAATCGGCCGGCCGGCCGCTTCCCGGCCAATCGCGGCGATGGCGGCACTGTAGGATTCGAAGTAACGTAGCGCATCGGCGCTGCTGCGCGCCGCTTCGCCAAGCATGTCGTAAGAGTGACGATAGCCATTTTTCTCGGCGTCGCGTGCCCGTTCCAGCGCGTCCTGAATCGTGTGGCCCATCACGAACTGGCGGCCGAGAATGCGCATCGCGGCCAGCACCGCCTGACGGATCACCGGCTCGCCGGCGCGCGCCACCAGCCGCTTGAGCGTGCCGCCGAGATTACGGTCGTCGTTGTCGAGCTTGACGAAGCGGCCGGTCAGCATCAATGCCCAGGTGCCGGCGTTCACGAAGGTGCTGTGCGATGCGCCGAGGCGTTTTTCCCATTCGGTGTTGCCGATCTTGTCGCGAATCAGCCGGTCGACCGTGTCGGCGTCGGGAATGCGCAGCAGGGCTTCGGCAAGACACATCAGCACCACGCCTTCGCGCGACGACAGGTCGTAAGTGGCCAGAAAGGCGTCGATACCGCCAGTGTGCAGGCGGCTGTCGCGCACGTTTTGCACCAGTGGCGCGGCGCGTTGGTGGACGCCTTGCTCCTCGGACGGCGAAAAACGCGCCAGGGCGATCAATTCCTCGACAACAGTCGCTTCGTCGATGCGGTGATAGGCGCGCAGACGTTGACGCAAAATCTCGGTGGTGGCTTGCATGCGGTTTTCCTGTCGGTGCCGTGGCGCGGGTGGAGCAGGGCGGACGCGCGTTGCTGTCGAAAGGCTGGCCTGACGGTGCAAGGCGGCGCGGGTATTTTCCGTCGTCGCCCATCAGGCCACGCTCTGCGCGATGCAGCGGCGCGCCGGCTGGCGAATCGGACCACTCGGTCCAGCGCGCCCGGCGATCACTTCTTCACGTAGTCGTACTGGCCACCTTTCCACTGGTAAACCATGAAACCGGGCAGCTTGTTGTCGCCCTTGGCGTCGAAACTCAGCTTGCCGATCACGGTGTCGAAGCTGCCCTCGCGCATCGTCTTCTCGAGGTCCTTGTAGCTGGTGCTCTTGGCCTTGTCGGCGGCCTGGGCGAAGAGCTGCATCGCCGCGTAGGCATACATCACGTAACCTTCGGGTTCGATCTTGGCGTCGCGGAATTTCTTCACCACGCCGGCGGCGGCCGCATTCTTGCGCGGATCGGGCGCGAAGGTGAACAGGACGTTGTCGGCGGCCGGGCCGGCGGCGGTGACCAGTTCGGAATTGGTCATCGTGTCGCCGCCCATCACCGTCATCTTCAGGCCCGCTTGCTGTGCCTGCCGCAGAATCAGCGCCACTTCGGTGTGGTAGCCGCCGAAGGCCATCACCTCGACACCGGCCGATTTCAGCTTGCTGACCAGGCCGGAGTAATCCTTCTCACCGGCGGTGATCGACTCGCGCAATGCCGGTTTGGCGCCCTTGGCGGTCATCGCCTTGGCGATTTCGTCGGCCAGACCCTTGCCGTAGGCGCTCTTGTCGTCGACGACGGCGATCTTCTTGTTCTTGAAGTGGTCGGCCAGGTAGCCACCGGCGACCAGGCCTTGCTGGTCGTCGCGGCCCATGATCCGGAAGACATTCTTCAGCCCGCGCTCGGTGACCTGCGGGTTGGTCGACACGGTGGCCATCGGGATCTGCGCTTCGTTGTAGACGTCCGAGGCCGGAATCGTCGAGCTTGAGCACCAGTGGCCGTGCATGAAGACGATTTTCTTGTTGACCATGGTGTTGGCGACCGAAACCGCCTGCTTCGGATCGCAGGCGTCGTCGCCGACTTCCAGTTTCAGTTTCTGTCCGAGCACACCGCCCTTGGCGTTGATGTCGGCGATGGCTTGTTCGGCGCCCTTGCGAATCTGGTCGCCGGCCGAGGCGTACTGGCCGGTCATCGGACCGGCGATCGCCACCAGGTGATCGGCATGGGCGTTGGCGCAAGCCAGGGCCAGCAGGCCGATGCCGGCCAGGATCGGTTTGTTCATTTGTTTCCTCCTTTGAGACGGTGCTCGTTAAGATGATCGACAAGTGACGCACTCGCGTCGAGCACATGCGCCCGAGTGAGTTCTGCCGCCGCGTCGGGGTCCCGGCGAGCGAACGCGGCGAGAATCTCGGCGTGTTCGTGCACGGTCTTGGGCATTTCGGTTCGGATCGGCAGTACCGCGCGCACGTAGCGCTCGACCCTGTGGTAAATGGAAAGAATTTCAGCGAGCAGGATCGGCCGGCCCGCGGCGGCGTATAGCGTCGAGTGGAACAGCCAGTTCAACTCGCTCCAGCGGCCGGAATCGGTCGCGCTGGCGAACTGGTCGAGATGCGCGCGCGCCTGCGCCAGCGCCGCGTCGTCGATCGACGGCGCCGCCAGCCGGGCGGCGCGCGCTTCGAGCACCGCGCGGATGTCCATGTACTCTTCGATCTCGCTGGCCGACAGCGAAGCGACGACGGCGCCGCGGTTACGCTTGAAGGCGACCAGACCCTTGGCTTCGAGATGCTTGAGGGCCTCGCGGACGGGTATCTTGCTGACCTGGAAATGAGCGGCGATCTCGTCCTGCCGCAGCAGCTCGCCGGCTGGCAGCAAACCGTCGACGATCGCCTTGTTGAGCGTTTGCGCGACATGGTCCGACGCGCTGAGGCGCGGCATTTTCTGCGTGGCGACGAGGTCGACGAGTGACGGCATGGGCGGTCGGCGCTGCTCCGAATCGTATACGATAGGTGGCCTGCGGGCCGAACATAGCGCCGACGTACCAATGTCGCAAGCTGCGGTGCACCATTCGGCGCCTGTTCCGCTACCCGGCCAGCAGGCCGATCATCAATGCCGCGAACAGGCCGGCGACAACATCGAGCGTCCAGTGCGCGCGCAGCACGATGACCAGCACCATTTGCAGAATCGCCGCCACGGTGCCCAGCACGGTCAACGCCGGCATGCCCAGCGACGCCATTTGCAGCGCGCCGTAGACCGCCAGGGCGGTGTGCCCGGAGAAAAAGAAGTCGTTGCCGACGGCGTAAGTAACGAACAGCGAGGGAAAACCGGGATCGCGCCAGATAATGCCCGGTGGCGGCGGCAGTGCGACGGCGGCCTGGCTGATCTGGCGCAGCAAAAACAGGCCGAGCAGCCCCCAGAACGGCGTAAACGTCGGCCCGAAGACGGCCAGTCCAAGCACGAAGAGCGTGCTGAGGTCGATGGCCAGCGAACTGGCGATCAGCAGCGCCCTGGCCGCGCTCGGATGTTCGTGCAGCCAGGCGTTGCCGTTGGCGGTGAGGTGGTGAAGATGATCGTAAATCCGCTCGCCTTCGAGATGCCTTTCACCGATCAGGCGCTGGGTGACGAACCAGGCGACCAGGCCGCCGCCGATGATCAGGACGCGTAGGGCGATGGTCGATAACGAGGGCAGGTCGGGCATCGCCTAGTCCTCGTCCCGCGTGTCGCGTTTGCCGGTGGCCCCGTCGCTCGCGCCTTCGCCCTTGTCGAGCTTGATGCGCTGCGCCGGAATGCCCGCCCAGACTTCGCCGGCCGGGATACGGGTGTTCGGCAGAACGAAGGAACCGGCCAGCACCTTGGCCTTTTCGCCGACGTCGACGCCGCCCATGACGATGGCGCGCAAGCCGATCGTGGCGCCCGCGCCCAGCTTGACCGGCGCGATGACCAGATAGCCGCCCTGCGAGTAATGCGCCATCACGCTGGCGCTGCCGCCGATGGTGACGTTATCGCCGATGTCGATCAACGATGGATCGGCGATGGCCGTGGAATTGATCGACGCGTTACGGCCGATCTTCATTCCCATCAGGCGGTAATAGAGTTGCGAAAAGTGCGAGGGCGTAACGAATTCCAGGAAGGAATAGCGCACCACCAGCGTCAGCGTGCAGTGCACATACCAGCGCAGCGCCATCAGCGATACCGCCGAACCGCGGTACGGTTGCAGCCGTCCGCCAAACAGCAGGTTCAGCGTTGGCGCGACCAGCAGCAGTGTCAGGCCGTAGGCGAAATAGCTGGCCGCCAGCGCCAGGCCGGTCAATGGATAACGCCAGAAAGAAGCGGTTCCGGCCAGCGCCGGGCTGAAGACCTCGTTGAACAGCCAGACCGGTGTGGCAAGCGACAAACCGGCGGCGAAGATGGCCAAGGCGAGAAAGGGAATCGGCCCGAGAATGGCGAGAAGTCTTTGCATGGCGAAAGGATAGGCGGAACATGGAGGAAAGGTTGCGGCGCGGGGAGAATAGTACGGTGAAAAGCGCCGTTCGGGTAACGGATAAGCCGTGAGCGAGGCGGATCAGCGAACGGGCGGTTACAATCGGCGAAGTCGCCATCCCGCGCAGGGCAAGCCGAATGCCTTTGTTCTTCTCAACTCCCTGTCGCGGTGCCCTTGGCAGGGGGAAGTGTTTCTCGAACCTCTTTTTTGACATGCGCACACAAAACTCAAGGCGTCGCCGTCAACTTTCCCTGCTGGGCCTCCTGATCCTAGTCGCCGGTCTGAGCGCGGCGGCGTGGATCTTCGCCACGGCGGCCGACGACGCCAGCGAGGTGATCGGCTACGAAATCGTCAATGGAGAGCGGGTCCCGATCGGTACAAGCGATTCCAAGGCGTACCGGCACGATCTCGAGCGTTTCGGTGGCAAGGCCGCGGTGTTCGCCGACGATTTCAATCGCTGGCTAGCCGGCCTGTGGCATGGCAAACGATTGGCCGTGTTGCTGGCCATTCTTGCCTTCGGCGTTTCGTATGTTTGTCTCCGAGCGGCGGAACGCATGCCGCCAGACACCGGGGTGGACGAAAACGAAACAGACTGCTAGTGAGGTTCCCTCGGTATTTCGTCTGCCAAAGGGCGGATTTCATGCCACCCGTTTTTGCTGATGCGGCTCTCTGATCCAGTTTTCCAGGAACTGAATCGGCGATCGGTAGCCAAGAGTCGAATGCGACCGCTTCCGGTTATGGAAGACCTCGATGTATTCAAAGGCGACAGCCTTGATCTCAGCGTGCGTCGCATGGCGAATCCCGTGTACCCGCTCGTTGTTGAAGCTGTTGAACCAGCTCTCTGTCGGCGCGTTATCCCAACCATTCCCCTTTCGACTCATCGAGCAGGTCATGCCGTATTCCTGGAGCTTGTTCTGAAACGCATGGCTGGCGTACGGGCTGCCCCGGTCGGAGGGGTGCGGCGGCCCAGACGGCGGACGCTTCCTGAACCAAGCCCTCGTCAGCGCATCCGTCACAAGGTCTGCCGTCATGCGCGGCTTGAGCGACCAGCCGACGACTTCCCGGTTGAACAGGTCGAGAATGATCGCCAGGGACAACCAGCCTTCATCCGTCCACAGGGAGGTGATGTCCGACGTCCACACTTGATTCGGTGCCGTCGGGGTAAAGTTTCTGGCGAGCAGGTTTTCCGCTACGGGCAGACCATGCCTCGAGTCCGTCTGACCTTGTCGCGCCGCTTGTGACGGGCGTGGATCTGGTTCTCGCGCATCAATCGCTCCACCCGTTCCTTGCTGGCAGAGAAGCCTCTGGTACGCAGATCCCGGAGCAT
>Ga0209608_1000021_pt1 | contig 180324 bp, 136 predicted proteins | sample AD_UKC130_MetaG_FD_184428 | JGI IMG/M metagenome (GOLD analysis project Ga0209608, IMG submission 184428) | Active sludge microbial communities of municipal wastewater-treating anaerobic digesters from Canada - AD_UKC130_MetaG (SPAdes) (version 2) | ecosystem: Engineered > Bioreactor >...
CTGGAACGCCGTTATAAACCGTGTCGATCGCCACGTCGGCAAAGGCCGGACCCATGAAGCGCAGCTCTTTCACGACGTAATCGCCGACGGCGAAGATGCGGTCGCAGAACCGGGCGGCCTCCACGAGGGCATGGCGATAGTAGCCGTGCTGATCGCCGAAGACATCCTCCACGTAGCGCCCGTTCTGGATGGCCGAGGAGAGCACGTTGTAGAAGGTCACGTCGTGGCCGGAGTGCCCCTCGACGATGCGCCGCATGGAGGAGACTTCGTGGGCGTAAAAGATGGCCCGGAAGAGGCCGGAACGGTCGAGTTTGCCGGCCAGGGCGGTGGGCATGCCCATGAATTCGTGGGCCAGAATCACGCACTCGCCGCCGTGGTCCACCGCGCCCAGGGCCTTGAGAACGGCGATGGCCGGCGGAGCGAGCTTGACGTAGAGGTCGTATTCCCAGGACTCCTCATAGCGTTTGGAGTCGATGCCGTAGTGGGTCCACAGCTCGCCCTTGAAGGCGTTGACACGGCCCAGGTCCATGCGCGAGGTGTCGATCAGGACCACCTCGGGAGAGACTTTCGCGCCGGTGTGCGGGTCGATGTAGGTGCGATGGCCGTAGACGATCCCCACGTGGAACTCCCGCCGGACCCGGTCCAGGGCCTCGCTCATGGGATGCTGGGTGATGCCGTCGAGGCTGCTGTAAAGGACCTCTCCGTGCGGTCCGAGCCGCCCTCCGCCATCCACCGGGAAGAGCGGGCCGATCAGGATCGTCCGCTGATCCACAGCTTGATAGGCTTTGCTGGTCAGCAACCCCTGAAGGACCGCGCCGATCCCCCCGACTTTCTGCACTGCCTCATGGGTCACATGGGCGATCGTCCTCATTCACAACCTTCTTTCTGTTCGAAAGTTACGTGCTGGCAGCGGTTCGCCATCCACACCCGAAACCACCCATCGATCAGTAGGCGCGCCGCGGGCATCCCCCGATGCTGAGTCGGCAGGATGCCCTTGGATGATAACATTGTCGGCCGGAGAAAACGCAAATCCGCACACAAATCGGGAAAAATCCTGAAGTTAGCGGTTGGCCACCGCTCACCTTTCTCGCGCCGGCATCAGTTGTCACTTCCTAATTTCCAGAATTGACTTTCTGCCTCAGTTGCGTTACGGCCTCGTTGAACCATGTCTCCGGGCTCCGCAGCCCCAAATGCCCTAAAAGTGTGAGTCACCATTGGCTGCAATTCGGCCCCACCGCGGGGTGACGCGCCTCGAGATACTCCGGAATCACAATCGCTTTTCCCGTGTGCTCGAACACAGTCTGCTCAGCGCGTTGGCTTGTTCCCATTATGCTCCACACATTCCACCACCAACCCGGAACGTCGGTGATGAGGTCCTTGTATTTGCCGATTCCGTGTGGACGAATGTCATCAACAGAACCACTGGTCACGTGTTCAGGTTCTGAGATGGATCCGAAACGCAAGCCGAAGGCTACTCGCACCAGAGCGCGTAGAGCCGGGCGTTTTGCAGCTTGATGCGCAGGCGGATGGGGACATCGCCGCCGGGCAACGCGCCCTCCTGCCACTCCACCGGAATGTCCAGTGAATCGCGCTCGATGGGTTTGGATACGGCAATCGTCTGTCCGTCTGCGTCCAGCACTTCGAGGGTCACGTTCCCGAAGTCAGCCTTGGCGTTGAGATGGAGGCGCCGGCCGGTCAGCTTCAGCGGCCTGGTCACCACTTCGCCGCCGTCGAAAGATCCGACCAGGGCCGCAAAGCGATCGCGTGGGATGGTCGCCAGGCCGATGCCGCCTCGCGAGACGCCCCGGTCCGGCCCGGCATAGGGCCCGTGCCGGTAGAGACGACCGCCGTAGTAGAAGCGCAGCTCGTCGCCGACCTGGAGGGGCGGGTTGTTGGCCAGGGAGAGATTGAAGCGGTCCCATTCGCCGACGTCCCCGAGGGCAATGAAAGCGGCACGATCCCCCACCCGGGTGAAACGCACGCCGTCCCGGCTGACCGCAAGCTGCACATCCAGCCACGACGCGTCAGGACGGGCCAGAAACACCTGGACCAGCCCGATGTAGACGCTCTCATACGGAAACACCATCATCGAATAGATTTCCGTGCCCGGCGGGTCCTGGGTGTCGGAGGTCAGGACCACCGGCGCCGAGGCCGGACGGGTGAGGTTCCAATTGAGAAAATCCGCCGACTCAACCCGGGCCACCGCCCTGCCGACGTGCCATTTACGGTACCAGTCGTACTTTGACCAGGCGGCCTGAATCTCCGGCGGGGTCTGGATGGCTCTGCCGTACAGAACGTACTTTTCCAGCCGTGGATCGTACATCCAGTGCGCGGGGCCGTCGCAGATGGCCTCGGTGGTCCAGGACTCCAGCAGCGTCCAGCGCAGTCCATCCGGGCTGCCGGCCACCCCCAGGCCGCGGCGCTGACCCTTGTGGTACCGGCCCTCATTGGGCCCCTGATAATTGCGATCCAGGCTCAGGAAGCCCAGCTTGTACCGGCGGGCCGGGTCTGGCTCGCGCTCGTCTTTGTGAACGCCGAAGGGCTCGTAAAAGTACGGGAACTGCTCCACCTTGCCGGTCGGGTCGGCCCTGAAGAGGATGTTGGTCTTGCGCCCATCGACCACCACGAAGTCAAGTTCCGGCTTCACCCAGCGGATGCCGTCGTCGCTTTCGGCATAGGCCACGCCGATGCCGCTCTTGTACCACATCCTGTACTTGCCGCCGTCGTGGATGATCGAGCCGTAGACAATGGCGACTTTCTGCTCCCATTCCTCGCTGGGCCAGATCAGCGGGTTGGCAGGATGCTTGCGGGCCGGTTCGATCACCCGGCGGACATGGCTCATGGAGGCCAGCAGATAATCATCCAGGAACAGTTGCCGGCGGGCATCCACGGTGATCGGCCCATCGGGCTCGGCAGCACACAGGACGACCGTTAACAAGAGCGAACATGCGGTCATCGCTGTCTATCCCTTCATCAACCGCAGCGAGCGGTTGCGATCGCGCTCCAGGTACTGCTGGGAGCGGGTCTCACCTTCGGCTGTCACGTACACCGCCCGGCGGTCACCCACCACGGGGCACTCCTTCTCACACAGGCCGCAGCCGATGCACAGCTCGGTGTCGATCTTGGGCACCTTGAACTCAAGATGGATGGCCGCCACCTCGCCGCGGACGGGGATCTTTGCGAATTTGGAACCATTGACCACCTCGCCGGATTCGTCGAGCTCGCCGATCAGGAGGGTGTCGCCGTCGTTGCCCAGGATGGCGTGGGTCTCGCTGGTGCCGTCGCGATGGATAATCTGCACGTGGTAGGAGGTTGTGCGGTCGCCGCGGTATTCGTTGGGTTTGAAGGTGCAACGTTCGCCGAACGCCTGGCCGGGGTTAGGGTAGTCGGCCAGCGTCACCGTCACCGGCGTGGCCGAGACGATCTGCTTCTTGCCATCGCGCACGAGGAGCTGCCGGTATTCAGAGTGAATGGCCTTGGGCGAGGTCGGGCAGACCTCCTCGCAGACCACGCAGGGGATGTTCTTGGCCCAGGGCAGGCAGCGGCCCAGGTCGTAATGCGCCGTGCCCAGCTTGACGGGACCGTCCTGCTCGTAGGGCCCGAGGCCGAGCTTCTGCTCGACGCTGATTCGCTGGATGGCTCCGGTCGGGCAGACCTGGCCGCAGGCCGTGCAGTTAAGCTGGCAGAAGCCGATGCGGAAGTTCATGATCGGCGTCCAGACACCCTCGGGGCCGGCCTCCAGCATGGCCGGCTGGAGCACGTTGGTCGGGCAGACGCGGATGCACTGGTCGCACTTGATGCAGCGTTCCAGAAACTCGAGCTCCTCAACCGACCCCGGCGGGCGGATGACCTTGGTGGAAAAATCGCGGGTGGTGCGCCCGGACAGCTTGCTGAAGGGGAAGAACAACAGCCCGCCCAGCGCCGCCAGGGCAGCCCGGCGCTTGGAAATATCCGGCCAGGCGACTTCGTGATTGCGCTTCGGCAACAGGGCAAAGCTCAGCGCGTCGTGCGGGCAGTCTTCGATGCAGTTGAAGCAGACGAAGCACTCGCTCTTGCGGAGCTTGGTGTGCGGGTCGCTGGCCCCTTCGCAGCTTTGGAGGCACAAGTCGCAGTCGGTGCATTTCTTGGGGTCGCGTTCGATCCGCCAGAGCGAAAAGCGGCTCAGGATCCCCAGCGTTGCCCCCAGGGGACAAAGCACGCGGCAGAAGAACCGCGGGATAACGAGGTTCATCGCCACCAGGAAGAAGAGCAGGAAGCCGACCACCCAGCCGAGCTGATGGACCCTGGGGTCGCCGAAATCCAGCCAGTCGCCGTAGGTTCGCAGGGCCGTGCCCTCGGTGGCCTGGGAGAGCGAATTGGATCCGGCATTGAGCGCCGGCAGGATCGAGACGGTCAACGAGCGGTGCAGCAGGCAGATGGGGTCGAGCAGGCCGATCTGGAGGCTGCCGAAAAAGGCCGCGACGATGAAACCGATCAGAATGTAATACTTGACCTGGAACAGCCGGCGGTAGCGGTTGGAATCGATCTTCGCTTTGGCGTTGCGCGTATTGAACAGCCAGCCGGTGAACTGATGCAGGATCCCGTAGGGGCAGATCCAGTTGCAGAAGAATCGCCCCAGGAAGAGCGTGGGAATCAGCAGAACAAGCGACCAGGCCAACCCCTTGTAGAGGGTATGGGTGGTAATGCTGGTCGCAATCGACACCAGCGGGTCGATCTCCAGGAACTTGCTCACCCAGAAGGCCAACGCCGGCACCTCATTGAGATGCGCGAAGGTGGTGATGAAGACGAAGGTCATGAACAGGGTCATGACGATGGTTTGGACGATGATGCGGACGGTTGTGATACGCATAGAGTTTTCAGTTATCAGTTTTCAGTTATCAGTTTTGGCAAGCCGCTGCCCTGCTTCCGGCTCATCACACGGATCGACTTTGGTAATGAGAGCGGCAAGCATGCGTTTCACTTCGATGGCTTGCGCATTCAACCGCAAATAGTCTGAAGGCGACAAGTACGCCAAGTCATGGCCGAGGAGTAGTTGGTACTCGAGTTCGCTGGCGGAACCGGCAGCAATTCTCAGGAAACGCGAGAAATCCTTCTTACCTCCCCGTCCACACCCCTCCGCGATGTTCGTCGGCACGGAGCTTGCCGACTCACGCGATTGCCGAGTCAGGCCGTAGAGCTCTTCCCTCGGGTACTTGCGCGTTGCATGGTAAACATCCAACGCAAGTCGATGAGCCGCTTGCCACACCTTCAATGTCTTGAAGTTTTGCATCTGTCTTCTCTCGTCTCAACTGAATCACCACCCCCAGAACTGAGAACTGAGAACTGAAAACTGAGAACTAAACATTCGCCTCCACCACCAACCCCGGCCCGTGATACTCCTGCCAGTGCCTGGCCACGATCCGGGAGGCATCGCCGCCGAACTTGTCCCAGGCGAACTGGAGATACTGGAGGTTGGCCGGGTCGCGCCCTAGAAGCTTCTGGAGGCAATAGGAATCGCAGGCGAGCTGGTCCACGCTGGCCACGATGGCCGGGGCGCCGGCCACGCCGCCGATCCTGATGTCCTCCATGCGCCCGCCGGTGGGGCCGTTTTTCATCATGACCCGCGTGCCGTCGGCCACGATCAGCGTCGGCTTCATCATGAAGCCCAGGTCGCTGATGATGTTGTGGATGGCCTGGTGGAACTGGTTGCGCCGGCCGCCCAGCAGCCCGTACCAGTTCTTCATGCCCATGGACGCGAAGCAGAGATTGTGGTCCTTGATGGGCGGAATGCCGATGACCTTGTCCGCCTCCTTGAGCGGCTTCCAGAAGATCGGCCAGGTGCCCAGGGCCTCGTGCCGTGCGGGGTCGGGGCTGCCCGGGCGGACCTGCACGGGGGCGTCGTGCGCATCGGCGTGGATGACCACCTCCGCCCCCTCGGCTTCGGCGGCGGCCTTGATGCCGCTCTTGGCGAAGCAGGCGGCCGGGTCTTCGATGGGGTTATCGGCGACGATGATCCGCTTGGCGCCGGCCTCCCGGCAAAGGCGAATGACCGCCCGGACCACGTCAGGGTTGGTTGTGGCCCCCAGTGCCGGCCCGCGATCGAACCCCACGTTGGGCTTGATGCAAACCGTGTCGCCCCTGCTGATGAAGCGGCGGATGCCCAGCGAACCGCCCTTCTCATCCAGGCCGCCTATCGCGGCGCGGACCATCTGGGCGATCTTGTCGGGCGATTCCAGGTACTCCGGCCGGCCAAACGCGGTCGAGATACGCGGGGCCGAGGCCGGGTACTCGGCCTTGATCTTCCCGAAATAGTCTTTGAGCTGGATCGCGGGCGGCGGCTGCAGGCCGGCATCGCCCACCGGGTCGTACAGCAGTTTCGCGCCGATGGCGGCGGCGCCGGCCAGGGCCACCGTCGCCCCGCCGCGAATCAGCATCTCGCGGCGCGTCACGCCGGAAGACGCAGACAATTCACGCTCCGATCTTTCATTGTTGGCCATATTCACCATCCGTTTTGGCGAGAACAGGTCGGGCCGGGGGTCATCTTTTCGGCAAAAGCCGCAGAAATCATGAACCCACCTCTGAAGAGGTGGGCCACCCAGAAAAGGTGGGCCACCCGGAAGAAGCGGGCCACCCAGACTGATTCGCAGACGTCATAAGCCGACCCTGCGTGGAACGGCCGGTATGGGGCCCGGCCGTTGCATCTTCCTGCCTGCGCTTAGTAGCCATATTCGTCACCCCCTTCGGCTTCCGATGGCGATTCGTCCTTGGGCGCCGCCCCGGCCGGAGCGGGTTCGCCTTTGTCGTCGGCGTTCAACGTTTTGCAGAACGCCGCCGCCTGCTGGATGGCCCGTTCGCGGTCTTTGCAATCCGTCACACCCGCGAAGTATGGGCCCTTGTGGAAAGCCACCGTATAAGCGCCCATGGACTCGGTCACGATGGTTTCGCCGCCGTCGCTCGATTCGCGGGAGACGAGTGTGTCATACTTGGGCGCTTCCTCCGCATACTTGGCGAACAGGGCTTTGGCCTCGTCGGCCCCGGGCGCCTTGTGGATGAACATCTTGAACTCGACGCCCTCCAGCTTGTAGGTCGCGAAGAAAAAGCGGTCAAGGAAATCGTGGGCCAAGGCGCTTTCGGGCTGATATTTCAGTTCGAGCCGGCCTTCCCTGGGCAGGAGGGCATCGGCCCACAGTTTTTTGCCGGTATCCGCGATTGTTTCGGCAATGGCAACCGCGATTCGCCGGGCGTTCTCAGCAGCGGCCTGATCGCCTTCGGACGGCCCCAGCACGTTCACGTAATACTTGCCCTTGTAGAAATAGGCATTGACCCCGGAGAGGTAGCCCTCCTGGCCGACGGGGATGGCCTGAGCCCCTTCGCTCTTCTCGGCCATGTAGATGCCCATCGCGTTGTTGGGCTGCCCCATGTCGTAGAGGTAAACGTCGTACGTCTGCTGCCGGCGGGTGTCCTGGTACTGGCCGAAGCGCAGCTCCACGAAGCCAAACGCGCGGTACTGGCCCTCACGGCCGTCGATCTTCTCGTAGAGATTGTCGGTGAATCGCTCAATTTTCGTGGGAGGCTGCACGTCGCCGCCTTCCACCTCGGCGAAGCGGGCCGCGCCGCCGGCCTTCGGTACGGCCGGCCCGGCCCCGGAAGCCACGGCAACGGCCTCACCCGCCCCACCGGCCCACCGCTCGCGCATCGCCTTGGCCAGCGTCAGGATCGGCTCGGCCTGCTCGCCGGTGGCGACGAAGACGTACGGACCGGCGGAACAGGCGATCATCAGCCTGCCGTCGTGCCGGCCAGCGGCAATGTCCTGGCCCAAGGCGGCCATCACATCGGGCACCGGCGCCCCGGCCGTATCGCTTTCGGACCCCTCACCGGCGGGCCCGGCTTTCTCAAACCGCGTGCGCAGCGCCGCCAGCACGGCCTCAGGCGACTTGGGCCGCATCACGCCCAACGTGACGCCGGCCGGATAATCGGCAGTCCACAGGTCGGCCAGTTCTTCGAGCCCCAGCCCGGCCTTGCGGCAATAGCGCAGGCTGTCCTCAACGCGTTCTTCGGCCGGCAGTACCGCTTCCGCCCAGAACGGCCCGCCGTAGTGGATCTGGACCGCGGCGATGGAGCGGGCAAAGGCCTCGGCCTGTTCGGGGTCGAGCCCGGTTTGGGACTTGATCTCGGTCAGGTAGCGCCCGGCCCAGAACGCCGTCGCGCCCCCTTCCGGATCACACCACCCGCCCACGCCCACGTTGATGCGCCGAGCGTTGGCCGGGCGAATGGCCCGCCAGACGCCGAAGGCCGCCTCCGGCGTGCCCAGGTCCGAGATGCTGACGGTCTGACGGCCGGGGCCGGTATATTCAGCGGTGTATACGCAGCCCCTCTCAAAACCACCCGGAAGAACCTCGGGGGCGCCCACGGCCACCTGCTCCCGCTTCCACCCCTCCAGCACGGGCAACATGGCTTCGGCCACGCGCAGCTCGTGGGACGCGTGCGGAGGCTTCAAATTCTCCGGCGCGACCACGAACAGCGGCTTGTCAGAGATCCCCAGGAAGTCCCGGGCCGCCTTGAGTGCCGGCGAGCGGTTCACCAGCCCGGCGAACAACCCACCCGTCAGCAGGAAGGCGAACACGATGAACGCCAGCAGCCCCAACACAAAGGCCCCCACCAGCCGTTCCGTGCGTTGGGGTTTGCCGCGCATGTACTTGCGGGAGAAGAAAGTCGGCATGTTTTCAGTCATCCTGTGCGAACGAGTCTATTGCCGATTATCCCGGGTTATGATAAGCCTGTAAAGGCACGACCCGAAGCGAGAGGGACACGACATGCGCATCCTGAGCCTGGCGATTCTGGCCGTACTCGTCGCGCCGCCGCTATCCATCGCCCAGTCCACCGCCCCCGCGGCTGAGCTGGCCGGCGACGCGGGCCAAACCACCGCTCCTCAAACCGACATTGAGGCGGGCAGGATGCCCGTCCTCCAATCGGAGCAGGTGGACAAGATGGCCGCCCCCCAAGTAGAGCGGGCGGACGAGACGACCGGCCTCCGGCCGAACATCCTCTGGATCACCAGCGAGGACAACGGCCCGCACCTGGGGTGTTACGGCGACTCTTACGCCCGGACGCCGCACCTCGACGCCCTGGCCGCCCGGGGGATGATCTATCTCAATGTGTGGTCCAACGCCCCGGTCTGCGCCCCGGCTCGCACGACCATTATTTCGGGGGTTTACCCGACCTCCACCGGCGCGGAACACATGCGCAGCGTGGTCGATCCGCCGCCTTTCCTGCGCATGTATCCCCAGTTGCTCCGTCGGGCCGGCTATTACTGCACCAACAACAGCAAGGAAGATTACAATCTCAAGAAGCCCGGCAGGGTGTGGGACGCCTCCTCATCCCGCGCCCACTGGAAGAACCGCCGCCCCGGCCAGCCGTTCTTTGCCGTCTTCAATCACACCGTCACCCACGAAAGCCAGATCCGCAAACGGCCGCACACCCCCCGGCACGATCCCGCCAAGGTGCACGTTCCCGCTTACCACCCGGACACGCCGGAGGTTCGCCGCGACTGGGCCCAGTACTACGACAAGATCAGCGAGATGGACGCCCTGGCCGGAAAGAACCTGCAAGAGCTGCAGGAAGCGGGCCTGGCTGAGGACACCATCGTGTTCTACTACGGCGACCACGGACCGGGGCTGCCGCGATGCAAGCGGTCGGCGATCAACTCCGGCCTGCGCGTGCCGTTGATCGTCTATATCCCGCCCAAGTATCGCCGGCTGGCGCCCAAAGATTACACCCCCGGCGGCAAGAGCGAACGGCTGGTGAGCTTTATCGACCTGGCCCCCACGGTGCTGAGCCTGGCCGGTGTGCGCCCACCCGAGTGGATGCAGGGACGGGCCATCATGGGTCCGTTCGAGCAACCCGAGCCGGACTATCTTTTCGGCTTCCGCGGAAGAATGGATGAGCGGATAGATTTGTGCCGCAGTATCCGCGATGGCCGGTATGTCTACATGCGAAATTTCATGCCTCACCGGCCCCATGGCCAGCACAGCGCTTACATGTTCCAGACCCCAACCACGCAGGTCTGGAAACGGCTGTTCGATGAGGGCAAGCTCACGCCGGCACAGGCCGCTTTCTGGCAACCCAAGGCCCCCGAGGAACTTTACGATCTCCAAACCGACCCCGAGGAAGTGAACAACCTCGCCGGCTCGCCGGAGCACCAGGAGATCCTCCAGCGCATGCGCGCGGCCCTGCACGCGCACATGCTGGCCACGCGCGACGTCGGCCTGCTGCCGGAGGGCGAGATGCACGCTCGGGCCCGTGGTTCATCGCCCTACGAGTACGGCCACGACCGCGAGCATTACCCGCTGGAGCGGATCCTGCGGACCGCCGAACTGGCCTCTCGGCTGGACATGACCGACATGCCGGAGCTGCTGGGCGCTCTGACGCAGGACGCCGACAGCGCCGTTCGCTATTGGGCGGCCATGGGCGTTCTCATGCGTGGCCCCAGCGCCGTGCTCGGCGCCCTTCGTGAACTGAGGCAGGTCCTGAAAGACGAATCGCCCCACGTTCGCATCGTCGTCGGGGAGGCCCTTGGCCGGTTCGGCGAACCGTCCGACCTGGAGGCCGCCCTGCCCGTTCTACTCGAGCTGGCCAACCTGCGGGAAAACGGCCTCTACGTCTCCGTCTCCGCCCTCAACGCCATCGACGCCCTGGGCCCCAAAGCCGCCAGGGTCAAACAGGCCATCCTGTCGCTGCCGCAATCCGATCTGTCCATCGATAAGCGAATGCAGTTCTATGTGCCGCGGCTGGTAGAGGCAATCACCGCACACTGACCCAGCACCGACCGCCGGAAGTCAGAATTGAACCGCAGAGGTCACTGAGAACGCGGAGGACGCAGCGAATTTGGAATGAACCGCGGATGGACGTAGATGAACGCAGATGGAGGAACTGATCTGCGTTCATCCGCGTTTATCTGCGGTTTTTTCTCTGTGTCCTCTGTGCCCTCTGTGGCCGAACACTCTGCGTTCTCTGTGCCCATCGCATAGCGGAGCGGTTTTTTGCGCGCCGCAGTCCTATAGATGGAAGAGGACACACCGGCGAGATCCACAACACAGGGAATCCGGACCATTGAACCGATAAACGCCGCAACCGCACAGGCGCCCGGAGCCGCTCAGGTCGGAGGCCCCGGAAGGGCAAGCCTCTTCCGAAGCTTCTTCATGGGCGGGTTTGAATGCTCGACGCATCTGCGCCGGCCCGGGGGAGAACGCCTTGACCTGATGCAGGCAACCCGTCACGACGAACTGGCCATGCAGGACTACGCCGCCCTGCGCGGATTCGGGATCCTGGCGGTCCGCGACGGCATCCGCTGGCATCGGATCGAGACCACCCCCGGCCACTACGATTTCACCGCTGACCTGCCCATGGTGCGGGCCGCCTGCCAGACGGGGACGCAGGTCATCTGGGATCTGTGCCACTACGGCTGGCCGGATGACCTCGATCCTTTCCTTCCCCAATTTGGTCACCGTCTGGCGGCCATGGCCAGGGCCTTCGTTCGCCTCCTGCTGGAAGAGGGCGAAGCCCGGCCATTCGTCGTGCCCATTAACGAGATTTCATTCCTGGCCTGGAGCGGCGGAGATGAAGGCCTCCTTCCGCCATTTGCGCGCCACCGCGGGCATGAACTCAAGCGCTGCCTGGTCCGGGCGGCCATCGAGACCATCGACGCCGTCCGGGAAGTCGCACCGCAGACCCGAATTTGCCTCATCGACCCCATGATCAATGTCGCCGGCCGGTTTAACGACCCGGAGAACTGTCTGGCCGCCGAAGAGTATCGCCAAGCCCAGTACACCGCCTGGGACATGATGGCAGGCATGGCCGATCCTGAACTGGGCGGCAAGCCCGGCTACCTCGACGTTGTGGGCCTGAACTATTACGCAGATAACCAGTGGCTGCATGCGCGCGGCGGCGAATTCGTGCGTAGACTACTGCCCGGCGACTTCGGCTACCGGCCGGTTTGGGACATGCTCAGCGAGGTGTACGCGCGTTACGGCCGGCCGCTCTTCATCGCCGAGACCGGGGCCGAAGGCCACCACCGCGCCGCCTGGCTGCGAAGCATCTGCGAACAGGTCTACCTCGCGATGGCCCGAGGGGTTCCCATAGAAAGCATTTGCCTCTACCCCATTCTCGATTATCCGGGCTGGGCCGACGATCGGCACTGCCGCACCGGCCTTTTCGGCTATGCGGACCGGAACGGGCGCCGGCCGTTGTGCTGGTCGCTGGGCGCCGAGTTGCTGCGCCAGCAGGCGATGCTCACCAGGACGCTGGTCGTCAGCGCCCAGGAAGACGCGCGGGCAGAGCAGACCGAAATCGTCACGGGACAACCCTGATGCCCGGATCTCATCGGCGACGCACAGCCTCGAACAGAGGGCACATCGGTTTGTTTGGGCTTGGCTCAGCAAATATATGGGGTGAAAACACCTTTATATTCGAACCTACCCAGCGGTGAACAAACTATGATGAAATGGCCAAACGGAACCGTATCCTCGGTGCGTGATGGCACACGCGCATCGGAGTGCAGGTTGCGAAGGAGTCATATCATTCAGCTCTCAGAATGGATCGGCACCACCACTGCGGCTGAGTCTCCCAGGATGACCTTTTCGAACGAGGTGGACCGGGAGTCGTCCCGAACTTCGCGCGCACAGGTCCCGAGACTCTTCAACAGTCTGTTTCTCGGCGGGTTCGAGTGCTCCACGCACTACCGCTACAAGGGCGGACCACGCCTGGACGTGATCGCCTCTACGAACCATGACCGCTTCGCGCTCCAGGACTACACCGCTCTCGGGCGGTTCGGGATCCGCACGGTGCGGGACGGCATTCGCTGGCATCGCATCGAAAAGACGCCCTATCAGTACACCTTTGCCGACGACCTGCCCCTGGTGCGGGCGGCCCGGCAGGCGGGCACCCAGGCGATCTGGGACCTCTGCCATTACGGCTGGCCGGACGACCTCAGCCCCTTTGACGCGAAGTTCGGCCATCGGCTGGCCAGCATGGCCAAGGCCTTCATCCGGCTGCTCATGGACGAGGGCGACACTCGGCCATTCGTGGTGCCGGTCAACGAGATCTCCTTCCTGTCTTGGATCGGCGGCACCGAAGGGAAGTTTCCGCCGTTCGCCACCGGCCGGGGGGATGAGCTCAAACGCTGTCTTGTGCGGGCCACCATTGAAACGATTGAGGCCGTCCGCGAGGTAGCCCCCCAGACGCGCATCTGCCTTATCGACCCGATGATCAATGTCGTCGGCCACCGCAACCGGCCGGACGACTGTCGCAGGGCCGAGGAGTATCGTCTCGCCCAGTACGTGGCCTGGGACATGATCGCCGGCCGGGTAGCGCCTGAGCTGGGCGGCAGACCCGAGTTCCTGGATATCGTGGGGGTGAATTATTACCTGCATAACCAGTGGCTGCATGCCGGCCATGGCGAGTTCGTGCGGATGCTCCGGCCGTTCGATCCCGGCTATCGCCCCCTCTCCGACATGCTCCGCGAGATGTACGAGCGCTACCGCCGCCCGCTGTTTATCGCAGAGACGGGCATCGAGGGCCGGCTTCGCGCCCGCTGGCTTAGAGGCGTGGGCGAGCAGGTCCGGGTGGCTCTGGACGCCGGCATCCCCATCGAGGGCATCTGTCTTTATCCGGTGATCGACTATCCCGGCTGGGCGGATGATCGCCATTGCCCTACCGGCCTGCTGGGCTATGCCGACGAACGAGGCCGCCGGCCGGTCTGCCGGTCTTTGGCCGGCGAGCTTCGCCGTCAGCAGGCTCTCTTTGCCGAGCAGGCCGGATGTCATGATGGATGTCACTGCTGAGATTTGAGGGACCCGACAGAAAAACACACCTAAGATAAGCGCTGGACCGGAACTAAATGAGCCGGGCCTGGCCCGGTCGGATGGATTCGCTATGGATATTCTTCGTGATGAAGCTCCCGGCGCGGAGAGCGAAATCCGCGAGGCCGGAGAAAACGACGTGACGCCAGTGGTCTGCGAGACCGAAGGTGAACGGAAACACACGCGCACGGTCGGCTATCCCAGACCTCAGTTTGAACGTGTGGGCTGGATCTGCCTGAATGGATTGTGGGATTTCGCCATCGATCGCCACGGCGACTGGGAACTCCCCGACCAGGTGGAGTGGGACGACGAAATCCAGATCCTGGTGCCCTTCTCGCCGGAAACGCCGGCCAGCGGCATCGGGGACACCGGTTTCTACAAGTCGTGCTGGTATCGGCGCGATTTTGAAGCGCCGCGCCTGCTGGCGGGCCAACGCCTCATCCTGCATTTCGGCGCCGTGGATACCAATGCCGTGGTCTGGGTGAACGGTAAGCTCGCCACCTCTCACCAGGGCGGGTACACGCCCTTCAAGGCCGACATCACCGAGCTCCTGAACCCCACGGGGCCGCAAACACTCGTCGTCCACGCCGAGGATGACCCCCATGAACTGGCCAAGCCGCGCGGCAAGCAGGACTGGCAGCTTAACCCGCATTCTATCTGGTACCCCCGCACCACGGGCATCTGGCAAACGGTGTGGCTCGAAGTCGTGCCCAGTACGCGCATCGAGTCCATCCGCTGGACACCCAACGTCGAACAATGGACCATCTGTTTCCAGGCCCTGATCGAGGGGCCGCGGCGGGACGACATGCGGCTTAATGTTCGACTGGAGGCCGGCGATCAGCTTCTGGCCGACGACGTCTACACCGTGGTGGCCGGCGAGGTCAACCGCCAGATCACGCTCTCCGACCCGGGCGTCGACGACTACCGCAACGAGCTGCTCTGGAGCCCCACCCGTCCCACATTGATCCAGGCCCAGATCGAGCTGCTGGACGGCGACGGCAACGCCATCGACGTCGTGCTGAGCTATACGGCGTTGCGTTCCGTCGGCGTGCAGGGCAACCGCCTGGTGCTCAACGGGCGCCCCCTGAACCTGCGGATGGTCCTGGACCAGGGCTACTGGCCGGAGACCGGCCTCACCGCGCCCAGCGACGAAGCCATCCGCAAGGACGTGGAACTGGCCAAGGCCATGGGCTTCAACGGGGTGCGCAAACACCAGAAGATCGAGGACCCGCGCTATCTCTACTGGGCCGACCGCCTGGGCTTGATGGTGTGGGAGGAAATGCCCAGCGCCTACCGTTTCACCCAGCGCTCCATCAAACGGCTGAGCCGTGAGTGGATGGAGGTGATCGAAAGAGACAGCAGCCACCCATGCATCATCGCCTGGGTGCCGCTCAACGAGTCCTGGGGCGTGCCGGATCTGCCGGACAGCCCCGCCCAGCGCCATTATGTCCAGGCCCTGTACCACCTGACCCGGACGCTGGATCCGACCCGCCCGGTGATCGGCAACGACGGGTGGGAAAGCGTGGCGACCGACATCATCGCCATCCACGACTACGACGAGGATCCTGAAAAGATTCTCGCGCGGTATGGCGGCGAGATCGGGGAGCTGCTCTCCCGCGAGCGTCCGGGCGGCCGGCTGCTCATTCTCGATCCCGCTCTTAATACCATCCTCCCGGTCATGCTCACCGAGTTCGGCGGCATCACCTATCACAAGGATCGCGAAGGCACCTGGGGCTACCTGCGGGCCGAGAGCAGCGAAGAGCTGGCCGCGATGTATACTCGGCTGCTGGAGGCGGTGCGCTCCCTGCCCATGCTGGCCGGGTTCTGCTACACCCAGTTCGCCGACACCTACCAGGAAGCCAACGGTCTGCTGTACGCCGATCGCACGCCGAAGTTCCCCCTCAAGAAGATGCGTCTGGCCACTGCCGGACCGCGCGGGGAACGCGAGACGACCATGGACACCAAGTGGCGTGATCGCCTGATGCAGTACCAGATCCAGCATCAGAGCATCCAGAGCGAGAACCATCGCACGCTGCCCCAGAACCGAGGCTGAGAATCAGTCGCTGCGTGGGGCCTCTCCCGACGGTGCGTCCGGCGCTGTCGCCTCACCTGCAGCGCGCACCGGCGCGGTGGCGCGCTGCGCGGATGCAACAGACTCTCAAACGATCTTCATGTGCCATGAAGCGTTTCTCCGGCCCCGCGCCGCGCGCAGCCTCCACGGCCTGGGCGCCGCTTGCGCTCCATAAGTCGGAAGTCCTGCGTTAACGTCAGCTTACGCGCGCTTACGGTTCACCCCGCGAGCCTCGTTAGTTTGGGCTTATTCCTTGACAATCTCGAACGAGGGGAGTTAGATCTGGTGAGGCAAACGAGTACACTGCTAATTCACCTGTCACGCCTCGTAACGCCGGTTAAACCGGTCCAAAAAACGGCATGCCGGGGAAGCGTCGCGGAGAACGCAACCCTACCTGTTCCGGAAATTCATTTTCGGGCGGCTGCCGGAATGAGGCGGTAGCGCGAGCCGGGACGGCAAGGGATTTGAGAACCCGGACGCGATCAAGATCGAACTTCTGCAGTACACCGTCTCGGGTGCCAGACCGTTGATCCACTCTTACGGCTCAGGGTGACGCTGATGCCGTTCGCCCGCCTGTTCGTGGTCTTGGCTGCCCATCACTGACGACGCTGTGCGCGGCCGGCAGCCGGGGGGCCAATGGATTCGAAATACTCAACCTGAAATTGTCCGCACAACGGAGGAACCACATGAGTCATGATGCGCCGATCGTCGTTTTCTCGCATCTGAGGTGGGACTGGGTCTATCAGCGCCCACAGCATCTCCTCTCCCGTCTGGCCGCCAACCGCCGCGTCTACTTCATTGAAGAGCCCCAACTCGAGCCCGGCGGCGAATCTCGCTGGAACTTCAGCGAGCCCGAACCCAACGTGCTGGTCTGTCGTCCGCTGACCCCCATTCCAACGCCGGGGTTCTCCGACGAGCAGATGCCCGCCCTTGAGACTCTTCTGCATGAACTGATTCGCATCTCCGGCCTGGACCGGGATTCCTATGTGGTCTGGTTCTACACCCCCATGGCTCTGCCGCTGCTGAAGCATCTCCGGCCGATGACGATTGTTTACGACGTGATGGATGAGCTGTCCGCCTTCAAAGGCGCGCCCCCGGCTCTGCTGGAACGGGAGGCCGAACTCTACAAAGTTGCCGACGTGGTGTTCACCGGCGGCCCCAGCCTCTATCGGGCCAAGCAGGACCGCCACCCGAACGTCCACTGTTTCCCCAGCAGTGTGGACGCCAGGCATTTCGCTGCCGCGAAGAACAAGCTCCGCGAACCGGAGGACCAGCGTGACCTTCCGCATCCGCGACTGGGCTTCTATGGGGTCATCGATGAGCGGATGGATCTCAAACTGCTCGAGGCCATGGCCGTCGCCCATCCCGAATGGCAGATCGTCATGGTCGGGCCCGTGATTAAGATTAACCCATCCGACCTGCCCAGGCAGCCCAACATCCTCTACACCGGCCAGCGGCAGTATGCCGACCTCCCCGCGTACCTGGCCGGCTGGGACGTGTGTCTCCTGCCGTTCGCGCGGAACGAATCGACCCGGTTCATCAGCCCCACCAAGACCCTGGAATACATGGCCGCCGAAAAGCCGATCGTGAGCACGCCCATCACCGACGTGGCTGAGCCTTATGGGGACATTGTTCTCCTCGGCGACACGCCTGAACAGTTCGTCGCCGCCTGCGAAAAGGCCCTGGCCCTCACCGGCGAGGAGCGGGCCGCTTCCTTCCAGAAGATGCGCAAGGTTCTGGCCGCCACCTCCTGGGACGCCACCGTCAAGGTCATGAGCGGCCTCATCGAGGAAGCCATCCAACTGCGCCAGGAACACGCCTCGCGCGAAGAAGCCCAGAATCGTCTGGCAAAGGAGGTGCTGCTGGCCAGCGCCAAAAAAAGTCGACCGGTCGTCGTGATCGGGGCCGGCCCCACCGGCCTCAGCGCCGCCTACCACCTCGGCGAAAGCGCCATTCTCCTCGAGAAGAACGACAGCATCGGCGGATGGTGCCGGTCGCTCGTGGACCGGGGCTTCACCTTTGATTTCGCCGGCCACATCATGTTTTCCAATGACCCCTACGTCCACGAGCTCTACAAGAAACTGCTGGGCGACAACGTGCACTGGCAGGATCGGGAGGCGTGGATCTACTCCAAGGGGGTCTATACGCGCTACCCGTTCCAGGGGTGCCTCTACGGCCTGCCGCCGGAAGTCATCAAGGAATGCATCATCGGGGCCATCGAAGCCCGCTTCGGTTCTCTCAAACCGCAGCGTCAGATGGAGGATGCCGTCGCCAGAGCCGCACAGGAAGGCGGCCACGGCCAGCACGGCGGCGCTCGCGGCATGGGCCCGTCCAACAGGAACGGCCAGGCCAAAGCGGGAAATTCGGCCCGGGCCTCGTCACCGGTCTGCACCTCCAATCCCGGGCAGAAGGCCAGGAACATTCTCGGGCCGGGCGCGGATGGAAAGGATGAGCTCAGCGACTGCTGCGGAGACGGGGTACTGGAGTCCACCGCCGAGCTGGCGACCCGGGAGGACCACAACGGAAACGGCGCGCCCGGGACGGAGCCGCGCAACTTCGAGGAATTCATCTATAAGGTCTGGGGCAAGGGCATCGCCAGGCACTTCGCCATTCCCTACAACCGCAAGATCTGGGCGGTGGATCTCAAGGAAATGGAGACAAGCTGGCTGGGCGGCCGGGTACCGATGCCCGACATCGAGGAGATGATCCTCTACGCGCTCACCCCCGCAGCCAAGCCCATGGGGCCGAACGCCCGGTTCGGCTATCCGCTCCGAGGCGGCTTCCAGGCCCTCATGAACGGGTTTCTGCCGCATCTGCGCGGCCAGTTACGCCTCAACACCGGTGTTCAGAGCGTCTCGCCGTCGCGCCACACGCTTACGCTCAATACGGGCGAGGTGCTCAGGTACGAATACCTCATCAGCACCATGCCGCTCCCCCTGTTGATCCGGGCCATGGGCCAGGAAGCGCCCGAGACCGTCCAGCGGGCGGCAGCGGCGCTGCGCTATACCAACGTGCGGTGCGTCAACATCGGCGTGGGTCGCGAAAATATCACCGAGAAGCACTGGATCTACTATCCCGAAGACACCATTTTCCATCGCATCTTTGTGCAGGGCAATGCCAGCCCGTATTGCAACCCTGCCGGCGGGTTCGGTTTCACATGCGAGATCACCTATGGGCCGCAGAAGCCGTTACCCTGTGACGGGCAGGATCTCATCGACCTGTGCATCCGGGACGCCCGGCGGGTCCAGTTTATCCGCGAAGATGATCCCATCTGGTGCGCCAACCAGGTGGATATGCCCTGCGCGTACGTGATCTATGATCATGCCCGCCCGGCAAACGTGAAGCTCATCCGTGATTGGCTGCTCACCCAGGACATTATCCTGGCCGGTCGGTACAGCGAATGGGAATACTACAACTCCGATCATGCCTTTATCGCGGGTAAAAAAGCGGCTGAAACCGTTCGCGAACTGCTGGAGGCCCGGACCCTCCGGCGGCAAGGCAAGACCACGCAGGAGGCGATCGGCGCAATGGTTTGAGCCGCGGCGGCGGCGCGGGCTGGTGTTCCGGCCTGCGGAACCCCTGCCGTTTATTTCTCTATACACGGGGCACGGGCGTCCCGCCTCAACGCGGCCGCCCGTGCCGGTCTTTTGCGCATCAAGACCTCAGCATGCCCGTCGCCGTCGAGCACGGCAATTCTTCAAAGCGGAGCGATCTGCACAAATCCCAAATGAACCTTGTGCATCGGACGCCCCACCTCTTCAGAGGTGGAGGCGCGAAGATCAAGTTGGCAACGGAAACCACACTAGACAATCGGCACTGCGCAGGGGCGGCGGCACACCATCTTCCAGGGCAGCCCCTCGTCAGAGGCCGATTCTAAACTGGCGCGATGTTTTCCTGGTGCCTGGGCAGCGCAAAATAGAATGTTGAACCTTCCCCCGGCGCCGATTCCACCCAGATCCGCCCCCCGTGCTTCTCCACCACGCGCTTGCAGGTAGCCAGGCCGACGCCCAGTCCTCCGGGATGCGACCCCCCGCGTCGTACCCGCTCGAAAACCCGGAAGATACGCTCGAAATACTCTGCCTCAATCCCAATGCCGTTATCCCGCACCCAGAACACGTGGCAATCGTCGTCTTCCCTCGCTCCCACGTGTATCTCCGGCGTCCGCGAGCTGCGATATTTGAGTGCGTTCTCCAGCAGGTTCTGAAGAAGTTGCCCCAGTAATTCCTCGTCCCCATCGACAAGCGGCAAGGGATCGTGGGTAACGCGCGCCCCGCTCTTGTCCAAATCCGCCCGCAGGCGACGCAAGGTCCGTCTGAGCAGTTCCTCCATGGGGCAGGCCCTGGCTTCGAGCCGGGCATGACCTGCCCGCGAGTACTCCAGCACGCTGTTGATCATGGCCCCAAGCTGTCTGGCCCCCTCCTCGATGTATCCCAGCATCTCCAGGCACTCGTCCGACAGCGTATCGCCGGCCTCCTCTCTCAAAAAGGTAGCGCAGCCGGAAAGCGACACCAACGGAGCCCGGAGATCATGGGCCACCAGTGACGCGACCTCCTCCAGCTCTTTATTGGAGCGGGCAAGTTCGGCATTCGCCCGGCGCAGGGCCGCCTCCATCCGCTTGCTCTCGGTGATGTCCTCTCCCACCACCAGAAGTTGCCGCGTGCGTCCCTGGCTGTCGCGGGACAACACCACGTTACGGGTGGACAGCCATCGCCAGCCCTTTTTCGCGTGGCGGACCCGAAACCGATGTTCGAGAATCTCGCCCTCGGGCATCCGGGCCAGCCGATCCATGTTGGCCCGCACCCGCTCCCGGTCCTGGGGGTGGATGGGTTCCTCGTCCAGCCTGAGCTCGTGCATCGCGTAACCAAGTACCTCCGTCACGCGACTGTTCATGTACAGGCAGCGGCGATCCTGCAGGTCAAAGACCCACAGCAGCGACGGCGTCACGTTCGTGATGTGGCGGAAAAGCTCGACCGACCCGCCCGCCCCCTGATCCGTGGTCTCAACTCGTCCCGCTTTCGCATCCGTTTCTGAGGCCGGTTCTGCCAGCCGCTTCGACGAGACTGCATCCGGTTGGGGCACGTTCCATGTGCTCATTGGCCGTCACCATGAAATCTGGTTTGAGTCCAAAGATGAAGCGCTCAACCAGGGTTGAGTCACAGAGCTGTCTGAAAACCACCTCGCATTCTCACTCCGACATGCCTGCTCGTGCGATACAAACGCAATCCAACCCTTCGAAATGCCTGACGAAGATGTGGCGATTCATGAAGCGCAGTTTAACGGTGCCCCATTGTGGTGTCAAGTAATTTTTAAGTGGCTTCATATTAATTTAACAGTTCTTGTTTCAATGACAGATACGATTCTTTCCTGGCGGAAATCCGCCGAGTTCGCTTCTCCGTGGCTCCTCGTGCCTATTGCGCGTGCACGATCGACTATCGTGCCACAGAGACAAGCAGACGCCATTCCGTCAGAAGGCCTTCTAACGCCATTTTCAAGCTAATTAGACGGCAAATCGCATTCACCCACCCCGGCACGCAGTTTGCACAACCCTCGGCAGTATCCCCGCGCAAGGGGCGCGGGGATCGTTTGAGATTGCCATCCGCCCGATGCGACGGAAAGCCGCCCATTGGCGGGGGCATGGCGTCCCCGGCCGTTCCAGAGTTTCGCGAGGATTCTCGCGAGAGAGGTGTAAACATGCTGCCGCGCTGTCCAGTTCCCCAGTTCCGCAACGCTCCTCGCAAGCACGGTCGGTATGGAGTCCGGCCGTCGCAGAAGCACGGAATGCTCCCGCTGGAAACGGCGCTGGGTAAACGCCGTGTCCTGGCAGGCGGTCTGTTGGGCTTTCTTTGCCTGGCCATCGCTCAGCCGGCGTTCGCCCAGAGTGGAGAGCCGGCGGCCGTCGCGCCGGCCACTAACTCCGGCGATACCGCCTGGATACTCACCAGTACCGCCCTGGTGTTGATGATGACCATCCCCGGCCTGGCCCTCTTCTACGGCGGGCTGGTTCGATCCAAGAACGTCCTCTCGACCCTCATGCACAGCTTCTTCTGTGCCGGGCTGATCAGCGTCACCTGGGTGCTGTACGGCTATTCGCTGGCCTTTGGGCCGAACAGCCTGGGCGGCCTTGTGGGCGGTTTGGATTTTCTGGCCCTCAGAAATGTTCTCGGGCAGACCAACGGCACCATTCCGCTCATCCTGTTCGTCATGTTCCAGGGAACATTCGCGATCATCACCCCGGCGCTGATTTCCGGGGCCTTCGCCGAGCGGATGCGGTTCTCCGCTTTTGCCTTGCTCATGCTGCTCTGGTCAACATTTATCTATGCCCCGCTGGCGCACTGGGTCTGGGGCGGCGGGTGGATCCAGCAGTTGGGCGCACTGGACTTCGCCGGCGGCACCGTGGTGCATATCTCCAGTGGTATCGCCGCGTTGGTGACCGCCATCTACTGCGGTAAGCGTTTCGGCCACGGGCGCGAGCCCATGCCGCCTCACAACCTGCCCTTTACCGTTCTGGGCGCCTCTCTGCTCTGGGTGGGCTGGTTCGGATTTAACGCCGGCAGCGCCCTGGGCTCCAACGAGCTGGCCTCCCTCGCGTTCATCAACACCAATACCGCAGCAGCAGCCGCCGCCCTGGGCTGGATGATTGCCGAGTGGCTCAAGTCCGGCAAGCCTACCATTCTCGGTGCGGCCTCCGGCGCCGTGGCCGGGCTGGTCGTCATCACGCCGGCCGCCGGTTTCGTAACCCCCCTGTCGGCCCTGGTGATGGGCGCCCTGGGTGGCGTTGTGTGCTACACGGCCGTCTCCCTCAAACCGAGGATTGGCTACGACGACGCCCTCGATGTCGTGGGCGTACACATGGTGGGCGGAACGCTGGGCGCCCTGCTCACCGGCCTCCTGGCCACCAGCGCCGCAAACCCCGCAATTGAGTTGGAAGGCGGACTGACCCTCCTCGTCAAGCAGGCGATCGCCATCCTGGCCACCTACGCCTTCTCCGGCCTGGGTACCCTGCTCATCCTCATGGTGATCAATCTCGTCACCAGGGTTCGCGCTTACCGCGAGGAGGAGACCATGGGTCTGGATCTTTCCCAGCACAGCGAGCGGGCCTACGCCTTCGGGGGCGGCGATCCCGTGACCGCCTTCGCCGGCGAGCCGCGTCCCGCCATGATCCCGCCCAGCTTAGGCGAGCAGTTCACGCTCGCCGTCGAGGGCATCAGCCCCAGCGCGATCAGCCGTCATTGGCGAGGACTCTGCCAGTCCAACGGCACGCCGCCCACGCCCGAATTCAAGCAGGTCTACGCCAACCTGAGCACCGTGCGCGAGAATCACTTCCGTTTCCGTGGCGGGGATCGCGAGGAAATCCGTGCCGATCTTGAAGCCATCTTCAAGGAAGTCACGCCGGGCGCAACCGTACGGATCATCGAGGCCGAACAGGATTCCTCGCTGCCCATGCTCGTCGGCGTGTAGCCCGGGCATCCTGTCCGCACCTTCCCGGCGAAGGCGGGCCTCCTCCGCCCCCCTTTGCCGGGAGGCGGACGGCTTGACCGCCTTCAAGTGGCACAGTGCAATCGTGAACCCAACGACCGAAAGGACTTTGGCATGAAAATGATCGTTGCCATCATCCGCCCTGATCGCCTCGACGAGGTGCAAGAGGCCCTCGCCGAAAGCGACATCTATCTCATGACCGTCAGCGACGTGCGCGGTTGCGGCCGGCAGCGCGGCTACACCGAGGTTTACCGCGCTCAGGAGCAGGAAATCCGCCTGTTGCCCAAGATCAAACTGGAAATCGCCGTGAACGATGCCTTCGTGGATGCCGCGGTTGACGCCATCGTCCGCGCCGCGCGTACCGGCGATACCGGAAAGGTCGGCGACGGAAAGATTTTCGTCCTCCCCCTCGAGGATTGCATCCAGATCCGTACCGGCGAAACCGGCATGGTCGCGATCGGCCCGTAACAGCAGGTTCCTCATCCTTGCGGCCCTTGGCGTCAGGGGAAGGTTTCAGCAACCAGAAGGCTTCACCGTTTCGGCATTGGCCGGAGGGTATGGCCGCCCCGCAGGAGGCGGCAGCTCCCGCCGGCCTCGGGGTGGCCGTCTTTTATATGACCGTGCGCCGTCCTGCGACATGTCCTGGGGTGCGCCGGCGTCCTCTGTGTGTGCCAATGGTCTTGGCTGTGCTCCACGTCGGAGTCGTCCCGGCACGGCTCAAGAGCCCTGGCACACAAATCGTGATTCTTGTTGTCTTACCATCGCGCACAATCGCTTAAACCACACCCTCCAAACGTGGGGTGTGGCTTTTTCGCATGCTCCCGCTTTTTGTGTTCCCGCGCCGCTTCCCCTGTCGCGACTTTCCCCATAAGCTCAAGTAATGTCCGAGAAAGGTGAAAATGCCCTGGTTGCCTGGTTGCGGGAGCGTTTCCCGCCTGACGCCGATCGTGTGCCGGTCGGCATCGGCGACGATATGGCCGTTCTGCGCTTTGGCCAGAGCCTCGTCGCCATCACTACCGATATGCTCCTGGACGGGGTGCATTTCGAGACGGACAAGCAGAGCTTTGAGTTGATCGGCCGGAAGGCCCTGGCCTGTTCGCTCAGCGACTGTGCGGCCATGGCCTGTCAGCCGGTCGCCGCCACCGTCAGCCTGGCCCTGCCGAACACCCTCGCGCTGGAGGATGTGAAATGCATCTACGAGGGCATGGCCCAAGTCGCCGATCGCTTCGGCTGCCGTATCGTCGGCGGAGACACCACAAGCTGGTCCGGCCGGTTGGCTATCGACATCGCCATGCTCGCCGAGCCTCTGTCGCCGCGCGGTCCGATCCGCCGTGGCGATGCCCGCGAAGGAGACGCTCTCTTTGTCAGCGGCCCCCTCGGCGGCAGCTTGCTCGGATCGCACCTGACGTTCACGCCCCGGCTCGACCTGGCCCGGCAGATCGCCCCCGACCCCGCCCTGCACGCCATGATGGATCTGTCCGACGGCCTGTCCATGGATTTGTACCGCATGTGTCAGGCCAGCGGCTGCGATGCCGAACTTGAGGCCACCAGCCTCGAACGGGCCATCAGCCCCGCGGCTCGCGACCTGGCTCGAACCACCGGTAGGACGCCCCTGGAGCACACCCTCCACGATGGCGAGGATTTCGAGTTGCTCATCGCCGGCCATCCGGATCTCGTTCAAGGCCCCTACGGGCTGATTCCCGTCGGCCGTATGGTTGGAAAGTCGGCCTCTCGTTTCAGGGATGGGCTCGCGATATCTTTATCCCAGGACGCACCCTGCATCGCCCTCGTTCATCCTGACGGCCGACGAGACCGCATCGAACCCCGTGGTTACGAGCATTGGAAATGATCCTCGAAAGCAACAACCTCGAAGCGACCCATGACATCGGCCGGCGTCTCGGCGCCGCCCTGATCGTCGGCGACGTGGTGGCCCTTGTGGGTCCCCTGGGCGCCGGCAAGACCGCCCTCGTCCGCGGGATTGCCGAAGGCGCCGGCGTGCCCGATTCCCGCGAGGTCAACAGCCCCACCTTCGTCATCGTTAACGAATACGAGGCCCCCCCGCCCGGCCGGTCGGAATCGCCACAACACGGCCCGGGCCCCGGCAGCGCCGCCCTGCGCCTCTACCATATCGACACCTATCGTCTGCGGAACTGGACCGACCTGGATGCCCTCGGCTTCGATGAAATGCTCGCCCAGGGCGCCGCGCTGATCGAGTGGGCCGACCGTGTCGAACCGTTACTGCCCGAAGACCGGCTCACCATCACGCTCGAACCGATCGACGATACGCGCCGCCGGTTTCACTGCCACGCCGGCGGCCCGCGCAGCCAGGCGTTGCTCGCGGCCCTGCGGTAGCGGCCCGCGCCCCTGACGGCCATGGGCCTTATCGGCACATCTGCGCATTCGGACGACCGCGGTAATCCCGGCTCGCGCCGGCAGACATGGATGAGGTGATTCCTCCACCCCGTCCGCTCACGCGAACACCCCCCGTCGAGCGCCCTCCCGGATGGCCACCACCGCCGGATGACTGAGTTTGGCCTCCACGGTGATCGCGTAGAAGCGTTGCCGCACCTCATCGGTCCGGCCAATCACGCTGACGCCTCCTTCCCTGCGCACCTCCTCCTCCACCACCGACGGCACGATAAAGATGCCCGTCCCCTCCTGCCCGAGGGAGCTCAGCAGGGCCGCATCGTCGCATTCGACAACCACCACCGGATGAATCCTCTTCGCATCCAGCCAGAGGTTCAGCTCATGGCGCAAAGCGGTCCCCTCGCCGGGCAGCAGGACCGGCGCTCCGTCCAGCGAGTCCGGAAAGCGCCGCCTGTACTTCGCGGCCAACGACTGGACGCCCAGGAAGCTAATGCCACTATCTCCCAGCAAATGGTTAAAACCGCGAAGCTGAACGCTCGCCCCGATGGGCGCGTCGCTGAGTACCACGTCGCTGCGATGAGCGGCCAGATCCGCCAGCAGGCGATCGGCCTTGTCCTCCCGGCAGGTCAGCCGGACCGGCTGCGGCAGACGCAGCGCCGGCTCCAACAGCAGACGCACCACGCTCTTGGGCAGAATATCCAGGATGCCGACCGTGAGTTTCAGCGGCCGGTCCTTGGGCGCCTCCTCCAGGGCCTTGATCAGTTCCCGCCCCAGTGAAAAGATCTCATTGGCATAGTTGAAGGCCACCCGCCCCGCCTCGGTCAGCACCAGTCGGCGCCCCGCGCGCTCGAACAGTCGCTGGCCCAGCGCATTCTCCAGGGATTTGACGAGCGAGCTGACCGTCGGCTGCGACACGAGCAGTTCCTTGGCCGCCCGTGACACGCTGCCCTCGCGGGCCACGACCCAGAAATAGTAAAGGTGATGATAGTTCAACCACTTCATGCCCTATTATAGACGGTATCAATAGGTAGCATTGAACGTTTGTATTCGTCCAATAGGTATTTCCCCCCTATCCTTGGGTGCCGATGGCCGGTCAGGCACTGCATGGAGCGCGGCGATTTCGCCGGCCAAGCACGTCGACGGCACTGCTTTCCAAACAATCGAGTGATCTTCTTGAAATAAGGAGTTGAGCATGAAAAGCGCGCCAGTGGTAATTCCGGACCGCGATTTCGAACAGCTCAACGAGTTGATTCGCTTCGCACCTCCTGGAGTGATCGAGAAACCGCATCTGCAGGCGCTTGAGCGGGAGCTGGACCGCTGCCAGATAGTGCCGGCTCATCGCGTGCCGCGGAACACGGTCGTTATGGGTTCGCGCGTGCGCATCCTCGACCTGGCGACCGGGGAAACCGACACCTGGACCCTCGTCTATCCGGGCGAAGCCAGCTTCGCGGAAGGCAAACTTTCCGTGGTGGCCCCGCTGGGTAGCGCCATCCTGGGAACCCGCGTCGGCGATGTGGTCAGGGTGCGTGCGCCCGGCGGAACGCGCAGAGTTCGGATCGAGAAAATCCTTTCCCGGCCAAGAGCCGCACGCAGCCGGTCACCTGAGTTGGTGCGATAACCGGGAGGTGTTTCATGATGTCCGTGATGACTGACCAGATTCTGGTCACCGATACGGATCACAGGAGGCTCCGGGCGGCGATTCGCGCTCTGCGCCATCATCGCCGGTGCGGCGCATACCTCAATGCGCTCGAGCGGGAGCTGCGCCGCGCGAAGGTCGTTCCCTGGTGGGAGATTCCGGAAGACACGGTGACCATGAATTCGCGCGTCCGCATTCATGACCTGGATGAGGATGAGCGGTTCATCTGCAACATCGTGTACCCGGAGCAGGCAGGCTATCAGGAGGACGACGTTTCGGTCCTTTCTCCGCTGGGGACAGCCATCCTCGGGAGCCGTGTGGGCGACGTGGTTCGCTGCCCGACGCCCTGGGGCACGCGCGAGGTGAAAATTGAGAAGCTGTTCTACCAGCCGGAGGCCGCGGGGGACCTGCACCTGTAGGCCCTGGATCGATGACATTCCGGTCGTGTGGACGAAACAGACCCTTTTTCAAGGAGGCGAACATGCGCATAAAAGTGTCTGTTATCAATACGGAATTGCCCCTGGCGCTGCGGAACTACGCGGAGGTGCGCACCTGGCTCGCCCTGCAGCGATTCGCCAACCGGGTTCGCTGGGTCAATGTATGGCTACGGACCTGTAACGGAGATCGGGGCGGGGATGGCAAACTCTGTCGCATGGAAGCCTGGCTCGGGCGGGCAGGCTCGATCGTGGTCGAACAGATGGACGTCGATCCCTATATGGCCATCGACGCCGCGGCGATCCGCCTGAAGCGGGCGATCGCGGATCGGCTGAAATTCCGCTGGCAGAAGCGGCGCCGGCAGACGGTGGATCGGTCGTTCGCCTTGGCTTGAAATTCCGCCGTCACTGCGCCAAAACGAAAACGCTGGGAATGGGCTTCAGCCGTAACACGGGGAGTCCAGGACACCTCCAGGAGCGCAGAAAGCCGGGCGAGATCATGAAAAGCACGAAACCGCGCAAAGGAGTCCCCCATCCGACGTCCTTCTGCGCGGTTTCGTGCTTTTGTGATTCGGCGATCCGGCAGCGCTATCCGAGGGCGCGAGCCCTGGAGAATGCCCGTCAGACCCTTCAGAGATCCTCAGGCTGCTCGCCGGGCACAACCTGCACCTTCCGCTCCCGGCCCTCGCGCCAGATGGTGATCGTCGCCCGCTCTCCCACCGGCAGTTCCGCGATCAGCGCCTGAAGCTGCCCGCTGTCCGTCACCCGCACACCGTTGACTTCCAGCACCACGTCCTCGGCGCGAAGCCCCGCCTGCGCGGCCGGTCCGTTCGGCACCACTTCTTCAATGAACACCCCGTGGGCCGTGTCGAGTTTCAGCCGGTCGGCCACTTCGGGAAATAACGGCGTGATGCTGATACCGAGATAGCCCCGCACCAGCGGCTGCCCGCTGATGATTCGGCGGGCCGCCCACACCACCGTATTGGACGGTGTCGCGAACGCCACGCCGGCGAAGTTGCCGTCTCCGGCGATGGCGGTATTGATTCCGATCACCTGGCCGCGCGTGTTCACGAGCGCCCCGCCGGAATTGCCCGGGTTGGTCGAGGCGTCCGTCTGGATGAAGTTCTGATACTCCATCCCCTCGATGTCCAGGTTCGACCGTCCGGTCGCGCTGACGATCCCGTGTGACACCGTCTGCGAAAGCCGGAACGGGCTGCCGATCGCCAGGACGAGGTTGCCAACCTCCACCCGGGAGGAATCGGCGAACTTCGCGGGAATGAGATTGGGAGCGTTGATCCGTAGAACGGCCACGTCCGTCTTCGGGTCCCTCCCTACCAGCTCGGCCTTGATCCTTCTTCCGTCCGCCAGCACCACGTGGATCTGCCGGGCGCCCTGGAGCACGTGGCTGCTGGTCACAATGTGCCCCTGCGAGTCAAAGATCACGCCGCTCCCCGACGCCTGACGCTGACGCCCGCCGGCCGAGCCCATCACCGTCTGAACGCTCACCACCGATGGCCGGGCAATCCGCGCCACCCGGCTCATGGCCGTCGAGAAGCGATCCAGGAAGGCGATGTCGTCCGCACTGGCCTCCACGTCCGCCCCCTGCTCCGCCGAAACGCGCCTCGGCAGCGGCGCCGCCGGGCGGGCCGGGACAGTGGTCTCGGTCGGAACCGCCCGCCGGGATGGAGCGGATCTCACTTTCCCCGTCTCCTGTCCGTGGGCGCTATTGACCGCAATCGTCAGCCATAGAGTAGCGATCAACAATCCCGCCACAGCCGCAGGTATCGAGTTTCGCTTGACTGCCTGCACGCAAACCGCCCCCTCTCGATTCCACCGATTCATATCCAACTCCTTGGGAATACCACTTTGTCTCCGGCCACGACGGTCTATGATAGCAGTGCCTTATCGGACGTGCATTTGTCGGCATGTTCAGTATCCACCCCCTTTTCTACATCGCGGGGGTAAGGGAGGTTCTCAGGGACCGCCGGGCAGGCTCCTGGCTGCTGGCGCATGGCGGCGGACAGCGTCGCCGGTCGCGTTCACGGCGTGCTCCCAGAGAGAAGAGCAACGGTTATCGAGTCCCTCCGGAGGGCCGATGGCCCTTCAAGCCAGCCTTGGCCGGAACCGGCGGCTCGACCTCCCGATTCATCGCTTCATCGCTCGTCGCGCCAGCGGATCTAAAGACTTGTACACAAAGGCTTTGCCGATGAACCCTTCTCCTGTGGCGGCCGTATCCGATCCGCGGCCGGTCTGGTTTCATTCATCCTCGCCTCATCGCTTTGGAGATCCCCCCAACCGCTGCCGTGCGTTCCGCGTCCCTTCCGGATGCCGCCCCCTCCCTTCCCCCTGTGCCTCGTCTTCCGTATCATCATGGACCTTCGGGTGTTCAAAAAAAGATCGAGACGAAAGGATTGCAGACAGATGCCACTGACTCTTCCGCCTGACGGTGACCCCATTCGCAGGAATGATACAGGGCTGGAAGTCCCTGACCGGCCCGTCATCCCCTTCATCGCCGGCGACGGCACCGGCCCGGATATCTGGCGGGCCGCCCAACGGGTCTTCGATGCAGCCGTTGAAAAGGCTTATGGAGGTAAAAGGAGGCTCGCCTGGCTCAAGGTCCTGGCCGGCGAAGAGTCGTTCCACGCTCTTAATACCTGGCTGCCCGACGAGACCGTCGAAGCCTTCCAGAAGTACATCGTCGGCATTAAGGGCCCGTTGACGACGCCGGTCGGCGGCGGCATCCGGTCACTGAACGTGGCCCTGCGTCAACTGCTGGATCTCTACGTCTGCCTGCGGCCGGTGCGTTACTTCCGCGGCGTCCCTTCGCCGGTCAAGCGGCCGGAGGCCGTGGACATGGTCATCTTCCGCGAGAACACCGAAGACATCTACGCGGGCATTGAATACCCGGCCGGCTCGCCCGAGGCCGCGCGGGTACTCGATTTTCTCCAGGAGCACTTCCCCAAGGACTTCAAGAAGATCCGCTTCGGCACGCAGGAGGCCGGCGACGACTGGCTGCGATGGCTCGAAACCGCCGGCTGGCCCTGCCGGGAGGCGCCCCTCCAGGTGGGCATTGGCATCAAGCCGGTCAGCTACCTGGGCACGGAACGGCTCGTACACGGCGCCATCTCCTACGCCATCAAGAACAAGCGCCGCTCGGTGACCCTGGTCCATAAGGGCAACATCATGAAGTACACCGAAGGCGCTTTCCGCGAATGGGGCTACCAGGTGGCCGAGCGTTACTTCCCTGACCAGACCTACACCTGGAACCAGTGGGAAAACACCAAGCGGAACAAGGACGAGGCCGCCGCCAACGCCGAAATGGAAGCCGCCCGCAAGGCCGGCAAGATCATCATCAAGGACGCCATTGCCGACATCGCCCTCCAGCAGGTGCTCACCCGCCCGAACGATTTCGATGTGATTGCCACGCTGAATCTCAATGGCGATTATCTCTCCGACGCCCTGGCTGCCCAGGTCGGCGGCATCGGCATCGCCCCCGGCGGCAACATCAACTACGTCACCGGGCACGCCATCTTCGAGGCCACCCACGGCACCGCGCCCAAGTACGCCAACAAGGACGTGGTCAACCCGGGCAGCGTGATCCTCTCCGGCGAGATGATGCTCCGCCACCTGGGCTGGAACGAGGCCGCGGACCTGATCATCAAGGGCATGGAGGGTGCGATCAATGCCCGCACGGTCACCTACGACTTCCACCGCCTCATGGAAATGGAAGGCCAGCCGGCCACCAAGCTCAAATGCAGCGAGTTCGGTGAGGCGGTGGTGAAGCACATGGGGTGAGGAAATGCCTAATGTCTAAGCACTAATGTCTAAAGAATTCCCAAAGCCCTAATGACGAATGACCAACAGGCGACGCCTTCATTCGTCATTAGGGCTTTCGTCATTAGACATTGGGTCACATGTCTCGTACCGTCACTAACCCCACGGCCTTGCGTACTTCTCGCATAGTCTGGGCGGCGACCTCGCGGGCCCGCCGGCCGCCTTCGGCCAGGATGCGCTCGACCTCCTCCGGGTGTGCTTCTAATTCCTGGTACCGCTTCCGCGCCGGACCCAGCTTCTCCATAAACAGCTCGAAGAGCCGCTTCTTCACCTCGCCGTAGCCCATGCCGCCGCGGCGATGGCGTTCCTCCCACTCGGCGGTCTCCTCTTTCGAGGCGATCAGCCGCAGCAGGGCCATGGCGTTGTTGTTGACGTCCTTGGGCTCCTCCACCGGCGTCGAGTCGGTCACGATGGACATGATCCGCTTTCTGACCACCTTCTCGGGCGCGAACAACTCGATGGCGTTGTCATAGCTCTTGCTCATCTTCCGCCCATCGATCCCCGGCACCACCGCCACTTCGTCGCGGATCAGCGCCTCGGGCCGCACGAAGATCTCGCCGTACGTCTGGTTGAACTTACCCTGGAGGTCCTGCGTGATCTCCACGTGCTGCTTCTGGTCCTGCCCCACGGGCACGAGCTGCGGCTTGTAGATGAGGATGTCGGCCGCCATCAGCACCGGATAGGCGAACAGCCCGTGGTTAGGCGAGAGGCCCTGGGCCACCTTGTCCTTGTAGGAATGGGCCCGCTGAAGCAGCCCCAGCGGCGTCACGCACGAAAGAATCCACGACAGCTCCGTCACCTCCGGCACGTCGGTCTGGCGGAAGAAGACCGCCTTGGCCGGGTCCAGCCCCAGGGCCAGGTAGCCCATCGCCACCTGCCGGGTGTACTCGACGACCATCTCGGCGTCGGTCAGGCTGGTCAGCGCGTGGTAGTTGGCAATGAAGTAGAAACACTCGTGCTCCGTCTGCATCTCGATCTGCGGGCGCATGGCCCCGAAATAGTTGCCCAGGTGCAGACGGCCGGAAGGTTGAATGCCCGATAAAACTCTCATGTCATTCCCATCTCAACTGCTTCTACAGCGCAAAGTAATCAAAAGCGCAAGCTAACCAAATTGCTGTAGCGGCCGGACTCCGTACCGGCCGTCTCTCGGATAAAACGGCCGGTACGAAGCCCGGCCGCTACGAGCCTGCCGTGTAGTGTAAATCACGCGTCACCCCAGGTCGATGCCGGCTACGTATTGCATGACGAACTTGAACGGTGGCATGACCAGGTACGACAGCGGACTGAAATCCGTGAGGTTGCCGATCAGCACCAGCCCCAGGATCATGAACGGCCCCATGTGGGCCATCTCCAGGAACCGCCGCTGCGATTCCCCGCGCATGAACTGAAGGCTGATGTGGAAACCATCCAGCGGAAAAATCGGCAGCAGGTTGAATACCGCCAGGCCGATGTTGATCATCACGCCCATCCAGCACATCTGCAACAGGACCGACCACAACTTCGCGCCTTGTTCCGTGCCGGTCAAGGACACCCCCCACGTGGAAAGGACGCGTATCAGCAGGGCAAACACGATGGCCTGCACCACGTTGCTCAGCGGCCCGGCCGCCGAGGTCACCAGTTGCCCCTTGCGATAGTCGCGGAAGTTCATCGGGTTCACCGGCACCGGCTTGGCCCAGCCGATGGGGGCGAACAGCAGACAGATGGTGCCCAGCGGATCGAGGTGCTTGAGCGGGTCCAGCGTACACCTGCCGAGCCGGTAGGCGGTTGGATCGCCCATGCGCAGGGCAAAGTACGCATGACAGAACTCGTGGACCGTCAGGGCCAGCAGGATGATCGGAACGCGGATCAGCAGATCAACAACGTTATTATTGTCAAACAACTGTTTTATCCGTAAAAGGATCGGCTGCACCCCGGTATGATCAGCGAAACGACGCCGGGATACAGGCCGGATGGAGCCTCTGCCGATGAGTACGGATTCTAGGATTGCAGAACCCCCGGAGCAAGCGGAGAACCGGGCTCCCATCCGCGCCGCCCTGCTGTTGTGGCTCATCTTTGCGGTGGCCCTGGCGATCAAGAGCCTCGTCACCCCCACTCTGCACACGGTGTTCCCGAAGTTCGCGGCCGGCGCTGAGCACTGGTGGGCCGGGCTGCCGCTGTACGAGGAATACGAGAACCTGGGCCCCTTTCGCTACAGCCCGGCTTTCGCGATTGCGATGACGCCGTTCGCCTGGCTGGGGCTGGTCTGGGGCGGGCTGCTTTTCGCGCTGCTCAACGTGGGAGCATACGTCTGGGCCGTCCGCCGGCTGGCTCGCGACGTGTTGCCCGGAGAGTGGCCGCCTGTGCGGGAGGCCATCCTGCTGGCCCTGGCAATGCCGGTGGCCGTGCGGGGATTGTGGAACGGTCAGAGCAACGGGCTGGTGGCCGCCTGCCTGCTGCTGGCGACGGCCGGACTGGCCCGGCAGCGATGGTGGCTGGCCGCCGGGCTGCTCTCAGCGGCGGTATACCTGAAGCTCTCGCCGCTGGCCGTGGGGCTCCTGTTTGCAGGCCTGGTCCCCGGGCGGCTGGGCCCACGACTTCTGGGGGCATTGGTTATCGGCGGTTTGTTGCCCTTCCTGACTGCGTCGCCGGAATACGTTCTGGACCAGTACACCGGCTGGTTCGAACACCTTGTACAGACGAGGCAGAAGCGCTGGCCCAGCTTCCGGGACGCACGCACCTTCTGGGAATGGGCCGGCATCACGACAAATCTTAGCGTTTACGCGGTGCTCCAGGCCGGTGCGGGGATCACGGCCCTGGGCTGGTGTTGGTGGCAAAAGCGGCGATGGGACCACAAACCACGGATGTGGCTGACGGCAGCATTAGCGGCGGGGATCGGTTATCTCATGCTCTTTGGTCCGGCCATCGAATCACCCACTTACGTGCTGATCGCCCCTATCGTCGCCTGGGCAGTCCTGGAGGCATTCGCGACACGATGCGGCCGGATTGTCGCTGTGACCGTATTCGTGCTGATGACCGCCTTCATGGACGGTGGAACGGAGCGCGCCCTGGCCAGGCTCACGCCGGCGGCCGCAGTTGGCCTGCCGGCCAGTACGCTGCTGCTGATGTTCTGGCTGATGGCCTGGGGATGGAGGCAGAGGCCCGGCATGGAGGCGGAAAGTCAAACCCGTGATCGCTACGGCCTGGGCCCGCCGGCGGCAACCCAGCGCCCGTAAGTGCCGGGCTCGCGGTTGAACTTGATGGCGTCCACCAATTGCAGGCGTCCGTCAAAGAACAGTACGTGTCCTCTCCGGTTGTGCCACACGCTGAGGTAGTCGTTCCAGCTCAACTGGCGGAAGGTAAAGAAGCCGCTGTTGCCATCATTGAGCATCTTGCTGGTGTCGGGCGGCACGGGGAGCCAGTTGGGCACGTCATCGTAGTTTTGAAACTCTTCAAACATCATGCCCAGGCGGGTGGGCCGGGTGTCGTAGCGGACGCCGTCGTGTACCAGGTTCCTGGGCAATTTGTCCGGGTTGATGAAGTTGGCGTCGGCGAGGGGATTGGCGAAAGGCTCGCCATACACGCCTCCCTTGTAAGCCTGCACCATTTCATGGGGATGCAACAGGCGGACGTAGCTGTGGATCGGCTTGTCGCCGTACGCGCCGCCGGCGCCGATGGCCCGGCCGCGGCGCCGCAGCGTGTCTTTCGGGCAAAAGTAGACTTCCTTGCTCTTGATGTACTTGTAGATGTGCCCGAACTCGACCCAGGCACTGGAATCGGTCGGGCGGACGCCGCCGGTTTTGGCATAGAGATTGGGATAGTAATCCACCATCGGGTACGAGGTGCCCAGGCTGTCCCAGAGCCACCATTCGACGTGCGGGAAATAGTTCTTGTGGTCCGCCGCGTAAAGGAGGTGGCCTTTATACATCTGGTCCAGGTGGGTCTTGCAGACGGTGGTCTGGGCCAGTTCCCTGGCCTTGCTCAGCGAAGGCAACAGGATGCCGACCAACAGGGCGATGATGGCGACCACCACGAGCACTTCGATCAGCGTGAAGGCCGGGGCCGGCCCGTGCACCCTGCCCTGCCGCGCGGAACGCCATCCAGACGTCCGGCCGGGATTCCCCAAATGTCCACCTGCATCGAAGTTCATGGCCACGACTTTACCCGTCGGCGGTTGGATGCCTACTCCAAGCCATCACTTGCGGCTTCGCGAAGACCCCGGCTCACTCCATCGACGCAGTATTCTATCACCTTCAGCAGATAATCCAAATTCTCGATTGAGATCACAAGCGGCGGCATGATGACCAAAACGTCCGCCAGCGGGCGCAGGATAACGCCATGTTCTCTGGCCCGCGCACAGACCTGCGCCCCCACTTGCATCCCGTACGTATACCCTTTGCGCGTGGTCTTGTCGCAGACCAGTTCAACCCCGGCGATCAGACCACACTGCCGGACGTCACCGACCAGCGGGTGGCTGGCTAAATCTTTCAGGCCCAGGCGCAACCGCTCAATTTTGACCGGCAATTGTTCCAGAATCCGTTCAGATTCGAACAGGTCCAGGGAGGCCAGGGCCGCCGCACAGGCCAGTGGATTGCCCGTGAAGGTGTGGCCGTGATAGAAGGTCCGTCCGCTGTCTATCGGACCCAGGAAAGCATCAAAAATTTCCTGGGTTGCCAGGGTGGCGGCCAGCGGTAGATAGCCGCCGGTCAGGCCTTTGGAGAGGCACAGCAGGTCCGGCGACACCCCCTCGTGCTCACAGGCGAACATGCGCCCGGTTCGGCCGAAGCCGGTTGCGACTTCGTCGGCGATCAGCAGGGTCCGATACTGGTCGCACAGCTCGCGGACCCGCCGGAGATACCCCCGCGGCGCAGTGATCATCCCTCCAGCGCATTGCACAAGCGGCTCCACCACGACGGCGGCCACGCGCCCGGCATGGCGTTCCAGCAGGGCGCCCAGTTCGTCGGCACAGGCCATGCCGCAGCTTTCAGGGCTCTTGCCCAGGGGGCAGCGGTAGCAGTACGGCGAAGGGGCAAAATGCGTCTCAAAGAGCATGGGGCGATAGACGCGGTGGAAAAGGTCGATGCCCCCGACGCTGACGGCCCCGACGGTATCGCCGTGGTAGGCGTTCCGGAGAGCAATGAAGCAATCGCGCCCCTCGTGGCCGCGGTGCCGCCAGTAGGCGAAGGCCATCTTGCAGGCGACCTCCAGGGCGGTGGAACCATCGTCAGAGTAGAACACCTTGGCCAGCCCCGGCGGCGCGATCTCAATGAGCCGGCGGGCCAGTTCGATGGCCGGCGGCGAGGCGAGGCCAAGCTGGGTGGAGTGCGCCACTTTCCCGAGCTGTTCAATGATGGCCCGGTCGATCTCCGGCCGCCGATGCCCGTGGACGTTGCACCACATGCTCGAATGGCCGTCGATGTATCGTCGGCCGTCCGCGCCGATCAAGTATTCCCCTTCTCCGCCCACGATGACCAGAGGATCGACCTGATTCCAGAGTGAGTGCTGGGTGAACGGATGCCAGACGTACCGGCGGTCGAGTTCGATCAGCCGGCGGTTTTCCTCGTCGGTCAGGGCTTTCGGTATGGGGGAATCGGTCCTCATGCGGCGACACTCTAGCAGCGACCGGAAAGCCTGGCAAAGGCCGAAACCGGTCCAACTTCGCACCTGGCGATATTCGTCATAAATATAGCATCAGATCGCCTTTAGATTTCTGCATGGTCATCGCGCTCGAAGACGTGAACCCGGTTTTACAGCATCCTGGCCCCCCTCCGGGAGACCCCCTGCCGCCGGCGAGCTTCCGATGCTGCCCCGGATCCGGTTTATCCGCTGAGCCGAGGATTTTCATTGACAGCCGAACTACCTCTCTGGCATTCTAATTTAGCAGAATGCGACGGACGGCTTTGCGCCCGGAGGGACAAGATGGGCGTGGAGAACCTGTTTCCTACCTTTACCATGGGGTACCCGAGCGGGCCTGCCAAAGCGGGATTTGAATCATGGACACACGGATAATGAATTCCGGGTATTGGCTCGTGGCCGGCTGGACCATGCTGCATTTCCTCTGGGTGGGAGTGGTCATCGGCCTGTTCGCGACTGCCGGCCGGCTGGTCCTGAGTTCGGCACAGCCCGTGGTGCGATATACGTTCGCCCTGGGCTGTCTCGTGCTGCTCGCGCTCGCGCCTCTGGCCATTGGGGTCGTGGTGGCCAACGATAACCCCACCCCGATCGTAACCGTCCGCTCGGACGGCCTTTCCTTGCCCAGAGAGGGGCCGGACGAGGCCCTCGGCCTGACGCTATCCGCGACCACCACAGGCCGGCCCGTGGATGCCGGCTCCGCCGCGGCGCCCTCGCTGCTTTCGTTGGCAAAAGAAGCCGCGTTCACCGCCGTTCGATATCTGCCGTGGGTCTGGCTGACCGGCTCGCCACTGGCGTTCCTGCTGGTAATCACCGGCCTGGCCGGAGCGGAACGTCTTGGCCGCCAAAGCACCTTGCTCACCACCGGCATCGTGCCCGATACCTGCCAGCGTCTGCTTGGGGCGCTGTGCATGACGCGGCGCGTGGCCGTCGGCGTCTGCCACCGCCTGAAGAGCCCGGTGCTCATCGGTATACTGCGCCCGATCATTCTGCTGCCCCCCGCCGCACTGGCCGGTTGGAGCCCCGAGCAGCTCGAAATGGTCCTGCTTCACGAACTCGCCCATGTCCGCCGATGGGACAACCTGGTCAACCTCTTCCAGCGGATCGTCGAGTCCATCCTGTTCTTCCATCCCGTGGTGTGGCTGGTTTCGGAATGGGTGCGTGCCGAGCGCGAACACTGTTGCGATCAGGTGGTGCTCGCGTACACCCGCCAGCCGCGAGCCTACGCCGAGTTGCTGGCAGGCATGGTCCTGCCGATCTCCGAACACGCCGCCTTCGCGGCCATGGGCGAGGCGAATGTCGTCGCCCGCATTCGCCGCGTGCTGAAGCTGAGGGACGAAACCATGAAGCTGTCGCGCAAGGCGGTCAGCTTGGCAGTGTGCGTTCTTCTGGTCAGCGCGGCACTCGTGGGCATCTCCACCCGGATTTCCACGGCCTCATCGAGCTGGTTGCAAAGCATCATGTTTGGCCAGGACCGCGACCCCTCGCTCGAACGGGACCCTGGCATCAATGAGCCGCCGGCCAGGCCGGAACCTTCCAATGCCTCGCCGTGCGAGCCGATCGCGCAAGATATCGCGCCCCAACCAGCTCCGGAGAGCGTGGTCACGCTGCGTCTCCTGGATCAAGACGGCAACCCGGTCGAGGGCGTCAATCTCGCCCTTCGAACCCGGTGGACAGGCGGCAACCGCAATTCTACTGTCGTCGCACCGAGCCGCAGGACCTGAGATCCGGGCCGGATGGAACAGCCCGGCTGCCTTGGACATGGTTCCAAAACCCGCTCACGGAAGCGGGCACGCCCGTGCTGGCCATGCATACCGAACGAGGATTGGGGGCGACGATCCTGATCCCCAGGGACAGCCATGACCGCGAATGGAGCGTGCTGCTCCACCCGCTGTGCCGCGTGAGTTTTCGCCTGATCAGTTCAGCGCTGCTGGACATGGGCTTCCCCCTCGCCCAGACCAAAGGACACATCCTGGTCCGGCAAAACGATGAGATACCGCTCTTCGAGCAGCTTAAAACTCAGGCTGCTCCCGACGGCACGCCTTACGAGTTCGAGTACCTGCTGCCGCCCGGCAACTACTGCACGTGGTTCTTCGGCGACGCGGACGGGCGGCCGGAAACACGGCAGGTGCGCATCGCATTCGACGTCGTCCCCGGCCAGGAGAGCCTGGATTTAGGTACCATCGATCTGCCGCCGGCGCAATACTCGTTCTTCTACGGCAAGCCCGCCCCCGAATTCGTCCAACTCAAGGACATCCGGACCGGCCGGCCCGTGAGCCTCGCCGCGATGCGGGGCAAGGTGGTGCTCGTGGCCTTCACGCCGGCCTATTCCTGTGTGAAGGACAAGCTGCAGGGCTTGTACGAGCGATACAAATCCGCGGGGCTGGAGGTAGTTCTCATCCACAGTCCTGACACCGCCCCTTCCGCCCTCGAAGGCGATCCCGACCGCACACAGATTATCGAGGCGGTTGACGGCGGCGCTCCGACCGGAAGACACAAGCCCGGATCCATCTCGGGCACGACCGCCGCGGCCTATGGCCTCGAAACCGGTGACGTGATGTTTCTGATCGATCACGACGGCCGGATGCTTCAACGGATAAGGCTGGAACGGCCGGTTACGAAAAATGTTCTGGAGCGAGCCCTGGGCCTGCTGGACGCGGAAGCCATGCTGCTGGAAGCCGACTTCAATGCGTTGCGGTACGTGAAGCACGTGGATTACATCCGCCTGTCGGGCCACGCGGGGTGAAGTTGGAACTGAGATGCGAGAACTGAGACGTGAGAACTGAGAGGACGATGGAGGCCGCAGATGGCCACCACTTCCGAGACAGATCAACTGATCTGGCCGCCGTGCAGTCGAGAACAGACAGTACCACGTCGGGCTTGTCGCAGCTCGATTCCGTCGTTCGCTTCCGTCTGGGGCCATGTGGCGACCCAGAGCAGCAGCGTTACAGTCAGTGCGACCCACGGCCGTCCGTACCCCGCTTCGGCACCGACGTGCCACACTCGGACCAGACACCGCTCACGCTGCCGGTGAAGATGTGGACGCAATACCGGCAGGTGTCCGCGTTCGTCGAGGAAGCGAATCTCACGCCGCCCCTCACGGGGCGGCAAACATGGCGCGGGTCGCTCTAAACCACGGGTTCCGCTTCGCTCCACCCGTGGCTACTCTCTCCTCGCCCCTGCGGGGCGAATCCGTCGCCTGCGAGCGAACCCGTCGCCTGCGAGCGAACCCGGCGTATGTGGGACAAACCCGTCGTTTGCGAGCAGACCCGTCATATGCGGGACAAACCCATCGCCTGCGGGCCGATACGTCGTACGTGGGGCGAAGAGCGGACCCGTCGTATGCGGGGCGGACCCATCGCCTGCGAGCGGACACGTCGTATGCGGGGCAGACCCGTTGCTTGCGAGCGGAGCCGTTGCTTGCGGGGCGGACCGTTGATTGCGGACAGAGCCGTTGCTTGCGGGGTAAACCCTCGCTTGCGCTACGGGTTCGTGAGGCCGTCCTGAAAACTGGGGCACGAGGCCAACTAGGGGACACACCCTAATCCGGTTTCTACCCTAGCGTGCCGGCGGGCGGTTCGTATAATCGCCTTCATGTCCATCCGCCTGGTTCTGGGACGTGCTGGCAGCGGCAAGACTTACCGCTGTCTTGAGCAGATCCGGGAGCGGCTTCGCCAGAATGCCGCCACCGGCCACCGACTCCTGTTCCTGGTCCCGGAGCAGGCCAGCTTCCAGATGGAGCGGGCCCTCATCGAGACGCCGGACATCCCCGCGTACACCCGTTGCGAGGTACTCAGTTTTCAGCGGTTGGCCTATCGCATCTTTGCGGAGGTGGGGGCCGGGCCGAAGCGCGGGGACCAGACCATCGGGGCGCTGGGCCGACTGATGCTCATTCGCCGGATCCTTCGGCATGAACGGCCGGTGCTGCAGCTCCTCGGGCGGGTGGCGGACAAGCCGGGGCTGATCAAGCAGATCGCCGCCGCCATCGACGAACTGATGCGGGAGAAGGTGGAGCCCGAGAAGCTGGCGGACATCGCCCAGGCCACGCACGACAGCGACCCGCTCCAGTCGGCCAAAATGGCGGACTTGAGCCGGCTGTATCGGGGGTATCTGGATGCCCTGGAAGGCGATCGACTGGACCCCGGGCAGTATCTGTCGATGGCGGCCGAGCGTGCGGCGGGTTGCCCCTGGCTGGACGGCGCGGAGATCTGGGTGGATGGTTTCGCCGGCTTCACCGCCCAGGAGTACGAGCTGCTGACCACACTGGCCCGCCGGGCGCAAAGCATGGAAATCACCATGCTGGCCGATCCGGATACGCCGGCGGTGACCATGGACAAGATCCCGCCTTGGTGGTTCTCACTGTTTTCGCGAACGGAACGGACGATGGTCCGACTTCGCGGCGAGTTGAAGAAGGCGGGATTGAGCCTTGCCGAACCGATCCGCCTGCCGGCTGGAAACGCCACGCGGTTCGCGCGTCCGGAGCTGGCCAGGCTGGAGAAATGTCTGTTCAGCCGCCGGTCAACACCGGCCCGGCTGCCCCTTTCCAGGGGAGAGGAAGGCGGGCAAGATGCCCGCCCCCCGACAAGCGGCCAAAGGCCCGTAGCTGACCAAGGCGGGCAGGATGCCCGCCCTCCTCTGCCGGCGGTGACGGTTCTGGAACTGCCCGATCGGCGTTGCGAGGTGGATGCGGCGGTTGCGGAAATTGAGCGTCTCCGCCGTGAGGCCTCGCCACCGATGCGCTACCGCGACATCGCGGTGATCGTGCGGGATCTGGCCCCCTACCACGACCTGCTCTCCGCGGCGCTGCGGGCTCACGAGATTCCCTGCTTCATTGACCGCCGTCAACCGACCACGCAGCACCCGCTCATCGAGCTGGTTCGCGGCCTGCTGGCCATTGCCAGCGACGACTGCCAGCTCGAATCGGTGCGACTGTTGCTCAAAACGGGCCTGCTGCCGATTACCCCGGAAGATGCCGACCTGTTGGAAAACTATCTGCTGGCCTGCGGGATTAACGGCCGGTCCGCCTGGGACGAGCCCTGGAAGTTCACGCGTTACTTCCGCCGCCGGGACAACCAACCGGAGCTGACACGTCCCCAGGCCGAAATACTGGAACACATTAACTCCATCCGCCGGAAATGGCTTGACACACTGGGCCCATGGCTCAACGCCGCGGTCGGGAATCGCCAGGCATCCGGCCGCGAGTGGGCCGAAGCGCTGTTCAACTGTCTCGACCGGCTGAAGGTCGGCCCCCGCTTGTACGAGTGGGCGGACGCAGCCGAGGAGAACGGCCAGCCGGACGAGGCCGAGGCCCATCGCCAGGTCTGGGCCGACTTCGTGGGGCTGCTGGACGAGTTCGTGCGGGCCTTGGGCGGCGAGTCGATGTGTATCCGCGAGTTCCAGGAGACCACCGAGGCCGGCCTGGCGGAATTCAGCCTGGGGCTGGCTCCCGCGACGCTTGACCAGGTGCTGATCGGCGCGATCGAGCGCAGCCGTCATCCGCCGGTTCGGGCCGTGCTGCTCCTGGGTTTTGATGACGCACACTTCCCCATGCGCCGCGGCGAAGACCCGCTGCTGGGCGATGACGAGCGCGAGGCGCTGGCCGCCAACGAAGTGGAGATCGGCCCGCCCCGTCGGCAACAGCTTCTCGACGAACGCATGCTGGCCTACATCGCCTTGACCCGGGCCAGCGAGCGCATTCTGATCACGTACCCCCGGGCGGAATCCGACGGCAAGCCGGTGAATGCCTCGCCGTACCTGCGCGACGTGCTGGCGGCCCTGCCGGGTCTGGAACCGGAGGTGATGCAGGACCCGCGCGGCGGACGCGACGACGCGTGGCTGACCCGCTGCGGCGAGCTGGGCGCCCGGCTGGCCCGGGAGTTTCGCTACCGTGGCCCGATCAGTGACGAGAAAGATCCCGCAGGCCGAGCGCGTTGGAACGCGTTGTATGAGGCCGTTCGCGATCAGAGAGACTGGCACGTGAGCCTCGGCCGGTCGCTGGCCGGCCTGAAGTATGCCAACACGGCCAGGCTGCATGACGGCCTGGTTGCCCAGTGGATCGGGCAGCGTTTCGCCGCCAGCGTCAGCCGGCTCGAATTGTTCGCCGCCTGTCCTTTCGCCCACTATCTGGAATATTTCCTGCGGCTGGAGCAGCGCATTGAGGCGGACATGCGCGACGTGGACCTGGGGACGCTCTGCCACGCCATCCTGGAGAAATTTATCAAGGATCTGACCGACGCCAGTCGGCGGCTGGCGGATCTGGAAGACGACGAGATCGGCGAGGGGGTGGAGTCGGCCGCCGGCGAGGTGGCGCCGCGCATGGCCGACGACCTGCTGCTGTCCGAGGCCCGCAACGCGTTCCTGCTGTCGCGCAGCCGGGACCATCTTCGTCGCGTGCTGCGCTGGCAGCGTGACAGCGCCCGGGTGGGCGCGTACCGACCTTTCCGCGTGGAGTATCCGTTCGGCTATGCCGAACTGGATGGCGGGCAGCTTAGCCTCAAGACGCCGAAGGGGCGGGAGGTGGTCCTGCGCGGCCGGATCGACCGTGTCGATATCGCGGAACTGGCCGACGAGGTGCTCGGCGTGGTCATCGACTACAAGCACTCGACGGATCGAAAGCTCGACTTCTGTAAGGTGTTTTACGGTTTGAGCCTGCAACTGGTGGGCTACCTGCTTGCTTTGCAGCAGGCGGGCAGGACGCCGGCCGGAAGACCCATCCGCCCGGTGGCCGCCTTCTACCTGCCGCTGCTGGAGCCGTATCAGGCGGTGGCCCATCCGAGCGAGGAGAAGAAACAGTCGTACCGGTGGCGCGGCATCGCGGATTGCTCGGCGCTGGACACGCTGGACAAGACGGTTGAACCGGGCGGCTCCTCCGAGTTCATGGCCGCCAGGCTGACGGTGAAGGGCGAGCCGTACAGCAATTGCGATCTGGCCCGGCAGGACGACTTCCAGGCCCTGCTGGCCCATACGGCCGAGCGCATGGCCGAACTGGCGGATCGATTGATCGACGGCGACATCGCCATCAGCCCATACCGGCTGCGGCGACAAACGCCCTGCTCGTGGTGCCAGTACAAGCCGGTGTGCCGGTACGAGATCGAGACGCAGTTGCCGCGAGCGCTGGAGGCGTTGAAGAAGGCGGAGGTGTTTGAGCGGATGAGGAGGGACGAGGGGTGAGGGGCGAGGGACGAGGGGTGAGGGGCGAGGGATGAGAGGCAAGGGACGGCAGATAAGGCCCCGAAGGGGCCATGTGAGAGTAGCCACCAGTGAAGCGAAGCGGAACTGGTGGTTAGGAAGCGGCGCAATCGAATCTCCCGCCCCAACGGGGCGGGGTGAGGCTCCACGAGGACCGCACGCCGCCCAATGAATAGATGATGAACAGGAAGGAAGAAGGAAAGGAACGAGGCTTGAGGGGGGATGAAGGCCTGAGGTGAGAGCAGGCAATCCACTCCGCTTTTTCAGCCTTCATGCCGTGAGTCTGAAAGGTCGCAGAAACCTTACGGGAGCGCTATGCCTACGCGCGAGCCACAGTCTGACGGTCTGGGCCATCTGTCACCGGCCCAGCTTGAAGCCATCCGCGAGACGAGCTGCAGCCTGCTGGTGTCGGCCGCGGCGGGGTCGGGCAAGACCACCGTTCTGGCCGAGCGTTGCGTCGCGCTGGTCTGCGACGTGGAGGAACCGAAACGCTGCGATATCGACAAGCTGCTGGTGGTGACCTTCACTGACGCCGCCGCGGAGGAGATGCGGGCACGAATCCGCTCGGCCCTGCGCCGCCGGCTCGATGAGCAACCCGACGACGAACGGCTCCAGCGGCAGATCTATCTGCTGGAATGTGCCAGCATTTCGACCATTCACTCGTTCTGCAAGACGCTCATCGAGCGTTATTTCCCACAGGCCGAAGTCGATCCGCAGGCCTCCGTGCTCAGCGAAGAGGAAGCCGACCTTCTGCGCGACGAGGTCCTGGATGAGCTGTTCCTGAGCCTGTACGCCTCGAACGATGCGGATGGACTGGCCTTCCAAGCCCTGGTGGACGACTACGGCGCTGGGGACGACTACAAGGTCGGCCGGATCATCCTGCAGATCCACAATTTCATCAGCACGTTGCCGGATCCGCAGCAGTGGCTCGACGACTCGCTGCGGCGTCTGCGGCCGGAGGACCCGAACAGCCTCCCGGCCGACCTGCACGCCATCCAGTGCAAGCGGTTACGCGAAGAGCTGCTGTCCCAGATGGATTACTGCCGGTATCTCGCGGAGGCCATTCACGCGACCTGGCCGGTGGCGGAAATGCACGCCGATTCGGTGACGGAACACTACTTCACGCTGAAGCAATGGCTCGACGCGCTGGATCCCGACAGGCCGGAGTGCTGGGAAACGGTGGCGGAGGCTATCCGGGCGCACAAAATCGAATGGAAGACCCGCCGGCCAACGAAGCTCTCCGACGAGGACAAGGCCGCCTTCGATGCCGCCAAGGCCCAGCGGGACAAGCTGAAGGTCTATTTCGAGCAGCGTCTCCGGCAGCGGCTGTGCGCGTTCACCGCCGGGGAATACCGCGAGGGCCTCACCCGCGTCGCGCCGTACGTGCGGACGCTGGTGCACCTGGTGCGCGAGTTCGACCGTCGCTACGCGGAGGCCAAGGCCGTGCAGGCGGTGGTCGATTTCAACGATCTGCAGCGGCGCGCCCTGCGGCTGCTTTCCGATCCGGACGACCCTTCGAAACCCTCGGACGTGGCCCGGCGCCTTCAGAAGCATTACCGCTACGTGCTGGTGGATGAGTTCCAGGACGTGGACCCGCTGCAGGAGCGCATCCTGCGTTTTGTCAGCCGCGAGTCAGCCGACCCGCCGGAGGGCAATCTTTTCACGGTGGGCGACATCAAGCAGTCGATCTACCGGTTCCGGCTGGCCGAGCCGACGTTGTTCACGGCACGGGCCGACCGCTTTGCACAGGGATCGACCATTGGGCGGGTCATTCCGCTGCAGAAGAACTATCGCAGCCGTCCAGGCGTGATCGATGCGATCAACCTGCTGTTCGAAACGCTCATGAGCCGGGATTTCGGCGGGAGCGATTACGACGACCAGGCCCGGCTTCACCCAGGCGCAACTTATCCCGAGCAAGCCGAAGGGCCGACGTTCGACCGGCCGGCCATCGAAATGCACCTGCTCGAACCGGTAACGGAACGGACGCGGACGGCCGCCGCGGATGATGGCGATGAGGAGGCCGAATCGGCGGCCGGCGGCGAAGAATCCGCGGTCGAAGAGCTGGAAGGCATCGAACGCGAGGGTTACCTGATCGGCCGGCTGGTGCGTCACTGGATGGGCCAGGGACAGATCGGCCGGCGCTGGCACGTGGCCGGTCGCCCGGAGACGCCCGGCGGCGTGCCCGTGGCCCGCCCGATCGAGTACCGGGATATCGTCATTCTGCTGCGCTCGCTGCGCTTCAAGGCCGAGCCGATTGCCGACGTGCTGCGCCGCATGGGGGTGCCAGTTCGGATCGAGCGGCAGGCCACGACACTGGACACCACCGAGTTCCGCGATTGCATGGCGGTCCTGCAGGTGCTGGACAACCTGCAACAGGATATCCCCCTGGCGGCGGTCATGCGTTCGCCGATCCTGGGCATGCCGTTTGATGAGACGGAGTTGTTTCAAATCCGCCAGATCGACCGCGAGGTGCCCTTCCATGCGGCGGTGCGCCAATATGCGGCTGAAGGCACGGACACCACCATCCGCCAAAAGCTCAACAAACTGCTGGAGCGACTGGACTATTACCGCACGCGCGCCCAGCGGACGCCGGTGGCCGACGTGCTGTGGGAGCTGTACGAAGAGGCGAATTACCTCTCGTATGTCTGTGGTCTGCCGGATGGCGTTCGGCGGCGCGATCACCTTGTGCAACTGCACGAGCTGGCCCGGCAGTTCGGCCACTTTTCGCGTCAGGGTCTGCGGCGGTTTCTGCACTTCCTCGAAGACCTGATGGCGCGGGACCGCCAGCCGCGCCAGGCAGGTATCGGCGGCGACGAGAACTGCATTCGCATCATGACCATCCACGCCAGCAAGGGGCTTGAGTTCCCGGTGGTGATCATGGCCGACCTCCAGAAGAGCTTCAACCTCGAGGACGCCCGCAGCGCGGTGCTGGTGGATCGCCAGCACGGCATCGCCATGCGCGCCTCCGAGCCGGAGAAACGCATTCTCTATCCGACCCTGGCTCACCAGCTTGCCGTCGATGACACGATTCGTGAGAGTCTGGCGGAGGAACTGCGGGTGTTGTATGTCGCGCTCACGCGGGCTCGCGAGCATCTCGTGCTGCTTGGTCGGATCAGCCCCGACCGCGTGGCCATGGTTCGGGCCATGCAGCGGGCCAATGGCGGTGCGGACACCCGGCGGGCCCTGCCCCGACTCCAGCTTGAATCGGCATCCTGCGCCCTGGACTGGTTGCTGGCGGCGATCGCCACGGTACCGGTTGAGCAGGTTGGCTGGCATGATCGCCAGGGACAGAACGGCGACCCACAGGCCGGCGAAGGGCCCGACGCCTCGCGCGGCTGCGCATCGTCCGCCCCCCTGTTCGCGATTACCACCTATACGCGTGCAGCGACCGATCAATGGCGGATTCCACCTGCCGTCCGTGAGGCCCAGGCCGAGGTCCTGGTCCGCATCGCGAGGCTGGAGCCGTTGCCGGATGATGAGCCGGTGACGGGCATCGAAGACGCGCACCGGCTGATCGCGAGCTTGCGCGAAGCGTATCCGGCACAGCCGCTGACTACCATTCCAGGCCGGCTGGCCGTAGGCGAACTGAAGCGCCGCTGGGACGGCAGCGCCGATCTGGACGAGCGCATGCCGAAGGCCTGGCGAAGCGCGGAACCGCCCCGGTGCGTTTTTGTCACGGAAAAGGCGGTGGGTGATCCGACGGTTCGCGGTTCGGCCACGCATCGCTTTCTTCAGCTTGTGGATCTCTCGGCGCCCTGCGACCTGGAAGACCTGCGGCGGCAACTTACGAGGTTATGCGACCAGGGCCGGATGAGCCCGGTCGAGGCCGAATCGGTGCTTGTCGAGTCGGCCGCCTGGTTCTTCCGCACACCGCTGGGGCAGCGCATCCGCGCTTGCGCTTCCGGGGTTCATCGCGAAGTGGCGTTCGAAGCGCGCATCGACCCGCGGCTATACGATCCGCACATTGTCGGGCAGGACTATCGCGACACGATCCTCGTCCGCGGCGTGGTCGATCTCATCCTGGATGCGCCCGACGGGCTGGAGATCGTGGACTACAAGACGGACATGCTGCCCGCCAAGGCCTGCGAGGAGCGGGCCAATACGTATCGCGCGCAGCTCGACATCTACGCCCTGGCCGTGGAGAAGGCATTTCGCCGGCAAGTCGCACATCGATGGTTGGTGTTCCTGCATGGACGGGTACTCACCGACGTGCCTCCTACGGAGCGGAAATAGTCGGCTACCGACGTGTCGTTAAATGTTGATAAGTCTTGGTAAGCCCTCCGCACGCTATCCTAATGAAAATTCATGCCTGTTGAGTCGTTCCGCCTCGTCCTGGCGGGGGAATAATCTTTTGCCGCAACACCGCGCTGAACGAAACGAAAGGAGAGCTGGAGTATGTACGTACTCTGGATGATTCTGATCGGCATTATTGTGGGGGCCATTGCGAAGCTTCTGATGCCCGGCCGTGACCCAGGGGGAATCATCGTGACCATGCTCCTGGGTATTGCCGGTTCCATCGTGGCGGGCTTCCTCGGTCGGCTGATCGGCTGGTATGCTCCCGGCGAACCCGCGGGGCTCATTACCTCGATCCTGGGGGCCATGCTACTGCTCTTCCTGTATCGGCTCTTCATCAACCGTGGCACCGCCACTCGCTATACGTGATGTGGACCCGTCCTGACCGGCCCTGACATCAAGGGTACTGAATCGCCAGTAGCCGGCTTCCGGTTTTCAGTCACCAGTCCGCAGGGACTCTTGGGACCGATTACCGGGGAGCGGCTACTGTTCACTTCAGACTTGACAAGCCGGCCGTCCATTCGCATGGTGTGCATCGAGGCAACGCCCCCTGTCGCCGGTAGATGCCGCCATGCCCGAGACGACCCTACCGCCCCCGCCTTCTACACAGACCCTCGACACGGCAAGCGCGCGTTCGCAGCGCCGCGGTGAGATCGTGTTGCAGTGGCTGGCCGGTGAACCGCTTGTTCCGCCGGCGATCGGGCTGACGGTCGGTATCTTTCTGGATTCGGTGGTCTCCATCCCCTTCCCGGCAGCACTGGCGGTCATGCTGGCGGCCGGGGCCATGCTCCTGCGCCTCGGACGCCGGATTGCCGTCGGCCACGTTGCCGTCGCGCTGGCGGCGGCGGCGTTGGGAGCGACCCTCCACGACCTGCACTTCCGGCACTGGCCTGATGACCACCTGGTCCGTTACACGAACGACGAACCCGCGCCCGCCCGGGTCGTGGGCGTAGTGGTGCGGGGGCCGCTGATCGCGCCCCTGTCGACAGGGCACATCACGTGGATCCGGCAGCTTCCGCGCACCCGCCTGCTCATCGAAGCCCAACAGGTGGAGGGCGTGGCCGGGCCGGTTCCGGCGAGCGGACTGGTCGCGGTCGTGGTGCGGGAGCCGGTATTGGGAATCAGCCCGGGCGACCAGGTCGAATTGTTCGGGACGCTGCACCGGCCGGTCCCGCCGGCCAACCCCGGCGAACGCGACTGGACGCTGATCAGCCGCCGGAACGGCGTGCTGGTGGGCATGAGCTGCGAACATGCCTCCAACGTGACCGTGCTGGCCTCGCCTGACTGGCGCGACCGGTGGCTGAATGTCGTTCGCCGGCGGGCCTGCGCCGCGATTCGCGAACAGACCTTCCAGGAGGACGAGCCCGGCGCCCGGCTGCTGGACGCGCTGGTGCTTGGGCAGCGCAGCGCGGTGGATGACGACCTCAACCAGGCCTTCATCAACACCGGCACAGTGCATTATCTCAGCGTCAGCGGCGCTCATGTCGGCGTGCTGATGGCCTTCGTGTGGGCAGTCGGCTGGCTGGTGGGCCAATCGAGACGCCGGTGCGCGGTGTGGGCCATCCTGCTGGTGATAGCCTACGCGACATTGACGGAACCCAGTCCGGCCGTCATCCGCTCGGCCATTATGGCCGTGGTGTTCTGCATCACCATTCTCGCCCGACGTCCGCTGCGATCGGCCAACGGGCTGGCCCTGGCGGCGATCATCCTGCTCATCCTGCGTCCGACCCAGCTCTTTGACCCCGGCTTTCAGCTTTCGTTTCTGACGCTGATGGCCCTCATGTACCTGTCACCGCGGGTGCATGCCCTGGGCAAGCGGGCGTATGACCGGCTTCTTGGCCGGGACGATCCGCTGCTCCAGCCGGAGATCCAATACATGCTCAACCCACCCTCGTGGCCGCGGCGTGTGCTGGATGGGGCCTTACGGCAACTGGGTTGGGCGTTGGCGATCAGTGTGGCCGCCTGGGGTGTCGGGGCTCTGGTGAGCTCTTATCACTTCCGGCAGGTTCCGCCCTGGGGATGGATCAATACCGTTCTGGTCACGATTCCGATGTCGGCGGTGTTGCTGCTGGGGCTGGTCAAGACGGTGTTGTCGTGGATCTTTCCGCCGGCATCCTTTGTGGCCGGCTGGCCGCTGGGGATGTTGACCGACGCCCTGATTGGGCTGATCCGCCTGCTCGATCGGCTGCCCGGCTCGGGGTGGCGGACGCCGGAGATGCCCGCCTGGCTTTCGGCGGCCGGGCTGGGAGTGCTGGGGTTGTGGATCGTGGCGGCACCTCTGAACATTCGTCGGAGGTGGGTCGCGGGGGCGGCGGTGGGATTCGCCCTGCTTGCCGCCTGGAACCTGGTGCCGAGAGGCCCTGCCGACTCGTTGGAGCTGCACGTGTTATCCGTCGGCGACGGCACCGCCTGCGTGCTCCAGATGCCCGGCGGAAAGACCTTCATGTATGACCTGGGCACGCGCCCGCCATACGATATCCAGCGGTGGACGGTGGGTCCGTTTCTGGCCCACAAGCGTCTCCGAGCGATCGATACCCTGGTGCTCAGTCATCCGCAACTCGACCACTTCAGCGGGGTGCCGGACCTGCTCGAAGAGGTCCACGTCAAAGAGCTGGTCACCGCATCGCATTTCCGGATGCCGGGGCGGACCGCCGGACCGGCCGGCCGGTTGATTGATTATCTGGCTTCCCGCTCTATCCCGTGGAGGACTATCCATGCGGGAGAGCGGCTGCACGATGAATACGGGGCCAGGATTGAAGTGCTGTGGCCGCCACGGCCGGAGCTTCTGACCATCGTGGGAGCCAACGATTCCTCACTGGTTCTGCGAATCACTTATGCAGGCACGCGCATTCTCCTGTGCGGCGACATCGAGGAATTCGCCCAGCGGCATCTGCTCTCGGGGTGCGATTTGAAGGCGGACGTGCTGGTGCTGCCGCATCACGGCGGCGTAACGCCGGCAACGGGGGCATTGATCAGGGCGGTGGACCCGGCCTGCTGCATCCGCTCGAGCGGCCAGCGGGACCGGGATACCACCAACGGGATCCTCGAACTGGTAACGGGAAGACAATACTTCAACACCGCCGACCACGGAGCGATCGAGGTACGCGCCACTCCCGACGGGCTGTCGATCAGGCCCTTCAGGTGAACTGGCGGTCAAGCTCCGAGGGCACAGCCTGCCCGCCCAGCGTAGCGGCGACCCGACGGAAGTGATAGCCGTAGATGGCCAGCCGCACGGCGTCGGCGAAGGCCGCCCGGTTCCTCTTGAAGGCCTTGACCAAAAACTTCCAGTACTCCAACCGGCCGTGGGCCGCCACGCCCATGATCCACAGCGACTTCAGGAAGGCCATGAAATCCTCGCAGGTGATCGACGCCCGACGGGGCTGCGGGCGATAGGTTTCGAGGAAGGTAAGAACCCTGCGATAATAGACCTTCGGCGCATACAGATGCTTGAGCAGTGCCCGATACCCGTTGGTGAGCAGCTCGCGATCCAGCTTGGGCACGAAATTGAGCACGCCATCGAGGTTGTTGCCGCTGCTCTGTTGCAGAATGCGGCCCTCAGCGGCCAGCCGCTTGAACAGACGTGTCTCCGGCAACGCGGTCAGCAGGCCCACCATGGCGGCGGCAATGCCGGCCTCCTGGATGAATTTGAATTGCCGTTCGAAGATGTTGGGCTGATCGGCGTCGAATCCGACAATGAACCCGCCCATCACTTCAATGCCCGCCTGCTGAATGGTCCTGATGGCCGTCAGCAGGTTGCGCTTGGTGTTCTGGACCTTGGCGCACTCCAGCAGGCTGTCTTCCTCGGGTGTCTCAATACCCACGAAGAGACGGGTGAAACCCGCCTGCGCCATCATCTGGAGCAGCTCGGGCTCATCCACCAGGTTCAGCGACGCCTCGGTAAAGAAGGTGATGTTGCCCTTGTAATGCTCGCGCCAGGCGATCAGCTCGCGCAGGAACGCCTTGACCTTCACCTTGTTGCCGATGAAGTTGTCGTCCACGATGAAGATGGAAGAGTCCCAGCCGGCGGCAACAAGGGAATTCAATTCGGCGATCATCTGCTGCGGCGTCTTGACCCGCGGGACGCGGCCGTTCATCACGATGATGTCGCAGAATTCGCAGTTGAACGGGCACCCGCGCGAGAATTGCAGCGGCATCACCGCATAATCTTTCATCCTGATCAGATCCCAGCGCGGCGGCGGGGTTTGGGTTACATCCGGCCGCTTGGGGCTCTGATATCGGGGTTTGACCGTGCCGGCGATCATGTCCGCAACCAGTTCCGGCATCAGGTCTTCGGCCTCGCCGAGAACGAAGTGCTTCACTTCCGGGAACTGATCGTGGCTGGTGGTGAACAGCGGCCCGCCGGCAATGACCGGCTTGCCCGCGGTATGGCAGCGAGCGATCACCTCTCGGGCCGACTCCGCGTGCACCAGCATGGCGGAGATCATGACGTAGTCAGCCCATTCGATATCACGGTCGTGCAGGCGGCTCACATTGAGATCGATCAGTTTGAGCTGCCATTCCCGTGGCAGCATGGCCGCCACGGTCAACAAGCCCAGGGGCGGGAAACAGGCTTTCCGGGAAAGAAAACGCAGGCTATGCTTGAAACTCCAAAAGGTGTCCGGATGGCCGGGGGAAACTAAAAGCACGTTCATAGGTCGCTCACATGACGAAAACAACTCAACGCGGGTTTTGGGAAACCCCGTCAGAGCTGCTTTGGGTTGAAATCTGAAATCCACTGCCTTTTGATCTTTTATATGCCCGGCTTCAGGCGGTGGGCAAGTGGCCAGGGGCCGCAAGAGCCGGGAGTTGCGTTATGCCTCAAGAACCCGCAGGCGCCGGGCCCATGAAGCCATCTTCATTCCGACAACGATACTGCTTTCTGTTTCCACGGCAACGCGCGTTGACGCGTCACGCAGCCTTGGGAGGCGGGGTATGGATCCGCAAAGCACAGTCGAAACACTCTTCGATCCGGAAAACCGGCAACGGTCGAATTGAGTTCTTCACGCCAGCGCCCGTTCCGCGCCTTCAGTTCGGGACTCCGGCCTGTATACGGACATGGCTTGCAACCGGTCGATCACCAGCTCGTAGGTGGTGTCGCTGCGATCATTAAACTCCTGGACCGCCACCATCGAACAGATCTGAGGATCGTTGTTCTGCAGGCTGAAGCAACGCCTGGCGGGGCGCCTGCGCCCCACCAGTTGCCGTTCAAGCTGCGAAAACAGTTCCAGCGCCCGCCCCCATCCGAAAAGCACACAGACGGCCCCGGTCAGGTCCCAGGCAACAGCCGCGGGGTCGTCGTAATGCACCGCGTGACCGCGCCGATCACGCGCCTCGGCATGTTGACACCAGTTGCTCCTTGCCTGAAGCAGGTCAAGAAGCCGCTCTTTTTCTTCCTGCAGCATGATTGGGTCCCGCATCGCATGGACTGTTAAAATTCACGGCTGCGTGTGGCCCGATTTCCTGTAGGCATAGACCGCACTGCCCGCGTGGTCGGCCGTGCAGTCGCCGTAGTCCGTAGCGAGGATATTGGCGAAATAGTCGAGCACGTCGCGAGCCGTTCGCGGGGAGTCCGCCCGTCGGAGAATCCAGTGGTCGCCCACCTTCTTGACGTGGTGTTCCTCGAAGAGACACTCTCTCGCTTTGGAACCGATGCCCACAAACCAGTCGCCATACGCCCCGCCCCGCTTCTGCATATGCCCCCGGATATCTTCGATAATCTGCTCTTTGGATTTAACCATGTGCATGCTCCCGGAAAAGCGCCTGGGGAAAAGAAGAAGGCCACCTTCGTGGCCTTCCTCCAGCTTAACTGGATGATCAGTAGCGTCTGCGGCCACCGTAGCCGCCCCGGCCTCCGCCGAAGCCGCTGCGACTTTCGCGGGGCCTGGCTTCATTGACCGTGAGCGCCCGGCCTTCCACGGACTGACCGTTCAGGGCTGTCACCGCGGCCTGGGCCTCCTGATCGGTGCCCATTTGCACAAAGCCGAAGCCCTTGCTCCGGCCGGTGCTGCGATCGCTGATGACTTCCGCGCTCTCCACCGTTCCGTGCGGAGCAAACAGTTGCTCCAGGTCGGAGCTGGTGATGCCGTATCCCAAATTCCCGACGTACAATTTCTTGCCCACGTTGTTTTCTCCTGTGCGAGGGCATTCGCGACTCATTCATGCATTCCGAGTCGCAGAAGGAAGAGGCCAAAGGGAGGCCTGAGAAAGGCTGGAAGGATGAGCGGAAAGGCGGTGTAACCTGGTCATCAAGCGCCGCAAATCGGGCTCATTCAACAAACCAATCAGCTTATTTTATGCCGTGATCGACCTGAATGCAAGGACTGTCATTTTCTGCACTAACACCGGCAGGGGCGTTTGTGTTCGCAAGACGGACGGCATCGTCCGGCCAACGAGCAGGCCAAGACGGGTGATCGTCCATGAATGCCGCAGGCTGAGCAGCCAAGTTCTTCACGGCCTGTCCTGCGCGCGGTCCGGGGGCGCTGCACCTGTCTGCGAAGAATAGCGGAAAGGGCCTCAGGGACGGGAAGAACAGGATCCTCAACCCCACCTCTGCGCTACGGGCGCGCTGCCCTCGTCTGGGCTCGGGTCGGCCAGCGCACACATCGGAGCGAAACAGGCCGCCGCCCGGCGATTCGGGGCCAACCAATCCCCCTTGCCGGGAGTGAGCGGACGGCGACGGCAGTCCCTCTTAAACGGCTCCCGGCCCCAAGCGAACCGCCGATTCCACACATAAACCCTGTGCTTAAAAGCCCTTACGATTTCACCCCCACTACCCGGGGCGCTCGGTCTGAATTCAACCACCCGGCGGGACAGTCGGCAGTTTAGATTTGTAAACCGGATGGGCCTGGTTATAATACGGGGCTCGACAAAGGCTTAGACTTTAGCTGTGCAGTCGTGAGGTGATTCGATGTCTCGTGTTTGTGCGTTTACCGGAAAGCGAACGACCGTCGGCCGCAAGTATGCCCGCCGCGGTAAGGCCAAGTACCTGGGCGGCGTCGGCCGGAAAGTGACCGGCAAGACCAAGCGCAAGATCAAGCCCAATGTTCAGAAGGTCCGTGCCGTCATCGACGGCAAGGTTGTCCGCGTGAAGGTCAGCACCAAGGCGATCCGAAACGGCCTGATCACCAAGCCCGTCAAGCGCGTCTGGAAGCCGGAAAAGGCCACCGCCTAGTTGCGTCACTGTACGCGCTGCCATCCCGGGGGCCTGGACTGCGGAAAGCGCGAACCGGCCTCTGAAAAGATGGGCCGCCCGGTCTGAAGTATCTGACGGATGAATTCCACGAACCTGTGAGCCATCGGCTTGCCGGTTCGTGGTTTCTATTTGGGGTCCGTGCCCAAGAACGGATTTGCGGTTATCTTACCTGTATCAACGGAGGATCTGTTCATGCACGTGAGATTATCCCGGCTCGTTCCCGTTCTGCTCGTATGCCTGCCCGTGCTGGCGGCCAAGCCGCCGGCCAGCCCACCGGAGCCGCTGCCGGGCGATGCCATGATCGAAGCTTACCTGGCCCGGCTCACCAGCGAAGTTGAGGCCCCCTTCCCAGGCAATTTCAAAACCGCCGAGGAGTGGCTGTCGCGCCGGCCGGAGTTGCGCAAGCAACTTCAGTACATGCTGGGCCTGGACCCGCTGCCGGAGCGAACGCCGTTGAACGCCACGGTGACGGGGACGCTGCAGCGCGATGGGTATGTGGTTGACCTTCTGCACTACCAGAGCCGGCCGGGCCTGTACGTTACAGCGAACCTCTACCGCCCCGCCGCGATCCCGGCCGGCGAGCGTCTGCCGGCGGTGCTGTACGTATGCGGCCACGGGAACCGGGGGCGAAACGGCGTCAAGACCGGCTATCAGTCCTCGCCCATCTGGTTCGCCAAGCATGGTTACGTATGCCTGATTATTGACACGGTGCAGCTTAGCGAGATCGCCGGCATTCACCACGGCACGTATCGCGAGCGACGATACTGGTGGGTTTCGCGCGGGTACACGCCGGCCGGGGTGGAGTGCTGGAACGGCATCCGGGGGTTGGACTACTTGGCCAGCCGCGCCGACGTGGATCCGGAGCGGATCGCGGTCACCGGGCTCAGCGGCGGCGGGGCTTCGACCGTGTACCTGGCCGCGATGGATGATCGGGTGAAGGTGGCGGTGCCGATCAGCGGATGGTCGGACCTGACCTGTTACGTGGCCGACAGCACGGTCAATCGCCACTGCGACTGCATGTTCGTATATAACGCCTACACCTGGCCCTGGACGCAGATCGCCGCCTTGATCGCCCCACGGCCGCTGCTGTTCATCAACAGCGACGCGGACGCGCTCTTCCCCATGGACGGCAACGAGCGCATTTCCAACCGGCTGGAGCGGTTTTATTCGCTTTTCGGCGCCGGGGATCGCTTCGAGACCCTGGTGAGCATCGGCGGCCACGCCTACCGGCAGGATATCCGTCAGGGGGTCTACCGATTCATCAACAGCCATCTCAAGAACGACCCGCGGCCGGTGACGGACAGCGAACAGGACCTGGTGACCGGCGAAGGTACTAAGGCGGTGTATCCGATTCCACTGGAGAAGCTGCGCGTATTCCCTCGCGACGAAGATTTGCCCAAGGATCAGATCAATACGCGCATCGACGAGCTGTTCGTCCCGATGGCGAACGTAGAGGTGCCCGGGGCCGGCGACTTTGAGCCATGGAAGGCGAACCTGCTGAAGCGGCTTCGCGAGACCAGCTTCCGGCAGTTCCCGGAACTGATCACACCGCCTGCCGGGGAGCTGCCCGCCGGCGACATGGCGCCGCTGCAATCGGAGGAGGGGATTACCATCTACGTGCGCCGGCTTGCGGCCGACGAAAAGCCCGGTCGTTGCCTCCTGGCGCTGACGGGGCCGGAAGGCGTGGCCACCCAGCCGTCCTGGCTGGATGACCTCCGCCGGCCGGACGATGAGGTTCTCCTGTGCGAGACCCGCGGCCAGGGTCGGACCCGGTGGGATACCAAGAGTCCGCCCAATCGCGTGGTGCGCTCGCATCCGCTGGTTGGCCGGACGGTGGACGCGGGCCGCGTGTGGGATGTGATGGCGGCCATTCGGTCCGCACGCACCACCATAAAGCCTGGCGTGCCGGTGCAACTTGTGGGACAAGGTACGGAGGGTATTATCGCCGCGTACGCGGCCCTGTTCGAACCTGACGTTGCGGGCGTCACGCTGATCGATCCGCCCATGAGTCACATGGATCCGAAGGCGCCGGTGTTGATGAACGTGCTGCGGGTCTGCGACATACCCGACGTGCTGGGGGCGTTGGCCCCGCGTCCGCTGACCCTCATCGGGGCCAAAGGCGAGGGCGTGGAGAAGGTCAGGAAGATTTACGAGGCGGCCGGGGCTTCCGATCGGCTGACCATCCGCTGAACCAGGACATTGGACTGCAAGAGCACGAAGACGCGAGAAGGGCTGGTGCTCGGTCATGCTGTGCAACTTAGCCACACTGCTCATTGTCCCCGGCATCCTGTGGGCACAGCCCACCTCTCAACCCGCCCTGCCCACGATCGCCTGGGATAGCGGCACTCTTCGGCTTATCGAGCGCGGCGCCGACTACGGGCGCATGGCCCGGCTGGCCGGCGGGCAAATCGCCTGCGTCTTTGACCGCGATCGCAAAATGTGGATCCGCCACAGCGCGGACGAGGGGATGACCTGGAAGGAGCCGATCCTGGTGGCCGAGGAGCCGGAGTGCTGGCTGACCAATGCCGACCTCCTGCCGCTCAAGGACGGGACGCTGCTGTACTTCTGGAACGAACGGCCTCTTGCGGCGGTCAAATACCAGCATAAAGAGGCCCCGCAGGGGCTCCTCACCCGGCCATTCCGGATTCGCATGGCCCACAGCGAGGACCATGGCCGGACGTGGTCGAAGCCTCAGACCCTTTATGAGGCCGGAACCACCTTCCAGGACGGCTGCTGGGAGCCGGCAGGGCTGCAGCTTCCCTCGGGCGAGGTGCAGGTCTACTTCTCCAACGAGGCTCCCTTCAAAACCACGGCCGAGCAGGAAATCGCCCTGCTGCGCTCGCACGATGGCGGCAAGACCTGGAGCAAGGCGGAGCGCATCGCCCTGCGCAAAGGCTACCGTGACGGCATGCCCGCCCCCCTGCTGCTGGCCAACGGGCGCGGCATCGTCGTGGCCATCGAGGACAACGGCTACGCCGGCGAACGCTTCAAGCCGGTGGTCTTTCATACCAGCCTGACGGACAACTGGCGTTCGGGCGTGGTGGAAGGGGACAGTCCCAGGCGCCGCGGGGCCCTGACGGAACCACTGGACCCGGCCTGGTACGGCGGCGCCCCCTGCCTGCGGCAACTGCCCACCGGCGAGACGTTGCTCTCGTACCAGGAGGGTTCCTCTGGCACCATGGAGCGCTGCCGGATGGCCGTGTGTATCGGCGACTCCGATGGGAAGAACTTCACCAACAAGACCTATCCCCTGCCCGCTCCGGACCGGGGATACCAGGCATGGAACTCGCTTTTCGTCAAAGATGCGAATACCGTCACCGCGCTATCGTCCGCCACGGTGAACGGCGTGCACGGCGTCTGGGCCATTGACGGGCGCATCATCAGGAGAAGACCATGAAACGACATGCCGTAGTGAGCGTTATCGTGCTTCTGGCCATGGCCCGCCCGGGCCTGGCCGAACCGGCGCCGACCAACCAGCCGGCGGAGCCCTTTCGTGCCGCGTACATGCACATCGACCAAGTCATCGGCCGGCAAACCGATGCCGCCGGCCGGCGGGCGGCCCTGGCCGAGGCGCTGGACGCCTTCAAAGCCAGCGGCCTGCGCGTGGTGATGCCCTACGTGAAGGACACTGCCGGGAAGGCCGCTTACGAGAGCGACGTCGTGCCGGCTCGCAAGTACAAGGACTGGGACGCACTGGCGGACATCATGGCCCTGGCCCGCGAGCGCAAGCTGGCCGTGTGGCCGGTGATCTGCGTGCTGCCCAGTGGCGGCGAGAAGGCCCCGGCCGGCATCCTGCTGAATCGTCCGGAGTGGGCCCTGCGGAACAAGACCGGCAAGCCGATCGGCTATCTCTCGCCGTGCAATCCCGCCGCGCGGAAGTGGATGACGGAGATGGTCTGCGAGATCGTTCGACGGTACGAGCCGGAAGGCCTGTTGCTGGACTATCTGCGCTTTCCCAGCCAGGTGGTGCAGCTCGATCCCGCATCGGAGGCGGACTTTGAGAAGCAGCTTTCGAGCGACACGCCCGCCGAATCCACCGAGCGTGCCGCCCGCCTGGGGGCGTTCAAGACGCAGGGTTTGACCGAACTGGCCCGCATGATCAGCGAGGAGACCCGCCGGATTCGTCCCGGCCTGCAGATTGGCTTGTACACCTGGGGGCCGCACGTAGTGGCCGGGCATAACGTCTCCCAGGACTGGAAGACATGGGCGGCCCGCGGCTACGTGGACATGATCAACGTGTCGGGCTACTGCTACCGAGACAACTATGGCGAGAAGTATCTGGAGGTTTTTGAGAAGCGCATGCGGCAGGCGGTGCAAACGCTGAAGCAATCCGGCGGCAAGGCCCGGATCAGCCTCTGCCTTGGCGTCCGCACCAGCCATGGCCGGATCAGCGAGGCGCGGGAGATCGCCGAGTACCGCCGGTTGGCCCGGGAAGCCGGCATCACGGATGTGGCTTTCTTCACGTGGACTTACCTGCAACCGTTCCTCGATGAAGCAGTCCAGGCGGGGTATCTCAAATAGGTAGAGTCCGATGAACTGTCCGTGAGTCCCATCGGAAGGAAGGTGAGATTTCCGGCGGTTTTCGTTGCGAACTTGCGCAGGTTTCTACCTGGCTGTTGATCGCCTCCGCTGCTGATCGGGTGGGTGGCCCACCTCTTCCAGAGGTGGATTCACGATTTGGACAACCAATAAGGGTACCGACGGCATCAACCGCAAGCCCGGCTGAAGCGGGAGTGAGTCTGAGGCTGGAGATGTGTTTGTCGCTCGGGTAATCGCCTGTGGCCCCGAGAGGGGCCAGGTGAGAGTAGCCACCAGTGCAGCGAAGCGGAACCCGTGACCACTTTCTCGCCGCCCCTGTGTGGGGCGTGTGTCCACCTGAAGGTGGCGGTGTGTGGTGCGTTCAACGCAGAAGATTCACTTGGCGTCCGTAGCAGGCGCGCGCTGGAACTGCACAGGAGCAGAGGTACACCTTTTCGGGAGCAGGCGTCGGGACGTCGGTCATTCTTCGGGCATCAGGCTCTCCCTCTTCAGGAGACGCTGCCTGACGGTCAGGAAGAAGCTGGGGATAAGGATCGGCCGTACGAAGTAGGTATCGATCAGGATGCCCAGGGCCAGGGCGAAGCCGACCTGCTGGAGCAGCGAGAGCTTGCCGGCCCAGAGGGAGCCCAGCGTGGCGGCCATGATGATGCCGCAACTGCTGATGACCGACCCGGTGCTGATTACCGCCCGGCGAACGGCCTCGGCGAGGCCCGCATGCCGCCGCTCTTCCATGAGGCGGCTGACCAGGAAGATGTTGTAGTCCTGCCCGACCGCCACCACGATCACAAACACGATCAGCCGGACCTTCCAGTCGATGCCGCTGAGACCCATGACGTGGGCGAAGAATTCCTCCGTCAACTTGAGCGTCGCACCGTAGGTCAACAACGTCGCGAAAACCATGAAGAGCGTCAGGGGCAGGTCACGGATCAGCACCAGAACGATGGCCGCGATGGCAATGGTGGCAACGATCATGACTCGGCGCTGGTCGCGGCCGGAGACGTCGCGAACGGCCATGATGTAAGGCGTCAGCCCGGAAAGATGCACCTGGGCTTGCCGCCCCTGAGCGGTCACCTGAGCCCCCCACTCGCGGGCAATCTCATCCACACGTTCGACCAGCTTCATGGCCGAAATGGAAAACGGCGGCTCATTGATCAGGATCTCGAAGCGCAGGGCCGGCATTTGATCGGAGAGGTAGTACGAATCCGCCGACTGGGTCAGCGCGGTGAAGAGCCGGCCGAACGGATTGCGCCGGCCCGTGGACATGTTCTTGCCGGCCGGCGAGTCCAGTGAATACACGTCCTCGACACCCGGCAACGTGAGCAGGCGGTCTCGAAGCCGGCGGCTGGCCTCGCGCAGGCGCGGCGCCGGGGCGGGCTGTTCGTCAAAGGTGAACAGCAACATGGTGGAGTAGATCTGGCCTCTGGAAAAATGGGACTCGGCGATGTCGTATCCGCGTCTGGAGGTCGTACCCTCCGGCAACTGCAGCAGCGAGTCGAAATGCGGCTCCATCCGCATGGCCAGGGCCGCGGGCACGGACAGGGCCAGCAGCCCGAACAGCAGCGTACGCATCGGGTGTCGCACGATCAGGTCAGCGACGCCCGGCCAGATCGCGCGTTGCGCGAATCTCAGCGGCGCGGTTGCTCCCCCCGGCCAGAACAGCGCCCGCCCAAGCATGCGGGCAATCGGCGGGGCCAGCAGCAGGCCGGCCAGCAGGGCCATGGTCAGCGCTACCACCAGCACCATGCCGGAATTGCGCGACGGGCCCAGCTCCGCAGTCAGCAGCGAACACATCCCCACCATGGTGGTGATCGCACTGAAGAACACCGCCTCGCCGGCATGCCGGGTGGCTTCGGTGGCGGCCTCGGACAGGTCAGGATCGAAATGGAGCCGCTCGCGATAGCGGGCGATCCAGAACAGAACGTAATCCACGCCGGCCCCGAACATGATCACAATCACGAAGATGTGTTCCATGGTCGAGACTTCCCACCCGGCGTACTTTTCGAGGAAAGTGAGAAGAACCAGGGTGAGATAAACGCTCAGCCCGATGGAGATCAGCGGGACCAGGGCCCCGACCGGCGAATGATAGACAAGGATCAGGATGGCCAGGACCGCAATCACCGTGACCCAAGTGGTGTGGTGCAGGGCCCGGGTGGTGGCGTTGGCATAATCCCGGCCGATGGCCGCGGAACTGGTCAGCTCAACCTGCAGACCCTCGGGTGGGCGGTGGCGGGCGATGGTGGCCTCAAGCTCGTTGACCATGACGGACGAGGCCGAGCTGATCATGTTGGTGGTCAGATTGATGACGGCCATCGCCGCCTGACCGTCGGTGCTGACCAGCCGTGGCCGGAACCACACCACCTGCGGTGAGAGGATGCCGGCCAGGATGTGCCGCTCCGTGGATTCGTGGGCGGAGCGGGCGATTCGGTCCAGCCATTCAAGATCCTGCTCAGTCACCTTCTCCGGCCGGTAACCGACAATCGCGATCTGGCTGCGCGAAGTCATGCTGGGAAAGGCCTTACCCAGCATTTCGACCGCGACGTTGTAACGGTTCTCCGGGGGCAGGAAGGAACCCATCTCATCAGGGGGCAAAGGCTCGGCACTGAACGCCCATACGGAAGCGATAACCGCAACGGCCAGCCAGATGGCTACCAATCGGCCGGGTTTCAGGGCGATGAGACGTCCGAGGGTGTGAAACATCGCGGTCTTTGTAGCCGGTTAGGGCAGGATGGGCAAGAGCCGCCCCGGTTCCTCAGCCGGGCCCGGATTGGCTGCACCGCAGATGCAATCGAACAAGTGACGCTGACGCATGGTGATTTTACCCGATCGGCTGCGCGTTCCCTGGCCATGGATAGGCTCCCCGGCGCTATCCCATCGGGCAAATACCCGAAAGCGGCCGCCGGCGGGCTTCTACTTGGCAGCCATCGGCTGCGGAGGGACGTTGTCCAGCATGCGCTGCAGCGAGACCCGGGCCCAGTGGCGGGTATCCGGATCCACCTTGATCTGATTGACGATCCGGCCGGCGGCCAGCTCATCCAGCGACCAGAGCAGGTGGCGCAGGTCGATGCGGTACATGGTGGTGCACAGGCACTGCACCCCCGCCAATGAACGGATAAGTTTACGGCCGGCGTACTTGTTCGCGAGGCGATTCACGAGGTGAATCTCGGTGCCCACGGCCCAACTCGTGGCGTCGGGGGCCTCCTCGAGGGCCTTGACAATGTATTCGGTACTGCCGGCCACGTCGGCCTTCTGGACGACCTCCCAGCGGCACTCGGGGTGGACGATGATCTTGCACGCCGGATCGGCCTCGCGGATCAGGTCGCAGTGCTTCGCGGTAAACAGGCCATGAACGCTGCAGTGCCCTTTCCAGAGCAGGAATTTCGCGTTGCGAATCTGCTCGCTGGTGAGGCCGCCGTCAACGGCGTTCGGATCGTAGACGACCATCGAATCGAGCGGATACCCCAACGCGTAGGCGGTGTTCCGGCCGAGGTGCTGGTCGGGGAGGAACAGTATCTTCTCGCCCCGGCCCAGCGCCCATTCGACCACCCGGCGGGCGTTGGAACTGGTGCAGCAGGCGCCGTCATGCCGCCCGACAAAGGCCTTGATATCCGCGGTGCTGTTCACATAGGTAATGGGGATAATCCGGGCGTCGGTGGCCGACTGGAACTGTTCCCAGGCCTCCTCCACCTGGTCGATGGCGGCCATGTCGGCCATGCTGCAGCCGGCGGAGAGATCCGGCAGGATCACCGTGACCTCATCTTCGGTGAGGATGTCGGCCGACTCGGCCATAAAATGGACGCCGCAGAAGACGACATATCGGGCGTTCCGGGCCTTGGCAGCCAGTTGACTGAGCTTGAGGCTGTCGCCGGCATGGTCGGCGAACTGAATCACGTCATCCTGTTGATAATGGTGCCCCAGGATAATCAGCCTGTCGCCGAAAGCCTGCTTGTGCGCGCGGACCCGGTCGGCCATTTCCTCGTCGGAGAGCTCGGCATAGTGAGGAGGCAACGGGGGTTGAAAAAGCATCATGACTATTGTACCTCGGCTCGCATTATAGGCGAGAGAGCCGGTTCAGCTAATCCCGGCTCATTGCCGCGGGCCTCCGAAATGTTCTTTCAGGAAAGACTCAATATATGTCTGTACGTCGACGGCGTGGCGCTCGGGACTGACTGCTTTAGCGGTCAGTTCACGGAAGACGGCGCCGGGGATGGTCTGGGCGAGGATCTGCCCGTATTCGAAGGGGTGAATGGGGTCCTGCCGGCTGGCCAGAACCAGCGTGGGCACGCGAATCGTCTTGAGTTCATCCAGACTGTTCAGGGGGGAGTCATGGGGGATGCGTTCGATCTTGATGACGGTTTCGGTGGCGCGGGGATGGTCGAACTGCCGGAGGAGAGAAGCGGCCACCTCGGGCCAGTTGCGCAGCAGTGCGGCATACTCAGGCGATTCCACAAACCGCTCCTTGGCCCCCGCGGCCCCGTACTGGCGGATCAGCCCGGCGATGAGTTCGCACAGGCGGATATTCTCCGGCGGAGGCGTCTTCAGCCAGGCCGGGCGGGAGAGCACCAGGCCCAGGACGCGCTGCGGATAGCGCAGGGTAAAGTTCAACGCGATGGCCGAGCCCATGGAGATGCCACCGACGACGGTCTTCTCAATCTGAAGATGGTCCAGGAAAACCAGCAGATCATCGGCAAACGGGGCCAGGCCGATCCGGGTTTCATCGCCCAGCGGGCGGGTCTCGCCATGAGCCCGACAATCGAAGGCCAGCAGTCGAAAGCCCGGCGGGGGTACGAACAGCTTGAACGGCTGATTGACGTCGCCGCCCAGGCCATGCTGGAAGACAAAGGGCGTCCCTTCGCCGACATCGAGGTAGTTGAAGGACAGACCGTCGTGGCTGAATGAGGGCATGAGTTTCCTCTCCTCTTGCCGTAGCCCCTCTCTCCGAAGGCGGATTTACGACTTTTGAGGCAAACGCTTCCCAATCATGAGGAGTCGCGAACCGGGAGCCGGAGAGGCAACATCACCCGCCCATGTTCTCGATTCTTGAAGAGGGCAACGAGGCGGGTTCACAGCTTCCGGCAGGCTCGCGCGCCTCGGCGGCCAACTGCCGGCCATGAGACAGGTTAGCCCGTTTCATGAGCTCTTTCAATCACGGTGAACGCACCCTCGGCGGGAGAGGGACGGCTGTGGCCTCAGACTTCGGGCGGCCGGGGGACAGGGGGATGGTCGGCGGCGGCCTCTGACTCGCGCTCGGAATGGCTGATCTCCGTGATCAGGCGTGCCGGGCGGTTTCGAGTGAAATAGTTGTACGCCCACTGAAGCAGGACCAGCAGCCGATTGGCGAATTGCACCAGGTACATCAGGTGCACAAACAACCAGATCAGCCAGGCCACGAAGCCGGAGAAGCGGACCCAGGTCAAATCGGCGACCGCGGCCGCCCGGCCGATCGTCGCCATGCTCCCCCGGTCGTGATAGACAAAGGGCGGGGTGGGTCGGCCCCGCAGCCGGTTGCGGATGAGCCTGGCGGCGTAGCGTCCCTGCTGCATGGCCACCGGGGCCACGCCGGGGAGCGACTTGCTGTTCTGCTCAACGTGGGCCAGGTCCCCGATGACGAGGATCTCCGGATGGCCGGGGATGGTCAGGTCGGGGTTCACGACCACTTTACCGCCGCGGGCCAGTTGGGCTCCGGTTCGCTCGTGAAGTACCCGGCCCAGGGGCGAGGCGGTCACGCCGGCCGCCCAGAGCACCGTTTCGGCGGGGATGCGTTCGGTTCGGCCGTCTGATTCCACGGCGATCTCGCCCGGCGCGATGGCCACGATGCTGGTCCTGGTTCGGACGGTGACTCCCAGCCTGGCCAGGGAGCGTTCCGCCGCCTTGGCCAGATCCGGCGGGTAGCTTTCGAGAATTCGTTCGGAGCGCTCTACCAGCAGAATGCGCGCATCGGCGGGATTGATGCGACGGAAGTCATGCTTGAGGGTATGGTTGGCGATCTCGGCTACGGCGCCGGCCAGCTCTACCCCCGTCGGGCCGCCGCCCACGATCACAAACGTCAGCAGCGCGGCCACGTGCGCGGGATCCGGATCGCGCTCGGCGGCTTCGAACGCGGAGAGTAAGCGGCCCCGGATGCGAGTGGCATCCTCAATGGTCTTGAGACCGGGCGCGAGCCGCTGCCATTCGTCGTGGCCGAAGTAGCCGGTCTGCGAGCCGGAGGCGATGATGAGAAAATCATAATCCACCTCACTGTCGCGGAGGATCACTCGGCGTTTCAACGGGTCGAGGTCCACCATCTCGCCCATCAGCACAATGGCGTTCTTCTGGCGTCTCAAAATCGAGCGCAGGGGCGCGGCGATGTTGGCCGGCGAAAGCCCACCCGTTGCCACCTGGTAGAGCAACGGCTGAAAGAGGTGAAAGTTGCGGCGATCGATGAGGATCACGCGCACGGGCGCCCGCTTGAGCGACCGGGCCGCGTACAGGCCGCCAAATCCGCCGCCGATAATCACGACCCGCGGCAGAGGGTCGGAACCATCGGGCCTTTCACGGCCAGCCGCCTGAGAGGAAGACGCCGCGCCGCCGGACTGCGCACTGTCCGGAAACAAGTATGTGCCGAGTCGGGTCATGGACATATACATTGTTACCTGTCGGCAGCGCGTGATTCCGTGCATTTTCTGCATCCGGTCGACAGGCACATTAAAAGGGGCACAGTTGTGGAAGGTGCGACACGGAAAGGCCCCCGTTGCCCGCCGGGTCAGCGGAACACCCGGCACGGCCGCCAGTCGCTCAGGTCAGGTTTGCTTGTCGCTGTGACCAGCCTATAGTTACCTGAACATCTTCCGCACGGGATTGCAGGATAAAGATAGCAAGATGCTGATTTAGACGCGTTCGCCGTCTTGGCCGGATTCGGCGCCTTGCTGCATTCTGTTCGACTTTCGTAACTGTTCCAGTTGGGTTGCGTAGCCAGCGCGCCGAGATCGACCCTACCCGGCGGAGGGATGGGCAGGCGAGCTTGTCACCCGTGTTGTGCAACCAACGGTTCAAGGGCTCCGATGTCACAGATCTTCCATCCGAGCACGAACACCATCTCCAAGGTCACGCTCCTTGGGGCGGTTTTCTTTCTGGCCGCCCTGCTGTGGGTCTTCGGCGTGATCGTCCGCTCGCCGTATGTGACGGAAGCCAATGTGGTTCGCCAGCAACCCGTGCCCTTCAGTCATAAACATCATGTCGCCGGCCTTGGCATCGAATGCCGTTACTGTCACACCACGGTCGAGACCTCGGCCTTCGCCGGTATGCCCTCCACGAAGACGTGCATGACCTGCCATTCGCAGATCTGGGTGGACGCCCCCATTCTCGAACCGGTCCGGGCAAGTTATCGAACCGACCAGTCCATCGAATGGACGCGGGTGAACGATCTGCCTGACTTCGCCTATTTCAACCACAGCATCCATGTGAAAAAAGGGATCGGCTGCGAAACCTGTCACGGGCCCGTGGACGACATGGCCCTGGCCTGGCGGGCCAACTCCTTGAACATGGAATGGTGCCTCGACTGCCACCGCGATCCGGCCCGGTATGTCCGGCCGCGCGACAAGGTGTTTGAAATCGGATACAAGCCCGCGGAAGACCAGCGCGTCCTGGGTGAGCGACTGATGAAGGAATACGCGATCGACACCCAGCGGGCGGTGTTGATGAACTGCTCGACGTGCCATCGATGAATGACATGAACCACAGCCGCCGCGACATTCAGCTTCCCGTGATTCACCCCTCCGGCACGGCCCATGACGCCGTGGCCTGCGAGGCATCCGCCCATCCCGGGCCGGAATTCTGGCGCAGCCTCGACGAGCTCGCCGGGACTCCCGAGTTCGAGGAATACCTCCATCGCGAGTTCCCCGACAACGCCTCCGAGTGGATGGACCCGGTGGGCCGGCGTCAGTTCCTCAAGCTGATGGGCGCCTCTCTGTCCCTGGCCGGGCTGGCCAGTTGCACGCGTCAGCCGACCGAGAAGATCGTGCCCTACGTGCAGCCGCCCGAGCAGATCGTGCCGGGCAAGCCGCTCTTCTACGCGACGGCCATGCCCCGAGGCGGGCTGGGATTTCCCGTTACCGCCGAGAGCCACATGGGCCGGCCCATCAAGATCGAGGGCAACGAAATACATCCGGCCAGCCTGGGCGCAACAGACGCCTTCGCACAGGCCTCCATTCTCCAGCTTTACGATCCCGACCGGTCGCGCACCGTCACCCGTGTGGGGCAGATCTCCACCTGGACGGAGTTCCTGGGCGCCCTGGCCCTCGAATTGGAGGAGCAGCGCGGCCTGGAACCGAAAGGTCGCGGCCTGCGACTGCTGACCGGCCCGGTGAGTTCCCCCACGCTGACCGCCCACATCCAGACGCTGCTGAAGCAGTTCCCCGGGGCCAGGTGGCACCAGTACGACCCAACGGGCCCCGACAACGCGGTGGTCGGAGCAAAGATGGCGTTCGGTGAACACGAACCTCTTCAAGCTATTTACGCATTTGATAAGGCAGAGGTCGTGGTGTCGCTGGACGGTGATTTCCTGTGCAGCGGCCCGTACGCGGTGCGCTATGCCCGTGACTTCATGGCCGGCCGGCGCGTATACGCGAACAACGGGCGCATGAACCGGCTTTACGTAGCGGAAAGCTTCCTCTCCAGCACCGGGGCGGCAGCCGATCATCGTCTCAAGATGCGTCCCCCGGATATTCCCCGGCTGGCCCGGCTGGTGGCTCAACATCTCAATATGGGGATTGAAGCCCCCGCCAATGCCACCGACGAGCAGGAGGCCCGGTGGGTTGCGGCTGTCGCCAGGGACCTGCAGGCCCATCGCGGCGCCAGCGTGGTGCTGGCCGGCGAAAGCCAGCCGCCCGCGGTGCATGCCCTCGCCTGTGCCATCAATGAAGCCCTGGGCAACGTGGGCAAGACGGTCTCCTATATCCGGCCGGCGGCGCCCATGCCGGTCGACGGGATGCAGTCGCTGCGCGAACTGGCGGCGGACATGAAGGCCGGCCAGGTGACCATGCTCGTGATCCTCGGCTGCAACCCGGTTTACGATGCGCCGGCCGATCTGGGCTTCCGGGAGCTGCTGGCCGACACGCAGTCCAAGGTGAAATTCCGTGTTCACTGGGGCCTCTACGCCGACGAGACAGCCGAGTATTGTCACTGGCACATCCCCGCCGCCCACTACCTGGAGTCCTGGGGGGATATTCGCGCCTACGACGGGACGGTCACGATTCTTCAGCCGCTCATCGCCCCGCTCTACGGCGGCAAGACCGACCTGGAAGTCGTCGCAGCCATGCTGGGCATGGGCAACCAGTCAGCGTATGACCTGGTGCGCGAGCATTGGCGCACGGCCGGGCTGAGCGGGAACTTCGAGCCGGCCTGGGAACGCGCACTGCACGACGGGTTGATTCACGGCACGGCTTCGCCGCTGCTGACGCCGAAGGTCCGGCCGGAGCTGGTTCAGGATTTGCGACGGGAATGGGAGGCAGGCTCCACTCCCAGAGCAGCGACGCAGGAGGCCGGCGAGTCGTCCGCCGCTCAGGGCGGGCTGACCATCCTCTTCCGGCCGGACCCCACCATCTGGGACGGACAATTCGCCAACAACGCCTGGCTGCAGGAGCTGCCCAAGCCGCTGACCAAGCTGACCTGGGACAATGCGGCCATGATGAGCCCCGCAACGGCCGGCAAGCTGGGCCTGGCCAACGAGGATACGGTCGAGTTGAAATACCGGGGACGCACGGTCAACGCTCCCGTCTGGGTGGTGCCCGGGCATGCCGATGAGTGCGTCACCGTTCACCTCGGGTATGGGCGCCGCCGGGCCGGCCGGGTGGGAACCGGCATCGGGTTTAACGCCTACCTGCTGCGGACCACCGAGGCCCCCTGGTTCGATGCCGGGCTGGAGATTCGCAAGCTCGACGGGAAGTATCGACTCGCCTCGACCCAGCACCATCACAGCCTCCAAGGCCGGCATAACATTCGCGCCACGGACCTCGAAGAGTACCGCCGGCACCCTGACTTTGCCCAGCACATGGTCCACAAGCCGTCGGCGGACATGACCCTTTACCCCCAGCCTTCACGGGACCAGAGCGAATACGCGTGGGGCATGGTCGTAGACTTGAACAGTTGCGTGGGCTGCAACGCCTGCGTGGTGGCGTGCCAGGCCGAGAACAACGTGCCCGTGGTCGGTAAGGAACAGGTGCTCGTCTCGCGCGAGATGCACTGGCTGCGGGTCGACCGGTACTACCGGGGCGACGACCCCGATCAGCCGGAGACGTATCACCAGCCGATGATGTGCGTCCACTGCGAGTACGCCCCCTGCGAGGTGGTCTGCCCGGTGGCGGCCACGGTCCACTCCAGCGAGGGCCTCAACGACATGGTCTACAACCGCTGCGTGGGCACGCGTTACTGTTCAAACAACTGCCCCTACAAGGTACGGCGGTTCAACTTCCTGCGGTACAACGACTGGGATAGCCCGGTGCTCAAACTTCTACGTAACCCCGACGTGACCGTCCGGAGCCGGGGCGTTATGGAGAAGTGCACGTACTGCGTGCAGCGCATCAATGCGGCCCGTCAGGCGGCGAAGCTGGAAGACCGTTCCATCCGGGACGGCGAGATCGTCACCGCCTGCCAGCAGGCCTGTCCCACCCAGGCGATCGTATTTGGCAACATCAACGATCCGAACAGCCGCGTATCCAAGCTCAAAGCCGAGCAGCTCAACTACGGCGTGCTGGAGGAGCTCAACACCCGGCCACGGACGACCTACCTGGCCAAGGTGTGGAACTCCAATGCGGATCTGGTGGGCAAAGAGCCGCCGGGCAATTTCCGGCCGGACAAGCGTGCCCATGCCAAAGAGCATGGTCATGGTGACAGCATCGAGACGGGCAAAAGTGAAGAACTGAAAACTGAGAACTGAGAACTTGTCATGTCCCAAGTTGACGTACCACAGGCCCCCCACGACCCGCATCATCACCCTCCGGTGATTGCGCCGGGGCATACCTACGCGTCGGTGACCGACAAGATCAGCACCATTGTCCTCACCGAGCCTGTCTCGCGCGGGTGGATTGTCGGCTTCGCCATTTCCTTCCTGCTGACCATGATGCTGCTGTACGCGATCACCTACCTGCTGGTCAAGGGCACCGGCATCTGGGGCATCAACGTCCCGGTCGCGTGGGGCTTTGCGATTATCAACTTCGTCTGGTGGATCGGTATCGGACACGCGGGAACGCTGATTTCCGCCATTCTTCTGCTGCTGCATCAGGAATGGCGGACCTCCATCAACCGCTTCGCGGAGGCGATGACGCTGTTTGCGGTGGCTTGCGCGGGCCTGTTCCCGCTGATCCACATGGGCCGGCCGTGGCTGTTCTACTGGCTGCTGCCGTACCCCAACACCATGCAGCTCTGGCCGCAGTTCCGCAGCCCGCTGGTGTGGGACGTGTTCGCGGTATCCACCTATGCGACCGTATCGCTGTTGTTCTGGTACGTGGGGCTGATCCCGGATCTGGCCACGCTGCGCGACCGCTCGCACCGCCGCTCCGGACGGCTTATCTACGGTGCGCTGGCCCTGGGCTGGCGCGGCTCGGCCCGGCACTGGTTCCGCTACCAGACGGCTTACCTGCTGCTGGCAGCCCTGGCCACGCCGCTGGTCGTCTCCGTCCATACGGTGGTGAGTTTCGATTTCGCGATCTCGATCCTGCCCGGCTGGCACACTACGATCTTCCCCCCCTACTTCGTGGCCGGGGCCATCTATTCCGGCTTCGCCATGGTGCTGACGCTGGCCCTGCCACTTCGGAAGTTCTACGGCCTGGAAGACTTCATCACCATGCGGCACATCAACAACATGGCCAAGATCATGCTGGCCACCGGTCTGATCGTGGCTTACGGCTACCTGATGGAGCTCTTCATCGGCTTCTACAGCGGCAGCATCTTCGAGAGCGCCGCGATGCGGAACCGCCTGTTCGGGCCCTACGCCCCCTTCTTCTGGGCGCTGATTCTCTGCAACGTGCTGACGCCCCAGCTCCTCTGGTCCAAACGCATTCGAACCAACGTCCTGATTCTGTTCTTCATTTCGCTCGTCGTGAACGCGGGCATGTGGCTGGAGCGTTTCGTGATCGTGATCACCAGCCTGCATCGCGACTTCCTGCCGTCGTCGTGGGCCATGTATTACCCGACGCGGTGGGACTGGGCAACGTACATCGGCACGATCGGCCTGTTCCTGGCGCTCCTGTTCCTGTTCATCCGCCTGCTGCCGATGATCTCGATCTTCGAGATGCGCGAGCTGGTGACGCCACATGCGAAATCGAACGGGATGCAGGCCGCGCGGTCACTCGACCGGGGAGACGATGCCCATGAGTAAGCGTTCGGCCATCTATGGTGTGATGGCGGAATTCGACCATGCCGAGCAGCTCGTCGAGGCCACCCGCCGCACGCGCGAAGCGGGCTACTCGCGGATCGACGCGTTCACGCCCTTTCCGATCCACGGCCTCCCGGAGGCGCTGGGCTTCCGCCGCACGCGCCTGCCGCTGATCGTGCTGGTGGGCGGGATTCTGGGCGGACTGACCGGTTACCTGTTGCAGTATTACTCGGCCGCGGTGGCTTACCCGGTCAACGTCGGCGGCCGGCCCCTGAACAGTTGGCCGTCCTTTATTCCCGTGACCTTCGAGATGACCGTGCTGATCGCGGCGATCAGCGCGGTGCTGGGCATGCTGGCCCTCAACGGGCTGCCGCAGCCGTATCACCCGGTCTTCAATGTGCCCAGGTTCGCGCTGGCCAGCCGGGACCGGTTCTTCCTGCTGGTCGAGGCTCGCGACCCCCACTACGACCACGACAGCACGTGGAAGTTCCTGGAGAGTCTGGGCGCGCGCGAGGTGTTTGACGTTGAGCATTGAACTTCCGGATGAGCGACAGGGGTCAGGGATGGGAGATGCGAGGTGTACTCAAGTGAGTGCTGAGAAGCCACAAGGCTGTGAAGTACTGGCACGGCCGGGCCTGCGCCGAAAGGGTCTGCACGCCTGCTGCGCGCCTGCTGTGGCAACCCGCTTTCTCACTTCTCAGTTCTCACTGCTCACTTTCTGCCCTCTGTTGGCTTTGATGCTTGCCACCAGCCTGGGACTTGCCGGCTGCCGACAGGACATGCACGACCAACCCAAGGCCGAGCCGCTGGAGCGAAGCGATTTCTTCCCCGATGGCCGCTCGGCGCGCCCGTGGGTCGTGGGAACAATCGCCCGCGGCCAGCTTCGTGAAGATGAGCACCTGTACACCGGCAAGGTCCACGGCCGGCACGCGGAGACGTTCCCCTTCCCGGTGGACGCCCGGGTGCTCGAACGGGGGCGGGAACGCTTCGACATTTACTGTTCGCCCTGCCACAGTCGTCTGGGCGACGGCAACGGGATGATTGTCCAACGCGGCTTCCGCCGGCCGACCAGTTTTCATGACGAGCGGCTGCGGAAGGCCCCGCCGGGCTATTTCTTCGACGTGATTACCAACGGCTTCGGCACGATGTTCGATTATGCCGATCGTATTGTGCCGGAAGATCGCTGGGCCATCGCGGCGTACATCAAGGCCCTGCAGCTTAGTCAGAACACCGATCCGCAGATACTCACCACGGCGGAACGGGTCAGGATCGACGCAATGGCCGGCACGCCGGCAGGCGAAGGCGGACCGCGCCAGGGTGGCTCCACTGAGGAAGGCGGCAGATGAACCACATGGACACGAGTTTGGGCAACCGGCTGGACCAGATCCGACGGTATGCGCTGTATGCAGGCGCGGCCGGTCTGATCGTGTGGCTGCTGGCCTCCGCCATCCTGGGGATGCGCGTGGCCCTGGGCGCCTACCTGATCGGATTTCTGTACGTGCTCGGCCTGAGCCTGGGTGCCCTGGCCATCCTCATGCTCCAGCATCTGACCGGCGGCGCATGGGGACGGATGATCCGCCGCGTGCTGGAGGCTTCGTCGCGCGTTCTGCCCCTGGTCACCCTCTTGGCGCTGCCCGTGTTGCTGGGCATGCGTGCGCTGTACATCTGGACGCAGGCGGACGTGGTGGCCGGCGATGAGGTGCTGGCCTCGAAGGGCTGGTATCTCAACGTGCCGGGCTTTGTGGTCCGGACGGTGGTGTATTTCGCCGTGTGGCTGGCGCTCGTCTTTCTGCTGAACCGCTGGGCCCGCGAGCAGGAGCGGACGCCGTATTCGCAACAGTCTAATTGGCTGCGGTCGTTGAGCGGTCCGGGCCTCGTGCTGTACGGACTGACCATGACCTTTGCGGCTTTCGACTGGGCCATGTCGCTGGAACCCCACTGGTTCTCCACCATCTACGGCGTGCTGTTCCTGATCGGGCAGGCGAACAATGCCTTCGCCTTCGCGGTAGGCGTCACACTGCTGCTGGCCTGGTGGCGCGGCGTCAGTGAAACGCTCTCCCGCGACACCCTTGCGGACCTGGGCAACCTGATGCTGGCGTTTATCATGTTGTGGGCCTACATCGCGTTTTCCCAGTTCCTGATCATCTGGTCCGGCAATCTGCCAGAGGAGATTCCCTGGTACCTCGCGCGACTGCGCGGAGGCTGGGGAGTGCTCGCGCTGCTGCTGGTGATCTTTCATTTTGCCGTGCCGTTCGCTCTGCTGCTGCAGGCCGAGGTCAAGCGCAACCCGCGGACGCTGGCCGGCCTGGCGGCACTGGTGCTGATCGTGCGGGCCGTGGACCTGGTGTGGACCGTGGCCCCTTCGTTCTCGACTCACGGGCACCACGACGGCATTTGGGTGGCGCTACTGGCGCCGGTGGCAATCGCGGGGCTGGGCGGTCTATGGCTGTGGCAGTTCGTCCAGCAGCTACGTTCGCGTTCACTGCTGCCCTACCCCGAGGAGACGGCACACAGCCTGGACGCTTCCGCGGAGGTGGCCTGATGACCCAACGAAACCGGACTCCATCGCCGCAATCCATCAAGCATGGCTATGAGGTGCGCGACACCAACCCGCGCTGGATACTCATCGCCGGCGCCGGGCTCACCCTGCTTGTGGTGGCCACCATCTTTCTGATGCGGTGGACGCTGGGTTACCTCACCTCCGAGCAACCGGCGGACGCGGGACCGCCCCTGGTGCTGAGAGGATCCCCTCCGCTGGCGCGCGGCCCCTCCATCAGTGAAGACCCCCAGGAACGCAAGCGGATGGAGGCCTTTCGAGCGAAGGAGAACGAGCGGCTGAACAGTTACGGCCGAGACCCGCTCACACAGACCATCCATATTCCGATCGAACGGGCCATGCAACTGGTCCTGGTTCAAGGTTTCCCGGTAAGGCCCGCCGATCAGCAACCTCCAGTCACCGGGCCGGCGAACGAGGCAAGCCCGGCGCAGGCGGGAGTTGGAGTGCGGCCTTGATGAGCGTGGGGCTGTGATGAGCGTGAGGGCGTATGGGCGTGGGGCTATGGTGGGTTTGGAGCGTGCCTGTGACGTTGAAGAGGTGGGATGGGCGAGCATGTGCGAACGTGAGCATGTGGAAATGTGGGCAAGTGGGAACGTAAGTAAGCGGGAAGGTGGGCAGGTGGGAACGTAGGTGGGAACGTGAGCAGGTGGAGACGTGAGCAGGTTGGAACCTAAGCGGGTAGGGACTTCAGCACATGGGGACATGCGCCAGTGTATGTACGGCGGGTACGCGAGAAAGTGAGACAGCCATGGGCAGCGTTATGACAACTTCGAAGCCTCGGCACAGCCGCCAGCCATCTCATCCTGCGCGCGCGGCCACCGCCTCCCACCGCTGGCCCTCGTCCGCTCGCTCCCACGCCTCGGGCGTCTGCATGGCGCGGTCTGACCACCGTTGCCGCTCTCTATCGCCCCGGCCGTCCGTCGCTCAATCCCTTCGCCCATTGGCCCCGGCGTCTGCCTGTTCCTCCGCCACTCCGTCCGGCCATCCCGCCGTCCTGTGGTTGTGGTCTGGTGTGCCCATGATGGCCGCCTGGCTGCTGGCCGGCCTGGCCTTCCTTTTCGCTGCGGCGGGAGCGATGGCCCAGACATCGCGGCCCTCGGCGCTGCGCGACATCGGCATCGACCAGAAACTCAACGCCCAGGTGCCCCTGGATCTGGAATTTCGAGATGAGTCCGGCCGGAGGGTCAAACTGGCCGAGTATTTTCACGACAAGCCGGTGATTCTGACGCTGGTCTATTATCGCTGCCCCATGCTCTGCACCCTGTCGCTCAACGGACTGGTCAAGACCATGCGGCCGCTGGGGTTTACGGCCGGCAAGGATTTCAAGATCGTCACCGTCAGTTTTGACCCGCGCGAGGGGCCGGAACTGGCCGCCGAGAAAAAGGCCAACTATCTCAAATCCTACAACCGCCCGGAGGCCGCCGAGGGGTGGCATTTCCTGGTCGGCGACGAGCCCGCCATTCGCCGGCTGACCGAAACGGTCGGGTTCCGCTACGCGTACGACGAGGCCACCGACCAGTATGCCCACGCCAGCGGGTTGATCCTGCTCACCCCTCAGGGGCGGATCTCCAAATACTTCTACGGCATCGAGTACTCCAGCAACGATCTGCGCCTCGGCCTGACCGAAGCCTCCCAGAACAAGATCGGCTCGCTGGCCGAGCAGATACTGCTGTTCTGCTTTCACTACGACCCGACAACTGGCAAGTACGGGCTGGCCATCATGAATATCATTCGCCTGCTGGGCCTGATCACATTGTCGGCCCTGGGTTGGTTCGTTTTCCGATCCCTGCGCCGCGACCGGCGGCGACGCCGACGGCTCGCCACCGGGGAGGTGTCCCCATGAGCAAGCTCTTCACGGCCCTGCCATCGCTCCAGTTCCGCCTCATGCCCGAGGACGCGTCCAGCATCTCGGGCCGGGTGGACGCGTTGTACTACTTTCTCGTGGCGGTCAGCACCTTCTTTGCGGGGCTCATTTTCGTCCTGGTGCTTTACTTCGCCCTCCGCTACCGCCATCGCCCCGAGGTGCAGCAGCCGGCCACATCCCACACGGGCAACCTGAAACTGGAGATCACATGGATTGTGATCCCCTTCGTGCTGGTCATGATCATGTTCGGCTGGGGGGCCAAGCTCTTCGTCGAAATGCGCACCATGCCGCCGGATGCCCTCGAGGTGTTCGTGGTCGGCAAGCAGTGGATGTGGAAGCTCCAGCATCCCAACGGCCGCCGGGAGATCAACGAGCTGCACGTGCCGGTCGGCCGGCCGGTCATGCTCCGGATGATCTCCGAGGACGTCATCCACAGCTTCTACGTGCCGGCGTTCCGCATGAAACAGGACGTGCTGCCCGGCTATTACACCACCGCCTGGTTCGAGGCCCAGAAGACCGGCCGGTATCACCTGTTCTGTGCCGAGTACTGCGGCACGGAACATTCGAGCATGATCGGCCAGGTCATTGTCATGGAGCAGGAAGACTACCAGCGATGGCTGGCCGGCGGCGACACCGAACGGAGTGTGATCGAACTGGGACAGGAGCTCTTTACCGGAAAGGGCTCCTGCCGGACCTGCCACAGCCCCGATTCCGGCCCCAGAGGCCCGGACCTGACCGGGCTCTATGGCACGACGGTCCACCTCCAGGACGGCAGGAAGGTTACCGCGGATGAGAACTACCTCCGTGAATCGATCCTGCGGCCGGGCAATAAGATTGTCTTTGGTTACGAAAGCCTCATGCCCCCCTATGAGGGCCAACTGTCAGAGGAAGAAGTGCTGCAACTGATCGCGTACATCAAGACCCTTGGCGGGACGGAGGCCGCTCCAGGCAGCCCCGCCACCCGCCCTGCCCGCGAGCCACCGACTACCGCTCCGGCAGCCATGCAGCCCACCAGCCCCTCGACGCAGCCTGCGGGCGCGAGGAGATAAGCGATGACGACGATTCCCATTGACGAACCCCGGATCGAGCAGCACTCGAATTACTTGACGAACGGGTATTCCGTTAAGTCATGGCTGCTCACCACTGACCACAAGCGCATTGCGCTGCTTTACCTGATCACCATCACGCTGTTCTTCTTCCTGGGTGGCGCGTTCGCGGTCCTGATCCGGCTCGACCTGATGACGCCGGCCGGCGACCTGATGCGCGACGAGACCTACAACAAGATGTTCACCATGCATGGCATCATCATGGTGTTCTTCTTCCTCATACCGGCCGTGCCCGCGGTGCTGGGAAACTTCCTGATTCCGCTGATGATCGGGGCCCGCGACCTGGCCTTTCCCCGGATCAACCTGCTGAGCTGGTATGTCTTCGTCATCGGCGGGCTCTTCACGCTCGCGTCGGTTGCCTCCGGCGGTGTGGATACCGGCTGGACCTTCTACACCCCCTACAGCAGCACCTACGCCAACACCCACGTCGTGCTCGCGGCCCTGGGGGTGTTCATCACCGGCTTCTCGTCCATTCTGACGGGCCTGAACTTCATCGTGACGGTCCACACCATGCGGGCCCCGGGCATGACCTGGTTCCGCCTGCCGCTCTTCGTGTGGGCCAACTACGCGACAAGCCTGATCATGATCCTGGGCACGCCCGTGCTGGCCGTCACCATCGTACTGGTGGCGATTGAGCGGATATTTGGCGTCGGCATCTTCGACCCCAAGCTCGGCGGAGATCCTCTGCTGTTCCAGCACTTGTTCTGGTTCTACTCCCACCCGGCCGTGTACATCATGATCCTGCCGTCCATGGGCGTGATCAGCGAACTGGTCACCTGCTTCTCCCGGAAACGGATTTTCGGCTATGGCTTTGTGGCCGTCTCCAGTCTGCTGATCGCCGTGTACGGCTTCCTGGTCTGGGGCCACCACATGTTCGTCTCCGGCCAGTCCGTCTACGCGGGGATGATCTTCTCCTTCCTGAGCTTCTTCGTGGCCATCCCCTCAGCCATCAAGGTGTTCAACTGGACCGCCACCCTCTACAAGGGCTCCATCTCGTATCAGACGCCCATGCTCTACGTGTTCGGCTTCATCGGCCTGTTCGCCATTGGCGGGCTCACCGGCCTGTTCCTGGCCACGCTGGCCGTGGACGTGCACGTGCACGACACCTACTTCATCGTCGCCCACTTCCACTACATCATGGTCGGCGGCGTGGTCATGGGCTACCTCGGCGGAATTCACTTCTGGTGGCCGAAGATCACGGGTCGCATGTATCCGGAGGGCTGGGCCAAGCTGGCCGCCCTGATCATCTTCGTCGGCTTCAACCTGACCTTCTTCCCGCAGTTTCTGCTCGGCTACCTGGGCATGCCCCGGCGGTACCACGTCTACCCCGAGGAGTTCCAGATCCTCAACGTGATGTCGTCGGCCGGGGCGTCGATCCTGGGGGTCGGTTATCTGCTCCCGCTGGTGTACCTGTTCTGGTCGCTGCGCTGGGGGCCGGCGGCCGGGCCGAACCCGTGGGCGGCCGCGGGGCTGGAATGGCAAACCTCTTCCCCGCCGCCGACGGAGAACTTCGAGAAGATCCCCATCGTTACCCAGGAGGCCTACGCCTATTCCGAAGGAAGCGGGTTCCCTGTGAGTCCGGAGGCTGATTACAAAGAGGGAGGGTCCCCCGTTGTCCATTCCTAGCACCGCGGAACATCATACAACGACTCACCCGGCACTGGCCCATCACTTCAACGACCTCGCTCAGCAGCGGGAGGCCGGCACGCTGGGCATGTGGACATTCCTGGTCACCGAAGTCATGTTCTTCGGCGGCGCGTTCACCGGGTACGCCTATTATCGCTGGAAGTTTCCGGAGGCATTTCAGGCCGCCAGCCACCATCTCGACATCGTGCTGGGCACCATCAATACCGTTGTGCTCATCTGCAGCAGCCTGACCATGGTGCTGGCGGTACAGGGGGCTCAGCGCGGCGACCGCAAGCGGCTGGTCCGATTTCTTCTGCTCACCATCCTGCTTGCCCTGGTGTTCCTGGGCATCAAGGCCTTCGAGTACCATCACAAGTGGGTGGAGGGCCACGTCCCCGGGCGCTATTTCCGGTGGGACCCGCAACATGACGGAGCCGTGAGCCCCGGCGGCGCGCAACTCTTCTACTCGTTCTATTTCACCATGACCGGCATACACGCCGCGCACATGATCATCGGCATCGGCGTGATCGGCGTGCTGGTGTGGATGGCCCTGCGGGGTCGATTCACGCCGGAGAGCTACGGGGCGGTGGAGAACACCGGCCTCTACTGGCACTTTGTGGATATCGTCTGGATCTTTCTGTTTCCCCTGCTCTATCTGATAGGACGGCACTGATGACCGCGCACGACGAGCATTCGATCAGCACCAGAACCTATTTTCTGGTCTTCACCGCCCTGCTGGTCCTCACCGGCGTGACGGTGGTGGCGGCCTTCTTCAACTTCGGACACTTAAACGACATCATCGCCCTGGTCATCGCCGGCACCAAGGCCACGCTGGTGATCCTGTTCTTCATGCACGTCTGGCACGCCAGCGGCCTGACCCGCGTCTTTGTCCTCTCCGGCTTCGCGTGGCTGGCCCTGCTGATGGCGTTTACCTTTGCGGACCTGTTTACACGCTGGCAGGTTGAAGCGGCGGGATGATCACCTGAAAACGCGACACGGGCCACGCCCGCACCCAAGGTGTTTGGGTGCAGTGTCAGTGGTCAGTCGTCAGTTGCAGGTCCGTGGTCTTTGGGTCAGTTGTCGGGAGCGGCGGCTTTCTTCTCGAAGATGCCGTCGGCTCCCATCCGCTTTTCGAAGTGCCCTTCGGCAAGCCACGCCTGGGCGGCCGGATCTTTCTTGAGATATGCATCCCAGAATGCGGTCGTGCTCATGCGGATCAGGTCCAGGAAACGGGCGTCGCGGTGGGTTTCCTCGCCGCGAAGCCGCTTCCGGCCGGTGTAGACCATGTGGTCGCCGTTCTCGAAAATCACCAGGTACTGGTCGGCGTTCCGGATGTGATCGAAAGCCACGCGGCGTTCGGCGGCCCTGGTCTCGCTGACCGGGCTGTCGTCGCGCGTACCGGTCATGTGCAGGATGGGGATGCGGATGTTGGCGTAAATGTCATCGAGCCGGTCACGGCGGCGCGGGACGTTAGGGCTCATGGCGATGGCGGCCTTGACGCGCCAGTCTTCAGCGGTCGCCAGCCGGCCGGTCGGCGTCACGAAGGCCTGACCGGCAATGGCCAGGGTCGTAAAGGCGCCGAAGGAATGACCGGCTATGCCGATCCGCGCGAGATCCAGGCGACCCGCGAGAGGCCCCTCCTCGTGCTGGAGCCGCTCCAGGCGATCCAGGACAAAGTGGATGTCGGCCGGACGATTGAGGGCATTCTGCGGGTCGGCCGCGGCCTGTCGCATCCGGGCCGACCGGCCGGTGTGCCCTTTCCACACGCTTTCATCGCTACCGACATGCTGAACGTGGACAGTGATGTAGCCGTGGCTGGCCCAATGCCGGCCAAGATAGGCATAGCCTTCGCGTGAGCCCCCCAGGCCGTGGGAGAAGATGATGACTGGAAAGGCTTGAGGGGCGGGCACTTGGGGGCGCGTTGCCGGCGCCCCCGTCTGCGCTGCGGACTCCGCAGCCGGCCCGGGCCCGGTGGTCGGCTGTTCCAGCCCGGGATAGTAAATCTTCACGGGTACTGCACGATCTCGCTGGTCGTCGTGCCAGTCGTAGAGGACCTGGGCCACGTGGTACGGGCCGGGGGTTCGCTTGTATTCGTCGGAGGCAGGCTCATTCGTAGTCAGCATGGTTGCAAGGCCCCAGCAGAGACAGAATCCAGGATAGAGACACGGCGTCATTGAGCGCCCCGCGGTGTTATATCCGGCCGGATCGGTTTCGCATGCACGAAAGAACGCCCTCGCCTGCATTGGGAGTTCATTTATCTTCCCAAACTCCCGCCGTTTACAGCGGGGAGAGGCCGCTCTATCATGGGGCGACCGTAACTCATCAGGTTACAGATGTTTGCCATTCAATGGAAGGATTTTGCACATGGCTGGTCTGGGAGTGAACATCGATCACGTTGCAACCGTTCGGCAGGCCCGGCGCACGTATGAGCCGGACCCGGTGTGGGCGGCCGTCGAGGCCACCCTCGGCGGAGCGGACGGGATCACCTTCCACCTCCGGGAAGATCGCCGGCATATCAACGATCGCGATGCGGAACTGCTCAAGCGGACGGTGACGATCAAGCTGAACATGGAGATGTCCATCGCCAGGCCGATCGTGAACATTGCCGCACGACTCCGGCCGGATCAGTGCACGCTGGTCCCGGAGCGTCGCGAGGAACTGACCACGGAAGGCGGCCTGGACGTGGTACGGCTTCGGCGACGGATCAAGCCGGTGGTTGAGCGGCTTCGCGGCGAGGGGATCGAGATCAGCGCCTTTATCGAACCGATCGCCGAGCAGATCGAAGCCTCGGCCGAGGTGGGCTGCCACGCGGTGGAGCTGTGGACCGGCGGATATGCTCACGCGAAGGGCAAACGCGGGGTGGAGCGTGAGTTGAAGCGGCTGGCCGATGGCATCGAGGTCGGCAGGCGGGCCGGGCTGCTTGTCCATGCCGGACATGGTCTCACGTACAGCAATATCGGACCGGTGACCGCGCTGGGTGGGTTCAGCGAGTTCAACATCGGGCACTCGATCATTTCGCGGGCGGTGTTTGTGGGGATTCGCGAGGCGGTGCGGCAGATGAAGGCGCTGGTATAGAAAGGGTTCAGGGTTCGGGGGTTCAGACTTTGGGGAGTCAGGGTTCAGGTTGAGGGTTTGGGTTCAGGATAGTTCAGGGTTCTGGATAATACGGTACGGCTCAGCAGGTTGAGGCGTTTGCGGGAAGGGATTACCGCGTGCCCATGAGCGAGAAAGGAGTTTCGCATCCGCGTTGAAAGGTGCGAAAGTGAGCAGGTGGGAATGTACGAGGCTGCTGTCCCTCTTTTTGCTGGGACTGGCTGGGTTGGGGTTCATAGCAGCGTCCCCGGGACACGCCGCACCGGTCGGCCCGGTCGTTTGCGGGCCGGTTCACCTGCCGGCCGCCGTCTTATCACTCTCAACCACGCCAACTACAACTTCCGCACCCGCATCGCTCCCGGCCACTCATCCAGCCACCGCCCCTGCCGAACCCCCGCAAAACGCTCATGCCTCGCAACCAGCCGGAGCCACCAGGGCCATCGTGGTCGAGCCGACGGTCGCACTGGAATCCCCTGCTCCTGCAGCAACTTCCGCCCCTGCGCCAAAGGGATTGGCGCTGCGTTCCGACGAGGTGATCCTGTTTCTTGGCGACGAGCTGATTGACGGGGGCGATCCGCGGACGAGCACGAATTTCCCGTTTCTGGTCGAGAGCTTCCTGACCGTTCGATACCCGGAGCTGCGGCTTCGATACGTGCATGCGGGATGGCGCGGGGATACGGTTGGCAGGGCCCTGCTCAGGCTAGACCGGGATGTGCTGTCACGCAAGCCCACCACGGTAGTCATTTGTCTGGGGCTCAACGATCCGGAGTATCTGCCCTTCTCGGAAGAACGGCTCGGGCAATTCAAGCGGGACCTGGGGACATTGGTCCGGCGAATCGAGGAGGCCGGCGCCCGGGTGTGGTTGATTTCGCCGCCGGCAGTTCGGGAAGACCTGGGGCAGGCAGCGCGGATCACGCGCGGGGGACAGCCGACCATCGTGAATCTTCGCGGGATCAGCTACAACGCCACGCTGGCCCGATACGCGGAGGTGGTCCGCGCGACGGCCACCGAAGCCGGCATGGGGTTTGTGGACTGGTATGCAGCTTCCCAGAAGATGGGGCCGACAGCACGGCCGGCAACGGGACCGTGGTCGGACGGACGTTTACCGCCGCCGCAGGGCCACACGTTAATCGCGGCGGAACTGCTGCGGGCCTGGGGCGCGCAACCCATCGAGGTAACCATTGAGATGCATTGGAACCGCCCGGGGGCACTCGTGAAGAGCCACCTGGGGCCGTCGCGTTCCTTACCCGGGCAGATCGATGCGGGTGGGCAGCGCATTCTGCTGCTCCAGGGCTTGCCGCTGCCCTGGCCGATGCCCGGGGGAAAAACGGGCGCCCTCCAGCCGGAAGGGGAAGCGGCCAACCTGTGTCGATTTGTGCTCCGGGTTGCCAACCCGCCGGCTCGGGGCGTCAAACTGCACCTGGACGGGAGCGATGCCGGGCCGGGAAGCACGTTGACGTTAACGGCCAGCCAGCTTCGACGCGGGTTCAACCTGGCCTCGACCGAGGTACTGCGAACGGTCCGGCCGGCACAGGACCTGCTGCAGACCATGGGGCTGAAGAACTTTTACCAGTATTCCACCTGGCGACGTCAGGAATTGAACCCGACCCGCGAGCCTGAACTGGCGGACGCGCAACGGCAACTGGTCAGCGCGTTGTACGCCTACGCGGCGGGATATGAACGCATCGTGTGGCGGATGCCGAAGACTTTCGATACCCGGCTGGTGCTGATGGAAGCGGTGCCGCCGGAACAGGTGCCGGTCGCCCCTCCCATCGGCACCCGGCCGGCGATGCCCACGACGCTGCCGACGTCAGCGCCCGCCACAGCACCAGCGACCCTTCCTGCTTCAGCACCGGCGACGGTGCCCGCGACTGGGCCTGCGGCGAGCCAACCGGCCTCGCAGCCTCATTCGTGAGCTCTTCCCGGTTGCGCGGAAAATACGGAACTATCACTCTTTCCCGTCGGGCGCTTCGTGCTTGGGCCTATGAGGCGGGCAGGATGCCCGCCCCCCGATACCGGCTGGCTCTGCTGGGCTGGAGGCACGGCTGATCTGCCGCGAAACGGGGTACTGGAACCAACACGCCTTCAAAAATTGCTTTCGCCGGGGTGGGTTGAGTCTGGCCGGGGGCTCCTTAAAATACCGCATCCGGGCGCACGGCCATCCAGATAGGTCTGGAGCATGGGGGCTGGGGGCGGGTTTCCGGTATTTACATGGAGCTATTCAGTGTTCAAAGGCAGCATGGTGGCGTTGGTTACGCCATTCAAGGATGGGCAGGTAGATTACAAGGCGCTGGACGCGCTGGTGGATTTTCATATTGAAGCCGGAACGGACGTTCTGGTGCCGGCCGGCACCACCGGCGAGAGCCCGACGCTGACCCATGAGGAAAACAACCAGGTCATTGCAGCGGTGGTCCGGCGGGCCAAAGGGCGCGTGCCGGTGCTGGGGGGTACGGGGTCGAACTCGACCGACGAGGCCATTTTCATGACCCGCCACGCCCGCGAGAACGGGGCCAGCGGATCGCTGCTGGTCGCCCCCTACTACAACAAGCCGACGCAGGAGGGGCTGTTTCAGCACTTCAAGGCCATCGCCGATGCCGTGGACTTCCCGCACGTGCTCTATAACATCCCCGGCCGGTGCGGTGTGGAGATCAGCGTCGATACGATCGTACGGCTGCGCGAGGCCTGCCCGAACATCGTCGCCGTGAAACACGCGACCGGTTCGATGGACGGGGCCAGCGAACTGCTCACGCGCAGCGACATCAGCGTCATCAGTGGCGATGATTCGATGACCTTGCCGCTGATGGCGGTCGGCGGCGTGGGCGTCATCAGTGTACTGGCCAATATCGTCCCCAAGGACGTGAAGGCCATGACCGATGCCGCGCTGAACGGACAGTGGGACGTCGCCCGCAAATGGCACCTCAAAATGTTCAAGTTGGCCAAGGGCCTGCTGTCGCTGGAGACAAACCCCATTCCGATCAAGACAGCCATGGCCATGCTGGGGATGTGTACGGAAGAATTCCGACTGCCGATGTGCCGGATGCAGCCTGCGAACCGGGAGAAGCTGGTGGCGGCGCTGAAGGAATACGGGGTGCTCTGATCGGGTGCCGCGCTTGTGAGCGGGGACGCGGCATTAAGCGCAGAGGGCGCTGAGGCCGCAGAGATCACCGAGAAAACAAGAATCACGGGGATCAGAACGGGGACGCGGCTGCTTTGCGCCGTGCTGGCATCCTGCTTCACCGGATTGTGGTTGGTGAGCCGCACTCGGGACAGACGCCCGACACGTTACCGGTGAGGTCGTAACCACAGGGGACGCAGATTGCCTGTCCGATCCTGACCAGATGCTCGCGCAGGAGAAAGGTCGCCCGACGATTCAGGGACCAGACGATGACCTGTCGGCCGGCCAAGGAGCTCAGGATCAAGGTGACGGGCTTGAGAAGATGGCTCAGGAAGGGCTGGGGCCCGATGCAGGACGCTTCGAGCAACGCCCAGCCGCTGCCGCTGACTACCATTACCGCCAGGAACACGGGCGGGCCCGCGCAGAAGAATATGATTAAATGCAGACGGCGCAGCTTCCGCCACACATCCTCCCAGGCCTTTTGGGTTTCCTCCGTTGAAGGAAATCGAACGACCTCGGGAATTTGATTCGGAGTTGGGAGTCTCTGCGCGGGCCTCGTGAAGTAAAAGGCGACAGGCACCAGAAGAAGCAGCATCAAACCGAGAAAAGTCCCCCCAATCGCCAGGACGATAGCTCGCAAGAGCCAGATCATGGCCTCAGTATATCCCGTCACCAGCGTTGGCAGAACCTCGCCCCGGCACCGCCGCGCCGCATTCGGGTCAGAGCTTGAATTGCCCAACCAGATCAGCAAACGTCATAAAAAGCAGGCCACCCGCCATCCATGCAAGGCTCAAGAGCCGTGGCACACATATACCATGGCGCACCATTTCGTGCGCTGTGCTGTTTCGCCATAGCGCACGGTCATTTGGCGATCATGCCGGGGGCGTACCGATTTGCGGGCGTCCGGCGCGGCGGACTTCGCCTTCGATCTTCACGCTCGCGAAGCTGGCGTGGTCGTCGAAGGAGCCCAGGCCGATGTGGCCCCACTCGTAAGTTCGATCCGTGACGCGGAAGACGGGTTTGGCACTCTCATCGTACGCATCCACGTAAACTTCGATGGTACCGGCATTTACGTCGCGCAGGATGTCCACCTTGTGCCAGTCGGTGTCGGTCAGCGTCGGCGGCGGACGGTGGGCCGGCGGAACCAGCGAAACGCGCGTCTGGCCGTCCACGCGCACCAGGGCGTTGTGCCACTCGTCGGTAAGGCCGGAGAGGTGGGCATAGTAGAAGTGCGTGTCGTCCTGCCAGCCGAAAATGAACACGGCATCGCGGCGCAGCACCGACGGATCGCGGTCTACGCGAACGCGAACGGAGAGGCTGAAGCTGCGGAACTGGTACGGGGCGTAGAGGGCGTATTCCTGCGGCCGGCGCACGCCGGGGAGCATGGGACGCTCCGGCGGAATGGCCATCTGGAGGAAGCGGCGGTCGCCTTCACGGGCGATCCGCCAGAGTTCCGGGGTGCGGAAGGCCCAGTTGTCGCCGGGGTCATCGAGCAGAAACTGCTCAAAGAGCGTGATGCGGTCGATGGAAGGGGCGGCCGGCGTTCGCGATGGAGCTTGGCAGCCGGCCAACAGAAGATGGAGAGATAGAGCGAGACAGAGATAGAGAGAGGGGCAGAGGGGGTACGAACGAGCGAAAACAGTCTCTCTCATACGCTCCATCTCTCTATCTCTCCATCTGATCCGGTGACCTCGTCGTTTATTCGTCAATCCCCAAGTCAGCTTTCGTCATCAGCGACTCAAAGACGAAACCGGCCCCCTCGATATTCTCGCGGGCGCCTTCCTGGCGGTCGATGACGGCCACGATTTTCTGAACCGTCGCCCCCAGGCCCTGAATCTCCTTGGCGGCTTCCAGCACCTGCCCGCCGGTGGTGGCGATGTCCTCCACGAGCAGGATGCGGTCGCCGGGTTCAATCTTGCCCTCGTACATCTTCTGCGTGCCGTAGTCTTTCCTGGCGTTGCGAATGATCACGAAGGGCAGCCCACTGGCCAGGGATGCGGCGGCGGCCAGGGCCACGCCGCCCAGTTCCGCACCGGCGATGCGGGTCGTATCCGGCAGAACCCGTTTCGCAAAACGCTCGCCCAGCTCGCGCAGAATGGCCGGCTGCGACTCGAAGAGATATTTGTCCAGGTAGTATTTGCTCTTGCGGCCGGAACGCAGGGTGAAATCGCCGCGGAGTAAGGCGGCGGATTTGACGGCTTCGAATAGCTCTCCATCGTTCATTGCACTTTATTCCTTCTTACTACGACAAGGAGACACGGAGACAAGGAGACATGGCTCTCCAGGATGGCCTGCACCCTCATATCACCTTGTCAACACTTCAGGCCAATGACCCTCTCGGATCTTCAGCCCTGGCCCGCGGCATCATACCATCCCGGCCTTCAGTTCGGCGAGTGGATAGAAGGTGCCGCGCCAGGTGATCCCCCCATCCCGCAGGGCGACGAACGCGGAGCGGGCCAACACGTACCCGAACAGCAGCGTCCCCACGGGATAGAAGATCGCAATCAGCGGGCTGTAGCCGGCTTCGACCCCGATCCAGAGATACGTGGTCACGAGCATCATCAGCACCACGCCTATCACCATCCACCAGGGCCAGGGCAACAACAGGCCCACCGGCAGGGCCGCCACCATGATACTCGCCAGCACTGCCGCCACCACCTTGGGCACCGAGAATCGTGCCCCGGCGAAAGCGTTCTTTTCCAGACCACGAACGATCCCCCAGGCTCCGTCCTGCCAGCGTACGTGCAGCAGCGGTCGACCGAGCAGAACATCCTGGGCCAAGCCCTGCCGCTTGATGAGGCGGCCAAGTATGACGTCGTCGGTCACCTCCATACGGAGGCGTTCGTGCGTGCCGATCGCTTCGTACGCCTCGCGGCGGACCAGATTGAAGGCGCCAATGCCGACCGCCGCCCACCTGGCCCAGCGGAACCGAGCCAGCGATGCGTGCGTGTACAGACTGAAGCAGAGCATGAACCAGCTCATGAGCACGCCTTCCCAGAAGGACCCACGGCCGGGATCGGGAATGAGGGTCAGGTGGTCCAGCCGCCGGGCGCGCATGTGGGCCATGGCCCGGCTCAGGAGCGTGGGGGCGAATTTGACGTCGCCATCGGTGAAAAGCAGGTACTCGCCGCGGGCCATACGGGCGCCCAGCCAGTTGGCGTGGTTCTTGCCGAGCCAGCCGGGCGGTAAATCCGTGACGTGGATCACCCGGCAGCGCGAATCGGCGGCGGCGACCTGGTCCATAATCCGGCCGGTGGCGTCCGTCGAACGGTCGTTGACCGCGATGAGCTCAAGGTTGGGATAGTCGAGCCGGAGCATGGAGGTCAGGGCCGATTCGATTTCCCGCTCCTCGTCGCGGGCGGGGATAATGATGGAAACGGCCGGCGCATCGCGCGTACCCTCCGGCAGCGGCGGCACGTCGGCCAGGCGCCGCGGACGGAGCAGCCCCAGCCAGATCGGGGCCAGCGTTACGGCCGTCCAAGCCACCAGAACATAGCCCAACCAGATCCAATCGCCCACAGGCACTTCCTTTCAAACGGCAATGAGCGGAATCGAACACCGATGAGGATGAAAGTGAGAAAGCGGGAATGCGGGAATGCAAGAAGGCGGAGAACTGCGGCAGCAAAGACGCGGGTGTGCGGGAGTGTCGAGCTCTGGTATTCCTCGCCTTTATTCCCCCATCTTTTTCGTTGACCTCCTGTCTCGCGTGGCTGGTTCCCGGTCGCCTCCCCCCTCTTGTGCTTTATCGCTTGTTCGTCGCCCTTGTTTTGGCCGGTTTTATCCTTTGTCTGTTCGATACCGCTCCGTATCCCTTGCCTCTGTCCCCTGCCTCCCGTCCTTCATCCTTGTTTCATCAGGGAGAACCGCAGGTCGGTGATGTATTGTCGGGTGAAGAGTTGCGGGCGTTCCCAGAAGCGGTTGCGGTTGGCATCGCTGAAGAACGCGCTGTCGGGGGGGAGATCATTGTCCTCATCGAAGAATTTCAGGGCTTCGTCGAGGCAGGCGCCGGCCACCAGGCGCATCCGCCGGATGGCCACCCGGTCCGGCGGGCAGAGATCCAGGCCCTGATCGCCGGCTATCCGGGCTTCTTCGCAGGCCACGGTGAACAGGGTGAGCCAATCGGCAACGTCGAGCACGTGCGAGGGGTCGGGGGTGTGGTTGAGGACCTGGGCCGGCAGATTCCACGGCGGAGCCAGCGGCCCGCTGGTCAGCATGGCAAATTCTTCCTCCGGCACGCCGCTCGCGTCGAAGCTCTTGTCGAAGGGCGCCTCGCAGAGCCGGCAGGCGATCTCAAGGGCGAGCACCCGTCGAACGGGGTCGTGATGAAACCAGGCTTCATTGGAGTCAAGCGGTCCCCCGCACAGCGGGCAGGGCGTTACGCGCGTGTAGAGATAGGCCTCGCCGAGGCTGTGAATCGGAGCCAGTTCGGAAGCATCAGACATCATGGCCTCTGGGTTGACAGCTCGCAGACCACCATCATTACACGTTGCCGCCCTGCTCCCCGGGCAGCGGCACACCGGCTGATCTTATCCTATTGGGCGAAAACCAGCCATCCAAACCGTTCAGGTACATGGTAGTTGATCTTGCCGGTCGGCGACCAGGCGCTGTATTCGTCGGGGCCGAAACCCTCGCCGGGCCGGTCGATACGATACAAATTCCAACGCATGCGATCGCCCGTTCGCGGCGGATGGTTGGGGGCCAGAATCAGTTCGTTGAAGGGAATGGCCATCTCCACCGTCCAGCGGCGGTCATTTTTGGGGCCCTTGGCGGGGGCGTCGCTGAGCGTCCCGTCCACGACCACGGCGGTCTTGAGGCCGTCGATTTCGTAGTCGAAAAGGCCCTTGCTCTTCCGGCCACCGCCGGGGTTGAGGATGTACATGTCCAGAACGGTGTTGTTCGGGCTGACTTCCAGCTCGACATAGGAACGGCCGTCGGAGTTCTCGTTGATGAAGACCTCGACCACCTCCTGCTTGAAGATGTGGCTGTCGTGCTCCGTGCGGTCGGCCCAGATGTCGTCGTCGGTGCAGTCAAAGGCAATGTACAGATTGTCCTTATCCCAGAGGGCGCGGACGGTGGTCGGCTGACGGGGTGCGCCGCCGGTGTCGGTCAAGCGTAGCTGTACGGGCTGGGCGCGCTGCCAGACGGGGTCGTCCAGCTTGCCGTCAATCCTGGGGGGCTCGGCGGTGAACAGACAGACATAGGTCGGCCCGCCCGGACGGGCGACGGCTTTCTGCCCGGCCTGGCTCATCGAAGTACAGCCGGCAATCAGCAGCCCACACAGGGAAGAAATAACGATGAGGAAGCGATTCATGCCGTATCTCCCGGTTCTTGCGTCGTACGGGCCAGGGTTGGGGGCCTGATCCCGCGATGATTTGAGCGGGCAAGGTCCCGCCCGGCAGGTGCGAGGCGAGGCCCTCCCACCGGCAACGTACCCGCCACATAACGAACAGGATACGCGCCCGGGCGAGCCGGGCAAGATGTCTTCAGGCCAGCCGGCCCGCCGCCCCCCGGCTCAGGGGTTGGACTGAAGGGCGTCGAGCCAGTCGCGAGCGATCTTAGTGTTCGGATGATCAGGCCCCAGGAAGCGCTCAAAGATCCGCAGCGCCCGCGCGTAAGCGGCCCTTGCTCCCGCTTGCGCTTCGGGCTCGGTCGTTCGCCGCCCTCCCTCGCTTGCGCTTCGGGCTCAGTGGCTGCTTGCGCTTCGGGCTGGGGCATCGTCCGCAGCACTGCCGCGCCCGCTTTTCCGGTTCTTCTTGGCGTCTTTGCGTCTTGGCGGTTCAACAATGAGCGATGATGTCGGCAGCGCCACCGGCGTTTAACTGGTTTACGATGTCGCTGATCAGCGCGGCGGAGTCGGGTACCGGCTGGATCGCCTGGGCACGGGCCACCCTCTCACCCCGAGGATCGCAGACCAGGGCCCGGCAGTGGAGATTTCCGTCGCCGACGGTGGCCAGCACCGCCACCGGGGCCCGACAACCGGCATTCAGCCCCGCGAGCACGGCCCGCTCGCATTCAACCGCTGTCCCCGTCGGCTCGTCGTGCAGGGGCCGCAGGTACGCGGCAACCCGCGCGTCGCCGGCCCGGCCCTCGATGGCCAAGGCCCCCTGCCCGGCGGCCGGCAGCATGACGTCCGGCTCAAACGGATGGGTAACGTGTGCCACGAGGCCGGAGCGGATCAGGCCGGCCATGGCCAGAACCGCGGCCGCGCACTGGCCCTCGTGGACCTTGCGGATACGGGTATCCACGTTGCCGCGAAGCTGGACGAAGGTTAGATCCCGGCGGCGCAGGAGCAACTGGGCCTGCCGGCGCAGGCTGGTGGTGCCCACCACGCTGGAGGGAGGCAATTCGTCGAAGGGTTTGCCGTCGGCCGAGATCCAGGCATCGCGGGGGTCTTCCCGCGGGGGATAGGCAAGCAGGGCCAGTCCGTCGCTCAGCCTGGTGGGCAGATCCTTGCAGGAGTGCACCGCAATATCGATGGAGCCGTCCAGCAGGGCTTTTTCAAGGTCCTCGGTGAAGAGGCCCTTCCCGCCGATCTCCGGCAGCGCCCCCTTGAGGCGGTCACCGGCCGTCGAGATGATCTGCATCCGCAACTCCAGCCCCGGATGGGCGGCGGCGATGCGGTCCATGACCCACTGGGTTTGGGCACGAGCCAGAAGCGAGCCGCGGGTGCCGACGACAAGTCGATCAGTCATGATGCCCCCCTTGCGTTCAAATGACTAATGTCCAATGACCAATGTCTAAAGAATGACCAATGACTAAGCACTAATGACCAGAGGGGCGGCGCCATCATCCGGGAGCGGTCATTAGGATTTAGGGCTTCTTTAGTCATTGGGATTTAGACATTAGACATTCACGTCCCCATTGCCTTGATCACCGCGTCGGTGAACTGCTGGGTGGTGGCTTTGCCGCCGATGTCGCGGGTCAGCTCTTCGGGGTTGCCCCGGGCGAGGACGGTGTTGTAGGCGTCGCGGATACGGGCGGCGGCCTCGTGCTCGCCGAGATGGTTGAGCATCATGACCCCGCTCATGATACAAGCCAGGGGGTTGGCGATACCTTTGCGGGCCAGATCGGGCGCGGAGCCGTGGACCGGCTCGAAGACCGCGCAACTCTCGCCGAAGTTGGCCCCCGGCACCACGCCAAGTCCGCCGACCAGCCCGGCCGCCAGGTCGCTTATGATGTCACCGTAGAGGTTTTCGAGCAGCAGGACGTCAAACTGAGATGGATCACGGATGATCTGCATGCAGCCGTTGTCGATGATCAGCTCGTTGTATTCGATCTTGCCGGCGTAGTCGGTGTAGACCTTGCGGGCGCAGCGGAGGAAGAGGCCGTCGGACTTCTTCATGATGTTGGCCTTGTGCAGAACCGTGACCCGTCGCCGACCGCGCGAGACGGCATAGTCAAAGGCGAAGCGCGCGATCCGCGTGCAGGCCGGCTCGGTGGCGATCTTCAGGCTTTGCACGACGCCGGGGACAATCTCGTTTTCGATGCCGGAATAGAGCCCCTCGGTGTTCTCGCGGATGATGACCAGCTCGACATTGTCATAGCGGGTCTTGATGCCGGGCATGGACCGGACCGGACGGACCGCCGCGTAGAGATTGAGCTTTTTGCGCAGGCTGACGTTCACGCTGGTGTGCCCGCCGCCGATAGGCGTGGTCACCGGGCCCTTGAGGGCCACACCATGCCCGGCGATAGCCGCCAGCGTTCGCTGGGGCAGGACGCTCCCGCAAAATTCCAGGGCGGTTGACCCGGCGGGCAGGACAACCCACTCGATATCGACCCCCGTGGCGTCGATGACCTGCCGGGCGGCCGTGGTCACCTCCGGGCCAATTCCGTCACCAGGCAACAAACACACCGTGTGCGTCATGCAACATGCCTCCTGCTCTTGATTGCACCCCCCACAGCGCCGGGAGGTTGCGTTTGAGCCTCCGATCGCGATTATAGCTGGCCTGAGGAGATGGGCAACGGCCCTCGTCCCCGGCATGTCGCCAGTTTTCAAGCAGCGGCAGAGTCCGGCAGGGCCGCACGAGGCCCACGGCTCAACACCCGCGGCACACCGTGCGGCACAAGGGCCGTGGCCCGCATGGGGCGCCTGCCGTTCATGGAGGCCAGCTTTGACGTACGCACTGATTATCGACTTCGCCCGATGGGACGGCTGGCTGCACCTGGTGCAGGACGGCCACGATCTGCCGCGCGGGCCGATCGGCGTGCTGGCATATCTGCCTCTGGCCGTGCTGTTCTGGTGGACGCCCCGCCGGTGGCAGGCGGCCTATTTGTGGATGAGCAGTCTGCTGCTGGCCTTTGTGACGCTCGGGCCGGGATATGCGGTCACACTGGCCGGTCTGGCCGGCCTGGGCCTGCTGCTGGTTCGCACGTTCGGGCAGGCGAAGCAATACAGGATTGGGTTGGGACTGCTGGTGGTCGGCTTTGCCGGGCTCATCGTGTACCGGCGGTTGCCGTGGCTCCCCCGGGTGGACGTGCCACCGCTGGAAGAGCCGATGTACTTTTACCTGCACTGGGCGGGGATCGCGTACACCTTCCTGCGCATCTGGCACGTGCTGGTGGACGTGGCCCAGGGCAAGCTGGAAGTGCCGCGGGCGAGCGATTTTTTCGCCTACCTGCTCTTCGCCCCGACCCTGCGGATGGGGCCGTTGTATCGGTTCAACGATTTTGCGGAACAGTTGCACTCGAATCCGACATCCCGCCGGGGGCTCGGGGCCGGCCTGGGACGGATCGCGGTGGGCCTCGTCCGGCTGGGGATTATGGGGGCGTTGCTGGACCGGCTGCCGCTCAACGTGTTGTACGACTACCCAGGGGCGAAAGGAACCTTCTCCGACGGCGAGTTTCTGCTGGCCCTGTTCATGCCGGCGGCCTCCATCTACCTGTGGATCAGCGGATACACGGACCTGGCCATCGGCACCGGGCGGGTGATGGGCTTTGCCGTGCCGGAGAACTTCAACTATCCGTGGGCGTCGCGGAGTATAGCGGAGTTCTGGCGGCGCTGGCATCTCACGCTGGGAAGCTGGCTGAGGGATTACATCTACATCCCCTTGGGCGGCAACCGACGACATGTCTATTTCAACTACGTGGCCACGTTCGTCATCTGCGGCGCATGGCATGGCGTCCGGCCGGCGCACATAGCCTGGGGCCTCTCACAGGGGATCGGGCTGGCCGTATGGCGAATGTGGTCGCAGTTCTGGGCGCGGCAGGCGGCGGCCGGTTCGGCGTTGTACCGGGGCCTGCGGCGACTGCGCTTGGTTGACAGTCCGATCAGCGCGGGGCTGGCCTGGGGGCTCACGTTTGCCTACCAGATCATCACCATCGTGGTGGTGATCGACGAACGCCATTCGGGACGGGCGGTATGGGAGCGACTGGCGGGCATGTTCTGGGGGAACGGATGATAAATGGCCGTGCGTGATCTCGCGGCACGTCGGGGGCGCACCACCTGTAGCGGCCGGGCTCCGTACCGGCCGTTCCTCGTGAAGCGGCCGGGCTCTGTACCGGCCGTTTCCCGTTCTGCCCGTTTCCTGGATAAAACGCACGTGTCCCTGCTTGGATCCACGAAGGCGGGCGGGATGCCCGCCCTCCGTTCGAATCCACAAAGGTGGGCAAGATGCCCGCCCCCCTGCACCGGCGAAACGCCCGTGCCAGACGGCATTCACCACACCCCGGCCAGCGGCTGGTTTGTGCTTTTCCCCCCGTTCGGGTAGCCTGTTTCCATCCCGCCGGCAGGGATGGCCGGCGCTTTTCGCGATAAATTGAGAGGAATCCCGCATGAACCGACGTGATTTTCTGCGTAAGACGACGGCCGCCGCGGCCGCAGGCGTGTCCTTTCCGTACTTCATCCCCTCCGGCGTGCTGGCCGCACCGGGTCGCCTGGGGCCCAACGACCGGATCAAAGTCGGTTTCATCGGCTGCGGCGGGCGCGCGGGGCATCTCATGTTTACCGAGAAGCTCTCCGACAACGCCGACGTGGTTGCGCTGGCCGACTGCTTCATGCCAAGGTGTGATGAGAAGGCCGCCAAGCTGCCCAAAGGCGACCAGATCAAGAAGTACGGCAACTACCAGGAGATGCTGGAGAAGGAAAAGCTCGACGCGGTGTTCGTGCCCACTACGACGCACGCCCGCGCGCTGATCGTCATCCACGCCATGCAGGCCGGACTGGACGTCTACGCGGAAAAGCCGTTGACGCTGACCATCGAGGAAGGCCAGGTGCTCCGTCAGGCGGTCCGTCGTTACAAGCGCATCCTTCAGGTCGGCACCCAGCAGCGTTCCATCCCCATCAACGCCTGGGCCAGCCAGCAGCTTCGCGAAGGGGCAATCGGCAGGATCACCGAGGTGATCGCCTGCAACTTCCTGGCTCCGGAAATCTGGAAGCCCCAGCCCGAACAGCCCAAGCCGGCGGGCCTGGACTGGGACCAGTGGTGCAACCAGACCGAGCTGCGCCCCTACCATCGCGATCTTCACTTCGGGTGGTCCCGCTGGCGGGATTACGACGGCGGTGGCATGAGCTGGGGCGTGAGCGGCTGGGGTACCCATGCCCTCGACCAGGTGCAGTGCGTGCTGGGCACGGATGACACGGGCCCGGTTGAGATCTGGCCGGACGGACCGGACGACCAGGGCTTCATGAAGGTCACCATGCGCTACGAAAACGGCACGCTGCTCAAATGCCACGGCCCGCGCCGCAAGCCCGAACTCCATGATCTGGGCGCAATCTTCATCGGCGAAAAGGGTAAGGTGGAGATCGTCCGCGGCGATTTCTTCTGCGACCCGCCGGACCTGCTCAAAGGCGGTCCCAAACGGCAGGATTCCAACATTCCCGGCGAGGTGGTCGAGCACATCCGCAACTTCTTCGACTGCATGCGCACCCGCAAGAAGCCGAACGCGGACGTGGAGACGGCCCATCGCTCGAACACGGTCTGCCACCTCTTCAACATCTGCCGTGAGCTCAACCGCAAGCTCAAGTGGGACCCGAAGGCCGAGGAGTTCATCGGCGACGAGGAAGCCAACAAGTTGCGGTCACGGCCGCGGCGGAAGGGATATGAGTTGCCGGAGATGGCGGTTTAATATCCAATGATGCTAATGTCGAATGACGAAACCAGAATGACGAATCAATGACGAAGTCCGAATGACGAAATCTGAAGCATCACGGCCACCCGCTTCATTCGGATTTCGTCATTCGTCATTCCTTCGTCATTCGGGCTTCGACATTCGTCATTGCCTGTTCACGCGGGGGTGAGCTATGCCCACGACCCACTCCGTCAACTTCGAACGACATCGCTTCGTTGTCACCGGCGGCGCCGGCTTCCTGGGCTCTTTCGTCTGCGAGAAACTCCGGCAGCGAGGCGTGACGCCGGACCGGCTGATCGTCCCGCGCAGTGCGGAATATGACCTGACCCGCGAGGCCGACGTCGAGCGGCTCTACGCGCAGGCCCGCCCCGACGTCGTCCTCCATCTGGCCGCCCAAGTGGGCGGCATCGGCGCGAACCGGGCCAACCCCGGCCGGTATTTCTACGCCAACATGGCCATGGGCCTGCATCTGATCGAGCAGGCCCGCCGGAACCGCATCGTCAAGTTCGTCCAGGTCGGCACCATCTGCGCGTACCCCAAGTTCACGCCGGTGCCCTTCCGCGAGGAAGATCTCTGGAACGGCTACCCGGAAGAGACCAACGCGCCGTATGGAATCGCCAAGAAGGCCCTGCTCACCATGTGCCAGGCGTACCGGGAGCAGTACGGGCTGAACGCCGTCTACCTGCTGCCGGTCAACCTGTACGGGCCGCGCGACAACTTCGACCTGGAGACGTCGCACGTCATCCCCGCCCTGATCCGCAAATGCGTGGAGGCTCGGGACACCGGCGCCGACCGGGTGGTCTGCTGGGGTGACGGTTCGCCGACCCGGGAATTCCTCTATGTAGAGGATGCGGCCGAGGGGCTCGTCCGGGCCACCGCGTGCTATGATGAAGCCGAGCCGGTGAACTTGGGCAGCGGGCGGGAGATCAGCATTCGCGATCTCGCCAACCTGATTGCGCGGCTTGCCGGCTTTACGGGGCGAATCGAGTGGGACACGAGCAAGCCCAACGGCCAGCCCCGTCGCTGCCTGGACGTCACTCGCGCCCGCGAGCGGTTCGGCTTTGTCGCCACCACGGAGTTTGAGGAAGGGTTGCGCAAGACGATTGAATGGTACGAAGCGTCGAAGCTGGCTCCTGATCGCCCCGCCCGGTAACGTGAGGGCCATTGCTGTTGAGTAGCGCCCGACAGCGAACCACGACCGACGCGGCGGTGACACACCGGCCGGTCGTTGGCATACCAGCGACCTGAACGACCGGCCTTATGACGTTTGATTTTCTAACCGGGCAATGAACGACCTCAAGGCCCGGGCCAGGGAGAAGGGCGTTTATGACATTTGATTCTCTAATTCGGCAATGGCGACAGAGGAGCCGGCTTCAGCCAAGCTTGCCCACCATTGCCGGTTTAGTTTCTCAAAAGTCATCAGGCCGGCCGCTGCTCAATGAGCCCCAGTGCCACTCGAAAGGATTGCCATGCCTCGAAAAGCGTTGATCACCGGCATCACCGGCCAGGACGGCAGCTATCTGACCGAGTTCCTGCTGGCCAAAGGTTACGAGGTGCACGGCATCATCCGGCGGTCCAGCAGCTTCAACACGCAGCGCATCGACCACCTGTATAAAGACCCGCACGACCCGGATAGCCGCCTCTTCCTGCACTACGGCGATCTCACCGACGGGGCCGGACTGCGCGAGGTGCTCACCCGGGTCGTCCCCGACGAGGTTTACAACCTCGCGGCCCAGTCGCACGTCCGCGTCAGCTTCGACCAGCCGGTCTATACCGCCCAGGTGGATGCGGTGGGCACCGTTCGGCTGCTGGAGGCCCTGCGCGACACCGGCGTCCCGGCCCGCTTCTACCAGGCGTCGTCCAGCGAGATGTACGGCAAGGTCGTCGAAACGCCACAGACCGAAAAGACCCCCTTCCACCCGCGCAGCCCCTACGGCTGCGCCAAGGTCTACAGCTTCTGGCAGACCGTCAACTACCGCGAAAGCTACGGCATGTTCGCCTGCAATGGCATCCTGTTCAATCACGAATCCCCCCGCCGGGGCGAGACGTTCGTCACCCGCAAGATCACCCGGGCCGCAACCCGCATCCGCGAGGGCCTGCAGAAGCGCCTTCACCTCGGGAACCTGGACGCCCGGCGCGACTGGGGTTTCGCAGGCGATTACGTGGAGGCCATGTGGCTGATGCTTCAGCAGGACACGCCGGACGACTACGTGATCGCCACCGGCGAGAGCCACTCGGTGCGTGAATTCCTCGAACTGACCTTCCAGCGCGTCGGGCTCGACTGGCGGGAGTACGTGGACTGCGATCCGCGTTATCTCCGGCCGGCCGAGGTGGACCTGCTCCAGGGCGACGCCTCCAAGGCCCGGCAGGCGCTCGGATGGAAGCCACGCGTCGATTTCCACGGGCTGGTCGAAATGATGGTGGATGCGGACTGGGAGCTGGCCCGCAAAGAACGGCTGGTGGCCGAGCACGGGAGGTTTGTGCAATAGGAGTCAGTTGTCAGTGGTCAGTTGTCAGTAGTTGGGCTTTTGGTCCTTTGGTCAGTAGCAGGTTGCCCGTCCCGAAGGCCGCTGAACACGAAACACCGATGGCGTTCATACAACTGCCCACAAACAACTGACAACTGACCTTCACCTACATCGACTGCTTCCTCACGATCATATCGAAATTGGTGACCATCGAGCGATAGGTGCCCGCTACGATCGCGCCGTAGAGGCCCAGGGCCACGACCGTGCCAAACACCATCAAAACCTGGATGTCCTGGACGGTGACAACGGACCCCAGACCGCCGGTGCGGGTCAAAGCGTCCGGGGTCAGCACATACCAGATCGCGGTCACGAATGTGAGTGGGATCATCATCGCGCCCAGTTGCGGGGCGCTGCCTGCGCTGGCCAGCGCGCAAAGCGACAGCCCGAAGCCGATCACCACCAAAATGCCCACACTGGCCAGGACGGCCTGCACCGACCGGCGGCTCTTGAGCGAAATGTGCAAACCCAGCAGACAGGTAAACGCGGCGTACACGGCCAGCAACGGGATCAGCAGAATGGCTGAAGCCAGCGAAACCACCGGCTGTTGAAGGGTTCCGGCCGTGGCTGGAAACTGGGGACTGAGCCATTCGAGGAAGGCCACGACCAGCACGGTCAGCGACGGAACCGCCATGAGCGGCAGCGCGAAGCTGACCAGGCCACGCAACTTGCCCCAGATGATATATTTACTGGTCAACGGCGTGGTCAGCAGCAGTTCCATGGTGCCGGCCTCGCGTTCGCGAGTGATGGCCGTGGCGGCGGTGTTGGCGGCCATGAGTACCACCGTCCCAAACTCCAGCATGACAATGCCCACCAGCCAGTCGAGGGCCTCCCCGCGGGTCGGGAACTGACCGGTCTTCAACGCGATCACATAAAGCAGCGCGGCGACAACGCCTACGCCGATATAACCATAGCGGACCAGGCTGCTGCTGGCCGCGTTGGCCCGGGTGACCGCCTCGCGCCAGGCGACCGGGTTGGACCACACCCGTCGGGCCCGCCGGCGCCGCTCCCCTTCCCTGGATTTGAGCGACCATCTCGAAAAAAGCCGCGCGAACACGCCCACCTCGCCCTGCTTGACACCGCGCCGGACGAAGAAGGTGGCCAGGATGACCATCAGCGTGGACACCGCGAACATGATGGTCATGTAGGCCACGTGCGGAGCCGGCAGCATCCGGTTGAGCGGCCAGGCATAGTGGGCGACGCTGGCCTGGTCGGGGGCGGCCGTCCAGTGCAGGGCCACGTCAAGGGCCAGGAACGGGTGGATAAGGGCCAGCCAGCTCATGCCTTCGCCCGGCGTGGCCGGGTTGGCCGACTCGGGCACAAAGGTTTGCGGCCAGCTCCCCAGGGCCAGCCCGGTAATGAGAAAGAACGCGTTCCCCAGGTAGAAGGAAAAGATGGTATTGCGCGTCCCCACGCGCACGACGCTGATGAGAATGGCCAGCGCGCCGGTGGTCAGCGCGGTGGCGGCGGCAATGCCCAGGCTGAGGAAAACCTGCCTGGTAGTCACGCCGCCGTAGAGCATGGTAATGCAGAAGATCGGCAGACCCGCCAGCAGCAGGGCCAGCACGAAAAAGAGCCGGCTCATCAGCGATCCCAGGACGATCTGGGCATTGGTCAACGGCGTGGTAAGCAGAACGTTGAAGGTTTCGGCGTCCTTCTCCTGGGAAATGGCCCCCGCGGTGAACACCGGGGCCAACAGGCAGATCATGGCAAGCTGGAGGATGGCGATGTAGGCGAACACGTTGGTCGCGCTCTTGGCCATGTCGGCCAGCGTCCCGCCCTGGTTGGAGAACAGGTACATGGCCATCATGACACCCAGCAAAATGAGCAGGTAGCCCACGCGCGCCCAGAGGTGCTGGATCCGCTTGCTGCCTACGTGCACCACGCGCAGCACGATGGGGTTGGCCGGCAGGAGTCGCCAGAGGGCCAGGCCGATGTCTCTCGCGATGGAATTCATTCTTGCTCCCGCATTTCGCCATATCTCGCAAGCCCGGACAGAGAAAGCGATGGCGAATCTACCCTCCAGACGCCGGCTGGGCTGCCGGTTGAACCAGGGCCTGGAGCATCCCGATGTCCATCTCCTCGACGACCAGGCCGTGCTGCGTCGCCACGCGGCGCACCTCGTCGATCGCCTCGGCCCGCTGTTGCGGGGTAGCGATGGCCAGCACTCCGCTGTAGAACTGATCGGTCAGCTCCTTCAGCGGGCGAGTGAGCTCCGCGTATTCCTTGTCCAGGCGGTAGCGCCACGGCCCAACGGCAACATCGCCAAGCTGCCACTGGAGGTGGCTCAGCATCCGGTTTTTCTGAACGCGGGCCTTCCACTCGGGCGTCTGGATGACATCCGCCTTCTTGCGGTATTCCGCCAGCAGGGCTTCTCCCGCGGCTGTCTGGGCGTCGTCAAACTTGAACAGGATCGCGGCGCCGGCCAGGAAACGGTCCCACTCCCAACTGCCAATCTGCCGCATCTGCCATTGGGCCTGCCGCCGGGCATCGCGCAGACGGGGATCGAGCTTGGGCTCGCCTGGAATCTGCTCTTCGACACTGAACTCGTCAAACGGATTCTCGCCTTCCTGGTACCGCCCTTCGCGCCAGTTCTGCAGCCGGCGCTCGAAGCGATCGACTTTCCGCTTCTCGATCTCGATCCGGGCCTTGAACTGCTCCATCTGCTGCTCGTTGAGCACCGGGCGGACGTCCTCGACGATATGATCGTTGAAATCGCGCATGCTCTTGACCAGCGGCTGAATCCGGTCGGGAAGTTCGCGGCTGATCTGGGCATTGAACCGGCCGTTAGTGGCGATCATCGCCTCGATCAGGTACTCGAGCGCGGCGGCCCCGCTGCCGTTGTTGCGATGCCCAATCTCCAGCATGCGCCGGGCGGCGGCCTCGATGACTTTCCGCTCCTGTTCCTCGGTCAGATCAATGCCCTGCCATACCCGCTCCTGCGCCCATGCGCCAGCCATGGCCCGGGCCAGGCCGGGTGTGAGCCGCAGGCCACGCCGGGTGGGGCGCATGACCTCTTCGCCGGGCGGCGAAGTGTCTTCGCCACCATTTGGGCTCGGGTCTGCCGTCTGGCCCTGGGCCGGGAACGCAAACATCCCGATTAAGACCAGGACCCATGTCCAAGTGGGATTCCATCGTCTCATTGCTCACCCCCTGTTGTCGCGTCCGGCGCGGTGGAGACCGGGGCAGGCTCCTCGAACAGCAGGCCCTTCTCCTTGAGAGCAAGTTGAATGCGCTGTTCGGCGGCTTCGCGCTGGGCCTGGGTGGGAATCGCTTCGATTCGTTCTTTCAGTTCGTCGCCCAGGGCGGCAAGTGGCTCGTCGATACGCTGGGCCTCGCGATCCAGCAGGAGGCGCAGCGGATGGTTCCACTGTCCGGGCAGCGTGATGCTGATGCCCCACCAGAGTCGATTGCGGTAGACCCTGGCCTGCCACTCCCGCTCTCCCCCGACGGCGACTTTGGCCCGCTCCTTGTAATCACGCAGCAACGAGTCGGCCACGGCCGCCTGGGAGGCGTCCAGTTGGTAATACTTCTTGGCCTCCTCGACATACTGGTCCCACTCGCCGCCTATGGGGCGGTTGGACCGGGCTTCCGCGCGAGAACGCACATTCTTGAGCACGCGCGTCTGGCCGGTCTCATCTTTCTTGAACCGGTCCTCCGGGTTTTCAAACGGGTTGCCGCCAAAATCGAGCCGCTCGCCGCTCGCCACACTGCGCAGGTTCTTCTCAAACGCGTCGAGGGCCAGGTTGGCCATGGCGATGTCGGCCGTCATCTTGAGCTGCTGCTTGAGGCTCAGCATGGGCCGGACGTCCTGCAGAACACCGTTCACCATCTCGCGAAAATCCGGCATCATCGGCAGGAACCGCTCCCCCAGACCCTTGAAGAGGTCCCTCCGCGATCTGCGCCCCTCCGAGGTGGCCTGGTTGGCTATCTCTGTAAAGAGCCACTCGGCGAACTCCTGGCCATTCTCCTCGTTCTTGTGGGCCATGCGCATGATCCGGCGGGCAATGGCCTCGGCGGCTTCGGCCCGCTTGGCATCGTCAAGCTCATACCGCCGGACGAACACCTGCCGGGCCACTACATCGCCCATGGCCCGGGCTATGCCCGGCGTGAGCCGGATGCCGTGCTCCGTCGGCTGCATGGCCGGATCGTCGGCCTCAGCCGGCGGAGTGCCCTGCTGCCCGGACGCCCCCCCGGCCAATGCCAGAAGCGCCGCCAGCCCCCAGAGGCAAAGTCTTCCTGTCCGGTTCATGATTATATACCTCTTCGTCATGGCCTCCTGAGACCACGGCCTCCTGACGGGGCCGATGACTTGACCTCAGGATCAGTCGGGCTCCCCCGCTCCATAAGTCACTGCACAATCCCCTTGGTCAGTCGCAGGAACGCCGTCTCGAGGTTCACTTCCTCCTCCTTGAGCTCCTGAAGCGGCAGCCGGTTTTCGACCAGGGCCCGGGCCAGGAACGAGTAATCGTTAACTCCCTCCTTGAGTTCAACGGACAGGTGACCGTCGTTCATCTGCACCGCCTTGACCGGCTCCAGCCGGCCGATCACCTGGGCGGCCAGGTCGAGCTTATCAGCCACGCGAACCTGCAGGCGGATACCCATCCGCGCCCGGCGGGTAGCCTCGCGAACCGAGCCGTGGAAAAGCAGCTCGCCGCGTTCCAGGATGCCCACCGTAGAGCACAGGTCGGCCAGCTCGGGCAGAATGTGCGAACTGATGACGATGGTCTTGCCCATCCGGTGCAGCTCCTTGAGCAGCTCGCGGATTTCGATGCGGGCCCGGGGGTCCAGGCCACTGGCCGGCTCATCCAGCAGCAGCACCTTGGGATCGTGCAGCAGAACGCGGGCGATGGAAAGCCGCTGTTTCATGCCGCGGGAAAGCGAATCCACCAGGGCATCCTGCTTGTAGGTCAGGTCGGTGAGGCTGAGCACGTCGCCGACAATGCGGGTTCGCTGCTGACCGGTAATACCGTAGGCGGAGGCGAAGAACTCGAGGTATTCGGAGACGACCATGTCCTGATACGCGCCGAAGAAATCCGGCACGTAGCCGATGAGCGGCCGGATCTTGCGCGATTGATAGCCGATGACGTACCCGCAGATGCGCGCCTCGCCCCAAGTGGGCTGGAGCAGGGTGGCGAGGATCTTGATGGTCGTCGTTTTGCCCGCGCCGTTGGGGCCGATGTACCCGAAACACTCGCCCTCCTCGATATTGAGGTGGAGGTTGTTCAGGGCCACCAGATCGCCGTAACGTTTCGTCAGGTTGATGGTCTCGATAATCACGCTTTCACCACGGTCTGATCGGTATCGCGAATCGGTACATGACTTTCCGACCAGGCTCCGACAACACGGGCCGCCACCTGGCCGACGTATCGCCTGCCGGGCGCCAGCACAACGTGGCCGGGCCGGGATCCTCGCTGAAGCCGATCAACATCGCCATCCGGGAGGAGAGGGCCAGCGACCGATCAAGATGCTGACCTTGCGATCGCGATACTTCCTTGCGTTGTTTCCGCCCGATCTCGTCGAAAGTGGAAACCAGGATCAATGCCTCGTTCAGCTTGCCCAGGTCGAGCTTTTGCTCTTCTCTCAGGGAGCCCCGGCCGTACATTATCTCAGGGCTGACCCCGAACCGCCGGAGCCAGCTTTCCTGGTTCTCTGAAAGATACACCGGCTTCAGACGGTCATCCGGGCCCAAATTGGCATTTTTCCGCAGCGCCGCTTCGATCTCGGCGAAGGTAAGCTTCTGGCCGTTCCGCAGGTCTCCCAGGTAGTAGCTTCGCACAGCGTAAAGGTTCCTGCGGTCGGGCCAGCCCGCGTTGGAGGTCGGAACCAGCAGATAGCACTTGGCAAGATCGGTGCCCAGATTGTTCTGGATATAACTGTCGGCGCTGAGCTCGCCACCCCTGCGTTGAAGCGAAGCCTGCAACTGGCCGTCCATCTTCCCCCGCCAGAAGCCTTCGAGCTGCTTGAGGGTCGCCCGCAGGGGGACCGCGTGCAGTTCACCCAATGTCGCCGCCGCCTCGTAGCGTTGTCCGGCCCGGAACTGCGAGCCGCTCATGGCCATCGGGTTGTTGCTCACCGGCAAGGGCCGGAGGCAGGTAGTGCCATCCGGGGTATCCTCGACCGGGCGCCCCCGCGATGCGATGCGCAGATCGAGCGACGTGTGCGTGGGCGTCTTGAGACCGAAGTAGCTGATGGCAGTCGCTTCGGGCGAACCCGCCTGGGCGTCCACAATGGCCAGTTCCTGGACGCGGTAGCCAACGCCGCGTACGAGGTGCACGGCCACCAGACTGACTCCACTGGCCACCGCGGCCACCAAGGCGAAACCGGTCCACGCGTAATGAACCAGGCCGCGCTTCTTGAGCCACAGCCAGGTTCCGCCTGTGGCCAGGAGCACGTAACCCACCACGAACACGAACGCAAAGAGCAGATAAAACTGGGTGGTGACCTGGAAGCCGGTCTGCTGCTCAAAATACTGGAACAAATCCTCGCGCGGGTAGCCGGTGTCATCGTCGCCGGCTTCCTCCGATCTCAGCCCAACCAGGCGGGAAAGCAGGATACCGGGAACCAGATTGCTGCCGCGTTTGGGATCCAGCAGTTCGCGGAGTTCCGCGGTCACGAGGACGACGTCACCGCGTCCGAACGGACGCCGGGCTGCCAGCACCAAGTCGCCGGGGGTAGGTGGACTCTCCGTGTCTATTCCGGGAATAAGCGGCAGGGCATCTTCGGCGAGCGAGCGCAACGGCACCGGGCAGTAGGTCAGCGGCGGTTTGAACTCAGGCGCGAAGCCGCTGACCCACTTTGAATCCAGTATGGACATCGAGGCCGTGCCGGTCAGCCTGGCCGGCAACGCTTCGCCGAATTTGCTCCGGTCAAGCTGCTGCCAGTTACGGCTCACACCGATGACCAGTCGGCCGCCCCGCCGTGTCCATTCCAGCAGCGCCTCACGCTGGCCGGGGTCTCGAAAACTCTCCAGGTCGCCCCCGTCCCAGATGACGGTATCGACCATCTCCAGGCCGACCGGGTCGGTGGGCAGGTCCCGCGCGGATACGCGCAGGACCGTCACCGGGCGGTTCAGCCTGGTATTGTCAACCAGTTCGCGCAGGCTGTTGACGTCGCTAATATCGAGAATCACCCGCGACTCGGGCTCGATGGGGACGGGATCCGAGGCGGGAACGAGTTCGCGCACCGGCTGATTGGCATCGTCAAAGAGACGGGCCAACCCCTCTTCGCCGTCTTCCCCCCCCAGGACGCGCACAGCGAATCGATCGCCGCCCTCCGCTTCGCCGGCCGGCACGTACAGATAATACCGCCGGGTGCCGCTGACCATGACCTGAAGCCGGGCCACAACCTCATCGCCGTCCCGGTCGATTTGCCGGGCCTCAATAACCCCGGTGAAAGTATCCGCATCGTCATTGGTGAGTTCGACCAGGATGGGGGTGTAAAATCCAATTCGGAAGTGGTCGGCGCCGGTGGTGTCGCCCTGGCCCTGCCGGCTGCTGCCCACATATCCGACCCGTACGATCTGCCCTCTCAGGTGGACCGCCTGGGCCGCCCCGGCCGCCAGTTCCAGTACGATTAACCCCACCCACGCCAAGCGCCATGCCCTGGGCATATCCTCACCCTTGCTTTTGAGCTGCGGCGATGTTAGCCCCTGAGGACTCTCGAGGGTGACCGGTGGCCTTTCGTACAGCCACACGATGATCACGGACACGAGCCACTTTACAAAACACCATCATTCTAAATTCAGATCCTGCCAGACTCAACGACTTTCACCGGCGGCAAGGGGCCGGCCCGGCTTGACCGCTCGACCACTCCGGGCGCAGCTTCTCCCCGCATTTGTACTACTGTCTTTTCGAGCCCAAAGTTTCAAGTCTTACAGCCGCATGAGGCGGCTTGCCGGCAGGTCAGGCCCCGCCTGCCTTATCGGGCGGAGCGCAAATGGCGTATGGCCCGTTGCAGGGCATCCACGAAAAAGAATTCACCCCACATAACCGACTCGTCCACGCCCAGACCCTTGTGAATATGGTAGACGCCGTGCTTGAGAATTCCTTCCCAGTCCGCGTCCTGCGTCGCGAGGTACTCCGGCTCGCACAGCGCAGCCAAAATCCGCAGGGCCGAATCGCGCAAGTATCGCCGTTGCCGGGCCTGGTCCGTTCCCACCAGGACCACCGCGTCGGACAGCTCGAACAGCCCCGCAGCCGCGATGGCCCCGGCCGAGCTATCCTTCTGGGCCCGCGATTCTTCCGGCGCGTCAAAATCCCACGGCGGCACCGGGTCGCCGGCCAGTTTTTCGAGCAGGTACTGGGCACAGCTCTGCGACGTTTCCAGCCATGGCCGGAAATTCAACAGCCGCCCGCAGGTAGCAAAACCGTACAGGGCCCACGCCAGCCCCCGCGACCAGCAGGAATCTCCTCTATATCCCTGGTGGGTCGTCTGCCGGAGGCATTCGCCTGTCTGCGTGTCGAAGAGCGCTTCGTGAGCCGTCGAGCCATCCCCCCTGACGAGATACCGTCGGGACGTGGCGCAGTGCCGGCTGGCGATATCCATCAAGACATCATCGTTGGTCTCGATGGCCGTGTAGAGGATGACCGGGACATTCATCATGATGTCGATGAAAAGAGATTCATCCGCCACGAAAGACCGCAGGTAGGCGCCCTTCTCCTTGAAGCGTTTGGCCAGGGTCCGGCCGGCGTGGAAGACGACCTCGCGGATGGTGGGGTCGGCCAAACCTTCGCGAACGGTCGCGTCGTACCAGCGCCGGTAAGTGCCGTGGTAGAAGAGGAAGCCGAGGTCGTGGACGGTCCGGTCGTCTTTCCGGGGCTCCACCAGCCGGCTGTAGTGTTCGGCCTGTTCGCGCCAGAAAGAGTCGCCGGTCTCCTCGAAGAAGATCCACATCATCCCGGGCAGGAACCCCTCGCACCAGTTGGTCCACCTCTCGCCGCTGTGATGCCACTTTCCGCCCACGGTGTAGATGGGGAAATAGTCAGGGTACTTCTCAATCAGCCGGCGAACCTGCCGCTGTGCAAAGTCGAACGCGTTTTCCAAAGTAGCCAGCAGGTCGCCGGACTCGGCCGGAATCATGGTCGTCTTACCCTTTCGAATAAAATCGCAACCCCTTGTCAATGCTGCACTGGTGAGGAGAAGGGTAATCGGCGGGACGAAGCCCGTCAAATGGTTGGTTGCCTCTTGCTGGAATGACCAATGTCCAAATCCCAATGCCCAATCAATGACCAAATCCGAATTCTCAATAAATGGCTGTCAACCGTCGGGGGCGATTGTCCTTGGTTCTTGGTCATTGGTCATTAGCTCTTGGTAATTGGTCATTTACCTGCTAAAGTTTCCATTATGACGCATCGCGAACGAGTTGAAGCGGTTTTGGCTGGGCGCCGCCCGGATCATCCGCCGGTCTGTTTCTGGCATCACTTTCCGCCCGCACAGGCCAGTGGAGCGCCGGCCATCGAGGCGCACGTGCGGTTCCTGGAAACTTACGATCTCGATTTCCTCAAGGTGATGAACGACCACCTCTACCCGCGCGGGCAGGTGGACGTGCTTCGCAGCGTGGAGGATCTGCGCAAGATCCGTCCGCTGCCCGGCGATGCCGGCGGGTTCAGCGGGCAGCTCGAGGTGTTGCGCGGGCTCCGGCAGCGACTCGGCCCCGACGTGCTGATGTGCACGACGCTGTTCAACGCGTGGACGGTCCTTCGGCGATTCACCGCGTCCCCCAGCGACAAGCACGGTCCGCCCCGCCTGGATGGGATGGACGAGCGCGACGACGCGCTCACCCGGTTGCTCAAAGAGGACCGCGCCGCGTTCAAGGCCGCCCTGGATGCGGTAAGTGACACACTGGCCGCCTTCGCCGCTGCGTGCCTGGAGGCCGGAGCAGACGGCATCTTCCTGTCCGTCCGCGACGACTGGGTCGACCGCCCGGAGAACGGGGCCGGCGTGTACGCAGAGATGGTCCGGCCAACCGATTTGAAGATCCTGAAGGCCGTGGCGAACGGGAAGTTCAACGTCCTGCACGTCTGCGGGCGGCCGAACGACCTGAAGGCATTCAATGACTATCCCGTCCAGGTGATCAACTGGGCTGACCGGGCGGCCGGGCCTGCCATTGCGGACGTGCGCGACTGGTTGAAGCCGGTCATCGCGGGCGGGGGGGACAACCTGAATACGCTTCCGAAAGGCACGCCGGAGGATTGTGCGAACGAGGTGCGCGACGCCTTGCGCCAGGCCGGCAACCGCCCGATCATCATCGCCGCCGGCTGCACCTTCGACCCGGATGCGGTGCCGGCGGAGAACCTGCGGGCCGTGGTCGCCGCCGCACGAAATGCATGAGCAGTGCGACGCCGGTCAGATCAGTCGAAACGTAGCGGCCGGGCTCCGTACCGTCCGTTTAGCGAAAAACGGCCGGTACGGAGCCCGGCCGCTACAATGCGCTTTGCCAGCCGCTACAATGGGCTTAGCCAACCGCCACAACGCGCTCAGATAGCCAGCAGCTTGACGCCGCACGCCTCCGCCGCTGCGCGAAGCTCCTCATCAAGCGATGCCAGCGGGAGTCCCCGGCGTAGGGCCAGATCCAGGTACACGGCATCATAACTGGTCAGGCCGTGGCTGCGGCACAGCGGAAGCAGATGAGTGAACGCCCGGGCCGGCGCCTGATCGTCCACCTCCAATCCGAAGTCCTCAACCAGCGCGATGAACCCTGCTACCTGGGCGGGAGTGATTCGTCCCCTTCGTTCCGCCAGGGCCAGGACGTTGGTAACCTCCAGAAACCACCAGGCGGGTACCGCTGCCGTTTCTGTTTCCATCCTGTCGAGCAGTTCGCTGGTGGCCGGGGTGGCCTCTTCCAGAAAACACCAGGCCATGGCCACAGACGCATCGATCACGAAACTGGCGCTCACGGACGGCCCTCGTTGATAAGATCCCGGATCTTCAGCCCCCCCAGCGTAATTCCCCTGGCCATCTCGCGCCACCGGCGAATAGACGCCCTGCGCTGCTCCGCCGAGGCGGCCCGTTGGAGGGGCACCAGTTTCGCTACCGGCGTGCCATGGCGGGTGATGGTCAGTTCCTCGCCCTTCGCCACCCGATCGAGCAGTTCAGAGAAGTGGGCCTTGGCATCGTAAGCGCCGATCACGTTGGTGTGCTCGATACTCGCCATCCTGCTTCTCCACCTAACGGACTGGTCTACGACTAGTCTATTCTGGCCACCAACTTGCGTCAAACCCGCCTTCACACTTTCGCGCGGTCCAGTATAATCCCGCGACCTGCCACACTGAGAACAAAGGAGAACTACTGTGGAGCGGACTCTTATTATCCTGAAACCCGACTGTGTCCATCGTCGCCTCATCGGGCGGATCATTCAGCGTTTCGAAGACAAAGGCCTGACCATCGCGGCCATGAAGCTCATCCAGATTACCCCTGACCTGGCCGAACGGCATTACGCCCCCCACAAGGGCAAGCCCTTCTACCCCGGGTTGATCCAGTACATCACCTCCGGCCCGGTGGTAGTCATGGTGGTGGCCGGACGCAACGCCATTGCCATCGCCCGCAAGCTGATGGGCAAAACCTTCGGCTTCGAGGCCGAACCCGGCACCATTCGCGGAGATTTCGGCTCCAGCAAGACCTTCAACCTGATCCACGGCAGCGACTCACCCGAATCCGCCGCCACCGAGATCGCCCTCTACTTCCAGGAGAATGAAATTCTCGACTACGCGCCGGTTGACACGCCCTGGATCGGCCGGCCGGACGAGGTGTGACTTCGCGGGTGGGGTAAGCCGGAGTGGGAACGTGAGAAAGTGGGAAGGTGGGAAAGTGGGAAAGTGAGCGCGCGGGGATGGTCAGGGGGATAATCAGGGGGACAACGTGGGGATGGTGAGAAAGCCCCGGTGGGGTCAAGATAGGAGCCCCGGTGGGGCGGAGATATAAGCCTCGGTGGGGCAGAGATAAAAGCCCCGGCGGGGTCAAGATAAAAGCCCCGGCGGCGCCGAGATTGCGGTGCCGCCGGGGCTCTTCGTTTTGTGATTGCTGGGGGTATTCGTTTTGCGACTGTCGGAGAGCTATTCGCCTTGCGACTGCCGGAACTATTCGTTTTGTGGCTGCCGGGGCTATTCGCTTTGTGACTGTCGCATCCTGCTTGCCTTTGCGTCCTGCTTACGTTTTCGCACGCGCGAAGTCAGCCCTCATGTGATCCGAAATCAGGATGCACGTGAAGCGATTCAGGATTCACGCGGAGCAACCCAGGATGCGCGTGCGCGGCTCAAACGCCGGCCTTCTCCGTTTTCTGCTCGTCCAACTCCGGATGGGCGGGCTTCCAGCCCACCCGCGCCCGGATGTTCTCGGGGCTGAACCAGTTCATCGCGAATTGTGACCGGTTTCCAAAGCTCAGCATTTGTTCCGCGCGCTCACGCTCGGCTTCATACTCAGCCTGGGTGACGGGCAGAATGTCCACGAGTTCCACGACCACGTAGCGCTGCTGGCTCTCCAAGGGATAAAGGGCCACCTTCGTAGGCTGAGTCGTGGTCTTGCCGGCCATGGAGAAGACCGTCTCGACAAACTCGCCCTTGGGATCAAAGCCAATCTCCTGCACGCGCGTCGGCACCGACCGGCCAAACTGTGCCTGGTGACGGGCGAACGGTTCAGGCGTAACCACCGGCGTGGTGCCGAGCTTCTGAGCAAGTTCGGGCATTTGCTTCACCGCTTCCTCGAGGCCGACCTGCTTGGCTCGCTCCAGCAGTTGCTCGGCCAGTTTCGCGGCCTCTTGGGCCCCGCGCTGGGCACGAAGATCGGCTCGAAGCCGGTCCTTGACCTCCGCCATGCTGGCCGGTGGCTGCTTCGGCTCGACCGCGATCGTCCGGAAGACGTACACGTTGCCTTCGTAATCCACGAAAGGCTCTGAAAGCGTCTCGTACAGGTTATGGAACCAGCGGGCCTGCCGCTGGAGGGTCGGATCCTTCGGATCGGCCGCCAGCCCCTGGACCAGGAAGGCCGCATCCCTCAGGCTGATCATGTCCGGGGTCCCCTGCAAGGCTATGGCATTGGCCACGGAGCCAAGAGCATAGAAGCCCGTCCGATCAACCATCTGCGTCCGGTGATAAGCCAGCGCGTCGTGGGCCCGGGACCGGAAGGCGTCCACAATCTTCGGGTAGCGTTCATGATCCAGGGCATCCGCCGGCGGCTGCCTGTAGCCCGGCTGGGTAGCGGGCTGGGTCGCCCAGGGGGCGCTCAGCGCCTTGGCCATTTCAGTCCCAAGCCGGAGGGCCTCGCGCTTGGCCTTGGTCATCGCCAGGTCTTTGAGAACCGCGGCCCGCGCCTCGGTATAGTTTTCGTATTCAACGGCCGGAGCGGTCGACGGCTGGGTTTCGGGCGGCCGGGTGAACTTCTTCTTGTTCTCTTTCCAGTACTTGTGCGCCTCTTCGTCATCGACGTTCTGGTGCTTGGCCAGTTCGGCCGCCTTTACCTGGATGTACTCAATCTGCACCCGCTCCGGCTTGCGATAGCCGAACCGATCCTCGCCCATGCCGGGGTCTTTATCCTTGTACTTCTCGAACTGCTGCCTGTACTCCTCCTCCGTGGGCTCATAGGCGGGATCAATAAACTGCGCGCCGTTGAGAATGGCCATTTTCACCTTGGCCTTTTCAGCCGTTTCGCGAAGGTAATTCTGAATGTCCGCCTCGCTGACCTTCAGGGCCTGAAGATCGGTGAGAAACGCCAGCCGGACGCGCGAAAAAGCCTTAAGGGCCCGGTCGATGTCGGCATTGGAGACCTTGTATCGCTTCCGAAGGCTATCAATGGCTTCACCGGCGAGCGACTCTCGCATCTGGGCGACATCGGCATCGGGTACATGAATGCCCCGCCGTTGCGCTTCGCGGTCGAGCATGTACCATTCCTGGAGGTCCAGCGGTTCGCGGATCTGCCCGGCGAAGTACATGAAGAAGCTGTGCCAGGGGATTCCGAGGCCATTGAGGATCTCAACATCCTGCCGGACCGCGTAAATGTCCTCCAGCGGGATGGCTTGTCCGTAAACCTCGCCCCACTCCACATCCGCCCCCCCGCTGCCCCGGCCCCAGCTCTGAACGGTGTCTTCAAGAAGCCAGACGACGAGGAGCAGGACCATGACAATTGCCAGGAGGTACTTTGTGTTCTTACGGAAGAACTTCATCATCGCTCAATTACCAGCCTTCCAGGATCGGTTCTTACCTCTTAAGGACAAAGGGATTTAAGCATAGCTGCGGCACCGCGAAAAACAAGCCCAGCCGTTATTCAGGCCTGAGCAGCCGCCCAAGTCGCCGCCGAGGCGGACAAGCGTCTTCCCACCTCTCTGGCCGCACCCGAAAGAACGGCCACAACCACCCCTCGGATTAAAGGATATTACGACAGAAACGCTCGTATGATTGATTCTGAACAGGCGTTCCTATAATAACCCGCTTGAGACAGACTGGAGGGTGGCCGATAGTCATTGGCGCTGCGGGCCGTTCTCCGGACACCCGCAAGAGGCTTCGGCCAAATCGCCGAGAAGATCAGCGACCGAATGCAAACCTCGTCGAAGCAATGATTTAAGTCACGTGCAGAAGCGGACGACGAATGCCCACGGAAAAACCACGAAAGAACGGACCGGCACTGGTAATTGTTGAGTCGCCAGCCAAGGCGAAGACTATTTCTCGGTATCTCGGGTCGGGATACATCGTCGAATCATCGCTGGGCCACATCCGCGATCTGCCGTCGATGGCGTCGGAAATACCCGCTGAGGTCAAGGATCAGGACTGGGCCCGCATCGGCGTCAATGTCGATGAGGGCTTCAAGCCGCTGTACATCGTTCCGGCCAAGAAAAAACCTCAAGTCAAGAAACTACGGCAGCTTGCAAAGCAGGCATCGGTTCTTTACCTGGCGACTGACGAGGACCGCGAGGGGGAGGCCATCGCCTGGCACCTCAAAGAGGTCTTAGACCCCAAGGTCCCGGTCTGGCGCATGGTCTTTGACGAGATTACGGAAAGCGCGATCCGGGAGGCCCTGCACAATCCCCGCACGCTGGACGAGAAGCTGGTCGATGCGCAGGAGGCCCGGCGGATCCTCGACCGCCTCTACGGCTACGAGGTGTCGCCCGTCCTGTGGCGCAAAATCGGCCCCAAGCTCTCCGCCGGCCGGGTGCAGTCGGTCGCCACGCGGCTCATCGTGGACCGCGAGCGCGAGCGGATGCGTTTCAAGGCCGCCGACTACTGGGACCTCGAAGCGACGTTGAAAAAGCGCACCGGCAACGACCGGGTACTGACCAGACTGATCGAACTGGGCGGCAAACGGATTGCGACCGGCAAGGATTTCGACCCCACCAACGGGCAGCTTAACCCTCAGTCCGATGCCCGCCTGCTTGATGAGGCACTGGCCCGCAGCGTGGCCGACCGCATCCGGTCGGCGACCTTCACGGTGGAGAATGTCAGCGAGAAACCGTTCACCCAACGGCCCCACCCGCCATTCATCACCTCCAGCCTTCAGCAGGAGGCCGCCCGGAAGCTGCGGTTCAGCGTACAGCACACCATGCGGGTGGCGCAGTCGCTCTATGAGAACGGCTACATCACCTACATGCGTACGGATTCAACGCATCTTTCCAGCCAGGCCATCCATGCCGCACGAACCCAGGCGGCTGATCTGTATGGCCAGCAGTATGTGCCCGACGCCCCCCGCCACTATGCGACCAAATCGAAGGGCGCCCAGGAGGCGCACGAGGCGATTCGCCCGGCCGGCGCGACCTTCCGCACGCCCAAGGAGCTGGAAGGCGAGCTGCAGGGCGACATGCTTCGCCTGTACGACCTGATCTGGAAGCGGACTCTCGCTTCGCAAATGAAAGACGCCTCAGGCTCGCGCACGATTGTTCGCTTCGCCACCCCCGCCGGCGAGCACGGAACGGCCGTGTTCATGGCCTCCGGCAAGGTGATCAACTTTGACGGGTTCCTTCGCGCGTATGTGCAGGGTTCTGACGAGGCAGAGGCCGAGGCCGACGACCAGGAACGGATCCTGCCACCCCTGCGACAGGGCGATGCGCTCGACCCGGAAGAGATCAAACCGCAGAAACATACCACCGTGCCGCCGCCGCGATACACGGAAGCCTCACTGATTAAGGAGCTTGAGGAGCGCGGCATCGGCCGGCCATCGACCTATGCGACCATCATCCAGACGGTGCAGGACCGCGGCTACGTGTGGAAAAAAGGTACCGCCCTGGTCCCCACCCTGACCGCCTTCGCCGTCATCAATCTTCTCGAAAAGCATTTCAATGACCTGGTGGATTTTGATTTCACGGCCAAGATGGAGGACGATCTCGACGCCATCGCCTCGGGCAAGCTTTCGTCGACGCCGTGGCTCCAGGCGTTCTATTTCGGCACTTCGTCCGATCAGAACGGGGCGCAGGATTTCAACCGCGTCGGCCTCAAACGCCGGATCAGCGCCGACAGCGAGAAGATCGATCCCCGCGAGATTTCAATGATCCCGCTGGGCATGGACGAAAACGGCCAGCCCGTTATCGCGCGGATTGGCCGGTATGGTCCGTACATCCAGGTCGGCGATAGTGATCAGCGGGTCAATATCCCCGAGGACATCCCCCCGGACGAGCTGAATGTCGAGACCGCCAAGGCACTTCTGGCCCGCTCCACGCAGGGGGCCCAGGTACTCGGGAAAGATCCGGAAACCGGCAAGCCGGTCTACCTCAAGACCGGCCGGTTCGGCCCCTATGTGCAGCTCGGGGACCCGGAACTGACCGAGAAGGGAACCATGAAGCGCGGCGGCAAGCCCAAGATGGCCAGCCTGTGGCCCAGCATGAAGCCCGACTCGATCACCCTCGAGGACGCGTTGATGCTGCTGTCGTTCCCGCGAACGCTCGGCACTCATCCCGAGACGGGAGAGCCGATCACCGTGCAGGACGGAAAGTACGGCCCCTACCTGAAGATGGGAACCGAGACGCGAAGCCTGGCCAGCCATGAACAATTGAAAACTCTGACCCTCGAGGAGGGGCTTGCCCTGCTGGCTCAACCCAAGGGCCGCCAGCGGGCAGCGAGTGCACAGCGTACGGTGACGGAAGTGGGCAAGCATCCCACCAGTGGCGCACCGATTCAGCTCAAGCAGGGACGATTCGGTCCGTACGTCACCGACGGCGTGGTCAACGCCTCGCTGCCCAAGAGTCTGCTGCCCACCGACCTGACGCTGGATAAAGCCGTCGAACTCCTGGCCGCACGCGAGCAGCTCCTTCGCGACCGTGGCGAAGATCCGCGTGCCCCCAAACCCGCGCGTCGTTCAGCCCGCGGGCGAACGACGAAGCGCGCCAAGGTTAAAGAAAGTAAAGGATGAAGGCGGCGTGACGCGCCCGATGGCGTCGAGGGTCAATTCACACAATGCGCGTTTTTCGCGCCGCTTTGCCTCTAATCCGGGTCCTCTTCGCTGCGCGTGCAGATGGTCACGTCTATAATCATGCGACATGAGCAGTGAGGCTTATGAAGTGGCTGCGCGGTCGTAGCCCCTTTGACTCTGCGCACACGCCGACCAGGCATGTAAGTTGCTTAATGTCAGCTACTTACAAACCGACTCGGTTGACTTGAAAAGCGACCTCAGCCTATCATCCAACAGATTCGGGCAATAACCGCGTACGACCCGCCGGCCAAGGCCGGCTCTCCGGGCAGCCTAGTCGCCGCAGCCTGCCGGCGCCTGCGCAGGATGGGCTGGAAGGGCTTTCGCCTGCCAGCGGCCCATGCGTGGATCAGAAAGTTCGACTGCTGACCGCAGTCTGGGAGGTATCTGCAGATGGCGACTCGAGACGCGATCCTGTCCATTGTCGACAAAAGCATTGACCAGCAGCAGTTCCTTAATCTCCACTGGGAAGGGACTTTCCAGGACTACCTGCAGCTTGTCGCAGAAAAGCCCTACGTCGCGAGAAACGCCTTCCAACGCATTTACGACATGATCATGTACTTCGGGGCGGAGCGTTACACGTACCTGAAGGAAGACTACATCCGCTACAAATTCTTCAGCGACCTGGTGGAGCACGGTAAAGACGCCATCTTCGGGCTCGACCGTACGCTGATGTCACTGGTGGACTTCTTCAAATCGGCCGCCCACGGGTATGGGACCGATCGACGCATCCTGTTGCTGCACGGGCCGGTGGGCTCGTCCAAGAGCACCATCACCCGCCTGCTCAAGAAGGGCCTGGAGTATTACTCACGACTGGACGAGGGAGCGCTGTACAGCTTTTCCTGGAAGCTGCCGGACGAGAACGGCAACTACACGCTGCACCCCTGCCCCATGCATGAAGAACCGCTTAAGCTGATTCCCCCGGAGGCCCGCCGGGCGGTGATGGCCTCGCTGAACCAGGACCTTCCCGAAGGGCGAGAGATTCGCATCGAGGGCGAGCTCGACCCGTTCTGCCGGAAGACGTACAACGACTTGCTGCTCAAGTACGACGGCAAGTGGCGCAAGGTGATGGACCACATCGTGGTCCGCCGGATTATTCTCTCCGAGAAGGACCGGGTGGGCATCGGCACCTTCCAGCCCAAGGACGAGAAGAACCAGGACTCCACGGAGCTGACCGGCGACATCAACTACCGCAAGATCGCCGAGTATGGCTCCGACTCCGACCCGCGGGCCTTCAACTTCGACGGCGAGCTCAACATCGCCAACCGCGGCCTGGTGGAATTCATCGAGGTGCTCAAGCTGGACGTGGCCTTCCTCTACGACCTGCTGGGCGCCTCGCAGGAGCACACCATCAAGCCCAAGAAGTTCGCCCAGACCGACATCGACGAGGTTATCGTCGGCCACACCAACGAGCCGGAGTACAAGAAACTTCAGAGCAACGAACTCATGGAAGCCTTCCGCGATCGCACGATCAAGATCGACGTGCCCTACAACATCCGGCTGTCCGACGAGATCAAAATCTACGAGAAGGACTTCAACAAGGAGAAGATCCGCGGCATCCACATCGCCCCGCACTCCATCGAGATGGCGGCTATGTGGGCCGTGCTGACCCGTCTGGCCCCGCCCAAGAAGGCCGGCCTGACGCTCATGCAGAAGCTCAAGCTCTATAACGGCAAGAGCATCCCCGGCTTCACCGAGGACTCCATCCGGGAGCTGCGCGAAGAGGCCCCCCGGGAGGGCATGCAGGGGATCAGCCCGCGCTACATCCAGGACAAGATTTCCAACTGCCTGGTGTCCGACGCGGCCATGCAGGACAAGACCATCAATCCGTTCATGGTCCTCAACGAGCTGGAAATGGGGCTCTCGCACCACAGCCTCATCTCCGACGAGGAGACCAGGAAGCATTATCGCGAGCTGCTCAGCGTGGTTCGCGAGGAATACGAGGATATCGTGAAAGGCGAGGTCCAGCGGGCCATCAGCGCCGACGAGGATGCCATCAAGCGTCTGGCCGCCAATTACATCGAGAACGTGCGGGCCTACACGCAGCATGAGAAGGTTCGCAACAAGTACACCGGCAAGGATGAAGAGCCGGATGAGCGGCTGATGCGCTCCATCGAGGAGAAGATCGACATCCCCGAGTCGCGCAAGGACGACTTCCGCCAGGAGATCATGAACTACATCGGTTCGCTGGCCCTGGACGGCAAGAAGTTCGAATACTACACCAACGCCCGGCTGCAGAAGGCGCTGGAGCTCAAGCTGTTCGAGGATCAGCGCGACACGATCAAGCTCAAGAACATCGTCAGCGGCGTGGTGGATGACGAAACCCAGGCGAAGATCGACGTGGTCAAGCAGCGACTGATCAAGTACTTCGGGTACAACGAGACCAGCGCTACAGACGTGCTCAATTACGTGGCGAGCATCTTTGCGAGGGGAGACAGCAAGCAGGAGGACTGAATGACCAATGTCTAATGACTGAATGTCTAAAGAATGACGAATGACCAAATGACTAATGCCCCATGTGCAGCGGATGTATTAGTCATTAGACATTAGGGCTTGGACATTCTTTAGACATTAGGATTTAGACATTAGACATTCATTCGGGGTGGTGCAGCTATGGTGCTGAAGATCCACAAAGACCACCAGCGCTTCCGGCAAATCGTCAAGGGGCGCATCCGTGATGACCTCCGCCGGTTCCTGACCCGCGGGGAGCTGATCGGCAAGGAAGGCAAGCACCTGGTGAGCATCCCGGTGCGCGGCATCGATACGCCGACCTTCCGCTACGGCGAAAACGATGACGGCGGCGTGGGCCAGGGCAACGCCAAGGCCGGCGACGCCGTCGGTCCGCCGGACGGCGAGGGCATCGGCCCCGGCGGGACCGAACCCGGCCAGCACATCATGGAAGTGGACATCACGCTCGACGAGCTGGCCGACATTCTCGGCGAGGAACTCAAGCTCCCCAGGATCAAGCCCAAGGGCAAGCACCAGCTCACCAGCACCAAGGACCGCTACAGCGGCATCCGCCAGTCCGGCCCGGAATCGCTGCGTCACTTCAAGCGCACCTTCCGCCGGGCCCTGCGACGGCAGATCATCACCGGAACCTACAACCCCGACCGGCCCCGGATCGTCTTCGAACGCCGCGACAAGATCTACCGGAGCTGGCGCACCGTGCTCCAGCCGCAGTCCAATGCGGTCATCATCTACATGATGGACGTGTCCGGCTCCATGGGGGACGACCAGAAGGAGGTGGTCCGGCTGGAGGCCTTCTGGATCGACGCGTGGCTTCGCCGCAACTACCAGGGCATCGAGAGCCGCTACATCGTGCATGACGTGCGCGCCGCGGAGGTGGACCGCCACACCTTTTTCCACCTGCGCGAGGACGGCGGCACCAAGATCTCCAGCGCGTTCAAGTGCGCCCGCGACCTCATCGAGGCCCGCTACGCGTCCGACGAGTGGAACATCTACCTGTTCCATTTCAGCGACGGCGATAACAGCAGCGAGTCGGACAACCGCGAGTGCTGCCGGATCCTCCAGGATCAACTGCTGCCCCGGGTCAACATGTTCGGGTACTGCCAGGTGGCCAGCGCCTACGGCAGCGGCAACTTCATCAACGTGCTCCACGAGCACTTCAGCCAGAACGAGTCGGTGATTACATCGCGCGTGAATTCCAAAGAGGACATTTATGACAGTATCAAGGCGTTTTTCACGCCTGGGAAGTAGCGGACAAGGAGACAAGGGGACAAGGAGACAAGGAGAACAAACCTCGCCCTGCGTTTCTTCTCCTTGTCCCCTTGTCTCCTGGTCTCCTTGTCGGGATTGCAACAAATAAGAGCTACTGGAGGCACGGGTCTCTGCTATGTCCACCAGGTTGCCCAAAGAAATCGCCGAGCAGGTTGTGACCATCGCGGAGCTGGCCCGCGAGGAGGGGCTGGACTTCTTCCAGACCATCTTCGAGCTGCTCGACGCCGACCAGATCAACCAGATCGCCGCCTACGGCGGGTTCCCCCAGCGCTATCCGCACTGGCGGTTCGGCATGGAATACGAACGGCTGCGCAAATCGCACAGCTACGGTCTGTCGCGCATCTACGAGATGGTGATCAACAACGATCCCTGCTACGCCTACCTGCTCAACGACAACGCCATGGTCGATCACAAAACGGTGATCGCCCACGTCTACGCCCACTGCGACTTCTTCAAGAACAACATCTGGTTCCAGCACACCAACCGCAAGATGATGGACGAGATGGCCAACCACGCCACCCGGGTGCGCCGCTACATCGACCGCCACGGCTTCGAAGAGGTCGAGCGGTTCATCGACGTGTGCCTCTCCATCGAAGACCTGATCGACCCCTATTCGCCGTTCATGCGTCGTACGCCGATGGAGCATCCACACACCGCCGACCGCCAGCGCGGCGTCGAGAACGGCATCACCCGGTACCCGGCCAAGGGTTACATGGATCGCTTCATCAATCCGCCGGAAACCATCCAGGCCCAGCGGAAGAAGCTGCACGCGGAAAAGGCCCGGGAGCGCCGCGTCGAGCCGGTCAAGCCGCTGCGCGACGTGCTGCTGTACATGATCGAGAACGCGCCGCTGGAAGACTGGCAGGCTGATGTGCTGGCCATCATCCGCGAAGAGGCCTATTACTACGCGCCGCAGGGCCAGACCAAGATCATGAACGAGGGCTGGGCCACCTACTGGCACTCCCATCTGATGACCCGCTACTGCCTGCGGGACGACGAGCTGATCACCTACTGCGACCATCATTCCGGGACGGTGGCCAGCGCCCCCGGGCGGCTCAACCCTTACAAGATCGGTCTGGAACTGCTCCGCGACATCGAGTACCGCTGGAACACCGGGCGGTATGGGAAGGAATGGGAGGAGCTGGACGACGTCGAAAAACGGCGCAACTGGGGCAAGGACAAGAACCCCATGCCCCGGGTCAAGGGCAAGGAATCGCCCGGCCGGGAGAAGATCTTCCAGGTTCGCAAAATCCACAACGACGTGACTTTCATCGACGAGTTTCTGACCCCCGAGTTCGTGGACCGGCACAACCTGTACCACTACCGCTACGACCCCACCACCGGCCGGATGGTGGTGGTCAATCGCGACTTCGACAAGATCAAGCGCCAGCTCCTCTTCTCACTGTCCAACCATGGCCGGCCGTACATTTACGTGGTGGACGGCAACTACGCCAACCGCGGCGAGTTGTACCTGGCCCACAAGCACAACGGGGTGGACCTGCAGATCAAATACGCCGTGGAAACGCTCAAGAACCTCCACAAAATCTGGGGCCGGCCGGTGCATTTGCAGGCTAGGATCGACGATGAAATGGTCCTTTTCAGCTACGACGGGCACCAGTCCAACCAGCAGACCATCACTGAGGATTTGCCCAAGCCGGCACACGATGTGTGATCATTCGTTCCACCTGTAACCCGCCCTTCTCACATGACTCACCACGGAGACACTGAGAGCACGGAGAATACAGGGCTTTGGGTAAGAGAGGCAGGGCCTCGCCCTGCACGGGCTGAGCGATTCCGGTTAACTCTTATCTCTCGTGCAATCGATGAATTGAATTCTTCTCTGTGTCGTCCGTGTCTCCGTGGTAAGAAAAGCGGGATAAGTCATTGACGGGCAACCACTTAAGATATTGAAATACTGCATAATTTGCAGGGCCGGATGTTTCTTGGATAAAAACACTTGACAAAGATTCCAGCTGAGCTAACGTAAACGGCAAGACGACTTCAATTCTGACCCGGTTCGTCATGGCAAGAGCATGGCGGGTCTCACCGGGAGTCGTCCTGAAGAGGGAGAGAGAGAATGACACGGTCTGCTCGCCCGCAGCACCTGTGGCTGGCACGCGCGGCCACAGGCACTCCTGCAATCGCTTTTCTTCTGTTGAATTGCCTCGCCATCCCGGCATCGGCGGTAACTGTCGGCCTTGATTATCTCCTGAGCGATCCGGCGCATTACCTGGACTCGGGGGACAAGCGATTCAGCAATTTCACCGTCACCGCTTTGCCGGGCACCATCAACACGGCCGATATCGAGGTTGAGGCCATCCAGCAGGGCAGCGACTACGGATTTCGGATGGCAGGCACGCTGGGCGGGCCGATCATCTCCGCGCCGGCCGGCGGCTTCGCGGACTTCGTGCTTACTTTCAACGTCCAGACGCTCGATCCGCAGCAGTTGATCCAGGGGGTCGGCCTGAGCATCGAGGCCGCAGCTCCGCCGGGCGGATGGGCCGAGGTGGTGGAGAGAGTATGGGATTTGAACCAGTCCGTTCTGCTGGGCACGCTGGCGGTTGACACCATCAACACGACCGATCAGCTCCAGTTGCCCCAGCCCTACGCTCAGCTCCATATCGACAAGGATTTCCTGGTGATCGGCACGGTATCTGACGGAGCATCGATCAGCTCGATGGTCCAGGTCTTCCCGCAGACTCCGGAACCGGCCACGCTGGCCCTGCTGGGCTGCGGCGCGGTTTTGCTGGTTCGTCGGCGCAGGCTGTCAACGCTCGTTCCGGCCCTGGCCGGCCTGACCTTCGTCACGGCCATCGCCTTGTCGCCCGCAACGGCGGATGCCGCGGTGCTGAAGGATTTGATCGATACCAATGGCAGCATCACCTTTGGCAATTTGACCTTCAGCGACTTCGGCTGGAGCATCGACACGGTGACGAGTCAGGGAAACTATGTCGCCGACCCCGCAAGAATCGACGTTTCAGGGCGTACCCTGAACGGGATGGATGGGCTGCGTTTCTCAGGCGGGATGGCGGCGATAGCGACGGTTAACCCCGGTTCCCAGCTTCATGCCCGCATCACCTACAAGGTGACCGCGACACCGCCGTTTCTACTCCACGACGTCGAGCTGGGGTTCAACGGACGAACCACCCTTGATGGCAGCGCGGTCGTCCTGGAAGAGGTTCGAGACGCAAGCGACGCGCTCCTGGGCTCCGCCTTCGTTCAAGCCTTATCGCCGCTGACCGCAAGCGCCATCCTCTCGGCTGACGTCCAGTCCGCCTGGATCACCAAGCAGATTGACTTGTGGGGCGGCCAGTCAGGAACGTCAACCATTTCGATTATCGACCAGGCCTTCTCGGTCATACCCGAGCCGAGCACCGTCGCAGCGATTGGGCTGGGAACATTCATCCTGCTGCAAATACGCAGACGCGCCTGACGGGGGCATGACGTAAGTCACCCCCCCCTTGCCAAGGGGGGTGAAGATGCAGCCATCGGTCATCCCGTGCTGATGCCGAATACCTCCACCGGTCGCGCAATTCGCCGGAACGTGGCCGTGCCGACCGACACGGTGTCCCAGCTTGCCGAGCGTGGCCGGCAGTGCTCCTGGTATTCGGCCAGGGTGACCACGAGGAAGGCGTAATACTCCTCACGGAAGACATGGGGCCGGACGGCCGGCCAGCGGTCGGGCGGACCATCCAGCAGATACGCAAATACGAAACAGGCTTCGAAACCGGCGCCGAAGACCGTCTCCCACTCGCGCAGGCCGATGAGGTCTTCCCGGGTCACCCAGTTTTCCCAGTAACGCCGGGCCCCATCTTCAGTGATGTATGGGAACTGGCGGCCCTTGACGTCCACGATCCAGTGACGCCTGCCGGGGGCATAGACGATGAGATCGAACGACTTGATCTTCTCGCCGGCGAAGAGGATGCGGCGCGTCTCGTCCACCGGCACGTAAGGCACCCCCCTGCTGCGCAGGTAATCCATGAAGGCGGCTTCGTAATGGATGTTCTTGCGCGTCATCTTGAACCGCCGAATAAACTGGCAACACGACGGGCAATGACTAATGTCTAAGCTCTAATGTCTAAAGAATGTCCAAGCCCTAATGACTAACAGGCACCCCCGCCCTGTTGGACATTAGTCATTGTGTCATTCGTCATTCCTTAGACATTGATCATTAGACATTAGGCATTCATACGCTTGGCGGTCAGTGGTCAATTGTTTGGTTCTTGGTTCTTGGTCCTTAGTCACTAGACATTGGACATTCTCTGCGCCGTTCCTCTCTCCCCTATCCCCTTGTCCCCTTGTCCCCCCGTCCCCTCTCTCCATCTCTCCATCTCTCCATCTCTCATACTCTCACCCCGCTCACACGCTCACCTCCTGCATCGGGTCGGCCAGAAACGCCTCGGCGCTGATCTCAACCTGCTGCCCGGTACCCAGATCCTTCACCGCCAGCACGCCCCGCTCCTTGAACTCGGCTCCGACGATCACCGCCCGCCGGGCATGGGCTGCCGCGGCCTGCTTGAACTGTTTGCCGATGCCCTGCCGGCGGTAACTGTATTCCGCGCAAAAGCCCCGCCGGCGAAGCTCGGCCGCCAGGCGAACGACCTCTCTGAAAAGGGACTCGTCGGCGTCGATGAGGAAAAGATCCGTCCGCCGGCCGGCCCCGATCTCCGCGGGTAGCCGTTTCAGTTCGGTCAGGACTTCCAGGATCACCACGTCGCTGGTTCCAAAGCCGATGCCGGACATCGGCGGGCCGCCCAGCACTTCAAGGAGCTGTCCGTAACGACCGCCTCCGCAGATGGCCCGCTGGAAGGTGCCCTTGGCGAATCCTTCGAACACGACGCCGGTGTAGTAGGCCAGGCCGCGCACCACCCCCATGTCGAATTCGCAGTATTCACCCACCCCCATGAGGTTCAGGGTTTCGAACAACTCGCGGAGTCGGGCCAGCTCGTTGCCGGCCGCCTCGTTGCCCTCGGCCATGGCGGCGAGGTCGGCCAGGCCGCGTTCGCCCCGGGCCTGGCTGATGATGTTGAGCGATTCGCGTTCGGCGTCGTTGCGGGTGACCTTGGCCAATTCCGCGGCGTAGACCTCCGGCGGGAGCTTGTCACGTTTGTCCAGCACCACGAACAGGTCCGCGTGCCGTTCGGGCTCAAAACCCCGGGCCGCCAGCAGCGACGAGAGCAGCGAGCGTGAGTTGATCCGCATGACCATGTCCGCCGGCGTCAGACCCACCTCGCGGAAGAAATCGACGGCCACGAAAATGCACTCGGCATCGGCCAGCACGTCGTCGCTGCCGACGATGTCGATGTTCCACTGGAAGAACTCGCGCAGCCGCCCGCGCTGCGGCCGTTCGGCCCGGCACAGCCGGGGCATGCTGAACCACTTGATCGGCCGGGGCAGGGACTGGGCCCGGGCGTTGATCATGCGGGCCAGCGTCGGGGTCATCTCGGGGCGAATGGCCATCTCCCGGCCGCCGCGATCCTCGAAATGAAACAGCTCGGAGACGATCCCCTCGCCGCTCTTGGCCTTGTACAGGTCGAGGTATTCGAAAATCGGCCCTTCATACTCCTCAAAGCCGTTGCGGATGGAGACGCGCCGCCAGCCGTCCATGATCCAGTTCAGAACGGCCATGTCCTCGGGGTAAAAGTCACGGGTGCCTTTGGGGTTTTGAAATTTCATTATGATCGGTGGTCGGTTCGTGGTTCTCGGTTGTCAGGCGTCTATCAGTCGTCGGTTCATCTGTCCATTTGCTCACGCCGTCTTGAGCAGATGGATGGGCAGCCCAGCCTTGCGGGCCGTTCCCCGCCGCTTGCCGGTCTGGGCCGGACCGGGACTCTTGCCGCGCGCGGCGGACTGCCGGGCCTTCTTGCGCCTGGCGGCCAGATACTCTTTCGCGAAGCGTTCGATCTGCTCAGGTTCGGTGAACACATGATCGTAATCGTAGGCGTCCGCGTGCCAGTCGCAGGCGTCGGTCTTGTACCCGCGGCAGATGGTCGGGCGGTTGTGATAAATGCCGCAGCGGTTGTCCGGCAGCAGGGCCTTGCACTTGCGGTTGACCTGCACGTACCACTGGCCGTCCTCGACGAAGATGATGGTATCTTCGTGGAGTATGTACCAGCGCAGATCCTCAAAATCCCGCTTTTTCTTCGGTTTATCGATGGAAAAGGCAAAATACCGGCAGCACAGCGCAACACACTGGCCGCACAGGCCGGCCCCGTTGGAGATCACAGGCAGCTTCACACTCAGCCCTCGTAATACGTCCCCTGCACGCCGGATTCTACGCGCCTGCGCAGGGGTCAGCAACCACGGCATGGCCGTCGTCCGCGTGGCGGGACATTATCATCGAGAGGCGATATAATGGCAACGCGGCAGTAACCCTCACCGGCCCGGTCATGGAAGCGGTGGAACGAGGACCGCGGGTTCGGCTCGATGCTGGCGTCTGGCGAAGGTCATGCGAATTATTGCGGGCACATGGCGCGGGCGAACCATCCAGGCTCCGCCGGGCAGGAACACCCGGCCTATCCTGGACCGGGCCAAGACCGTACTCTTCGATATACTCGGGAACCGGCTGGCCGAGCCGGGCCGACTGCCCCCGCTGGCCGTGCTGGACCTGTTCTCCGGCAGCGGAGCGCTGGGGCTCGAAGCGCTCTCGCGCGGCGCCCGCTTCTGCCTGTTTATCGAGCAGAATCGGGAAAGCGCGGACGTTCTCCGCAAGAATCTCGACGTCCTTCGGATCGTTCGTGAAGCCCACGTGATCCAGGCAAACGCCTCAACATGCGACTGGCCCGCGCCGCCGAAGCCGCTCCCCGGCGAGGGGAGAAAAGAGCGCAGCGAGGATGACCGCCCTCCCGAATACGAGCTGGTCTTCATGGACCCGCCCTACCGCCTGCTGATGGGCACCAGGCCTGACTCCCTGATCCGGAACCTGCTCCGCCGGCTGGCCACCTCCCCGTTGATCGCGCCCTCGGCCCTGATTGTGACCCGCCATGAGCGTCAACCCTCCGGCGGGCCGGATCTCAGTCCGCTGGTGGAGATCGACCGTCGCGACATCGGTACCATGACGTTGCGTTTCCTGGCCGTCAACGTATCGGCGGCGGCCTCTCATCCATCCGCAGGTGGAGCCCCATGACCGGCAAGATGAGCCTCCAGGACGCCGCCCTGGCCATTGTTCGTCAGCTCCGGGAGCACGGCCACCAAGCGCTCTGGGCCGGCGGTTGCGTGCGCGACATGCTGCTGAACCGCCCGCCGCAGGACATCGACATTGCCACTGATGCCACGCCGGAACGAATCGTGTCGCTTTTCCGCAAGACGCGCAAAGTGGGCATGCAGTTCGGCGTGGTGCTGGTCCGGCAAGGCCCCTATTGGATCGAAGTGGCGACTTTCCGCCAGGACATCAACTACACCGACGGCCGCCGCCCCGAGCAGGTGCTCTTTACGACTGCCGAAGAGGACGCCAAACGGCGGGACTTCACGATCAACGGCCTGTTCTACGACCCCCTGGAGGACCGGGTTATTGACTACGTGGGCGGCCGGGAGGACCTGGCCGCCGGCGTTGTCCGGGCCATCGGCAATCCCGCCGAGCGATTTGCCGAGGATCACCTGCGGATGCTGCGGGCGGTCCGGTTCGCCGCTCGGTTCGGCTTCCGCCTGGATCCCTCAACGGCGGAGGCGATTCGTGAGCACGCGCACCAACTGACCCGCATCAGCCCGGAACGAATCCGGGAAGAACTCGAGAAAATGCTGTCTCATCCCACGCGGGCGCGGGCGGTCGAGCAGATGGCGGAGCTTGGGCTCATGCCCTTTCTGTGGGCGGGAGCCGCCTGGCCGGCGGAACGGGTGCGCATGGCCGGGGCGGTACTGGCCCAGTTGCCTGCCGATGCGGACTTCGTTCTGGGCATGGCCGCCCTGCTGCACGATGCATCGCCGGCGGAGGTTGAAGCCGTCGGGCGCGCCCTGCGCTGCAGCAACCGGGAGATCGACGACATGGCCTGGCTGGTGAGCCGCCAGGGATGCCTGGCCCGAACGCAGGATCTTGCCCTGGCGGACTTTAAGCGACTGGCGGCCCACCCACAGTTCAAGAAATTGATGATCCTGCACAAGGCGGTATGCACGGCGTACGGGCGACCACTGGATGGCTACGAGGCCGCGGAACGGCTCATACGCCGGATTCCCGCCGACCAGATCGCCCCCCCGCCGTTGGTCACCGGCGACGACCTGATCGGCCTGGGTCTCAGCCCGGGGCCGGCCTTCAAGACCATTCTGGACACGCTGTACACCGCCCAATTGAACAACCAGCTTCGCAGCCGGGATGAGGCCATGAACAGATTAGGGGAAATACTTAGGCAGGCCGGGCAGGGCCGTGAAGCCCTGTAAAATCTGCAAGATGTGCAATTTACAAATCTCTTGCTTTTGATATGGGCCATCTGGTAAACTAGTTATCGACACATCAGAATCGCGGTCACATAAGGGCTGTATTGTTGCCGTAGATAAGGCGCTTGTACGGCATCAAGCGCATCGCCCATGCAGTAGTTGGGAGCATGCATATGAACTGCTCAAAACGCCGGCGCGGATTCACATTGATCGAAGTCCTGGTCGTCGTAGCTATTATCGCCTTGCTGGTGGCGATCCTGTTACCCTCACTGGCTCGGGCACGCGAACAGGCCCGCGGCCAGGTATGCAAATACAACCAGAAACAGATCCTGAGCGGCATGAACATGTACATCACGGAGTGGAAGAGGCTTCCGTGCACCCAATCCATCCTGTACGTGAATGGCTACACCTACGGCCTGGGCGCCCGCGGGCCGATCAACCCGGTCTGGGATGGCGCCTTGTCAGGTTATACCGATGAGAACGATCCGAGGTTTATCGAGGACGTGCCCACGCGCGGCACCCTCTTCAAGAACGTTAAAAGCGCCGAAGTGTACCTCTGTCCAAACCAGAAAAAGGGGAAAGCCATGCCCCCCGAACAGAATCGGTACGGGGACGGCGGCAACGGCAGGTCCAGCTACTCGATGAATGCCTATATCGGTTTCAAGACGCCCGAATCCATGCGCCGCCCAGCCAATCCCTCCGGATGGAAGGTACGCAGAAGCGCGACAAGCGGAGATATCCGAACCATCTATACCGGAGCCATCTGGTCGCCCTCGGTGATGTTCACCCTGGTGGAAGAGCACCCCTATCACGGCACCGCCTCAAACCCCTCGACGATTCCGAACCTCGAAGGAAACTTCAACGTGATTGACCGGGTTGTCGCCCGGCACAGTGTCATGCCTGGCGACAAAGCCCGCAGCAATATCGGGTATCTTGACACCCACGTGGAATCGCCGCTTCTGCCGATCACCACCGACGCTTATCAGCTTTTCAACAAGATCGGTTTCCCCTCCACGGACGGTCGATTCGTGGGCGAGTATTACGGCACCGACCACCAGGTGTCCAATAATCCGACAGGCGTATTCCTTTACAAAATGAATTGAAAACAGAACTCCTGTTGGTGGCATTTGGCTTGCAATGGCCAGGGCAAGACGGCATAGTTGAGCTGTACGCGATCCAGCACTTTTTGATTTAGAGGGAAAAGAAGTGGCATGGCTGGGTAAATGTTTGAAACCGGTCATACCCTCCAAACCGAAGCTTCCGAGAGGCCACATCGTTCCGGTTGAGGGGGAAGAAAACGCGGCTCCCCGCCTTCTGCGGCGAGGAAGGGTTAATCTTTGAGCGAGTCTCGTTCGATCGGAGAGGATCTGAACGCAACATTTCGCCTACTCACTTTCAGAAAGGAGCAAGCGTATGAAAGGGTTCTGGAGGTTCGGATTGGCCATTTCGGCCGGACTCTGCCTTTGTGCGAGCACGGCCTTGGCCAATGTTTACCCATCGGCCGTCGTGCTCGACACGAGCTCGGCCGGAACTACTTGTGGCACGGCCAAGGTCACCTTCGTTCTCAACGAGAACGCTGATGGAGATGGTGTGTCCCCGGGCCTCAAAATTGAGGTCTTGAACGCATCAAACGCGGTCGTGCGCACCGTCAACATCGCCCGGGCCCTTCGCGGTACCCACACTTTCCAGTGGGATGGCCGTGACGACGCGGGCAATCCCCTGTCAGGGACCTTCAAATTCCGCATCACCGCCACCGACGACGGCTACACCACCTGGACTCAGATCGACGGCAATCCTGCCACCCAGGCGACTCACTTCGAGCGTCCCCTGGGCGTGGCCGTCAACAAAAACCCGGCCAGCCCGAACTACGGCAAGATCTACGTCTGCCAGGCGACCGCTCTCTCTACAGCTTCCGGCCGGACCATGCAGGACGGCATCTACATGCTCAACGCGGATATCACCGATGCCGGCTTTTCCGATGGCGGTGTGGACTGGTCAGATACCGCCTCTGCCACCGCCGGGACGCCTCTCCGTTGCGTCGTCGGCCCCGATGATCATCTGTACGTCATCCATTACAAAAACGATGATGTCTATGAATTCAGCGCGGACATGAGCACCGCTTGGGTGGTCGTGGGTCGCAGCAATGGCAACTTCACCAGCAATCAATGGGTCCGCGGCGTGTGGGTGACAGGCACTCAGGCCACCGGTGATCGGGTCATCTACCTGGTCAACTCAAACTACAATGACGTCGAGCGCAAGGGAGTGATCCGCTATACGCTGGGCGGGGCCGCCACGGCAACGGGCCTCGGTGAACAGTACGTCGCGCGCGCTTACTTCAGCTACTATCCCTATGACATCGCCTTCGATTCGGCCGGAAACTGCTACGTGAGCCATTACCGGGCCGACCCCAATATCATTGCGCCCCTCGCGAAATTTGCTCCGAGCACGACTCTGCCCATCACCACCCCGGTCTGGGAGGCCTCCCGTACCTATACCTACCCCGAAGGCCACGACATCTGTGAAGAGCGTGGATGGGTAGCCTACGGTCACTACTCGGATGGCAACGTCTACTTCTTCAGCATGGCCGACGGCAGCTTCATTCAGAACTTCAAGTCTGGAAGCCGCATCCGCGACATAGCTTTCGACGCCGCGGGCAACGTGTACACGGTGGACAACACCGTCGAACGGCTGCGGGTCTGGTCGCCGCCCGACGGCCCCAACTCGAAGGACATCACGACTGCCACGTTCACTATCACCAAGAACAGCGGCGGCCCGACCATCACGGACCAGCCCGACGACGTGGTCGTCCTCCTGAACACCACCGCCACCTTCACCGTGACAGCCACCGGGTCCAATGTCACCTATCAGTGGCTGCGTAACGGTGCGGTGATTAGTGGGGCGACCTCGAACGTCCTCTCCTTCAACGCGACCGCCGCCGATGCGGGCGCCATCTACACCTGCCGCGTCTGCGACGACAACGGTGTGGTGGTCAGCGACCCGGCCATCCTGTACGTGGGCGTCACTATCTTCCAGCATCCGCTCGGCAAGATGATGTGCGCCAACGCGTCCAACACGCTCAGCGTCGTCGCCCAGGGAGTCGGCACGTTGAGCTATCAATGGCAGAAGTACAACAGCACGACGGCCGCCTGGGAAAACCTGAGCGATGGATCGGGCATTTCCGGGACCACAACCTCTACCCTGACTTTCAATCCAACCACCACCGCTCACGCCGGCCAGTATCGCGTGATCATTACCGATAGCGCCGACCCGGCCAATCCGGTCACCAGTAATGCGGCCACCCTCACGGTGAGCACTGGTCCGACCATCCAGCACGTCGGCTACGGCAACGGCGCACTGGCTGTTGGCGCGAGCCACACCATGACCTGCTACGCATCGGGCAGTGGAGTCCTTTCGTATCAGTGGAAGAAGGATGGCGTCCCCATCCCCGGGGCCACGCAAGCCAGCTATCGGATCACCAATGCCACCTGCTACGAGCACAGCGGCCTCTATTCCTGCGCGGTCACCGACAGTTGCGGAACCACCGAGCGCAGCACCGACATCAACGGCGCGGAGGCCCGGGTGACGGTTGGCGCGGGCCTGGAAGTCTGCGGCAATCAACTCGACGATGACTGCGACGGCCTGACGGACTGCGAAGATCCGGACTGCAACAACGACCCCAACTGCATCCCCGAGTGCCAGCACCAGCCGTTTGCCGATGCTGATGGCGACGGCGACGTGGACCAGGCCGACTTTGGCGAATTCCAGAGGTGCTTCACGGGCGAAGGCGGCGGTCTGATCGATGACTCCTGCTATTGCTTCGACCGCTCCGGCGACGGCGATGTGGACGTGGAAGATCTGCTGCTGTTCGATGCCTGTGTCAGCGGACCGTCTATCCCAGCGGACATCCATTGCGACGACTACCCGACCGGCGACGTGGTCATTAACGAGTTCACCTACGACATGCTCACGGCTTTGGGCGGCAACGCCACCGATGATCGCGAGTTTGTCGAACTCTACAACCGCGGCACGACGCCGGTGGACATTTCCGGGTGGTTGTTGCGGGCGTCCGATACGGTGGCCCCGCCTGGAGACAACAACCGCGACTTCATCATTCCGCACGGGACCATCCTGAATCCTGGCGATTACTACGTGATCGGCTCGGGCCTGGTCTCCGACGTGGATATGATCGTTTCCCCGCAGACGGATATCTGGGAAAACGAGAACGAAGCGCTGGAGCTGTACGACCGTAACCGCGATCTCAAGGATGCGGTGGTCTACAACGGCTATCTCGGCGCGGTCGCCGTGGGGTTCCCCGAGGGTCGCATCTGGGGCCGGCTCGAGATGGTCCTGGGCAGCAACATGAGCGTCTCCCGGTACCTGGATGGGCTGGATACCAACAACAACGGGCGGGACTTCGGCCTTCGGCCGCAAACGCCCGGCGCCAGCAACAAGGGCGATGCGTCGTTCATGAGCGTCTACGTTCCGCCGAATGTGGACAGCATGAGCGTCGGCGCAGACGTACCCGGCCTGCTGGGCACGTTCGTCAATGCCCGGGTGATCAACCCGACGGCGGTGGATGAACCCGCCCCGCCGCACAATCCGAACGTGATTCCGGCCTCACCGCAGGGCGGCAACGCGATCGTGGCCTGGGATCCCGCCGGCGGTGGGAACAGCATCCATTCGATCAACCTGTTCAACGGCGATGGCGGGTATGACCTCTGGGTGTATTTCGACACCAACCCGATTCCCGATGAAACCCCGGGCGCCGAGACGACCTACTTCGGCATCATGGGGACCACCTCCACGTTGAACGGCGTGGTCTCTTCGGCGACGTTCTACCCCAACCTGCCCGATCCCGAGGGCTTGCTGCTGGGTGATTCGGTCACCGCCAACAGCAGCACCGGTCTGGCGTGGGTCTATAACAAGAACCACGGCGGCCAGACCCGCAAGCTCTACCTGGTGGACGCCAAGGACGGCGGCGACAGCAGCCCGGGCACGGGCGGCCAGCACTGGAGCGTCCTTGCGACCATCGACATGAGCACGGTGCCCTCCGGCTGGTATCGGCTGAGCCTCAGCTACAACGGTACGACCGGGGCCGTGTCCGGTACGTTCGATACGCAGACGTTCAACGGTACCACCACCCCCGGCCTGGTGGGCAGCTTCTACATCGGGTACTTTGAGACCTATTCCACATCGGCAGTGCCTCTGACCGCGCGACCGCCGACGTTTGATCTTCGGCAGTAAGCCGGGCAGAGCAGTCTGTCCCCTTTGATCTCTTGCGGAGCCCGATCGGCGCGAGCCGGTCGGGCTCCGCTGTTGCGCCCCCGGGTGTCCCATCCGGCCGGAGTACCCCGCCTCTTCAGAAGGTGAGCTACTCCGAACACGCGAAGATTCAAGCGACCAGCAGCGGGGCAACCAACAACCGGGTAGAAACCTGCCCAAGTTTGCAACAGAAACCGCATCAGGGGAGCGCTGCAGGCTGTGAGTATTGGGCGGAAGGAGGCGCGGTAACGATCAGGAGCGGCACGCCCCCGAGCTCAAACGACGCCTGAGGGAGTTCCTTGGTGCGATGTTCGTCGATGAGGCGGTAAAAAAGAGGGAGCGGGCCAATAACACCCTTCCGTGTTTCGGGCCGGAGAGGGGATACTACAGCGGAAAGGCTTGATCGTTATTGGCCCGCCGTACAGACCAGGGGTGGTCTGTTGTCCGTTATTTCTCCACCACCGACAAAGGTCCCAGCAAGCAATGTGCCGCCCGCCATTTCGACCCGGCGGCTTCTTCAGTGACGTTCGGCAAGCCCCGAGGGCAAACATACAGCGGCATATCCCACAGGGGCCCCGTCTGTTGCCCCACAGGTTTCAGCGGCATTGAACTGAACGGATAATCGAGCTGCGTTGACCAGAGGCTCCACCGGCCAAACCGAGGTCCTATCGAAAGGCTCCGCTCGAAAGCTCGGAGGCGCGGGGCGGGCAGTTACTCCCCTGCGCCTCCTCGTGCCGTATGAGGCGGCGAAGTCCGAACAGGGCCCGGTCTTTCTCTTTGGCTTCCACCATCACGTCGGCATCGCGCCCGTTGAGAGCTTCGGCCAGCGTGCGCCAGTCCTCCGGGGCGATGTAGTCGGCGTGGGCCCCTGCTGACTTAGCCGCGGCCTGGCTGGAGATGTGGATCTTGGGGCGGCCCGACCAGGTGGGTAAGGCCAGGGCCAGTGCGGCCGGCAGAGTCAGTCGGCCAGGATTGAGGCGGTGATGGAAGGCGTCCACGAGGACGGGAACGCCGAGCGCTCCGGCAGGGACGACGACCTCCTCGACGGTCCAGGTCCGCTCGTCGTTTTCGAGGGCCAGGAAGCGCAGGATCTCCTGTTCGCCGCGGAGCACTTCGACGAAACGGCGGACAGTCGCATCCTTGTGGCCATAAGCGCCACCGAGGTGCAGGATCAGAACGCCCTCTTTGGCGTCCAGCAGAGAGAGCACACGGGCACTGTAGCGCAGCTCGGCCAGGCTGGCCTCGACCACTTGAGGATTGGGGCTGGCGGGGTTGACGTACTGGCCGGGGTGCATGGAGAGACGGTGGCCAAGGTCTCGGATGAGGGCCTGGAGCCTCTGGAAACGCGGTGCGTGCTCGACGGCCCAGTCGTAGGGGAAAAGCGGATGAGAGGCAAAGGGGACCAGGCTCGAACCGATACGGAAGACCTCGATGCCGCGTTGGGCGTTCCAGCGAAGGATGGTTTCGAGATTGGCAAGGTTCTTCTCGACGATAGGGTAGACCCTGGCCTTGTCAGACACGCCCGCCAGCCGGAGGGTATGGCTGGTCGATGCGGGTATGACGAGGTTCTGGCAGGGATAGCCGAGACGGATCACGAGGAGCCGGGCTCCGGTTGGTCGACAGCTATCAGTCTCCAGTCCCCGGTTTTGGGGTTGTCCCCTATGGAATGGTAGTCGGCGGCCGGCAGTCAGCAATCAGCGGTCATACTTTTATCTGCCGGCTCGCCGTTTAAGTCTCATCAGCTTACCAGTCGCCGGTCTCGTGGGCGGCCCAGGCGCAGCCGGCGGCGCCGATGAAGCCGGCGTCGTTACCCAGGGTGGCGAAGCGGATGTCGGGGAAGTCGTCGAGCAACTCCCAGGTCAGCTCGCGGAAGTGGCGGCGGATGGGTTCCAGCAGGAAATCGCCGGCCGCGATCAGACCTCCGGCCATGACCACGCGCTCGGGGTTGGTGACGTGCTGCATGGTGACGGTGGCTACCGCGAGGTAGTAACAGGCATCGTGCCAGACCTTATTGGCGACCTCGTCACCGGCCTTGGCGGCCTCGACGATGTGTTCGGCCATGAGCATCTGGCCGGCGTCCATGCGCTGCTTGAGGACGCTGGGCTGGCCGGCCTTGATGAGATCTTCAGCGTGACGGGCGAGGAAATAGGCGGAGGAATAGGCCTCCACGCAGCCAAGCTGACCACAGGAACACCGCCGGCCGCCGGGGTTCACGATGATGTGGCCGAGCTCGGCTCCGTTTTCGAAATAACCGCGGATCAGCCGGCCATTGACGATGGCGCCCCCACCGACCCCGGTACCCAGGGTGAACATGACCAGGTCGGTGACGCCCTTTCCGGCGCCGGCCCAGTACTCACCCCAGGCGGCGGCGTTGGCGTCGTTCTCCAGCGTGCAGCGGATGCCGGTGCGTTCGGTCATGATCCGGCGGATGGGGGTGTTCTTGAGACTGGGCAGATTGCCGGGGTTAATGATCATGCCCTGCCGGTGGCTCAGCGGGCCGGGAGAACCGATGCCGATGCCGACCACCTCGTCACGCGGCACGCCGGCCTCCCGGATGGCCCGCTCGGCGGCGCCGACGATGTTGTTGACTACGACCTCGTTCCCCTTATCCACCTCGGTGGGGACGCTGAAGCTGCACAAAATGCGGGCCTGGTCATCAAGCAGACCGGCCTTGATGTTGGTTCCGCCTAAATCCACACCGACGCAATAGCCTTTGCCCATGTCTCACCTCGTGTAAGCTTCTGACGGGAGGCATTTTAATGCGGCGCGGCCTGGAGGGCAAAGTGCGGCGGAGAGGTGGAGCGATGGTGAGTGGGAGAGTGTGAGAGTATGAGCGTATGAGAGATGGAGAGATGGAGAGAGGAAACGGGGTGACAAGGGGACAAGGAGACAAGGGGACAAGGGGATAGGGGAGAGAGGGACGGCGCAGAGAATGTCTAATGTCCAATGCCTAATGACTAAGGACCAAGAACCAAGGACCAAGAACCCACCCACCAACAACTGACCAAAGGACCACTGACCCAACAACTGACAACTAACAACTGACAACTAACCACCATTCCATTGACGGTAGCTGGCAGACAGGATAAAAAACGTCTCCGTACTTACAGCTTCTCGAAACAAGCACTCTCAACGACACCCTTGCGGAGGTGCACGTGCGAAATAACCCGAAGATGAGGCGACGGGATTTTCTACGGCGACTTGGAGGGGGAGCGGCCGTGGCCGCAGTCGGTCCGGCGGTTCTCCGGCCAGCGCGGGCCTACGCGCGACTGGGGGCCAATGAGAAGATCATCCTGGGCGTGATCGGCACGGGGGGCATGGGCACACGGCATCTCGAGGCCCTGTCCGTCAATCCGAATTGCACGGTGGCGGCCGTCTGCGACGTGTTCCGGCCGCGCTACGAGAACGCCATCGACGTCGTGGGCAAGCTCTCGGGCAAGGCTCCGAAAGGTTACCAGGACTTCCGCAAGGTACTGGATCGCAAGGACATCGACGCCATCTTCGTGCCCACGCCGGACCATTGGCACCCGCTGATCACCATCATGGGCTGCGAGGCGGGCAAGGATGTGTACGTCGAGAAGCCCGCCTGCCCCACCGTGGCCGAGGGGCGGGCCATGATCAACGCCGCCCGACGATACGGACGGATCGTCCAGCTCGGCACGCAGCAGCGGTCCATGACCATCTTCCAGGAGGCCATGAACGTCATCCACTCCGGCCGGCTGGGCCCGATCACCTCGGCGACGGCCTGGATCGGGACCAACGGCTGGGGCGCAGGCGAATCGCCGGGACCAGTGCCCGAGGGGCTCGACTGGGACATGTGGCTGGGACCGGCGCCGTGGGCCCCCTACTCGCCGCAACGGCATTACGGCTTCATGGGCTGCCACGACTACGCCCGCGGCGGACAGTTGACCAACTGGGGGGTACACCTGATCGACATTGTTCATTGGGGGATCGGACGCGAGAAGCCACTGTCCGTCCAGGCCGTCGGCGGGAACTATCTGGGCGGCGCGGGCGCCGACAATTACGACAATATCGAAGTGCTCTTCGAGTATGAGGGCTGCACCGTCACCTGGGAGCAGCGGCACAACAGCGTCTACGCCGGCCACGCCTATGGCATCAAGTTCAACGGCACCAAAGGCGAGCTGATAGTAGACCGCAACACCTTTGACGTGTTCCCCGAGAGCCTGGGCATCAAGCGGTACGTCGGTGAGCCGGAGCGGAGCTGGGCCCACCCGCCCCACCATGACAACTTCTTCGAGTGCATCAAGACGCGCAAGCGGCCGGCGGCGGAGATCGAACAGGGCGTGCGCTCAACGGTCGCCGTGCTGCTGGCTGGGATCGCGCTGAAAGTCCGGCGAAAGCTGAACTGGGACGCGGAAGCGGAGCGCTTCATCGGCGACGAACAGGCCAACCGGTATCTCTCGCGGCCGTATCGCGCGCCGTGGCATCTTTGATGCAGCGCGAACAGCGCCGCTGCCGTGCAGAGGGTTCAGGGTTCAGCGTTCAGGTTCAAATGCAGGATCGGGAGTGTTCCCAATGAGATATACATGCTGGATGGCGGTTGCGATCGTGGCCCTGTCGCTGGGGGCGGTGGCGGCCTGGGGTTCCACGACGGACGCGCTGATTGCGGACCTGGCCGGGCAGGACGAGGTGGCCCGGGCCCGGGCGCGGCAGTTGCTTCCACGCGGGGACATCGTGGCGGCCACGCCGAAGGTTGTCGCGCTGGTCGGGCACGAGAACCAGGCCATATGGCGGGCGGCGTTCAATGTGCTCATGGATTTTTCGGCCGAGGTATCGGTGCCGGGGCGTGAAGCCGAGCGCGCGGAAGTCGCCAGGCAGATCATGACGCTGATCGCCTCGGAACAGCCGCAGCCGGTCCGGGAGCGCGGATTGAGACTGCTGCCCTTGGTCGTACCGGCGGGGTTCGGCGTGGGGCCGATGGCCGCCCTGCTGGCAGAAGACAATCCGATCCTGCGGGAGAAGGCCCGGGCCGCGCTGGAAGAAACGGGCACGCCGGAGGCAGCCGGGGCGCTGCGGGCATTCCTGCCCAAGGCCCGGCCGGAGTTCCAGTGCGCGATTCTGAATTCACTGGGCATACTGAAGGACGCGGACAGCCTCCCGGCCATCGAGGAGCTCACGAAAAGCCCCGACGCCAAAGTGCGGGCGGCGGCGGCACGCGCCCTGGCCTGGACGGGGGACCCGTTCCGGCTGGCGGCCGTGAAGCGCGTCATGAAAACCGCGGATGAGGCCACCCGAAGCGAGGTCCAGGATGCATTCGTGCGGCTGGTCAACGCGATCGAAGAGCGAGGTGGCAATTGGGAAATCGCCGTGGCGATCTACCTGGACCTGCTCGGGTCGCCCGATCCGGTCTTGAAGCAGGCCGGATTTGCGGGACTGGGGCGAATCGGCGACAGCTCCTGCGTGGGGAAAATGCTGGCCACCCTCCACGAGGCGGAAGCCCCCGTCCTGCAGGTGGGCCTGGATGCGCTTCGCCGGATGCAGGGAGTGGATGTGACCCGGGCCCTGGTAACGGCCTATCCGGACCAGCCGGCCGCGCTGCGGGTGGCCCTGCTGGAGGCATTGGGCTCGAAAAAACACCCGATGGTACTGCCGATCCTCACGGACGCGGCCAAGTCGTCAGATCCGGCTTTACGGGCGGCGGCGTTGAATGCCCTGGGCGAGACGGAATTGCTTGCGGCCGTACCTGTGTTGATAGAGGCCACCGGGCGGGATGAATCAGCCGGGGCAGCGCGTCCGGCATGGGCCGGCATCCTGAGGATCGCCGATGCCCTGAGGGCACAGGGCAAGAAGAAGGAGGCCGGGCAGGCATATCTGGCGGCGGCGGAAGCAATTCGCACCAACGATGAGTGGCGGTCGGTATTGCAGGGCATTACGGCGTGCCCGGTGCCGGAGGCCCTGCCGGTCGTCCAGCGAGCAGCGCAGATCCAGGAACTGAAGGCCCCGACAGCACAGGCCCTGGTAGCCGTGGGCGAGGCCCTGACGGCAGCAAAGCGCAGCAAGGAGGCGATCGCCGCGTTCGAGGCGGCACGGGAACTGGATAACTCGTCGGAGATGACGAAGCGGATCGCGGCGGGCCTGCGCAAGGCGGGGGCAGCGGCGGACGCGGCCGCCATGCTGGGGCTGCTTACCAACTGGTGGGTAGTCGGCCCGTTTGAGCTGGGCGAGAACAACGCCGGCTGGGACAAGGCCTACGTGGGCGAGCCGGACGTGAGCCTCACCGCGCGCTACATGACCGGCAAACGGCGCGTGGAGTGGCAACCGGTCAAAGCCAGCGATGATCGCGGCGTGATCAACCTGCACAAGCCCCTGGGGCCGGGCGATAACCGGATCGGGTATGCGTACACGGAGGTGGAAGTGGCCCAGGATACGGACGCCCTGCTGCTGCTGGGCGTGGACGACAGCGAGCGCGTGTGGGTGAACGGGGAGAAGGTCTTCGAGCTGTTCGTACCACGCGGGATGACGCCCGACCAGGACAAGATCCCGGTCAAGCTCAAGGCGGGCAGGAACACCATCCTGCTGAAGATCTGGCAGAACACGCTGGGGTGGGAGTTCTGCGCCCGGCTGACATTGCCGGACGGCCGGCCGGTGGAGTTCACGCAGAAGAAGTAATAAAGGGTTCAGGGTTCAGGGTTCAGAGGTTGGGGTTCAGGGTTTGAGGTTGGGGTCAGCGAGGCGGTAGTACCGCACGAGAGGATAGCTGAATGAAACGTAGTCAACTTGGCGTCCTTGGCGTCCTGGCGGTTCAGTTCCTTTGCCCCATGGGGGTGTACGGCGGCGAAGGCAACGTACCCAACGCCCCGTTGGTATGGGAGCGTATTCGCATCGGCGACGTGATCTACGAGGCGGGTTCGATCTTTGATGTGAACAAGGACAAGGTCCTGGATATCGTGACCGGCGAATACTGGTTCGAGGGGCCAGCGTTCACGAAGCGGCACAAGATCTGCGACTACGCGCGGGTCGATGATTATTACGATGGTTTTTCCGACTACCCGATGGACGTGAACGGTGACGGGTATGAGGACATCATCACCGGTGGATGGTGGAACAGCACGCTGCGCTGGCTTGAAAACCCGCAGGGCCGGCCGGAGCGATGGAAGGTCCACGACATCGACAAATGCGGCAACGTGGAGACGACGCGCTTCTGGGACGTAGACGGCGACGGGCGCGTCGAAGCCATCCCCAACGCGGGCGGGAACCTGATCGCGTATCGGCTGGTGGTGGATGCGAACGGTAAGGGCACGGGCAAGTTTACCCGGCACGTGCTCAAGACCGGCGGCGTCGGCCACGGACTGGGGTTTGGCGACGTGAACGGCGACGGACGGGGCGATTTCGTCACCCCGGACGGATGGCTGGAAGCACCCAAGGATCCCTGGAACGAAAAATGGACCTGGCATGAGGAGTTCCACCTCGGCATGACCAGCGTACCCATCCTGGTCCACGACGTGAACGAAGACGGGAAGGCGGACCTGATCGTGGGCGTGGGTCACGACTACGGCCTGTTCTGGCTCGAACAGCAGGTGGACGCGACCGGCAAGCGGACATGGACCCGGCACGACATCGACCCCGACCGCTCGCAATACCACGATCTGGTACTGGAGGACCTCGACAACGACGGGCGGCCGGAGTTGATCACGGGAAAACGCTACCGGGCCCACGCCTTCAGCGACCCGGGCTCGCTGGACCCGTGCGGGCTGTACTATTTCAAGATCGAGGGTGGTCGGTTCCGGCGGGTAACGCTGGATTACGGTCCGGCGGCGAAGGCCAGCGGCGCGGGCATCTATCTCTGGGTGGCCGATATCGATGGGAACGGGTGGAAGGACATTCTGGCCCCCGGCAAAGATGGCGTGTACCTGTTCAAGAACATGGGGCCGCTGCGGTAATACGCTGGCAACGCTACGGGCAATGACTAATGTCTAAGCTCTAATGTCTAAAGAATGCCTAAGCCCTGATGACTGACAGGTGATCCCGACCCGTCAAGCATTAGACATTAGTCATTATGTCATTCATTAGACATTGGGCATTCACAACCGCCGGCAGGCGCATTCCTGGACGACCGGGCCTTCAGGGGGTTTCGAGCGCCGCGCGATCCAGGCCATTCAACTTGTGCAGAAACTCCTCGAAGGCCTGCCGGCGATCGGGCGAGAGACTGTGATTCCCGTAGATCACACCATAGTAAGCGCTGACCACTTCAGTCGCGGGCCGCAGCGCCGGGTGGCGGGCAGCCACGTCGGCGGCGAATTCGGCCGGTGTCTGGTCAGGGCGGCGGCGCAGGCCCAGGGCTGAAAGCCGTCGGCACAGACGATAATAAAACACGGCGTCGCCCGCGCGCTGCCACCCCGCCCGCCGGGAGAGGATAAGCTGTCTCAGCCATCTGACGCTCCGCCAGGTCACGACCACCACCACGTAACCTATCAGCACAACGAGGGCCACAATCAGCAGGGCAAAAATCCAGTAAAGCAGCCGGTCGCGCCAGCTCATTTGCACTCGCCAGGCGAACAGTTCGTACACGAAGGCGGTCACGATGCCGAGGACGGTTGACTGGTTATGGGCGGGGCGCATGAGCCATTCGCTGAACCTGCTGAGGAGATCCTGGCGCAGGTCGGCGTCGTAAGCCAGCACAAAGTTGCCCCACGTAAACTGGATGTACTCGCCGTAATTGCGCAGCCGGGAGAGCCAGGAACCAAGGACGGCCTGGCGGTTTGCGCTGATGGGCGTCGGATCGAAGCGCACCCAGTCCTGGCCGGGAATGTAGACTTCGACCCAGGCGTGGGCATGTTTGCCGCGGACCGACCAGAAACCGCCGGTCTCATTGTAACTGTCGCACCGGTATCCGCTGACCAGGCGCGCGGGCACACCGGCGAGCTGGCACATAACCGCCATGGCCGAGGCGAAATGCTGGCAGGACCCGCTGCGGTGGCGCAGGAGGAAATCGCAGATGGGCTCGGTGCGAGGGCCCAGGGTGGGCGGGGTCAGCGTATAGGCGAAACGGGGGGATTGCAGCCACTCCACGAGGCTGCGGGCAAATTTGATCCGGTTTTCCGGCACGTCCAGCGGCCCGGCGGCCTCGATGAAAGGCGCGATGCGCTGGCGGATTTCATCCTCGCGAGGCAGCGGCGGCTCCGGCGGATGGGCCAGGATCGACCGGTGTCCGCTGCGTTCCCGCTCGGCCTGCAGGGCCTCCACAACGGCCGGCGTCATGGCGGCCGGAGACTGGATGGTCAAGCGCAACGGCCTGCGGATCGCATGACGGGCGCGAAGGCACTGGTCATCCACGCCCTTGTCGATCACGTCCAGTTCTTCGGAGCTGATGCTGCTGACGGCGACCGGCGGATAGAGGGCACACAGTACCGGGTCGCTCAGTGCGCCGGCCTCGATGGTATAGTGCTGGTTGAGCATGCCCTCGCCGGCAGATCGATCATATTCCGGCAGAAGGTTGAACTCGTCCTCGCCCAACTCTTCGCGATCGTAGCTGCGTATCCGGCCTCGCGCGAAGCGCTGCCATTCCCAGCCCTGGCGGCCCAGCCCCTTGCCCGCGTACACGTCGTAGACCCGCCCCCGCAGATAGAGCGCCTTGTCCTCGCCTGCGTAAGGGGTGCCGTCAATGTCCACTTGTACCCGCATCACGGGGCGTTCCGACTCGGTCACCGGGGCGATGTTGTCAAGCAGGAAATCCTCGGACAAGCCGGTAACGGCCAGTCCGCTCCGGCGAAGTTCCGGGCGTCCGAACATCCCGGCGCCGAAACGCGGACAAAAGGTGAAGACGGCCACGCCGAACAGCAGGGCGCACAGAGCCATGGTCGCAACGACGCTGCCCGAGGGTACAGGGGAATTCTCATAGGCGGCAATCCCCGCCGGGGCCGCTTGAATGGCCGGGAGGGTTTGAGCCGCGCGGGTGCGTTCCAGCGACAGGTTGAATCGGATCAGCAGATCGAGTCCGATGGTCACGTACACCAGCACAACGATCATAAAGATCGCGTTTCCGCTCACAATCGCGGCGACCACCAGCAGCAACAGGCAGAGAATGGCGAACAGAGCGTCGTCACGGAGGGTCTGCCGCTGAAGGAACTTGGAAGCACAGACCACGATCATGAAATGAGACAGCGCCACCACGTGGATGGACCTGAGCCAGACGAATTCGTACACCAACAGGCCGAAGGCCCCCAGGACGACCGCCCGACTGAGCACAGGCCCCAGCAATGGTTCGCGGTTGCGCGCCAGCGTCCACCCACCGACAACGATGGCCAGGATCGAGCCGGCCAGATACCACCACGCGCCCCCGGCCTGGGCCTCGGCCTGGGCCAGCGGCACCACGGCCGCGATGAGCAGAATCGCCTTTTCGACGAAGATCACCGGAATCCGACTCATGGCGACCTCCTTGCCGCCACGGGGCCGGTGAAACGGCCGGACGGCGCTTCGAAGAGCTTCTCGAAGTTCTCCGAATCGCCAATGATGGCGATCGCCGATTCCGCCCGGACTGTCAGAAGGCGGAGCACGTGCTCAAGCGTTCGGTTGTGATGGGTTGCACAGATCAGGCAACGTCCATGCCAACCACCGGACCAGCGGATGCGCGACACGAGCTGGTCGAGGCTCTGCGCCGCGCCGGGCTTGAGCAGGGCCAGTTCGTGAAGCAATCGCTGCCGATGCGACCGCCCGCCGGAAGGCGCGATCACCACCGGCGCCCCGGCGCGGGCAATGAGCCCGACGCGATGACCGCGTTCCAGGGCGTCGCAGACGGCGGTGGCGGCCAGGCTGATCGTGCCCTCGACAGCGTCATCCGGCCAGGTGTTGATCGACCGCTGCTGGCGGGAACGCCAGGAGGCGGACAGCCGGTTCAGCAGGCGTCCCGGCGGCGACGGTGAGCCGCTGAGGGGCTGACCCGGGCCGGAAGAGGAATCCTCGGGACTCTCGAACTCCGGCCAGGGATCCAGCACGATGGTCAACTGCTGGGTGCGGGCGGGCGTGTTTTCACGCACGATCAGCTCGCCCAGTCGTGCGGAGCGACGCCAATGGATCCAGCGCAAGTTGTCGCCCGGTCGATATTCCCGCACGCCGTAGAACTCTTCATGATCGTTGCTTTGCCGGCGGAGTTGGTGCGGCGCGGGCGAGTCGGGCATTCGCCGGTCGCGCCAGGGATCCCGTCGGAACCGCCCGACGGCGGGGTACACGATCAACTCGCCAGGCAGATAAAAATCGACCGAGCAGAAGAAGAGCCCGAAAGGGAATCGAGACGATACCCGCACACCCTTGAGCGCTACCAGGCCGCGGTTCGGACACAATGCGGGCAGTTCCAGCCGGCGCTCATCGCCGGCGCCCAGCGCGGTGATGAAACCAGAGGAAAATCGCGCCGACTGCGAGCCGGTGGGAATCTCGCCAACCAGCAGCGACCAGGCACGGCACCAGGCCCGCCGGCTCCGGACCAGGTAAGCGAGCGTAAAAGAACGGCCGGCCACGACCGCCATGGGCGCGATTCGCTCCACATCGACTTTGCGAACCATGAGCACCGGGCAAATGGCGCTGAGAATGACAACGCCCAGGCTGATGCCAAACAACAGGAACAGCAGGTTGGCCTCGATATTCAGGGCGGCCAAACCGACCAGCAGCACGATCGCCAGGCACAGCAGACCGCTGAAGGTGATGCGCAGACCGGCCAGGGCCGATGAACGGCGGGACGGCCCTGACTCGTGCTTGTCGGCAAGCGCGCTCATCTGCGACCCCATTCCAACCTGTCTTCAGTGGTCTCCCGGCCCCCGGTCCCCTGCTCATCCCGGCACGGGCACATTCCTGAGAATATCCGCGAGGATCTGTTCCGCACTGACCGTATGCCCGTCGTGCAGGTAGCTCTTGCTGACCACCCGGTGGGCGCAGGTAGGGATAAAGAGGCTTTTGATGTCATCCGGAACCACATAATCCCGGCCAGCCAGCAGCGCGGCGGCCTGGGCCGACCGGATCAGGGCGATCGTTCCGCGGGGTGAGACGCCCACCTCAAGGTGCTCATGATCGCGGGTGGCCTCCACCAGGTCCAGGGCGTAATGAACCAGTTTGTCGTCGATCCGCAGGCTCGGAACGCGATCCTGGATCTCCAGCAGATCATCCTTGCACATGACCGGTTCGAGCGCTTCCAGGGCCACCTGGCTGGGTTGCTCGCGAAGGATGCGCATTTCCACATCCCGCGCAGGGTAGCCGATGCGGATGCGGACGGCGAAGCGGTCAAGCTGGTTCTCGGGCAGGAAGTACGTGCCCTCAAACTCGAAGGGGTTCTGCGTGGCGATGACCAGGAACGGCAGGTCCAGGCGAAAGGTCCGGCCATCCACGCTGACCTGGGACTCGTTCATGGCTTCCAGCAGGGCTGATTGCGTGCGCGGCGTCGTGCGGTTAATTTCGTCGGCCAGGACAATATTCGCGAAGATCGGCCCCTTCTTGAACTCGAAGGAGCTGGTGGCGGTATCGTAAATACTCACCCCCAGGATGTCCGAGGGCAGCAGATCCGGCGTCAACTGGATCCGGGAAAAGGACAGGGCCAGGCTGCGGGCCAGGGATCGGGCCAGGACGGTTTTGCCGACGCCGGGCACGTCTTCGATCAGCAGGTGGCCACGGCTGATCAGGCCGACCAGGACCTGGGTGACGGCCTCCGGCTTCCCCAGAAACACACGCCCGATATTCTCGCGAAGGCGATTCAGACGGTCCAAGAGGGGATCATCCGCATGTAAAGCATTGGGCTGCATTGATTAATAGCTCCAAGTGGTCACTTCCCGGTGACCAAACCCTTTGCCACCAGGGCTGGCCGTCCGGCCCATTATAACGACTATCAGGGCTGCAAAAGAGCGAAGGCCACTTGGTGCGGAATACAGTATATTAAGTGTCGCGGAGCAAGGAACGGTGTTCGGAGGGTTCAGGCTCTTTCCAGCTCCACGGTTCCGCGAACCTGCTCGTGCGAACGGTCGGTACGGAGCCCGGCCCCGCAGAAGCACGGAGCTGTCCAAATGGAAACGGCATCAGAACTTATGGATGAGTCACCTGGGCCTCCTGTGTCGGCCATGACGCCAAGGCCTTGAAGGAGAGAGGAATGATCTTCGCTGTAAGCAGGAAAGCCGTAATCATCCTGTTGGCCGCCGGGATCAAGATCGCTCTAGCCTCGAACATCCCGGGCCAGGAAGAAGCCAACAGAACCCCGGTCGATATCCGTTTGGGCAGCGGCCTTCGGATCGTCAGCCTCAAGCCTGGAGCCGGGGGCCTTCCTCGTCTCCAGCGGATGGCGGCTTCGCGGCGTGCGGCCGGCTTCGTGGCCGGCGCCCAGGCTGTTGAGACCCCTTATGTCCGTCCCCCGCTGTTTGGTTTCTCCCCGAAGGTGGCGACGACATTTACGGACAGGAAGAAGCACACCTTCGACCAGGACATGGCCCATGTGCTATCCAGCACGCCGGGCCTTGTCGGCTCGCCGCTCAATCCGCCGGCGGAAGAGAATTTCGTGATTGGAGTTCTGGACAGCGGGGCCAACACACACCTGGTCGCCGAGCCCTATTCCGTCATCGCCGGGTTGACCGGGTTCTATCTGACTTCCAACCCCTTTGAGGCCGGCGGCGTGGGCGGCTCCCTGGAGGGACTGGTGTCAAAGCCGATCGGCCTGTTTGCCGCCGGTCTGGGGGCGGTTCAAAGCAACGGTCAACTGGATGTGAGCACCGTCGTCGGGCACTACAACGTGGCCGTCTTCGTCACCGAGGAGGTCAACTGCGGCCAGGGCGAGGTGGTCACGGCCCTGATCGGGCTTCCGCTGATGACTTTCTACAAGAGCGTCATTCGCGTCAGCGAACCGCGCGAGGTCACGGTTGGCGGGGAGACCTACCAGAGCCCCGACGTGCAGCTTCTGCCCCTGGGTACGACTCTGCCCCTGGCCCAGTTCCCGCGGGCCATCCCCATGAGCTACGCGGCCGACCTCTCCCTTCCTCCGCAGACCGCCGCGTTCAGCTATTCCATCGACTACGAAGGCTTCCCGGATTTCGATACGCCTTCCATGCCCTCAGTGCTGGCCTGGGCGTCGATATTGCCGTCTGCCGGCGTGTTCGTCGGCGAGATAGGCTTGTTGGAGGGTGAACCCGGCCCGTTGAATCCGCTCCGCTTCTTCCGCGTGCTCGTGGACACCGGCGCCCAGGCCTCCATCATCACCCCGACCACGGCCGCGAGTCTCAGCCTGGATCTGCAAAACCCGGACTTCGTTGCGGAAGTGTGCGGTGTCGGCGGCCTCCAGACGGATGTCCCCGGCTTCTACGTCGATCTGGTGCGCATTAACGCTTCTGGCGGAGCGCTCGATTTCGGGGAGGCGCCCTTCATCGTCTATGACCTTCCCGCGATCGGCGGCCCCCTGCAGGGCATTCTGGGGATGAACTTCTTCTGGAACCGCGACGTCATTTTCGACGTGGAGCCCACCACAGGGTCGGGCTTCCTGCGATTGTCCAATCCCATGGCCATGCCCTATGGCGACTTTGATCAGGACCTTGACGTGGATGAGAAGGACCTTGCAGCCTTCGTCGCCTGTATGAGCGGCCCGGCCATCCCGCAGCTCGATCCCGCCTGCGCCTGGTTCGACGCGGATCTCGACGAGGACGTGGATCAGAGCGACTTCGGTGTCTTCCAGGCCTGCATCAGCGGCAAAGGGGTCCGCGCGGACGTGAACTGCGGGCCCGCGTGGTAAACGTGTTACCCGTCTCGAACCCAACCAGCCAGCACGGCCGCGACCCCGGCGGCACGTGTGGTACGGATTCCAAATGAATCTGATGCGCAGGGTGCCCGCGTCTTCGCGCTGGGCGCCCCGCCTTTTCAGAGGTGGGGGCACGAAGATTCAACACTACAGCGCAAGGTCGTAGCGGCCGGGCCGGGTACCCGGCGAAAGCTGGGTGCCGGCCGTTTACGGGCAAAACGGCCGGTACGGAGCCCGACCGCTACAGAACTGGACGGCCAGGCCTCGGCGCGTGATTCTGGTCGAGGACATGGTTATGCTATGCCCCGGTTGGATTTGTCCACCACGGGTGCGCAAGCGCGTGCTTGCGTGTGAAAAACTGTCCTTCAGGAGCAGGAAGCTGGAAATGAGGGAATTCGGAATTTGTCTGACCATCGTAGCTTTGTCCGGTCTGGGCTGCACGCAATTCACCGGTGGCGGACACAAGGAAGGGTGTTCTGTGTCGTGCCTGGCTGCTAAAGGCCCCGCCATCGTCGCCCATCGCGGGCTGCACCATACCCTGCCGGAGAACTCGAAGGAGGCCATGCTGGCGGCGTGGAACTCCGGCATCCAGTGGTGCGAGTGTGACGTGTACCTGTCGGCGGACGGGGTGGTAGTGCTCATGCACGACGCGAAATTGGACCGCACGACAGAGGCCAAAGGCCCGATCACCGAGCGCACCTGGGCCGAGTTGAAACAAATCCGCCTGAAGAACCCGGACGGCACCCTGAGCGAATGTCGCATCCCCTCGCTGGAGGAAGTGCTGGCGGTCATGCCCAAAGGGTGCAGCATGCTCATCGAGATCAAAACCAGCGACAATGAGCCCCTGGTCCGCGAGACCCTGCGGCTGGCCAAGGGACGAAGCTGCATAATCCAGTCGTTTGACGAGGCCAACGTGCGGTATGCCATGCGGCTGGGGAACCTCCCCGTAGCCTTCCTGGCCAGCAAGCCGGAGAAGATAGAGGTCGCGCTGGCCGGCGAATGGAAGGCGATCAACATCGATTTCAAACGCATCGACGAGCAGTTGGTCGAGCGGGCCAAGGCGGCGGGCAAAGCGCTGGGCGCGTGGACGGTCAACGAGCCGGCGGACATTCAGCGCATGCTGGACCTGGGGATGGACCCGATTATTACCGATCAGCCGGAGCGGGTGCGGGAAATGGCCGCGGCGCGTGCACAATAGCCTTTCGGCAACGCGCTTCCTCACGGGCCCGAGTGCGGGCCGGTGAACCTGTAGCCGGCGAGCGGAAACACGAGCTAAAAGGGCTTGGGCCCCCGCGCCCCCCCTTTCGCCGCAGTTCCATTCATGGTAAACTTCTCGCGGTCTCAGCACTTCTTTGCAGCGAGGAGCATTCTATGAGCGCGGAACTGACTCGAAGAGATCTCGTGAAGTCGGCAATCGCCTGCACGGCTTTTTGCGTGGGCTGCAGTCAACGGCAGCCCATTTTTATGCAGCCGCAGACGACTGCCGAAGGTGCGACCCCCAAGGTGGCCGGCCTGATCAGTCCGGGCTGCCGGGGCACGAAAGTGCGGGTCGGACGGATTTACGCCGGAAAGCCCAGCGCGCACTGGCCCACCCCCACGCTGGACCTGGCCGAGGAGGTCAAGCAGTACGAGCTCCACTGCGCGTCGATGAAGGAGCTCGCCGACGTCGAGTTCGTCGGGAACAGCCTCGTCACCTCGGTTGAGGAAGCGGCCCAGGCCCGTGCAGCCATGGCTGACGTGGATGGCATCCTGATCATTCACCTGTCCATGGGCATCACTCCCATCGTGCGGGAAGTGCTGGCGGCGAACAAGCTCACGGTGCTGTTCGCCGCCCCCTACTCCGGGCACGAGTGGACCGGCTTCGGGGCGACTGTCAAGAAGCAGGAGCTCTTCGATTGCATGCTCACGTCTGACAAGACGAAGCTGGCCGCGGCGGTCCGCCCGTTCCGGGCCATTCACCACCTGCGCGAAGCGAAGATCGTGAACGTGACGGCCAGACCCTGGCCGGCCGAATGGCGCGAGGCGGTCAGCCGGAAGTTCGGAACCCAGTTCGTCACCGTCGATCGCGAACGGATGCTGAAGGCCTATGAATCCATCTCCGAGGCGGATGCCGAAACCGAGGCCCGCTGGTGGCTCAGCCATGCCAGGGCGGTAGTCGAACCTTCCACGGACGAGGTCGTGCGGTCCTGCCGGCTGGCGCTAGCCTTCGAGAAAATCCTGGACGAAGAGAATGCGACGGTCATCACCACGGACTGCTACGGGAGCATGTATCACCAGTTGCCGGCATTCCCCTGCGTGGGCAATGTGCGGCTGAACAATATGGGGTTGGGCGGCATTTGCGAATCCGATTTCCGCTCGGCCATGACCCACATCATCCTCCAGGGGCTCACCGGCAGGCCGGGGTTCATCAGCGACCCGACCATGGACGAATCCAGGGATGCGATCATCCTGGCCCACTGCCTGGGCTCCATGAAGATGGACGGTCCCGACGGCGAGATAGCCCCCTTCAAGCTGCGCAGCATCATGGAGCGTCAGGAGGGCTGCGTGCCGCAGGTGTTCATGCGCGTCGGTACGCCGGTGACCCAGGCCATCCTGGTCGGCACAGACCAGATGCCGTTCTTCACCGGGACAATTATCGAGACGCCCGACACGGAGCGCGGCTGCCGAACCAAGATCACCGTCAAGGTCGATGGCAATGCGCGGCAACTCTGGCAGAACTGGACCCCCGGCCTGCATCGGGTGACCTGTTATGGTAACGTGCGCGAAGACCTCACGCGCTTCTGCAGATTTACAGGTATTAAGATGACCGATGAGGCGGCTTGACGGGCTTCAGCGAACAGGCTCGCTGTGAGACAGCCGGGTGCACGGCCTGTGTGCCACGGCGATTGAGCCGTGCAGCACAGCTCTGCCGTTCCGCACTGCTCAAGAGCAGTGACACACACTGCGTGGAGGCGCGTCCACAGACGCCCTCAGGCACGCATGTGGTTACACAACTGACGGATGAGCTCCAGTCTCTCCCCCGTCAGCCCGTGGCCGCTATTCATCATCGATGCAGCGTTCCTCGGGAGGGCAGGCCGCGGATTCGAGTTCCTCGCCGAGGGCCTGCCAGCGCGGTTCCGGCTCGCACACGCAGCAGTCCTCCCATACTTCGACGTTATCGTGCATGGTGGTGGAACAGGCGGGCCGATCGGAGGGTGTCTCAGCGTTGGTCAATGGTTTGTCTGGGCGGTTATGGCTCATATACGGATTCCCCCGTCTGAAAGTCATGTCCGTGCGAAATCAATCATAGGCTCGTCGCCGGCCTCTGCAGAATCCGGCACATTTCTTCATCAATCGTCACAAGGCTTTCTCCGATGGGCCGGCGAAGAACCACATCGGCGATGCGGTCCAGGGGCGTTGGATCGCGATTGATGATCACCAGGGCCGAGCCGCAACGCTTCGCTTCCACAGGCAACGAGGCGGCCGGCTCCACCACGAGCGACGAACCGATGGCCAGGAAGAGGTCCGCCTCGCCGGCCAGACGCCAGGCCTCCTGAAGAACGTCCTCGGGCATGGGCTGACCGAACATGACCACGGCCGGCTTGAGCCAGTCCCGGCAGTTCGGGCATCGCGGCACCTCGTCGGACTCAGGCGAGATCTCGAAGTGCCGGCTCGCGTCTTCACGATGTTCACAGGAGATGCACTCGACCAGCCGTTGCGTGCCGTGAAGTTCAAGCACGTTGCGGGAGCCCGCGTCCCGATGCAACCCATCGATATTCTGGGTGATAACGCCTTTCAGCCGTCCGGCCGCTTCCCATTGGGCCAGCAGGCGATGCCCGACGTTGGGTAAGGCATGGGCGAAATCGGCATAGCCTGCACGCTTCATCCGCCAGTAGCGAACACGGGCCTCGTGATCATCCAGGAACTCATCGTAGTAGACGGGTTGATAACGGGTCCAGACGCCCCCCGGGCTGCGGAAATCGGGAATGCCGCTCTCGGTGCTGATGCCGGCGCCCGTGAACGCCACCGCCTGACGCGCATTAATCAGATGCCCGGCAATCCACGTAATCGGATCAGCCATGTTAGATATTGTTCACACAAGCACGGTTGAAAGCCGTGCCATTCCACTGTGCCCGGGGCGGGCATTATGGATGCTGGTTCCATTCGCCCCAGTAATTGGCCACGTCTTCAATCATGCGCTGGAAGCTCCCGAAATCAAACGGCTTGATCAGGTAACTGTTGGCGTACTCGCGATAGGCCTCGACCATATCCTTCTCCGCCTGGGAAGTGGTCAGGACGATGACCGGGATACCCCGCAAATCCTCGTCGGCCTTGAGCTGGCGGAGCACCTCGTGGCCATTGACACGCGGGAGCTTCAAATCAAGTAAAACCACATCCGGGCGGTCTTTTCCGGCATAGGGCCCCTGCCGACGCAGGTAGGCCAGCGCTGATTCGCCATCCGGTACGCGATCGATGGTCAGACCATTGGTATTATCGCGGAACTGCAGCATCACAAGTTTCGCGTGAGCATCGTTGTCCTCAACCAGCAGGAATCGTCGCTTCTTGAACATTTCCTACTCCTGATCCACCCCTATATCTAAGTGTAGGCCACATCGACGCGTGGACACACCCAGGGGGGCCGAAAATCGCCTCGATGGCCAGCGAATCGGGCTCATTGAGCCCGGCAATCCATTAAAGCCTGGCTGGCACATCGCCAATTGACTTCCCCCCCGCCGTCTTTTAGTGTGAAAAGCCGATGAAACCTTTGAGCGGACCTCGCGCATGATGCAGTGGGCATGCCAGATAGATGGAACGCACTTCCGGGCTTGCGGGGCGGCAGGATTGCTCCTGGCCCTGGCGGGCATATGTCTGGCCCCGGCCGGATGTCAACCGGGCCAGAACACCACCGGCTTCACGCTCAAGGACCTCTTCAAGCCCCCCGCGCCGTTGGCGGTCAGCACGGCACCGTCGGAGGAGCAGGCGGACACTCCCGCCCCCGGCAACCGGCTGCTGCCCGCCGCAGCTCTCCACCTCAGCTTTGACGTGTTACGAGCCCGCGTGCCGCGGGGGACATTCAGTGGGTCCGGCAAGATCTGGAACCACGTGGACGATCAGGTGATACCGGCGGACCTGGCCGCCAACCTCCAGCGCAACGGACTGCGCATCGCCCGGGGCAAGGTCACCGCCTGGCCGCCGATCAAGGCCCTGCTGGATGCGGAAAACGACATTGATGTGGCCCAGAACGCCATGGCCATCGGCAACGGGCTGCCGCTGACCATTGAGCTGGACAGTAAGAAGCAGGATCAAACCGTGTTTCTCTTCCGGCAGGACGGGACTCTGGGCGGAGCGACGCTGCCGGCCAGCATGAACCTGCTGCGGATCGAATACGCCATCCCCGTGACGGATCCTGATTCGGTGCTCCTGAGCGTGATGCCGGAGATCCGGCTCCAGACTCCGCCACCCAAGCTGACGACCGAAGGTTGGGTGGAACGGCCGATGGTCCCCCCTTCCCGGATCTTCCGGGAGCTGTCGGCACAGGTTCTGATCCGTCCCGACGAGTTCCTGGCGGTCGGACCGAGCGCGTCCGCCCACCGGGCCCATACCATCGGTTCGTTAATGCTGGGGCGGGAAATCGAGGGCCGCCGATACGAATACATGTTCTTCATTACTCCCCGAATCATCCGCAAAGAGCTTCCGGGGGCTGCAAATACCGGTCTGATTCCTGCCGCACCGCCGGCCAGTCGATAGAATACAGCATGCTTGACGCTCTGGGCCACCAATTCTTCCAGGACATGTGCATTCACGCGGGCGTTGCGCTGATCGCAACGGATGAGCAACTGCGCATCCGCTTCTGGAATCCCGCGGCCGCTCGGATGCTGGGCGGCTCGGCCGAGGCCATGCTGGGGCAGCCCATCGGTTCCATCGTGCCGGCCGAACGGCGCGCCCTGGCGGAACGGCTGTGCAGCAGGGCCCTGACGCACGCCGAGACCAGCGAGCTCGATTTTCAATATCACAATGCGGCCGGTGAGCCGATGGTCGTGGCCGTCACCATCTCGCCGGTGATTGACCCCAACGGCAGGCGAACGGGGGTTTCGGTATACGTCCGCGACGTCACCCGGCGAATGATCCTCGAGCGCGAGATGGCCGAACATCGGAAGATGTCCGCCCTGGGCTCCATGGCCGGGCAGGTGGCCCATCACTTCAACAACGTCCTGGGCGGCATTATCACCTCGCTGGACTTCGCCCAGAGCAGCGATGAGCCGGATGTGCTGCACCGGGCCATGCACACCACGATCTCGGCCCTGACCCGGGCCAACTCTATTACGCAGGGGCTGTTGGCGTTTGCAGAGGGGTACCGCGGGGCCTCGGCGATGAGCGATGTGGCGGAACTGGTCGGGCAGTTTGCCTCCGAGCTTGAACCACGACTGGCCGCTCAGAACATCCGGCTGGAGCTGGACATCGAGGCCATCGAGGCCCTCCTGCCCGCCCGGCAGATGCTGACAATTTTGGAGAATCTGACCGCCAACGCGCGCGAAGCCATGCCGGGGGGCGGCACGCTGCGAATCGAACTGCAGCTTTTCCCCGGCGAACCGAAGGGCATCCTACGGGTGATCGACACGGGCTGCGGCATTCCCCCCGAGCATCTGCCGCGCGTCTTCGAGCCATTCTTCACCACCAAGGACGCGCAGGACTCCACGTCCCCACCCGACAGAGCGGCGATTCAGTCTGGCGGCTGCTCGACCTCTCATGCCGGGATGGGCCTGGCCATCGTTCACGGCATCGTCAAAGAGATGGGCGGCTCGGTAACGGTCAGCTCTCGCCCCGGTGGCGGAACCGCCTGTTCGGTGATCTTGCCGTTGAAGCTGAAATGATTCCCCCAGCACCCGTGAAAGACCGATAATACAGACGGAATCCCGCCGCAAAATTCTTGCAGGGTCATTTTGCCGCGGTTAAGATTTGGTTCACCGTGGTGCGGTTGTTCCGGCGCAGTATTCAGCGGCTGGAGAGCGTCTCACCTGAATCCAGCGGGTTTGCTGTAGGGAAAAGCGACTGTTGCGCCGGATGTATCGTATATTCCAGGGTCGAGATTGTCAGTCCGAAAAACCGATAGATCGAGACAAGCGAGCGTGCCGGCGTTACGGTCTCCCGCGCGGTCCCGCGCTGGACGAAGTGTGCGTCCCCAAGCCCTGAAATCCCACCGGCGAACCGCCGGGGCCGCATGGGTTCCAGGACGCCAACAAAATGGAATCACGAAAACACGAAACGGGCAAGAAGTGGCCGAGCAACGGCACTTTTCATGTTTGAGTGCCTTCGTGATGAGTTGTCGTTATGTCGTTTGACTGTGCCGACGGCGGGGCCCTGACCCGCCCCCCCTGCCCCCGGAAAGGAGCCCGGAGGATATGAGCAAACCCCGAATCACCAGCGGTCGGATTCAGGTTGTTATCGGGCTCGTTCTTCTCGCGGCCTTGATCTTCCAATGCCATCGGGCCTTGACGGCAAAGGCTCGCCAACCCCAGACGCCCGTCGCCGTTCAGGAGCCAGTGCGTCACCGTCCCAGCGTGGCCTTTGCTGCCCCGGCCCCGCCAAGTCCGGTGAGCGAACCGCCGGAAGCATTAGCCGCCCGCGATCCAATGGGCTTTCTCCAGATGGCCATGGAGCGCTACGACCGCACCGTGCGGGATTACACCTGCACCTTCACCAAGAAGGAACTGATCGGAGGTAAGCTCACCGGCGAACAGGTCATAGACGTCTGGTTCCGCGAGAAACCCTTCAGCGTGCGGATGGAATGGAAGCGGAATGCGGACAAAATCTCGCGTGTGCTCTACGTGGCCGACCGGTGGATCGATGAGGGCCGGCAGATGGCGCTGGTCGAGCCGGCCGGCTCCATCGCCCGGCTGTTCGTCTCTTGCGTCATGCGGCCGATCAACGGCGAAGAGGCCAAACGAAGTTCCCGCCGGACGATTGACCAGTTCGGCATGCGCAACAGCCTGGCCCTGACGCTCAAGTACGCAAGACTCGCCCAGGAAAAGAACCTCCTGGATTTGTCCTACAAGGGTAAGGGCGAGGTTGACGGCCGGCCCACGTTCATTTTCGAGCGTCGCCTGCCCTACACCGACGAGCACGGCATCTGGCCCGATCGCGTGCTGGTGGTACACATGGACCAGGAGATGCTGCTGCCGGTCTTGTGTCTGGCTTACGCGGACGATGAGCGCAAAATCCTGCTAGGCCACTACGAGATCACCAACGTCAAGCTGAATCCCAACCTGCCCGATTCGGTGTTCACCAAGGAAGGCATGGGTTTTTAGAATCCCGCCGTCCCGCCGGACCAGGCAAAAGGTTGCCTGACGGGGATTGCGTCCGCAAGACAGGACACTCCGAAGAGCGCTTCTGCAGTAAGGACGGTCAGCTCCCCTGAATTGCTGCATCTATTTCTGTTGGCTCTGTCGCAGTGCTTCGAAGTTCTGCCGACCCATCAGTTCATCCAGCGTGTACTCCCGCCCGCACTCCGGGCAACGAGCATGCGTCAGGCCGACCATGCTGTATTGGCACTCCGGGCAGCGTACATCAGTCACCCCTGACTCGTCATGGAGAGGTCGTGCTCCCGTTCGCAGGTACAGCCGAATCCACATGAGCAGCGTGAGCCCGCCAGCCGCACAGACTGTGGCAAAGACGAGAATCTCACTCTCACCCGGGATCCCTGCAATCGATTCACAAATGGCGAGGACGAGCAATCCCACCGCGACGGTTGCACCCGCGCCAAATGCCCACACTCCCAACGGCATACGCCTCCTCAGGCAGACGGCCTGGAGGTCGCGCTTGCGGGTCCATATCCAGCAGACCAGGACAAGATAAATAAACAAGCCGGAGAAGAAAGCAACCACGCCTGCGACAGGCGAAATAAAGATCCCTCTCTGCCACCTCGTGTTGAGCCAATCCGGAGGAAAAAACGCGCCTAACGTAAAAGCCAGAGCCGATGTGAAGGCCAGCGTCATCAGAGCTCCGGCCACCGAGGCCAACAGTCGGATCCCAACCCCAGCCGACCCCACGCGGAGAGCGTGAATCAGCGATTCGTCCGGCCTGGCAACTGGCATCCGGGTTGTCATGGAAGCCTCCTTCTCGGTTGAGCAGTCTGGTTCGTCGGTTTTTCGCTCATCAACAAGGGAAGCATGTTTTGCTCCATAGTTGCTTCAGCGGGTACCATTATCCGCCGACCAGAGGTTTCTGGCTATTGTCGGAGGATATCATGATTGCAGCGCATCGACAGATCGCTTGTCTCAACAGAACCCCAAACACACGAAATCACGAACGAGGTAAGGAATGCCAACTGGGTCGCTCGTTTTCGCGTTTTCGTGTTTTCGTGATTAGTTCTTACTTGGCAGCAACGGCAATCCTGTCTCTTTCGGCGATAGCTTCTCAAGCACGCGCCGAGGAAATCGGCCGCTATCGCCTCGCCACCTTCTCCGCCGACGTGACCATCCCCATCGGCCACGCCTGCATGGGGGGCGGAGTCGCGCCGGCCAGGGAGATCGTCGATCCGCTGTTCGCACGGGGCGTAGTCCTGCTCGGCCCGGCCAGGCCGCTGGTCATCGTGGCCGTTGACTGGTGCGAGATCCGCAACGACGCCTACGACCGCTGGCGGCAAGTACTCGCCGAAGCCGCCAGCACCGTGCCCCCGCGCGTCATGCTGACCAGCGTTCACCAGCACGATGCACCGGTGGCTGATTTGACCGCTCAGAAGCTGCTCGATGAGCAGGGCCTCAAGAACTCGCTCTGCGATCCGAAGTTCCACGAGGAGGCCGTTCAGCGCGTGGCCAAGGCCCTGCGCGAATCACTGTCATCCGCCCGGCCGGTCACCCACATCGGCACCGGCCAGGCCAGGGTCGAAGGCGTAGCCTCCAACCGCCGCGTGGTCGGGGCCGACGGACGGCCAGGCTGGCCCCGCAACAGCGCCACCACCGACCCGGCCGTCCGCGCCGCGCCCGAAGGGACCATCGACCCTTACCTCAAGACGCTCAGCTTCTGGGACGGCGACCGCCCCGTGGCGGCGATCCATTGCTACGCCGTCCACCCCATGAGCTACTACGGCCGGGGCGGCGTCTCGGCCGACTTCGTGGGCATGGCCCGCACTAAGCGGCAAAAAGATAACCCGGCCATCTTCCAGATCTACATGAGCGGCTGCAGCGGCGACGTCGTCGCCGGTAAGTTCAACGACGGCGCGCCCGAGAACCGGCCAGTGCTCGCCGACAAGATCTATCGCGGGATGGTGGAGGCCTGGCGGGCCACCAAACGCCACCCGATCACAAGCGTCAACTTCGACGTGGTTCCGCTCAGTCTGCCGCCAAGGGCCACCGGCGAATTCACAGTGGAAAACCTCCGCAAGCGGCTGGCGGACCCCGCCGAACGCACCTTCGGCCGCAACCTCGCGGCCATGGGCCTGAGCTGGCACGCCCGCGTCGCGGCCGGCAAGCCGATCGACGTGCCGGTGCTCGACCTCGGTCCGGCCCAGTTGGTCCTGCTGCCGGCCGAATCGTTCGTCGAATATCAGCTCATCGCCCAACGGCTTCGCCCCGATTCGTTCGTCATGGTCGCCGGCTACTCGGAATGCGCCCCCGGCTACATCCCCACTGACGAATCGTATCGGGAGGGGTTTGCGAATGGACAGGAGTGGTGCTGGGTCTCCCAAGGCGCAGAAAAAGCCATGCGCGACGCCCTGGCCCGCGCCCTGTCGAGATCGGCCACCGAAAACTGAAAACCCTTCCCCGGAGCCTTGACCAGCCGCCCTGGCGGCCCTAACCTGCTCGTTGCCCCATCGGCTCTATCAAGGAGATCTGCAATGTCCAGCATCACGCGTCGCACTTTCATCAACACGTCGCTGGCCGCCGGTTCGGCGGTCATGACCGCCCGCGTCGCCCGCGGTGCCCCCGGGGCTAACGAACGCGTCCGTTTGGGCGTCATCGGCACCGGCGGCCAGGGTCGCCACGACATCATGACCTTCTACAAGCACGACGACACCATCGAGACGCCCATTATCTGCGACGTGGACGACGCCATGATCGCCGCCACGATGAAGTGGTTCGAAAGCAAGGGCAAACCCCGCCCGGAGGCAGTGAAGGACTTCCGCGGGGTGCTGGACCGCAAGGACGTCGATGTCGTCCTGATTGCCACCCCCGACCACTGGCACGCCCTGCAGACCATCATGGCCTGCCAGGCGGGCAAGGACATCTATTGCGAGAAGCCGCTGGCCAACAGCATCGGCGAGGGCCAGGCCATGGTCGACTGGATCAAGAAGACCGGCCGGATCCTCCAGATGGGCACCCAGTGGCGTTTGAGCAACCACTTCGGTGACGCGGTGAAGTACGTCCAGTCCGGCCAGCTCGGCAAGATCCGCCTGGTCCGCGCGTGGTGCGCGCTGGCCTGGTTCAGGAACGTGGGCAAGCCCCAGGACGAACCCGCCCCGCCGCCGGGCGTCGATTATGACATGTGGCTCGGGCCGGCCCCCAAGCGACCGTTCAACCGCGGGCGCTTCCACTTCAGCTTCCGCTGGTATTGGGACTACGCCGGCGGGCTCATGACCGACTGGGGCGTGCACCTGCTCAATATCGCCCTGTGGGCCATGAATGCCGACTTCCCCAAGCGGGTGGCTTCCACCGGGGGCAAGTATGCCTTCGACGACCACGCCGAGACCCCCGACACGCAGCAAACCCTCTATGACTTCGGCGACTACGGCCTCATCTGGGAGCACCAGGCCGGCACCGGCCACGGCGCCGAGGGCCGCGAGCACGGCGTGGCCTTCTACGGGCTCAACGGCACCCTGGTGGTGGACGCCGGCGGGTGGGAAATCTTCCCCGAGAAGGCCGACGGCAAGGACAAGATCGAGCGCGTCAACAAAAAGATCGCGGAAGATCCCGAGGCCTGCCGGGTCCGCCTGGTGGGCGATTTCCTGGAGTGCTGCCGGACCCGCAAGCAACCGGCCGAGGATGTAGCACTGGGCCACCGCGTGACCACCGTCGCGCACCTGGGCAATCTCGCCCTGCGCACCGGCCGTTCCATCGAGTACGACGCCGCCAATATGAAGGTCATCGGCAATGACGAGGCCAATGCGATGATTATGCCGGAGTATCGCAAGCCTTGGTCGCTGCCGAAGGCTTAATAGTGAAGGCTTAATAGTACTGAGTGGAAAGTACTGAGTACTGAGTGATGGTGGGCCACCCACCGCTTGAGAAGCGAGTCCACGCTTTCAATTGGTGGGTGGCCCACCTCTTCGGATCTGGGTTCGCGATTTCGATTGGTGGGTGGCCTGCCTCTTCAGAGGTAGGTTCACGATTTCAGTTGGTGGTAACCGGGCAGGCGCGTCGAACGGCACGAATGCCGCGGCAGTGTGGGCGATCGCCCTTGAGGGCGCCGGATGTGGCGACCAGGCCCCCCCGTGCAGCCCAATCGTGCCCGATCCGGCTATAATCACCGGCGATGGCAGAAGACCCGAAATTCACGGAAGATGCGTCTCGGGCTGATCCGTTGGCCGGCGCTGATCCCGCGCCTGCAGAGGCCCTGAAAGCCACCGACTCCGCCATCTCCCTGGCCGACAAGATCCGTCACCTGCCCAAAAACCCCGGCGTGTACCTCTTCAAGGACGCCCAGGGCCGAGTGCTCTACGTCGGCAAAGCCAAGGACCTCCGCAGCCGGGTGGGGAGCTATTTCCAGGATTCGGCGGACCTGCTCAAGACCCGCGGCCCGGAAATCGCCCGCATGGTCGGGCTGGTCACGGATATCGAATTCCTCGAATGCGAGACTGAGGTGGATGCCCTCCTGAAAGAGAACCGCCTCATCAAGGATATCCAGCCGCCCTACAACGAACGGCTGCGCGACGACAAAACCTTCCCCTACCTGGAGATCACCACCAGCGAAGACTTCCCCGGCGTATACGTGACTCGCAAGCCGCGTCTCAAGGGCAGCAAGCTCTACGGGCCGTTCACCAGCGCCGCCGGCCTGCGCGACGCAGTCAACGCCATGCAAAAGGTGTTCAAGTTCCGCACCTGCGAACTGGATATCCGCGAGGGCGATGAGAGCCGCCGGCATTTCCGCCCCTGCCTGCTGCACGCCATCAATCAGTGTACGGCCCCCTGTGCCGACCTGATCTCGCGTGAGGCCTACCGGGAGGACATCGAACGGCTGCGAAAATTCCTGGCCAGCAAGCGCAGCGTGGTGCTGCGCGACCTTCAGAAAGAAATGGAAGTGGCCGCCGCTGAACGCCGGTACGAGGACGCCGCCAGGCTGCGCGACCGCATCAAGGCCCTCCAGGCCCTCTCGCTGTCCGGCGACCCGGAGGCCGACCGTCAGCACGAGGTCTTCTACATCGACCCCACCCAGGGACTGGAGCGGCTGCGCGAAGTGCTCGAACTGGACGCCGTCCCCCGCACCCTGGAGGGCATTGACATCGCCAACCTGCACGGCGAGGAGTCGTGCGGCTCACTGGTCTGCTTCATCGACGGCCGTCCCTTCAAGTCCGGCTACAAACGGTTCCGGATTAAGACGGTCGAAGGCATCGATGACTATGCGATGATTCGCGAGGTGGTCACTCGCCGCTATCGCCATGCCGCCGGCGGTGAAGAACTTTACCCAGACGTGATCCTGATCGACGGCGGACTGGGCCAGCTCCATGCCGCCCTGGGCGCCTTTGCGGACATGGATCTCCGCCCCCCCATGGTCATTTCTCTGGCCAAACGTGAGGAAGAAATCTACATCCAAGCCCGTACACGTCCGATAAGATTACCCAGGAACGATGCCGCCCTGCGACTTTTGCAGCAGGTTCGCGACGAAGCCCACCGCTTTGCCCAGCACTACCACCATCTCCTGCGCCGTAAGCGGCTCTTCGACGAAGACGTAGCCGCTGGCCAGCGACCTCCCCGGCGAAATAGCCCCCGTTCAAAAAACACTAATTAATTTCTGTAGCTGTGCACTTGAAGATCCCTTAATAGCGGAGTATAATGCTGAGTCAGAATACAATTCGCCGTCATAAGGGAGGAGAGTAACTGGTATGCGTATGCGCAAATCGCTCACCCGTCTTATTGTTGTTGCCTGGGTCTCGGTGTTACCCGTCACCTGGGGGTGCGTACCGGATATTTTGACCTGGGGCTGGCATAAGGCCGATTTTGTCACCCTCGGCGGATCCATCGCGGCCGCCCTGCTGGCCGGGCAACTGGCTGCCCAGAACGCGAACGGCAACCATGGTGGTGCGAACAACGGCGGTGATAATGGCGGTGACGATGGTGCCGGGCAGGAGATTCCGGTCATCGAAGGCCCCCAGGGGCCGCAAGGTGAGCCTGGTCCCGCCGGTCCTCAGGGCGAGCCTGGTCCCCAGGGTGTGCCTGGTCCTCAGGGCGAACCTGGCCCCACCGGTCCGCAGGGTCCCGCGGGTGCCGGCTTGTTCAACCTGTTTATCGATGATTTCTATGGGTATGACCAGACCCCGGACATTTCCCTGGATCTCACCTTTACCCAACATCCGGTTCGCCTGACTGAGCCGGCTCTGGGTGCGCCGGATCCGGATACCGGGGGGCAGCGGGCCCTGGCGTTTCGTTTTGCCATCCCCCAGAGCTACACCCCGGGCAACCCGGTCACCCTCCGGGTGTTCATGTATCGCATGGGATTGCGTCTGCCGCAATTCTGCTTCGCGTTCTCAATCGATGCTCGCCGCCTGCGGGACGGCGCGGCTATCGAGACCTACGGAAACTCGATGTACTTCGTGCCCGAGTTGAGCGAGATGGGCGAGATGAGCGGCACACACGAGGAGTTCATGGTCATCGATCTGCCGGTGAACGTTGCCTTCCCGAATGGGCTTGGCTATCCGGCCGACCTGGAGCCGGGGCAGTTCCTGGCATTTGAGTTCGACACCATCAGCGAACCGCGCGAAGGTGGCCTGTACGTAATCATGGGCGTCGAGGTCTTCGAAAGCGCCGCTGACGCCGCCCCCTCGGTGAGTGGCGGAGATTTGCTCCAAGATCCCAGCGAAAGTGCATGTTTCGCACGGTAGATAGTTGCTGTTACAGGCATCGTCAGTGAGCACACGCTCCAAAGCCGCGAACGGCTGGAGTGGAAAGAGAGCGATTCCGAGCCGGTCGAAAAGACCGGCTCGGAATAAAAAAAAGGTAAGGGAGAGAGAGATGAGCCAACCACAGCTTTGGAGGTGGGCAAGATCCACCGTTTGCACCTGCAGTATCCTGTTATTTTTATCGACCGGCATCACACACGGTGCCGTCCTGCTTGGCGTGGAGGACTCGTCTGACGGCAAGTTGTATGAGATCGTAACCGGTGGCGGCACCGTCCAGATGAATCACATTGCCACGCTTGGCGTGCCGCTTGCCACGCTCGAATACAACCCGTCCGACGGGTACTACTACGGCTACACCCGTACTGACGCACAAGCCGGTGCCTGGTCCCGGCTGTACCGCATCGACCCCGGGGCCGGATATGCAGTCACGGAGATTGAGCAAATCAAGGAAGGCGGCATTCCCGCCTACCTTTTCGAAGGCGCCATGGCCTTCGCCTCTCTTGGGAACGGCGAGGTCCAGGCCTACGGGATCAATCTGGATGGCCAGGGCAACAATGGGGTGTTCACTTTGAACATCCAGGATGGAACCCTGCAGTCCATTGCGCGCCTCAATAACGGCACTACCAAAACGACCCACGACATCAACGGCGCCGCCTGGTGGAACGGGAAGCTCGTGGGTATTGATCAGGTGACGGAGACCATTGTCGCAATTGATGTAACCAATGGCCTCACGACTTCCCTTTTCTCGTTGGAGTCGCTGCGGGAGAACGGCGCCTCCGCTCTTGGCGGCATCGGCGGTATGACTCTGATCGGCGATACGGCGTACTTCACGGCCGCGTCCTCGAAAGCCAAGCCGGCAAGTTCAAACAAGCTCTACAGCATCAATTTGAACACCGGCGAGATCCAGACTCTTGGCGAGTTGTCAGCCACCGTGGATTCCAAGGGGATCGGCGCGCTGGCCGTGCCGGAGCCGGCCACGTTGGCTTTCCTGTGCCTCGGCTTCCTGGCGATGCGCTCTCGCCATTCGTAGCAGTGGCCGGGCTCTGTGCTGCCCGTTCTCCGCTCTCCCGTTGTCGTGTAACGGCCGGGCCCTGTGCCCTCGGCTCAGCCCCGGCTGACTTGTGATTCGATTTCACCACCTGTAGCGGCCGGTCCTCGTACCGGCCGCTCTGGTATAGGGACCAGGCTCCTACCGGCCATTCCAGCGTAGCGGCCGGGCTCTGCACCGGCCGTTCAAGGGGCAAAACGGCCGGTACGGAGCCCGGCCGCTTCAGAAAATGGCCCACTTTGCGCTGCAGGGTTAGAGCTCGATCCGCGTGCCCAGCACTTTCAGGAATTTCGCCAGCCAGTCGGGATGTGCCGGCCAGGCCGGGGCGGTCACCAGATTCCCGTCCACGTGGGCCTTGTCCAGCGGGATGTCCAGGTACTCGCCCCCGCAGCTACGAATCTCCGGACCGACCGCCGGGTAGCCCGAGCAGGCTTTTCCCTGTATCACTCCGGCGGCGGTGAGGATCTGCAAGCCATGGCAAACTGCCGCGATCGGCTTGCCGGCATTGGCGAAATGCCGCACGATCTTGAGCACCTGCTCGTTGAGCCGCAGGTATTCGGGGGCACGCCCGCCGGGGATGACCAGCGCGTCGTAGTCCTCCGGGCTGATGCCGGCGAAGGTGGCGTTGAGCGTAAAGTTGTGCCCGGGCTTTTCGCTGTATGTCTGAGCCCCATCGAAATCATGAACCGCGGTGCGGACGGAGTCGCCGGTTTTCTTCCCCGGGCACACCGCGTGGACGACGTGGCCCACCATGAGCAGGGCCTGGAACGGGACCATGACTTCGTAATCTTCCACGTAGTCCCCAACCAGCATCAGGATTTTCTTCGCGCCCATCTTGCCGCACCTCGTCACAATAATCTCGTTCTCATGCCCCGGCGCCTCACCAGGGAGCGGACAAAAGCTCCTCGCGCGGCCCTAAGGCCACGCAGCCCAAGCCTCCGGAAGCCATTTTACCCCCGGCACGCCCTGCGGGTCGAGCCTGCCGGCCGGGCTATTGCCGGACGCGTAGCGGGCCGTTATTATTTCCGGCCAGTAAAGAGGAAGGCTCTGGGGTTAGTAAGGAGTTATCGATGCCCTGCCACCTGGTCGTGTACGATCCGAACACAAAATCGAAGCGGACTTACATTTGCGACGAAGCCAACACCGAGCGGCTGGTCAGCGATGATCACGCGGCTAAGGGATCGGGCGAATATACCGACGTGAACGGCCAGAAATTCTCCGTGGACTGGACCAAGAGCAGACTGATCAGCTTCGCGCGCAAGGCATAACCGGCTAAAATCGGCACCGGTAGAGTGGGAAATGGGGGTATCCGCCTGCCGGGCGGGCTCCTGTGCCGCACGGAGGCAACGTTTCGGCCGGCCCAACCGCGGCGCGGCGGCCTGACTCCAGAGCCCTGTGCTGCGACAGGCCAACGGCTTGCCAACCACAGATGGATTCCGGCCAGCCGATTGCGATCTGAGCAGTAGTCCCCTATACTTGTGCACTCTGAACAAGACGTGGCCCCATCGTCTAGTGGCCTAGGACACCGGCTTTTCACGCCGGCAACACGGGTTCGAATCCCGTTGGGGTCAATAATCCATAAGTGCTTGCCTTAAGAACTCTTACCACGCCAAGGAGAGCCATTTCCCGCCCCCTGATGGCGCTCCATCGGCAATTGCCACCCCTGAAGTCTCCGTAATGCAGATTCCAAATGAATCTGGTGCGTTGGGTGCCCCACCTGTGTACCCACGTGCCTGGGATTTCGTGGCGTTGAGCAGAGTCCCCGCCGAGAAGAGGAACAAGCATGCGCCCATCCCCCCTGTGATTCCGTTTGCGTCACGCGCGGGTCTTCTCCGTCAGCACGATCCGAAAGTACCCGAAGAACCCGGCAGGCTCATCCCGCACCACCTCCAGGCCCGACCCCGCCAGGATCGGGCCGAGCTTCCGGCTGACGTTCGTTCCCAGAAAATCCAGCACCGGATTGAGCATCTGCGCGATCGCCGGCGTCCGCTTCTTATCCGGGATGAACTTGTCCATGATGACCGCCCGGCCACCCGGCCGTAGCACCCGGGCCACCTCGCGCACGCAGCGAACCGGGTCGGGGATAACCGCCAGGATCAGGTGGAGAATAGCCGCGTCAAAGGAATTATCCGGGAAGTCCAGCGTGTGGCCGTCCAGGATCCGCGCGTTGACCGCAAGGCCAAGGCGTTCGGCTCGACGACGAAGACGGGCCAGCATCGCGGGCGTCAAGTCAATGGCCGTAATGTCTGTGCCAGAAGGGAGATAGTCCAAATCCAGGCCGGTGCCGGCTCCGACGATCAGCACTTTCTCGCCCGGCCGCAGGTCCAGCCGCTGAATGGACGCTCGCCGCATCCGGCTGAGTGGCCATACCAGCAGGTTATATACGGGAGCGCACGCGGTATAGGTCACGCGCTTCCAACTGGTTCGCAGGCCTGTCATATCCTGGCACGACATCAGCACACCGGTTGCAGAATACCACCCGCCGGACCAGAATAGGCATCATTGAGAACCGCCGGCAACCGGGCACCAGAGGCCGGCCATCGGATTCGACCGGTCGCTGGGCTTCCCAAGAGTGTCAAGGACGGGTGCCGACAGATTCTCCGGTTGAGTATCTGCGAATCATATTCAAGAGGTCAGTCCTGATTTCCAGATGGCCAACTCGGAACACGCCTCGGGGGCGGCGTGACCCAAATCGAAGGTTGGAAAAATGGCTAGTTTTGACTGGGAAAATGGCGTGTGTGCCGTACCGGCCAAAGGGGAGCAGTGGCCGTTTGCCCTTTCCACATCCGCGCGGCCTGATTTACAGCGGTCTGATCCTGCTGGCCACGACACCGGCCGCTTACGGGAACGCGGGGCTGCCGCTCTTGCCTGTCGCCTGCTCAGGGATGCTCCTGGCCCTGGTGTCCATCGCTCTTATCGAGGCGTTCGTGATCTGCCGCAAGCTGTCCAGGCCATTCGGCCAAAGCCTCAAGACATCCTTCGCCGCAAACGGCTGCTCCACCGTCATTGGCATTCCCCTGACCTGGGCGGTCCTGCTCTTGTTGGAACTGATCTTTGGGTCCGGCATGTACGGTCTGGAGACCTGGCAGAAACGGGTCTATGCGGTCACGGCCCAAGCCGCCTGGCTGATTCCGTATGAAGAGAAGCTTCATTGGATGGTCCCGGCGGCGCTCGTGTTCATGCTCATTCCGTTCTCTTTCGTCTCGGTGATGATCGAGTATGGGGTCATTCGGCGGATGTGGAAAGACCTTCCGCGTCGGCCTGTTTTCTCTGCCGTCCTGATCGGCAACGCGATCACCTACGCCCTGATGGCCGGCTATCTTCTGAACAATTTGAGGTCTGCGCTGGCAACGCATGCATAGCGCGGACGCCACAACGGTTGGATTTCCACTTTGCTCGCAGCTATCCCCAGCATCCCTCTGCCGGTGTCCCCAGGGCGTTTCTAACGCCGTTCCCCCCGACCCGGGCCTTGGGGCCGGTTATTGCGCGGTTAGAGAATCAAGCCTCATGAGAGGCAGAGCACCCAACGCACAGGATTCATTTAGAATCCGTTTTCTGTTGCTGGGCCGCCAGCCAGACACCAAACCGGGGATGCTCCACCAACGCCGGGAGGAGATGCGCCGCACAATGCCGGGCCTCGCTATCGCTGCCGGGCTCGGGGTTGCTGAGTGTGTACTGCGGCATGGGCTTGCGACCCGCCAGGTAGCCTTCGACCCAATGATTGCTCTCGCGGGCCTTGGCCAGTGCAGTCGTCGCATTGGCCAAGTCACCCGCCAGGTACCGCTCCAGTACCCTCGACCAGGCCAGCACGGCGCTCTCATCCTTCGCGAACCGATCCAGTAAACGCTTCGCCGCTTCGTGGTATCCAAGGGCCAGGTAACAGCTCAGGAGAGGCTCGCGGTTTCGCTGGCTGTCGCCCGCGTCCAGCTCCAGGAGGGCCTCGTAATGCGCGATGGCCTGGTCCACGCGCCCCATGTCGCGGAGCACATCGGCAAGTTCCCGCCGTGCCCGCATGTACGGCCGGGCCTCCGGCACGCTCCAGAGCTTCCCCCGGTAATAGTCGATGTGCTCCTTCCCGAGCCCCTGCGCGGCCCAGGCAACGGCCCTCGCCAGCCCCTCGGCCAGCTCGTCCGGGGCGGTGGCCCGTGCATGGGCCAGCACGACCAGGGCGTCCGCGCAGGAACGGTCCAGTTCAAGAGCCTGTCTGGCCAGGCGAGTGGCCGTTTTCGGATCAGAGGCGTTCCCGGCCTGGGCGGCCAGTTCCTGGGCTTGGCGGCGTTTTTCTGCATCGCCTTTCAGCTTGGGCGGCGGAACGGGAACAGGCGGAGCCGGTGGCCGGGGGGAAGCTGAGGGCGCCGGCTTTTTACGAGCGGTGGTCGGTTCGTTTTGCAGTAACTCCTCGAGATCGTGGAGGATATCCTCGCCGAAGATATCAGCATCGGGGCGCGGTTTGGCATCCCCTCGTGCTCCCCGATCATTGCCTTTCATGCCCACTGCCAGTTCTCCTGATCGCCAATGCCAAAGTGTAGCTCTTTGAGGCATCTCAGTCGATCCTCGTGGCAGAGACGCAGCGGCCCCTCCTCGCCATCGTGAGCGTCGAATCCCCGGTTCCTAGCCGCTCACCGGCTTACGGCCAGGGTAGACCTATCGCGTCTGACTGGCGGCGAATGCCATTTCCGCAATGGCCGGGCTGATCGACGCCGATTCGGACGAGGAGCGCCTTCATTGCGATTCCTTCTTGTCGAGCAGTTCCGTAATGGCGTCATGCAGCGATTCCGGCACGACGATCCGCCAGCGCTGGACGGCTTGCCCGATAAGCTCCCGGCTCCAATCCCAGCTTGCCTTTGCCGCCTGCCGGACCTCCTCATCGCGCAGCCGAGCCGTGGTCGCCGCATACCGCAACCGATCCTCCAACGGCAGGTCAGCTTCCAGCGCGCGGCTGGGCGTAAGCCAGTGTGCGGTCGTGCCGCGCAACAGACGGCACAGTTGAAGTTGCTGAGGGGCAATCACCGTGTGCAGCAGCGCGTGACCGCGTGCGATCTCACCGCGGGCCAGGATTTGCCCGAGGGCCAGGGTCCAGTTGGTCAGCTCATTGCCGATCTGCTGTGCGGTCTGAACGGGTTCCGGTTGACAGGGTTGCGTCAGGCAGGCCGTGGCCTTGGCCAGTCGGCCGTGGCGATCCAACAGGATGGCCGCGCCGGGCTCCGGCAGGTGAACCAGCCCCCGCCAGGAAGCGATTTCGGGGATGCCCTTGCCGGCCGCCTCAACATGAAACTCGCCGCGCATCAGGTCGTCGAACACGACCGCCAGGAGGCCATACATGTTGATGTAGGCCAGCTTCACGGGCGCAAGTTGTTCAACAAAGGCGCGGCCGTCGAAGTCCGCTGCGTCATCGTCGTTGACGTACAGGTATGCTTCGATGTCGGAATACGCATCGGCCTCCCCCATGGTCCATGAGCCATAGAGCAAGACGCCCTCCAGGCGCGGCTCCGCCTGGGCGAGCATCCGAAGCCGGGCGATCCGGTCGTTGAGCCTTTCTGCCTGCGGATTGACGATCATGAAAACCAGTATACTTCTGCGCCCGCACCGATCACAGTTTCCCGTCCCTTATTGAGTGGAAGACGGGATGATCAGGGCATCCAAATGGGGCAGGGTGTGCCGCGCATCGAGGCTGAACCCGGCGGGGGTTGTCAGTATCGCGGTTTTACCTCCTGCATGGAGTAGAAAAGCCGCATTCTCAGCATCATCAGCCCGATAAAGAACAGGCCGCTCGCCAACACAACGGGCACGACCGTCCACTCAAAGCTGTACAGAACCAACCAACCCACCGCGAGTGCACCAGAAGCGAGAGGCAGGTTGTGCCGGCACGGTCAGGGAGATACGCAACCTCCTCAGCGGGCGCTGAACCGGCTGCGTTTCCTCCAGTAAACCATGGCCAACGGAAGCCAGAACCCCAGTAACCCCATGGCCATGATCCAGAGATGTTCTCGCAACTCACCCATGTCTGCCAGCAGCAGAGCGAATTCGAGCATGGCAACCGTCCCCCAGGCTGCGCTGAGCTCGGCCAGCTTCTCACCCGGGCCACGCACCTGTTTTTCGCCAGGCTGCCCCGCGGGGATGATGTTCGCCTGAACCAGCCGCTCACCACATTCGGGACATCTGGCTTCCCCTGACTCGAAACGTTCGACGTGTCCGGTCAGATCGTACCCGCATCGTCCACACCGGGGATACTCCGCGATCGTCTTCCGGCGGAGGCGAGCCTGAACAACAGGTCCGAGCACAATGAACGCGCCGATGAAGACGGCACCGACCAGCCAGGCGCCTCGAAAGACGTCGCGACCCACCACCAGGCCGCCAAAGCCAAAATAGGCCAGCAATCCTGCGAGCAAAACAGTGATGTACCTCAGAACGGACACGACGGCATATGGTATCCGCCCCGGACGCGGAAGCTGCAATCCCTGCGGGCCATATCCGAACACAAACCCTGAGCGCAAGTTCATTACCGATCAGGCCCGGTACGGGATCGAGCACAAGGGCCGGGTCTATCCGCTGAATGGGGATATGAAGTCGGAGAAACACCACATCGAGATCCACGGCTGATTGCCGCCCATGACCTGTACCGGGGCCACGGTGCTTGATTGAACGGACGTGCCGTAGACCAATGCACGGCTTCACCCTACTGCGTCCCGCCGCGCAGCGGAACCAAACTCGCCGCATCGACAACGAAGTACAGGCCAAGGCCGATCAGGGCCGCCGAGCAGACCCCCATGACGATCTTCTGAGCCCGCCCTCCAAACACCTTCGTCCCTTTGAAGCTGGAAAATGACAGCACCTCCAGCCAGAAGAGGTCGCACAGCCAGTGGACCACCATGAACAGCCCGAAGGCCAGCGTGCCGATCTGAAGGGCGCGGGTGGTCAGATTGAGCCCGACCGTAAGCCACCAGAGCAGGAAGTAGGGATTGGTGCCGGTCAGAATGACGCCGGCCAGGATCGGGCTCCTGGCGTTGCCGTTGCCGGCTGCGCCCGCGGGCCTGCCCAGGCTCCTGAGCATCGCGCCGCCCATCAGCACCAGTACCGTGCCCCCGACCAGGCCGATGCCGGTGGTGACCGTCTGGGAGGCCAGAAAGGTGCCCGCGCCGGCCCCGACCAGCAGCATTAACGGGAACTCCACGATCCCATGCCCGATGGCCATCCGACTGCCCGCGTGCCGCCAGCGGGTTCCTGCCGCCAGCGTGGCGGCCGTGATCGGGCCGGGGGCGATGACGCCCGAGAGCGAGATCAAGACCACCTGCAGAAGAAAGGCGATGAGAGTTGTGGCCATGCCCCCAGAGATAACCGAAGGGCCGCTTCCTGGCAAAAGCCCACTTACCTGGCCAGCGTGACCACCACCGGCCGGTGATCCGATCGCAGGGTCCACGGCAATTCGCACGACTTCAGCCCGACCTGCGGACTGGCCCACACCTGATCCAGCGACAGAACCGGGACAGGCACCGGCCAGGTCACGTTGTACCCGTTGCCGCCGGCGTCGAAGGCGTTGGTCAGCCGCTCGGCAAGGGGGGCCGCGAAGGCGGAATCCACGGGGGTATTGAAGTCGCCCATCACGATCACCGGCCGGTCCGCCAGCCGGTCGATCAGGTCGATCAGCCGGGCGAACGCCTCCCGCCGGGACCGGAAGGGGTCGCTTCTGAAGTCCACCAGCAGCACGTCCAGTGACCGGCCGGCCAGGTGGACCTCGTAATGGCCGTACTTGCCGCCCCCGCCCAGATCACCCATCTTCCGCTCGATGACCGTGCCCCTGGCCATCAGGACCATGCCCCGCTCGGGCCCACTGACCTGATAGGCCGGAAAGCGGTCGCGCCAGAACTGGGCCATTTCCCGGCTGCTCGGCCCAGCCTCGACCAGCCCGATCAGGTCGGCATCGAACCCCTGAAGCGTTCTCGTCACGCCCTCCCATCCCATGACGCCCCGACCGGCGTTCCAGAAGACGATCCGTTCCCCGGCGGGGCCAGGCGGGACGGAATGCCGGGCGCCGGCCGAGACGTGGAACCAGATCGCCGAGAGCAGCGCCAATCCGCCGGCCAGCCCGGCCAGCCGCCAGCAGCGCCGCCGCAGCCAGATCAGGGCCGCGGCGCCGGCCAGCCCGGCGGACACGGCGAGCGGGGTCATGTAGAACAGGACGGACAGGAGGGGTAAGCGGTCGCGAACGGTCAGCCGGATGAGCAGCGCTGCCAGCACCCACGTTAGCAGCGCCGAGGGGAGCCCGCGCCAGATGCTCCCGGCGATGCGGGGGATGCGCTCACGAGCGCCCAGTTTGGCCAGATTCAATAACACTGCCAGCTCATCCCCCATTTATCGCGGTGTTCTCCAGCCCCCCGGCTTGCGCAACGTCACCCGATCAAACCATGAGGTCACTGGATCGCCGGGCGGCCGTGAGCATCTTCGAATCAGGCGACTTGCCTTCCGGCCTGGTTTTTGCTTCCAAAGTTCAAGCGCTTCCATGATTGCGCCTCAGCGCTCGCACATCACGCGCCACCGTCGGCAGACGGTCCAGATTGCCGTTAAGCCCCCCTTCTCTTTCCGCATGTTGTCGTGCGCGCCCCCCAGCAGGCTGCCGAGTTGCTGAACAATGGTAGCTGGTTGGCCGTGTCCATTGTTCTTCGCTTTCTTCGCCATGCCTTCTTGCTGCTATCCCATCTGAGAACGTTGAGTCGTACCTGCTCAGGATCGTTTGGATGAGTCAGAACCGATGCCAATGGGGCAGCCACCATCCGTCACAGCGGTTGGTCGTGATCGGGACGATCGCTCGCCAGGCCCATTTTCGGAATGAAATCCGCCATGCTGTCGGCAATTTGCTCCGCGCTCTCTTCCCCGGCGATCGTGTCGATCATTATGATCGGATGCGGCGGCCCTACGCGCAAGTCGAATCCGAGCGTTTCAAGCCCGCCATTACCGCCGAAGAACCAGAAGTCCAGGTAGCGACCCTCGCTGTTCCAGACCTTGTTGTGTTCAAGCGCCTCGGCGATCGAGTCCATAAAGAAAAGCAATGGCGGCGCATCCACTTCGCCATGACCCCCATTGCAGAAGCGGAGCAGTTCGATGTATTCGGCGGGAAGCTGAAACCGCACGGCAGCGCGCAGCCGGGCAATCTCTTCTTCGGATGCCGGCGGGTTCGGCTTCCAATCCCGGTCGGGTTGCCGTAGAAGCCCGGCGATCGGTTGATCTGAGGGCATGACGCAAAAACCTCTCACCTCGGTGGCCAGAACCGGCGTTTCCTTTCAGTTTACCCCGTCGCCAGCCCCGGCGGAACCCTGCTCCGGCACCGGCGTGCCGCATTCAGGACATACGCCAGACACGTTGCCGGTGAGGTTGTAGCCACATCGCCGGCAGTGGCCGGCCGGGGGATATGCCGTTCGTGGTCGGAACCAGTGGTTGTAAAAGGCATAGACGGAAACCGCGAGCAGCAATGATGGAAAGCAAAACGAACCGATCGAACCGGCTCCCTCGCTAATGCAAATGTAACCGAAGAACGCGATCACTATGAGCATCCACGCCACAAGGGCGAGGCTAAAGGCCTTTCGTGAGCCTGGATGTGGGCAGGCGAAGCACGACGTAGGGCGCAACGATCGTCGTTACTATCAGAATGGCCGCTCCGATGACCTCCCAGCTCATATTCGCTCCCCGCACTCAGGGCACCTCGGCTCGCTGATGCCGCGGAGGATGTATTTGTGTGCCACGGCTCTTGAGCCGTGACGGGACGACTCGGATGTTCCGCACTGCTCAAGAGCAGTGGCACACACACACGGCATCAGGCCCGACGGTGTGCCACAGGATCGCGCACGGTCATAGGGTACATAGAGGGAGTATACCCCTCAGCAGCCCGGCACGAAAGCGGGTTCAGCCTGCCCCGCCGGCACGACGTTGGAAGGTCTCCATGCCCCCTGCGTGGCCGGCCGGGGCCGGGTTGGACATTCCATCCCGCCCCGATACGATGTGCTCACGTCATTCTGGTTCAGACGCCCTGCGTTCTGGAGCCAGACGTCCTGTATTCCGGACCCAAACGCCCTGGGCAATGAGGAATTTTCGGATGATGATGTTGCTGTCAACCCTGTTTCTGGTCTCGCAGACGCTGTCGAGCACGGCCGTTGCCGCTCCGGCCACGCAGCCGGCCCGGTGGGATACCCGGCCGGATACCTGGACGGCCACCGATGCGCTCGGCCGGACGCTGATCGACCATGAGCAGGCGGGTCCGCCGCGTCCCGACAAGTTCGTCGGCATCTTCTACTTTCTCTGGCTGGGCCAGCACGGCACGGACGGCCCTTATGACATCACCAAAATTCTGGCCCAGGAGCCCGACGCGTTACGCAATCCCTCCAGCCCCCTGTGGGGCCCGCAGCATAAGTACCACTTCTGGGCCGAGCCCCTGTTCGGGTACTACTTAAGCGACGACGCCTGGGTGCTCCAGAAACATGCCCAGATGCTCGCCGACGCGGGGATTGACGTGATCATCTTCGACGTAACCAACCAGGTCACCTACCAGAAGGTCTACATGCGGCTCTGCGAGGTCTTCTCCGACCTGCGCCGCCAGGGCCGTCGGACGCCGCAAATCGCCTTCCTGACGCCCTTCTGGGACCCGGCCAAGGTGACCTCCGAGCTCTACGAAAACCTCTACAAACCCGGGCGCTATCGCGAGCTGTGGTTCCACTGGAAGGGCAAGCCGCTCATCCTGGCCGACCCGGCCAAAGTCACCCCCGAGCAGCGCGACTTCTTCACCTTCCGCAAGCCGCAGCCGGACTACTTCCAGGGACCGACCGGCCCGGACCAGTGGGGCTGGCTCGAAATCCACCCCCAGCACGCCTTCTACAACCAGGAGGGCAAGCCGGAGCAGGTCACCGTCGGCGTGGGCCAGAACGCCACCGGCAAGCGGCTGTGCGCCTTTAGCGAGAAGAACACCTACGGCCGGAGCTGGCATAACGGGAAGAAGGACGAGCGGCCGGACGCCGTGCTGCACGGCCTGAACTTCGCCGAGCAATGGGAACACGCCCTCAAGATCGACCCGGAGTTCATCTTCATCACCGGCTGGAACGAATGGATCGCCATGCGGCTGCCGGAATTCAACCGCGTGCGCGAACCGGTCATGTTCGTGGACCAGTTCACCCAGGAATACAGCCGGGACGCCGAACCCATGCGCGGCGGGCACGGCGACAACTACTACTTCCAGATGATCAACAACATCCGGCGATTCAAGGGCGTCCGCCCGGCGTCGGAGGCCGGGCCGGCCAGGACCATCCGGATCGACGGAGATTTCGCCGACTGGCGGGACGTCCGGCCGGAGTTCCGGGACGACCCCGGCGACACCGTGCATCGCGACCACCCCGGCTACGACAAGGCGGGACACTACACAAATAAGACCGGCCGGAACGATTTCGTGCTGCTAAAGGTGGCCTACGACCGGGACTGGATCTACTTCTACGCCCGTACCGCCCGGCCCATTACTCCGTCGAGCGATCGGCATTGGATGATGCTGTTCATCGACGCCGACGCCAACCCCAAGACCGGCTGGGAAGGGTACGATTTCCTCGTCAATCGCATCGTCAAGGACGACCGGAATACCACCCTGGAGGCAACGAAACACGGCTGGAACTGGCAGGCTCAAGCCGAGGTGCCCTACCGGGTCAGCGGGAACGAACTGGAGCTGGCCATTCCGCGCAACGTGCTGGCCCCCGCCGGCTCCGCGGAGCGCCCCCGCCTGAACTTCAAGTGGGCAGACAACATGCAGACCGAAGGCGATATCATGGAGTTCACGGTCAACGGCGATGCGGCGCCCAACAGCCGGTTTTGCTACGTGGTGCGCTGATCTGCCACGAAAGGCGTTGATCGATTAAACTGGTGATATGAAAACGCGCATCGATCATGCCACTGTCGTGACACCGCGCGGCGACCAGGTCGCCGTGCTCGAGAATACCTCCGTCACTTTCGAGGATGGCCGCATCACCCATGTCGGCCCATCGGCCAGCTACGACGCCCGGGCCGCCGACGAACTGCTGGTGTCTCTGGGCGAATATCGCGGCCGCCCGCTGGGCAGCATTCTGATCCGCCTCGGCAAGGTCACCCGCGAGCAGGTGGTCGCCGCCCTCGACCGCCAGAAGGCCGGCCACGGCGTCATCGGTCAGATTCTCCTCGATATGGGGCTGGTCAGCGAAGCCGATATCGAGCACGCCCTCGAGATCCAGGCCGGCCGGGAGCCTGCCGAGATCATCGACGGGCGGAACTGCCTGCTCATCCCCGGCCTGGTCAACACGCACCATCATTTGTTCCAATCGCTGACCCGCTGCATGCCCGCGGTCCAGAACGCAACGCTCTTTGAATGGCTGACCACCCTCTATCCCGTCTGGCGAGAGCTTGGCTACGATGCCCTCCGCCAGGCGGCCACGGTCAGTATCGCCGAGCTGCTCATGGGCGGCTGCACCACCACCAGCGATCATCAGTACCTCTTCCCGCTCGGTCGCGACGCGAGCATCGAGGCCGTGCTCGAAGCCGCCGACGCCCTCGGCATCCGCATCCACGCCTGCCGGGGGAGCATGACCGTGGGCGCCTCCGGGGGTGGGCTGCCTCCTGACGAATGCACCGAGGCCGAGTCCAGCGTGCTCGCTGATTGCGCCCGCGTCATTGAGCGCTATCACGACCCCAAGCCCATGGCCATGCGACGAATCGACCTCGCCCCTTGCGCACCCTTCTCCATCTCCGCCGACTTGCTGGAGCAGACCCGGGCCATGGCCGTCGAACGCAACGTCCTGCTGCACACGCACGCGGCCGAGACCCTCGATGAAGAGCGTTATTGCCTGGAGACGTTCGGCGTCCGCCCCATCGAGTTCCTCCACCGTCACGGCTGGTTGGGGCCCAACGTCTACCTGGCCCACTGCGTGCATCTCAACGAAGAGGAAATCGCCCTGCTGGCCACCACGCAAACCGGTGTTGCCCACTGCCCCAGCTCCAACATGCGCCTGGGCTCCGGCATGGCCCCCATCCGCCGCCTGCTGGACGCCGGCGCGCGCGTCGGCCTGGGCGTCGATGGCAGCAGCAGCAACGACTGCGGTAACCTCCTGCTGGAGGCCCGGCAGGCCCTGCTCGTGCAGCGAATCCGCGAGCATGTCCGGGCCCTGTCCCCCGCCGACGCCTTTCGCCTGGCCACTGTGGGCGGCGCGGCCGTCCTGAACCGCCCCGAACTCGGCCGCATCGAGGTCGGCCAGGCCGCCGACCTGGTTCTCTACCGGGCCGACGACATCGCCCTGGCCGGCGCTGTGGCCCAGGATCCGCTCGGGGCGCTGATCCTCTGCCAGCCGCCACGCCCCGAACGGGTGGTCATCAACGGCAAAACAGTGCTGAAATCAGGGCTGCCGCTGGGGATCGATATCGCCAGGACGGTGGCGGACTTCAATCAACTGGTCCGGGAGATATTCCGGTCGGCGAAGAGCAGTTGAGCCGGCCCAGATCCTGATCCTAATCTTGCTCTTCTCTCAACAGCGAAACGAGAAAGAGAAAGAGTAGGATTAGCCCTATGCCCACGCCTAGTCTCATTGCGTCAACCCCATCAGGGACTCGTGAAGGTCAGGCCCGCCCGTGTCCTGAAGTGGGTAATCAACCCTGAAGCCCGCCCGTTCCGTGTCAACCAGAACTGGCTCGGCAGCGGAAAGCGAGCCTCATCAATGGTGCCATCCGGCCAGCGGGGAAAGGGGGCCGAATCCATGTTCGGCCCCATGCTCCACACTGCATACGTGACCGGGCTCTTCGGCTCGTGGGCGTAATTGGCGTAGTACCGCCCGGTTTCGCTACGGCATTGGGGCACGTCGTCGGGCACCCAGAGATTGGCCCGCGGCCGCCAGGACACATCTGGAAAATCCATTAATATCCCGTTCTGCCACACCGGCCCCGGGGCCCGATAGCGGTACGATTGCCCCGGGCAGAAGGGATCTTCCATGAAGGCCCGCTTGAGCAGGTCCGGGCTGCGTGGCAGGTACCGGCCGGTCGCCAACTCCACCGGCAACTGGTAGAGAATGTTGGTCCCGCAGGACTGCCGGGTGGCTGGAAGTTTATCCTTGTGCTCCATCGCGTACGCATCCAGGGCCAACGTGATCTGCCGGAGATCCGAATGCACGGCCACCACCCGCGACCGCAGCCGGGCCTTCGACAAGGCCGGCAGGAGAATCGCGACCAGCAGGGCCAGGACGGCCACCACCACGAGCACTTCGATCAACGCGAAACCGCGTGCACTCCGGCAGCGCATCTTCTGATCCCTCATCGATCGCAAAGCGGATCAACCAACCCGTCCGTCCCGACGAAGCAGCGCTGGAAGATGCCGAAATCATCCTGATCGACGTCCCCGTCCCCGTCGAAGTCGGCGCTCCGGCAAGCCGGATCGTCCTGCGGAACGGCCGGCCCGGTCTCGCAGTCCAGAAAGAGTTCCAGATCAAGCCCATCCACGTCCGTATCGCGATCCAGGTCCGGCTTGACGTAGCGTTCCAGGAAGAACTGCTCGCCGTCGTAATTCATTGCCCACAGGCGATAGCCGTCCTTGTAACCGTCCCCTTCGATCTCGTCCTCCTGGTCCACGATTCCGATGATGTCGAATGGAGCCGCCGGTGGCGGGAACCGGGTGAAGCCCTGACCTCGCCCCAGCAGAACAGGAAAGGTGCGTCCCGTCCCGTCGTGGATCACCAACTTCCCTTCCGGTTGCCAGCCGGTGGCGTCCACGAAACTGACGTTTTCGATCTTTATGACCGTGCCCTGGTAGCGCTCGGGGCCGGTCGCGCGGCTTTGGTCGAAAATGAATTTGTCGGAAGCATCCTTCAGATCGGCCAGCGTCACCACCTGCGGCGCCGGCAGGCCGGCATTGGCCTCCAGCAGAATCACGTCAAAATTGGCCTGCGGGTCGATGCTGTGTTGTTCGTTGATATTGGTCTTGCCGATGCGGAACAGTCCTGAGGCCCGCGCGCGGATCTCCACCCGGTCGCCCGGACG